>RCNJ01000010.1_pt1 | contig 166154 bp, 172 predicted proteins | sample 2041171 | NCBI WGS metagenome assembly RCNJ01 (sample SAMN09708213, study PRJNA481090) | feces metagenome | biome: feces | host: Pygoscelis adeliae | place: Antarctica: Rookery Lake | collected 2010-03-01 | reverse complement strand
GCTCAGATTGCTCTTCGCAACTATCAATATTCCTTTTGCTGGTATCTGACTAGCTGAGGTTGTCCTAATGTTGCCCTTCATCCTGGCAGCTTGTGGTGCTCTTGGTTGTCCGGCCACAACTGAAGATGGACCGGTAGCGTCTGCGAGCAAGCTGACTTCGTTATTCTTCGAGCGATGCACAAGGTTCATGATGAGCTGCTGTGAATGCGATTGCTGTGAATTACTGGGAGTTGACCCCATGTTTGCTGATTTGCTGATGTTGTAGGGCGGCTGGTGGGCGAATCGGATTCTGTTAGGAAGGAGTGTCACGGCCATATAACGCAGTGGCGCGGCTATTTGGCCGCCTACCTGGGAGGCATGATTCTGCCCCGACAAAGAGGGCAACCATTGAAACAGAAGGATTGACAACTATTCAGCGACTAGCACTGGCCAGTCACTTCTTTATGAACAAGGAATAACTACGACAAGCTCCGGCGTCTTGACCTCGGAACCAGCCAAAAGCTGAAGTCTTCGTGCCCCACAGCGTAACAATTTGCGACACGCCTTAAAACAGCCCAAGCTATCGACGACCGTGTATTTGGAACCTCAACTTGTAGTTTGGAGCCGTCTAGGTGCCTCGCTAATTCTCGCACTAGCTAGGTAATTTGCTAAATCTTCAAATGATATCACTGCTTATAGACGGAGTTGTTATGGGAGTTGATGAATACGACTTGTGTTTCATGGCTGTTGTCTTACGACACTGAGCTCGCGAGCAACTGCTACAGAGAGTGAAGGGTTGGAGCAAAATCAAACTGCGACCAGTAATGAGATGTTTGCATCAGAGTCGAAGGACACTTAGTCTGCCATCTCGATATCACCGTCCTCCTCTCCCAGGCTCTTCTCGCCCTCGCCGTCCATAGATCCCACATCCGGAATCTCAAGACCGGCGTAATACTTCTTCATCATCTGCAACCCCGCCAGCTCATCATCCTTTGTCTCCGCCGAATACCTCTGCATCCTCAGGAATCTCTCCGCAATCCTCCTGGCGCCTCTCGTGACGTGCTTGCACAGACTTCCAGTACAACCCGACAGCCTTCGACTGAATGCCCTGCAAAGCAATAGTGAGTGGCCTTTGTTTTCGCGCTCCAGCACTCATCATCCTTCTTCGGAATAGCCTCGACACCCTTGTAGTGCGCCCCAGCAAGCGTGCATTCGGACTTGAGGCGTAACCACTCGGCGGCTTCCGCGGGCGTGTAGTCGGCCGGAGCCTCTTTCTGAGACTCAAAATCGTGAGACGCATTGCTGGGTGGGAAACGGGACCTGCTGATTTTGACGTCCAATTCGGGGTCGCTATCAGAATTGCTGTCAGACTCGAGAGGGTTCTGAGCATCGGCCAGCTTAGACTGGGGACGCTGTTGCGGGTGGTTCATGATCTTGTCTCTGAGCTCTCTCGGGGCATCACGGCCCTTCCTGCCCGTGTTATCCTTTGCGGTATTGTGGCCACTAGTTTATATTCCCCCACAACCGATTTATCCAACTTACCCCTCATCATGCTCGACTTTAGATCCATCACCACCGTCCTTGGCCGTCTCGTTGTTCTTCTGGATTGCGGCAATTGCCCTGACGCTTTTTCTTGGACGCATAGCAAGGGTCATCTTCTTTGGACCTGACTTGGTGTCGCTGTTGAGGGCTTCTGGGTCTTTTGGACGGAGTGCGAGGTTGCAAAAGCCCATGCTCTTGGCTGGCTTCTGCTGGGCGACGGAATTGCCCGAGTTCTTTGGATGAATTGAGACATTGCTAAAATCAAGGACAGATAGAAAGGCTAATTTTTTTGCGCTATTGCGCTGGTTCTCGTCTGGATCAGTTATCTTGACTCGTGTGTTGTAGATGCAACGACAATGTCGAGCCGCGAACAAACAGAAACGCGAACAGAGCCGAAAGCCTGGCTGGCGCGTATGAGTATGCGAGGCTGTGGGCGATAAGTCATGTCGCGCTTAGCCCACCGGTATGTCCTTATCATCCCCAAGTTTAAGCGCAGCCGCGCTGGTGGTTGGGACGAACCGAACAGGGGAAGATGCACGTGACTACTGTGCTTCCACTCCGAACCTTAACACAACACAATTCTTGTGTCTATAAATTGATAACCACAGGCCACACCACCCTAATCGGTTGGCAGGACTTTGTGCATTATGAAATCTCACGATGGTAGACGAGAAGGGCAACCCCTGCCGCAGCAGACTGCCGACTCGCCTGACTAACTAGTTGACGACTACCAGACAAGCATCGTGATCGAACCACCGGAGCGACGCGCAGGACGAGCAAAGCAGACACAAAATAACAGCGACGATCACAACAGCAAAGCCAGCAAAACCAGCTATGAAGCGCAATCAAATCGAATACAAGACGGAGAGAGATACCAACCAGTTCAGAAGCTACTACTTGGAGTCCTCGTATCCCTGCACTGGACGGATGACAGAGGTGGGCCGACTTGGCTATGATTGGCTACTGTATTGTGCTAGCTGCTGCCACTAGCGTGATCTATGTACCTATATCTAGCCCCCATCCACGACTTGAGGCGTCTGTACGATGTAACCCATGATCCGCGATGCTACCCGTGCGCCATCGCTAACAAATCCCTGTAGCAGACTCGAAAGTCATCGTCCATCACCAACGTAAATACACCGTCACCCATCATCACCCTCCGACCACGGCTCACACCCACCCCGCCATCGTCATAACATTCGCCTGCTCAAACGTCAACTGCTGCTGCGGTTGACTCGCGCCTCCCTTTATCGTCTGCTGCGCCTGGTGCCGGCCAACTCCACCTGTCCCAGCATCGACCTCCGTCTCCACCTCCTCGTCTTCACCCTCAGCATCCTCCTCCCCACTATCCTCCTCGTTTTCCGACTCGGCTGGAGGAACGTACGCCTCCTCCAGCTTAAGTCCCTTCCCAGCAACCGGCACAGTCGGTGGTCCACACAACTGCATCATCGTCTCCTCATGCACATGTTTCGGAGACTTGACGTCCGGAGCGTCGTAGAGACCCATACCAATAAGCACCTCTCCGTCATCTTCCTCATTGTTCTCCAATTGCCAATTCTGCTCTCCCGTCTGGAAGTTATCCATCATTGGTAGACATTCCGGAGTTGGCGGCGTGGTGCTGACGTAGGAAGCACTACCATAACTCCCACTCTCGGCAGTCGGGACAGACAGCTGACCATTCAACATCCATTCCTGCCCCTGCCCCATCTCTTGATCTAAACACGTGTTCAGAGAAGAGGTCGTGGCGATATACGTAGGATCAAAATACCCACTCGGCAGACTGTACGTTGAAAAATTGAGTGGTGTGGCGGGGTGGGACATCATATATGGTGTCTGCACTGCGCTAGCGGGATGAGCATGGCTTTGGCTCAGGTCCTGTGTCGAGATATTTGACAACCCGTAAAGCTGGGCTTGTTGCTGGACTGCTAGCCGCGCCGCTTGTTGTTGAGCCTGAAGGTGATTTTGTTGCGCCTGCTGGTTAAGAAGGAGCTGTTGCTGCTGTAGCTGTTGCATCTCCTGGAAGCGTTGGAATTGTTGGAGCCGTTGTTGGGTGTCTGGCGAATACTCCATATTCATCTGGTTCTGTTGTTGAAGCTGCTGTTGCTGCATCATCTGCATCTCGTTCTGATACTGGGTGGCGGCGCTGTAATCCACGGCAAAATTCGAGCTCGAGTCCGTGGCCGGACACCAACTCATCGGCCTCTGCACCTCCTGTCCCGTCTGACCTCTGGCCCTCTGTACTGCTGCCAACGATGTCTGTGTTTGTGGTTGTGGTGTCTGCCCCAAACCCATCATATTCCTAACCCCGTTCACAGCACCCTGTCCGAGCTGCGCCGTGGCCTCCAACAACCTCCTTCTCCGGTATCCCGTGGTGTCTCCCATAACCGTCATTCTCCTCCCTAACGTATTGGCCAACGTCGGTTTACCCTGGAACATCTGGTTGTGTGGGCTGCCGTTCAGGCTGGATGCGTTGCCTGGTTTGACCACCCTCATCGAATTCGGCCTCGTAACATTTGTGGAGGCTCTAGAGCTGCGGCGGGAGAGGCTGGAAGCGGACGAGAGGGATGGAGGGGCCATCGAGGTTTGGGACGTCATTTGTTGCATTTGTTGCATTTGTTGCATTTGTTGCATTTGTTGTTGGAGGGCAAGTTGGAGTTCGAGGTCGGTGGAGTATGGTGGTGTGAAGTTTGAGGTATTGGTATTCATGTTGATGAACGTCTGTGGACGAGGTTGGGATGTGTCAAAGGTGCCTGAGGGAAGCATGTTCTTGCTTTGTGGCTTGCGTCGGACGTGGTGTGGTATTGAAGAGATCTAGGTGGAGGCGAAGTCGGAGGGAGAAGTAAGTCGTGTCGTATCTTTGTGCTGGCTATATCTGCTTGTGCCCGTTCATCCTTTATGTCGTCTTGTATTCCTATCTGTTTCTTGTGAGGTGTTTGTCTCGAAATCCGATGAAACAGGGAGAGAGTTGAGTATATGGACAGAGTAGAAGAATGTTAGTGAAGAAAGGAGAGACTGCCATACTTGGCCCAGCGAATTCATTTCACCTCACCCGCTGCCGCCATCTTTGTGCTTTGACGGCTTGACATGCTCCGCAAGGTGTTCCGCGACAGGCTCCGCATGGAATGTCGTCTCAGAACCAACGGACCCACGGCGTCGTTAGCGGCTAGTACTAGTGTGGGCCTTGTCATGGGTACGGCCGTGAAGTGGGAAACCTCGAAACAGGCAATCGGAGCAAGTGCGACCAACGAGAGCAGAACCAGAGAGAGGCCGGCAGGAGGAAACCTGGCCTGAAGCTCGATACAGATGCAGATGCGGCGCGTGCTAGCCACACCTACATCTCGGGGACAAACTGAGTGACAAACCGGGTTCATAAAGTTAACAGGTTAGAGCCAGGTATCGTGGTGATTGATAAGGGAGTGACGCGAGTACAGAGTGCGTGCATGGTTGCGTGGTCGCATCCGTGCAGAGGACGTGGAACTGCAGAGTGCTGCACCTCCTTCCTCCTTCCTCCTCACTCCGCGTTGCGACTTCGGTTCTTGGCTTGGGGCTGTGCCTGTGCCGCCTGAATGGATGGCGAGCAACAGGAGAGCAAAAAGCAGAACCAGAAGCATTCAGGAGCAGGGGTTCGAAGGAACGAGAGTGGTGACGGAGGTACGGAGGTACGGAGGTACGGAGGGGAAGCAAGGGAAAGCGTGGGTTCTCAGATTTGTGCTTCTCCGTTAGCACCCCGAAGGAAGAAGTGGAATCTGCATTTGCTTGTCATGGGCTGGCGGTACGGTACGGTGGCCCACGAGTGCGAGTAGTGGGCCGAGATGCTACCACGGAGGTTGGGAATCTTAAAACACCAAGTCCGAGGGTCAGAAGGATGCATAGAGCAAGACGAAATTGCCACCTAGTCGGGGCAAGTCCGTGAGACGTCAGATGTTGCACTGTACAGCTTCTCAGGAATGAGTCAGAATGAGGCATCCGTAGGTTACTTCCGTTCGAGCATCCCAAAGTGCTCACAAAGTCACTGTTTCCGCATTCTCATTTCCCTCGGGTGGCATGCACAACACAGATGCCGTCAGCCCTTCCGTCACTTCCACAAGTTCAAAACCATCAGAACTTCCACGCTAATGAAATGTGGAGGGGCCAAGTTAGCGCAATATCAAGTTACGACGCTATCAAATTTTTGGCTCACCAAGCGGTTTCGCTTCATACCGCGTGTTCGAGACGGGTTGGCAAAGGACGTCGATCTCAACCTGTGGATGATCTTGGAATGAGATCAATCTTGTGGGTAGTACTCCTTATTTTGGGAAGGAGTTAAAGGCTGCAAGAAGGCACAAAAGATGTCTGACCGTCCTCTCGCAGGGGCTGTGCTACGACGTGGACATGCTGTTGTCTACTTTGTCACGGTGAGACCACCTACTTAGTGCCGGAGAGCAGCGCCACGAGTAAGGTGTTCGTTCAGGCGGCCTCAGTGTCAGCGCGAAGAGCGAGGAGCGAAGAGCGAAGAGCGAAGAATGAGTAGGAACAAACAGGATTCCCGTGCTTGCCTGAGCCAACGAAGTCTCCTTTGAGCCACAGCCGCGGATGAGTGCCGCATAAGCACTGTGGCAGCCAAACAGGCTCCAGCTCTTGTGTTGCCTTAATCGCCATGAGTGTGTGCGGCATCATGCGCCTCAAAGCCGTAATATCCATAACAACCAAGGCGGCAAAATGGTGCATTCTCAGAGTGCAGATCTCTGGATACAGAAGGCACTTTGAGGGATGAGGATAAATGATAAATGATAAATGACAGGGTGTGGAAATGAGCCGAGGCTGCTTGACCTCCAATCACACGGTGACCGGCGGCTTTGGGTGACTGCACGATTGCAGCCCAAACATGGAGCTTGGGGCATGCGTAATGTGCATCGCAGAATGTGATGTGATGGTTTGCCCCTGGACACCCTGTACACTCGAGTTCGCATGTCTTTCTCCCTAGGACCCCACAGAGTATCCGTACTTCGTGCTCGGTACTCGTACGTACAGCTGGGATATACAATAATTATACTGCCGTTTTCCTCCTCAACACGAGTCTGGGGACACCTCTCTTTTTGCCTTTCCCAGCCTCGTCTTTGTCTCGAGTCACCGTTCGTTCTCGTCTCTGTGCCGCTACCGAAAATTCTCATCCCGAGCGTGCCAAGTACAAGGATCGACCTCCCCGTTCAGGCTAGCAAGGATGCAGCTTCTTCTGTTTCCATCGACCCCTGCACATGGCGTGGATGACACAGGAGTCGGCACAAGGGGGATTTGGGATTTAGCCAGCGTGGCCAACCACTCCGTAAAGTGCTGTACGGGACAGGCACGCGGTTTCGTCACCTCCTGCTTGCTTGCGGCGACTGCTTTATTGGTGACTTCTGCTATTCGCGGGATAACCAACAAGCGGAGATGGCAAGCTGGCAGATCGGCGTGATACGAGATGATGAGACGATGACGACGTACGAATCTGTGGCGTCCTGACGGCTTTGTTACAGAGGAAAATGCTCCTTACTGGTCAGCTCCTCGCTCTTGCTCTCCGTTCCTGCTCTCCGTTCCAAGCCATGTGTTGGTCGACTCCATCTCCACGAAACATCTGTTCACCGATCAAGATCTTCATTCCTTTCTCTGCTTATCACTTCGTATCACACGACGCAGTCAACAATCAAGAAGAAAGAATCCACATCAACAGCTCGCCGAGAGCATGGACCCCCAAAGTTTCACTCTTCAAACCCGGTAATCGAGCTAAAATGGGTAAAAGCGGGCAGAGCATGTGCCAAGAAGGAGCACGATTTCTCGTCAGCAACCACGAACCAGTCATCCCGCAATCTCCGTGGAAGTCCGTCATGTTGGACTATGGGAACGGGTTTTGCGCCAAATGCGCGGAGCTTGCGCAAGGATAAAGGCCCATTCTGAACCCGGAAGCTCCTAAATGTGCTGGCTTTCGTGACTGGTCAACAAGGGTAAAGTGTGATTTTGGTCATAGCGCTTACAAAAATGCGCCACAAGGCGCGGGATGAACGGCGCGAGGCCGAGATCGTGAGATGCACGCGAGACACTAAGGACACTAAGGACACTAAGGACACTAAGGACACGATTTCAGTTCACGCCTCCTCCCTGTTGCGTCCAAGCCTTTTTGTACCTCTAGATGTGAGCCAGCCAACTCTCCTTGTACACTTGACCCGACCCGACTTGTAAGGTTCTTCCATCTCGTGGTCACCACCGTAAGCAACAGATGTAGCACACCACTCCCCCAAGCGACAACGGAAGCGACAACGAAAGCACCGCGGTCACACACAATATGGGACAATGTGGGATAAATAAGGAATAAATTAGGAATAAATAAGGAATAAATAAGGAATAAATAAGGGATAAATAAGGTATAAATAACTTGATATATCTTCCCGTGCGTCACTCGATCCATCATCTTCTCCCATTCATCAAAGATCCTTCGTGTACCACGCCGCCTCACCGAAGTTACCGCTTTACTTTTTGCTTGGACGTCATGTGAAACTGGCATGGGCCGCATGGCACAAAAAGGATGAAAGCGCATGGAAACATGGACGGTCACGAAAACGCCGAGATCCTTGCAAGGATCAATGGCATCCACCGAACCGCTTGACCCTCTTTTCTGCTTCATGCACCCACCTACGGCCACGAGCCCTCAGCCTCGTGTCACGATGATCACAAACTTTGGTTATGCACACACACCCCCTTGCAGCGGTCAACCTCGTACATGCTCTCTGTCAACCCGGGCGCCTAAACCGCGAATTGTCCCCCATACATATACATACCCCTTGCTGACCGAACAGCATTGACTTTGCAACATTTTTCCACTGTGCGATACTGAGTACATTCTTTATACCTCTGGCTAATCTGAAACTTTAATGTCCCTCTGGCTAATCTGAAATCCTGAAACCCTGAAACCCTGAAACCCTGAAACCCTGAAACCCTTAAACTCTGATACTCTGATGTCCCTGCCTCAATACCCTATTGACACACCACCTCGATTACCGTGCGACTATCAATCACACTTCACACACCATCAAAATCAATCCAGCCTTGTCACATCTGACACGTTTCCGTCAGGCAAGCAGCCATGATTGATCATCTTGCCTGACCCGAACACAAATGGGACAAAGCCCAGCCCAGCACGCAGCATCGGCAGACCATTTTAGTGCGTGCCTGTTGGTGCCGAACCCCCATTTCAGTCAACCCGCATCCTTCGTTCGTCAACACGCACACTTACTCAACCCGTATCCTTCCTCAACCCGCATCCTTCGCCAACCAACACACTAAAAACGTTTCGGGCAGAGAAGCCACAAGGAAGAGGTGGCGATGAAAAAGGGCAGGATTACCTAAATCGGAAAAGATATTTGCTCACCGTCAGCCATCTTGACCTCACTTATTGAGGACGCGCGTTCGTACGAGGTGCCAACTTCGCCATATTGATAACTCGCCGAGATCCTTTTTTATTTCATTTCTTACTTATTTCATCCTGTCGGAAGTCATGGGTGGCCCACAAGGCACAGCCTCCCCGAGAATAGAAGATGACGAGTACGGAGATCTTTGATGTCTCATTTTTGCCTCTATTCGACGATTCTCTATTCCTCGATTCTTTATTCCTCAATTCTCTATTCCTCGATTCTCTATTCCTCGATTCTCTATTCCTCGATTCTCTATTCCTCGATTCTCCTCGATCCTCCTCTTTCCCCTTAACGCCATTCCAGGGTTGTCTTCATTTTGACCGCGGACACGATGTCACTTCAGTAAGCTGTGGGCGGTGGGCGGTAGGCGGTGAGCGGTGACCACCTCGGTCAGTTGTCGGACATCTCAGGGCATCTCAGGGCATCTAGTTTCTGCCTTACCCTTTACTCTATCCTTCCAAGGCACACATCTCGCATTCAACTGTCACCCATCAGTCTAGATCCAGGTTGGTTGGCAAGCTAAACATGACGTCATCACCATGACATACCACTACGGCCATGCTTATCGGCTCCAACCTCACTTGGTGCATTCTCGTGTCTCACACGAATGAGCAACACATTTCCAATAATTTCTTGCCATCTTATTGCATTTCTTGCCATCTTATTGCATTTCTTGTCAACGGCTTGATTTAGATCTACAACCCATACTAGGGCGGACACCCGACACCGGACACGGCGGCATATCTCGGCAGATTAATTATTCCTCAAACTACCGAACAACCACCAAGAAATATGGCCGCCGAGCACGGCACATCCTCAACCAATACCGATCGGCCTCCGGCGCCAAACGGTATGCCGCGCCAGGAAGCCGTAGATGTTGCCGTTGAGAAGCTCAAGAACTCAACTCTCGCTGGTCCAATGAGGCCGGGTCCGACAACGGAAGGGGTTGGGAAGGATGGAGAGGCAATGAAAGGGAATGGTCCGAGCAGCAGCAGCCCTAGCCAGAAACCTCTTCTGAAGGAGGAGCCGAGTTTCACGTTGTTGTCCGGCTCTGAGCGTGCGAGTGTTAATGTTTGTTCTTTGCTCCTTTTACCGAGTCGCCGTCGATCATCACGTGACCTATATTGCCCCCCTGTCCCCTTTTGCTTCACGCTTAGCTGTCCTCTTTTTCACCCTCCTTCTGTACCTTCTCGTTTAATCCTTCTCGTTTAATCCTTCTCGTTTAATCCTATTTACGTCTTCACATGAACACACTGTATACACCCTGCAAAAGTCTAACACCATCCAGGATGATAAGCACACTCAATCCCAAAAAGAAAAGGAGGACTTCGAATACGAACGAGCCCTCGAAGTCGTCTTCGCAACCCAAAATGCGCATCGTAGAAAGTCTTCCCTCGTAGCTACGGATCCGAAAGCGCTGACGAGGATGAGGGATACGGGGTGTATTGTGCATGCGTTGTTGGATGAGCATAAGCGGATGCGTGGCAAGGCGAGTCTTGCTGATTTGAGGAAGAAAGGGGTGATTGACGATGATGATGATGATGATGGCGTTGATGGGTATGGGAAGGGGGAGGGGGAGGAGGGGGAGGAAAGGGCGATGCCGCAGATTAACAGCAGTATTGAGGAGGGCCTCCGAAGAGATCCAACGACTGGGGATGGTCTGGGTGCAGAGCGGGATAGGAGGGCCAGTATAGGGAGTGAGGGGAGTGAAGGGAGTTTCCACCTCATCAACGACCCAGTCGAAGGGCGACGGAGACGAAGGAGCTCAATGGCTTCCCACTCACCCCACCATTCCTCCATCACCGAGGCCCCTCCCAACGGCCACCCCTCCAACCAGCCCGATGCTCACCCAAAATCTGGACCGCCACCAAGCAACCCTAAACACGCATCCAGCTCAAAAATGCTCACGAAAACGCAGCTCTCGGATATGGCATGGGGAGTGCGGGAGTTGAGCCAAAGACTGGGCTCCATAAAACTCCACCTCAGAGTCCGCTCAGTCTTCATCCTCACCAAAGCCTTCGACACATCCCTCATCTACAAAACGCGGGAGGTAGCCGAATGGCTCCTCTCCGCCTCGCGCGACATCCCCTACATTGTCTACGTCGAGGAGAAGCTGCGGGACAACAAGAAATTCAATAAGGAAGCCATATGTAACGCCACGGGCCGAGGCGTGGGGGAGGGCTGTGAGAGGCTAAGGTTTTGGAACGAGAAGATGTGTAGAGAGAGCCCGCAGATGTTTGACTTTGTCATTACTCTCGGCGGCGACGGCACGGTGCTTTATGCGAGCTGGCTGTTTCAGAAGGTTGTGCCGCCTGTGCTGAGCTTTGCGTTGGGAAGCTTGGGGTTCCTGACGCAGTACGATTATGCCAATTTCCGGGAGACTCTGACGGAGGGCTTTCGTGACGGTGTCAGGGTTTCGTTACGATTGAGATTCGAGGGGACTGTGATGCGTGCCGTCCGGAGGAAGAAGATTAGGAGACGCGCCGGTGATGCTGAAGAGAAACCGGATCTGGAAGGGAACGCTGCACCCGTCACTTCCTCACCCTCCCCTGTCTCATCCGACTCGGACTCAGAGGCTGAGGACTCGGCTGACGATGACCGTGACCTCGTCGATGAGTTACTTTCCGATGAAGCGGAGGATGCGCCGACGCATATACCCACCACCACCTTCTCGATCCTAAACGACATAATCATCGACCGTGGACCGAGTCCGACGCTGATTACGCTGGAGATCTTCACGAGTAGTGGTAGCTCAGGTGCCAGTGGGCCAGCGAATTTGCATGTCCAGTCCGGGAATGAGGAGGACAAATGCGGAGGCGGCGGCCATGGTGCCTCCAGCTCTCGGTCAGGGACGACTACGCATTTAACGACGCTGTTGGGTGATGGGTTGTGTATTTCTACGCCTACGGGTAGCACAGCCTATAACCTGGCTGCGTCCGGACCGCTGAGTCACCCGAGTAACCCCATCATTTTGTTGACGGCCATCTGCGCACACTCCCTCTCCTTCCGCCCTTTGGTCCTTCCAGACTCTATAGTGTTGAGGGTGGGCGTGCCTTATGATGCTAGACAGGGGGCCTGGGCGGCGTTCGATGGAAGGGAGAGGGTCAGGCTGGGGAGGGGCGATTATGTTTCCGTGCGTGCTGGTAGATGGCCGTTTTCGAATGTTGGAAACGAGGGTGAATGGGAAGGTGGACTAAAGAGTGGCCTGGGCTGGAACTGTAGGGGGGGTGGGAAGCAGAAGAAGTTCGACAAGTAGGTCGACGATGGTGGTGGGAGCGGCCGAGGCGGAAGTTTGGCTTTTTCCTGCTGAAGGCCGCCGCTTCCTAATCGGCCAGTGTAGCTTATTAAGTACTTCCATTTCAAATGCGGAAACAAGCGTTAGGCAGGCCAGAGGGTATCCGCTAGCCGGTCAGCATGTCTTATTGTGCACTCTGATCAATTTTTCAAAGACAGCTTCGCTCCAGACTGCCACCATAACCGGTCAATCAACATAGCATATCGATAAGTTGAAATTGTATATCTCAATGTCACCTTGGAAGCACAGGGGTGACTTGGGCGCGATCTGCGAACCGGTTAGTATGGCGTGTTGTAATCTTCCACATCGATCCAGCCTTAAAAAAGATATAGCTCGGCGAAGGACAATATGCCAATCGATAAGCATAGCACGTCATGGACTCAGAGGCGTGAACGAGAGGGTTGACAGGTCGACAGCATAGTATGATGAATGATTGATATCGTAATTGGCTTCTAGACATGAGAACCGGTCAACATGTGCAGGACGTTACTCCTCGCCATCCATCCTTTTGACAGCTAGAGCCGAGGGAAGAGACCAGCGCCTGGGCGGTATCTTCGCCAACTGCCGCATATCCACAAGATAGGTCATTAGCTCCCCTTCCTCTGCACCTTCTCCAACATCTTCGGCCTCGGCTTATCCTCCACGAACAGGTCCCCCCACCTATATGTCCCTTCCCACACAGTCGGCGTCAGGTGCAACCAATCCCTGACAAACGCCTCCCTATCCTCCAAACTATCGTCCTTATACATGAAATATGGCACAACCATCTCCTCATTCTCGCCCAGGTACCTCCGGAACGCAACCTTGCCCTGAGGTGTCCGGAAGCCGTCGACGCGAAGGACTTTGTGGATACTTTCGAGGAGCCCCGTATGATCTGCTTGCTTCTGGGCTTCGGACTTGGCTTGCTCGTTTTGGCGGTGAATCTGGGCCTTGTCGCGCTGAGATGCGATTGAACTCTGAACCGTGACGGCGAGCTGGTCGAAGCTGGAGAGGAGGCCTTTGAAGTTGGCGCTCAGGTCTGCATAATGAGGGTTGAGGCCAGCGACTCTTTCGGAATCGGCGTCAAGTTCAAGAGGCGTATCTGTGTGGACGGCTAAGCCACGAGCGACGTTTGTGACCTGAGGACGCTTTGGGGCCGGTGACGGCTCAAGGTCAGAGCCATCGAGCTCGTTGTGCTTGCGCTTGCTGCTTGCGTTTGGTTTTGGAAGACTACAACCCAGACCTCCGGCCCTTGGTGGGGGTCGAACAGGCTCCTTGGTCTTTGGTGCGGGTTGCTCAGCCCTAGTCGCGCTCTCTGCAGCACCGCTATCGCAGCTAGTCGGCACAGCATTAGCTACAGCCTGCTTGTGCGTCGCATCAAGAGGTGCTTGCTTGTCGTTGAGCGACACATGGCCTTGTCGTTCATTGGGCCCATCAACGGCTGGGATTGAGTGCTGGCCAGCCTTGGCAGGGTTGCTATTCAGTTCCGGTGGTATGCTGACGCCGCCATCTTCCTCGTCATCGGTAAAGAGGGGACCCTCGGATAAATCGTCACTTATAAACAATTCATCGAGCTGGGGGTGGCTCTTAGTATGGGCGTGCTTGGTGTGTGGTACTGGCTCGGTATTCTCGGCGACCGTGTTCTTGGTCAACTTAGAAGACGGCTTTGAAAACACCGCAGTTTCTGAAACATTGCCCTTGGAGAAGAGGTCCTCGTCGGATGTATCGTCATCAGCAATAATATCATTGCCGTCGTCGTCGAATATAAGCTTCTTAGCGGGCTTCTTCTGGACGACAACTTGGACCCTAGTACGTCTCGTCGTGGCTTCCACCGGCTGGTTGCCGCTTGCCGTCCTCTTCGCCGCGGCAGCAGACTTGGTGCCTGGAACAACGGCCCTCCCAGCAAGTTTCTGTAACTGAGCCGCTTCTGCCGCGTCACGCTTAGCTTCCTCGTTCATCTTGGCTAGCTTCCACCCCTTCGCCGGCATGGTGGAGGTCAGCTGGTTGGGTTGTAGAGGAGGCTACGACGCGGGGCCGGAATTGTCAGTTGGCCTTCATTGGTGTGGGGTTATGAGGCAGACAATATGGATACAGTACCACCCTCAAAGGCAGCCTGGAAGGCGGCCAAAGAATGTGCCAGCACTAATACAGATGGGCAGCCTAACTACTAAGCAAAAGCAGAAACATCAATACCGCACAAAGCAAGATTATCGTCAGTATCAGAATTGTGGCTCTGCAGAGTGCAGGGGATTGGACGCAGTATTTGGAACTGGCGTCTTTGTGCTGACTACAGCAGATGTTGTTACACTGCCGAAACCGGGGTAAGTTGCCTTGCGATCAACCTAATCTAACCTGCGGCGCTTGTCGTCTGTATCCCTATCTCGTGACGACCTCCTCTTGTAAGAGTCCCTTTCGCGTCGTGGAGACCGCGACCGAGAATATGAACGACGACGCCGTGGTGACCTGGAGCGTCTACGGTCACGCCTATCGTCGTCCCTATGCCTATCATATCTTTCCCGGTCATCTCTCGATCTGTCGTCTCGGCGATACTCGTCCCGAGGTCTCTCATCCCTGCTTTTATCGTCGCGCCTTGGCTCCTCTGTCCTCCTCGGGCCAAGCGGCATATTGTTGGAGCCACTTCTCTCAGCCCCGTCTCTTCCATAATCGCTCCTAAACCTATCATCGCCTCCTCTCTCGCCCTGGAACCGTGGTCCACCTCTTCTATCATCACCAAAGTCGCCCCATCTCCCGGTATCCTCGCTCTTAAGATCCTTGTACTTCGTCGCACCCTTCTTACCCAGCTTCGTCATGTCTCGCAGCTGCATAGACTGTGGCAATAGACTACGGTCCGTCTCATCCACAAATCTGCGACCGACCAGACTTCTATCCGCAAGTCCCAGCTCCTTCGCCTCATCCTGGAAGAAAGCACCCTTGTGATGATACTGCTGCAGATAACCAATCTGGCCCTTCTCGCCCCGCTCCTCTTTCTGCTTCGCGATATACGCTACATCCTCCGCCTTCCTCTCCTCCTCCGTAAGATTCCTCCGGCGCTCAGCTTCCTCAATCTTCTCTTCGCGCTCCTCAACCGCTCGGCGCTCGCGCATCACTCGTTGAAGCTCCCTCAGCTTCCAGGCCGCATACTCAGCCTCCGAATCCAGATCGTCAGTATCATCCACATCAACCTCCTCCTCATCATCATCCCAATTTTTCTTTCCGGCAGCCTTCGCAGCAAGATCCTTAGCAATCTGCTCCTCCACAATGGCATCCGCCGCCCTCCGTCTCCTTTCCTCTTCCTCTCTCGCTTGTGCCTCCAGATCAACTTCCTCATTATTCTGTGCACCCCTCTGTGACTTCTTCACAAAAACAGGCCGCATCATCTTCCGCGGCGCCTCCTCCTCGCTTTCTTCTTCTGACTCCTCATCTGATTCTTCCTCCTCACTGCCACTCTCCTCCTCCTCCGAGGCAGTCACAAACCCCTCCTCCGCTGCGGCTTTGGCCTCTTTCTCCTCCCTTATGCGCCGCTCCTCGGCTTCAGCTGCAGTTTTGCGTCGTGCTTCCAAGTCAACCTTATTAAGACCCTTAGCTACCGGTGCGCCGGAGAACTTTGGCACCGGTCGCGGCGCTACTGCGGTGGTGGCGGCATCTTGAGTCTCAGACTCAGCGTCCGAGGCTGAGTCTTCTGAGGACGAGTCTTCGGGGACTGCTTTGCCGGGTCTGTAGCGTGGCGCTTTTGTGGGATTGGCGGTCATGCGTTTGGACGACATTGCGGTTGTGTTTTGAGTTGTGGAGCGGAGATTGTGGTTTGGGTATTGGAGGCTGTAGTGGGTGATGCCGGGCGGCCGGCTGTGCTTTAGTGGATGGGTGCCCTGCAGTGTGCTGAAGTGTGAAGATTTATGGTGAACACTTTAGTGCGGGCTTGAGATCCTGGTGCTTTTGAATGGTGTGCGACATACGGTGGAAGAAAACTGTGGTGGGAAGTGCTGACGGTGGTGTTTTTACTGGGTGACTGGGAATGCGAGTTCTGTCCATACAGTGGGCGACAGTCACTGAAGGGATGAATTATACGTGCTGGAGCAGGAAATTCTTAAGTAGCAAAAGTCAAAATCGCGCCGCCAGAATGAAGCCCTTGATGGCAGTGGCGTAACGAACGATATCAACCGCAAGTGAAGCTCCTGACTTGTAAATGTCGCGAGGCTGACCGCGATGCCAGTTGCGCACTACACTTTTGCCGCAAGGCGGCACTAGTCCCCATCGAGAATTTCTGCCACCACCTACCGCCCGATCTTCAACCGGCAAGACATCTTGTTTTACAATTTGTTAGAGGAGATATTTTTGTTATGAGATAGCGGTAACGGTTGGCGAAGGGGCACACAAGGGAATGAGAGAAGGGGAGACGAGTCGAGGACGGAGGACGAGAGGAGGGGTTCCTCACGTCTGTCCACCCGAGGGTTTATGCGCTATTCGTATAATATGACTACGGTATAAACAACATATCCTACATTATCTACCCTAAATCTGCTTATTCCTAAAAGCCCAATATGCACTCCAAGGCAACTTCAGACTTCTCCCTCTCACCGAACTCTGAAAGACATCGAAGTCGCACTTCTCCAGCCTCTCCAAGAACAACCGTGTGCCCACGACAGGCATGAGCACTCCGAACCCTCGCTCAATCTCATCCAACTTACTCTCTCCGCCAACATCCCCCTTCGCGTTGCTATTGTAATCATGCCCCTCCTCCCCTTCATGTTCAAAAGCATGTCCCTCGTCCTTCCCAGCCTGCAAGTTGCCCAGCATCACTCTAGCTGTGATCAAGTGGTCGTTCGCGCGGGTAGCGACGTCAAAAACTACATCCTTGATCCCTGGGGCATTGGCACCAGATCTCAGAACGTCCTCCTGTCTACAGTTATGCTGCGCCATCACATCAAGCGGAAGAATGACAGTCCCGTGCTTCCCTCCACTATCGCCACCGAGCGCACCGCCCAAAGTGCCGCTGTTGCTGTGGTGGTTCGGGGGAGGCGGGAAGGCAATAAGTGGCATTCCCCTCAGGACCGCCGCAATTCCTGCCGCTTTGCCAATATGGCTCGCCAAGTGATCAACTGACACAGAATGCAGTGGAAGGAAACCAAGTGTAAGGTATAGCAGCGTCGAGTACGTAGCCTCCGCATACTGCTCCAAAGCTTCCAGGGTAGGGTATGCCCGGTTATCCATATACTGCTCCCTGGCCGCGATGATCTTCATCAACCAGCTCCTGAGGGAGGAGACTGGGGCATTTGGATGGCGCTCTTTGAGTTGAGATAAGGCGTGGTGTAGGAGGATGGCCACAGGCTCTTTTGGGGGGGTGTGCGCGAATGCGCGGGTTAGGTTGTCGCGCCAGAATTGGTAGCGGAGGGCCCCGACTGTGTGGTTTGAGACGAGGTCGGGGATGCGGACAAGCTCGATGTTAAGGGCGCGGATGGCGAGGTAGGCGTCCTTTGTCGTCTCTGGGATGAAGGTTTGGAAGGTGTAGGAGGGGGAGTCGAACTTCCTGGGTGGTGACCGGTTAGCATAATGCGCATATTGAGGGCGCTAGGAAAACTACAAAGAAATTCGCTTTTACTGGATAAGGCTTGTGCAGTATGATCTAGCTGCGATGATATCCTCCTCAGTTAACCTCGAAGCATTCGGCGCCGGTGTGCTGTAAGAAGTGGTGACATAAGAGCACGTCGCAATCGGCGACGGCGAGACACGTAGCCTGACACTCGCTCTGGATGCAAACATCGCTTCGTTGTGGTGTGTAGAAGCTGTATCGAAACAGCGGTACAACGAGCTATTAATTTGGAGCAAACAGCACAAACAGCTGTCAGCTTAATTGAGACTGTCGTCCACATTTTTTGGTTATGCAAAGGAGCGCATTACGCGAAAGAGACGCGCAGTCACGAGACATGCACAATTAATTGTGCATGACCACCGCGAGGCATCCAATTGACCTTCAGGGAACTTTTTGTCAAGCAAACACGAGAAAATCTTCGAGTTGGAAATCATTTTGTTGCAACTCTCCAGGCTCAAGAAAGATCCTACAATCCGCTGTCACAATGATCGTTTTCAACTAAATTCCCACCCCGAGCCGTCCCCTGCCGTCGTCTGCCGGCCTGTGCCCACCACCACCCCAGAGTTCCAAATCCACTTTACGCGAAACCTCAGCCGCGTCTCCCTGGCACCCAAGGTCGCGTTTAATCAACACCAACTGGTTGCGACTCAATAATTCAACTTTCTGAAGATACGTGCGCTGTATATCGGGCATCATGGACGGCATCGACGGTCCACCACAAAAGAAGAGGCGTTTCTTCCAAGAAAAGCGTGAAGATCTCGAACCGCCGCCCAATGGAACTCCGACGCGAAAAGCAGTGGTGGAGGTCCCATCGGAAGATGAGGCAGAGGTCGGAAAGAAGACTCTGAAGGGTTTGGATAGTATGCTCGGGTGCACTCCATCACCGGAGCCAGAACCAGCACCAACCAGTTTGAGCGCTGAAGAACCGAAGGATGCTTTTGATAAGGCGACATTCGATAGCTTCGTCGGCACAGATACGGATATGAAGATATTCCAGCGCATTAAAGAGGCTGCGGATGGAGACATGATGAGGGCGGTCAATATGTGGTTTGATGGCTCATGGAAGTGTACCGCTGCGCCAGCACGAGCCCCAACAGCATTACCTTCGCGACCACCCGACTCCTTCGCCCCAACTCCAAGACCGCCGATTGGGCGCAGGAAGTCCGAGACGACGTCCGGGCCACCACTGCCGAGTCAAAGTGTAGCAGCGAAGGCGTTAAGGAGGATGCCGGATTACAGATATGTTGGTGCTTTCGGAGCGGAGGGCTGGACTACACGCAGCGGCAGCAATGTTGCCAGGTCCGGGGAGACAATCACCATAGAGCGACAAAAGATCCTGCCGCCTAAGCCGCCACCTGTGAAGGTTGATAAAGGCAAGATTGCTTCATTACAGGTGCCGCTGAGAGCCAATTCCGCCGCCGGCAGGAGAGTGGATGTCATAGTTCGCATGAAGAACTCGAATGGGGAAGAGATAGGGCGACTGGACAGGGAGGTCGCAAACTGGGTATCAACCCTCATTGATCAGCGGGTAGCGAAATTTGAAGCTATCTGTGTGTATGCTCCTGAGCGTGTGAGGACCAACGACACCATATACCTGCAGTTACGGGTGTCGTTGCTCAAAAGCGCGTTTGATAACAACTCGTTCAAGATCCCTGATAATCGTGAGACTGGTATCTTTCTCGAGAAGGAGTCAACCGAGGAAAAAGAGCTGCGGCTGAAGCAGGTCGCTCTTGTCAAATTGTTTGAGATGATCAATTTACTGCCGTCAAGGACGAGCGAGACGACTGCGAGGCATAAGAGGCAAGGGCTTCTGCAAGCTGCGGAAGTGGCTGAGCAGTATGAGAAAGATCACGCAAAAGACAAGACCAAGCTCTCTGGCTCCGGCTTGAACACACCCGGAACTTCCAACTCTCAATCAGAAGATGGTGAAGAAGAAGGCAAAGAGCTAGAACAAGACCAGTTGGACGCGTTATACAAGAAAGCTCAATCATTCGACTTCAACGCCCCCGAAGCCGAGCCCGCCGACACCTTTGCCATGGATCTCCGGCCCTACCAGAAACAAGCGCTATATTGGATGATGGCGAAAGAGAAAGATGAGAAAGGAGAAGGTGCCGAGGAGTCAATGCATCCCCTATGGGAAGAGTATAGATGGCCCACCAAGGACTTTGACGACAACGGAGTGCCGTCCGTCGAAGGCGTCAACTCCTTCTACATCAACCCTTACTCCGGTGAGATGTCCCTTCAGTTACCAGTTCAAGAACAACACTGCCTGGGTGGTATCCTAGCCGATGAGATGGGTCTCGGAAAAACGATCGAGTGTATGTCCCTCATCCACAGTCATAAATCAGACACCCAGCTCGCTCTCGAGGCAAGCGGCGCAAGGAAGACATCGATCAACAACGTAAACGCCCTCCCCCGCCTCCACACAACGCACGACGTCGAGCGCGCACCCTGCACCACTCTTGTCATCGCCCCAATGTCGTTATTGTCGCAATGGCACTCTGAAGCTGAGGCTGCCTCAAAGGACGGGACGCTCAAGGTAATCGTTTACTACGGCGCTGACAAGAGTGCGAATTTGCAAAATTTGTGTTGTGAAGCAAATGCGGCTACGGCACCAAGCGTTATCATTACCTCTTACGGCGTGGTCTTGTCAGAATTCAACCAAGTGGCTGCCCGACACGGTGACCGGGGAAGCCATGGGGGACTGTTTAGTCTGAATTTCTTTCGGGTTATTCTGGATGAGGCGCATCATATCAAGAATCGCCAATCCAAGACCGCGAAAGTCTGTTACGAGCTCGCTGCCGAACACCGTTGGGTGCTGACCGGTACACCTATCGTCAACCGCCTCGAAGACCTGTTTTCACTGGTGCGATTCCTGCGGGTGGAGCCCTGGAGTAATTTCTCTTTCTGGAAAACATTCATCACCGTCCCCTTCGAATCCAAAGACTTTATGCGCGCCCTGGACGTTGTGCAAACCGTCCTGGAACCCCTCGTTCTTCGTCGCACAAAAGATATGAAGACGCCTAGTGGAGAAGCACTCGTCAAACTACCAAAAAAAACAGTAGAGATTGTTGACATCGAACTTTCTGAGAAGGAGAGAGAAGTGTATGACCACATCTTCACCAAGGCCAAGCGGAATTTCGCCGAGAACCTTGAGCGCGGTACGGTTATGAAGAGTTATACGTCCATCTTTGCCCAGATCCTGCGGCTGAGACAATCATGCTGTCATCCAACACTGGTGAGGAATCAGACAGTAGTAGCCGATGAACTCGACGCCACGGAAGCCGCAGACGCAGACTCAGGACTAGAAGACGATATGGACCTCCAAACCCTGATCTCGCGCTTCACCGCCGAAACAGAAGAACACGAAGATGTGAGCAAACGCTTCGGCGCCCATGCACTACAACAGATTATGGATGAGGCGGAGAACGAGTGTCCGATTTGTAGCGAGGAGCCAATGATTGAGCAGACGGTCACAGGGTGTTGGCATAGCGCTTGTAAGAAGTGTCTCCAGGATTACATAGCGCATCAGTTGGATAAGGGGGAGAAGCCGAAATGTTTCCATTGTAGGGAGGCGCTGGATACGCATGATTTGTTCGAGGTCATCAAGGAAGACTCACTCGACCCAGAAACTATGACGCCGAAGACAAGTCTGCAGAGACTGGGAAATTCGAACTCAGCGAAGATATCAAAGCTCATGGAGCAGCTGAAACAGTTGAGGAGAGATGCGCCGGAGACGAAGAGCGTGGTGTTTAGCCAGTTTACTAGTTTTTTGAGTCTGATATCGCCAGCTCTCACCAAGGCCAATATCCCTTTCTTGCGATTGGATGGCACCATGGCGCAGAAAGCCCGCGCGAATGTCCTGGAAGAATTCAAGACCTCGAAGAGGGGAACTGTACTACTCCTATCTCTCCGAGCTGGAGGTGTAGGCCTCAACCTCACAATGGCGAAGAGGGTGTGGATGATGGATCCGTGGTGGAGTTTTGCGGTTGAGGCACAAGCTATCGACAGAGTCCACCGTATGGGACAAGAGGACGAAGTCATTGTTAGACGCTTTATCGTCAAAGACTCAGTTGAGGAAAGAATGCTTAGAGTGCAGGATCGCAAGAAGTTTATTGCTTCTAGTCTCGGCATGATGTCTGATGAGGAGAAGAAGCTAGGTAGGGTCGAGGATATTAGGGAGTTGTTGAGTTAAGGATGACGGGTTGGGCGATAGGACAGAAATAGCAGACTGTAGTGAGGCAATGGAATCAGGGTTGTTGTGTCGCGGGTGTGGTAGCGTGACAAGTGAACTTGGATCTTACGATGGTTGCTCTTGGTGCGAGCTGTAACTATCTCCCTTTCACGGTTGTAGGCAAAACTGTATGAGGCCACGGGCGGGCACAATCTACGGCACTGCCTTCCGATTATAAAGGGCTAACAGGTTTTCGCGGTCAGTTGCTTCGTAAGGAAGCGTAGTGGTTAACCGGTTGCTTTTGTTCCACTACAATCAGTGACACTTTACACAGTCGGTCAAATGCTTTGTGATGAAGCGTATCTGCTAACCGGTTCTCCTTGTTCCACTACAATCTGTGATACTTCACACAAAGAGATTGAAGTATATACACCCATGCACTGATTTCTCTTCATATTTTTAAGCCAAGCTAGAGCCTTCTACATTGTGTCCGTATACATTTCCGCTCTGTTCCTCTCTCGATACTCAATTAGTAACCCGAATACTCGTTACGATGTCCAGGGACCAGTCCACCATTAGCAGGAACATGCAGCGTCGCCTTGAGCACCTCGAAACTGCGGTTCTGACACTAGAGGTTGAAACTCACCACATGAATACCACTGGACCGGCAGATCTGAAGCAGACTGTTTGGGAGGACAACAGAAAGCTCAACGAGATTATTCTGGCACATGATGAGAAGGAAGTTGTTGTTGGAAGACCGGAGAAGACGGTCCGGAGATTAGACACGCTGGAGGGTGTGGTGGCTGCACAGAAGAGTTGTGGATGTCTTAAAACGTGATGGGTCGGGTGCGGACCAATCGCCAAGCTCGACACACGCAGGGGTCTGCTTACCCACCAAATCTTATTTTAACCTCCATCTTTTTTGACAACAGTCTGGCGCACTACAACAATCATCGGAACACTCCCGACGATGTGTAAGTTTGATTTTCAACTACAAGCAAGGATTTTATGGCGAGTGACAGGTTCTTGAGTAAAATGAATGCCTTGGCGGCTCAATTTGGTTACTCTCGCGCGGTACCCTTTCGTAAACTAGCCGCGCGACACCGAACGTCTGTTGAAGCACTTGTTTGTAAATGTTTCCTTCCGCTCGTGTTAGAATCCTTCTCTGGCCCCTGAAGCAGTTATCTTTGGCGACTATTCATTGCCGCGCATTGGCGGTCGTTCGCTCCGTTGAACACCGCACATAAGCGTCAGATACCAAGCCAAAGGGCTGTATCTACCCAGAATGCCTCTCCTACTCCTCCTTCCACATGGGCTCCGAATGGATCTGTTTCCACGACAAAGACCCCGCCCCGCTATCCTCCTGCAAACACTACTTTGGAAGCCTGATCTCCGCGACTTTTTCAAGTTTCTGACACTTCGCGAAAAACGCACCGAGTACGGGGAGGTGGTGGAGTGGTATGGTGTTCGTATGGATATGTTCTCCGTTGAGGATTCTGACCTCGCGGAAAGTGCGATTTCGGCACTACACATTCAGTATTTTCGGAACTACAAATTCTGCGTTGAAAGAAAACTTTGCCTATTTGTTAAGGAAGGATCCCTACTCACAGACTTGCCAGACTCCGAGAAAGTTGCCTATTATACTGAAAGCTGGCTGGAGGATCTTATGCACGGTCATCGGAATGCCGTGTACGCTGTATCATTGGCTCTCATGAGGAATTTGACCACTCTGCGCATCGATGGTTGGTTGGCGGATTGGTTCATAGATAACATAGAACAGCAAGGCCGCCCACGGGACAATCACGTTCATGGCCTCTTGTCGTGCGCGTTGTATTCCCAGACAGTCGCCCAGAACATGCGAAGCTTCACGCCAAACAATCCACCTCGATGTTATGATGGTGAGATCTGTGAGGTCCTTCTTGAGAAGCTGGATTCTGTCGATATTCGCATAATGACCCCGGAGTCGCTGGTGGTCCCTTGATTGAATTCACAACATTCGTTGATCTACCGAGCGCGAAACATGCCAGGTTCTCCGGAGTCTGGGATCCCGTTTGGTTTTCTGCATTACGACCCATTCACTCTTCTTGGAGACATTGCGTATCCGACAAAGCTTCATAGACACCACAAGTCTTGGCACCCCTATCAAGTGCGGCGAGGGCCTCGGGACCCTCAGCTACACGCAGGGAAAACAGCCGATGGGTTGGGACATGGAAACCGAGACATCCGTGCCACCGGTGGAGGTTCGCTTAGATTGCGGAATGCTGATGCCGTACCTGAAGTCAATCAAGAGCACACTGAAGCTCTTTAGCGTTGGGGCGGAAAACGGCAGGGAGTATGAGTACTGGGAGTACTATACTGAACAGCCGGATATGTGGGAACTTTGGCAGGGTCACTTTGGCTCCTTCAAGGAGTTCGAGAAACTGGAGTCGTTGAATGTTAGTACTGAACATCTGCTTCGCTGGGACTCTGACGTGCCAGTGACGATGGACAACCTACTTCGAGAGACGAGAGGCTTGGGGCTCAAGTTGCGGCTGTATAGTCTGCCGAGGCTTGCTATAAGGGTTGGCGAGACCAAGCAATTTGTTGATGAACTGGACGGTTCGCAATTACCTGTACTTGGTGACAGATGCTTTAATTCAGATGCTACGCGAATCTAACGCGGCGATTGAACGTATTGAGGTTCTGGCCTACAACATAGGGGATGTGCGGCTTTGAGATCCGTAGATTGCTACGCATTCCTTCACACTCACAGTTCACCTGTTCTCCACTCTGCCCATCATCCGGCCCACTGAGACATGCAGAAAGGCCCATCTAAGCACCGTCAGGTTGGGCCCTTTATGTCTCTTATCTCACATCCACTGCCAACCTTGTCCAAAGCCCTCCAACAAGAGACAACTTGGCAGTGAGAGGCTGCATATGCATCATGTTAGACCAAACAAATGAAAGTGTCGGGATTTTTACAAGTAGCGAGACATGACTAATCGCTTTCTAGCAAAATCCATGAGTTTTGATGTCGAGATTTTTCTACGACCGTGATTTCACACTCAATTAAATTTCTCGAGTTCCAAGATCGTTGTTCTACTCAAATATCGACAAAGAGTATATAATATCGACCATCAGATTCAAACCCGAAACAATCCTGGACCCTTTCCTTGTCTGCAAGGTTATCATCTCAGCAGTCCTACTCGTGTTTCCAATAAATCCGCAAATGGAAGCATGGGAATAAACTCTTTTTTGTTTTTGACCAGGCCTCTGTTTTCAGACCGCGGATGGCAAAATTAAATCCTCGAGTAGAAAGCCCCATTTTACCCACAACAAAGCGTACTCTTAAGGCTTGCAGAAATTCCAATTGCCGTCAAGAGGATTGAAGCTTTGAGTTTCAGCTGTCTTCTAAAACTCGCCTGGATGGTGTACGAATATCAATATTATACTTCGATTTAAGGCAACAAGCGTGGTGTCATTCTTTGATCCAGACATCCGTCATTCAGCGTTTTTATACCTTGGTTGTGTTTTTCTATTCCAAGATGACTTTTGGTATGATCAAGTAAGATTGTTATTTTGGAAACATCACCACCAGGGATTTTCCAGTATATAACGGTTGTACGACAAGAAATAGAAGTGTTTGGTTCATTATGGCGGCCAGGTGGGGGTTAGACGCATTCCATCCCGTCCGCTCGAGGAAAGTAATGGGAATAGTAGCCAGGTAGTTTCCCACAGCGGAATTCCACTGTTTTGTTTGCTTTTTTGTTTGCTCGCCAGACTTTTGTGGACGCTGTGGGCTGCTGTGGAGTTGTGTTGTGAAGCTGTGGAGGATCGCCAAGACCCATTAAAGGTGCCAGTGTCATATTCATCCGACGTTCTGGATTTCTGGAACTTATATTTTCCGTCTGTCGGACCTCTCAGGAGACTCTCAGGCCAGCTTGGCCTTTGTTCCGAGAATATACAAGCACTCACCCGCTCTCGTCGTCAAAGCGAATTAAAGACTAGAAAGCCCTGCTCTGAATGGGATCATGCGATGGGAGTCCTGAGTTTGTCTTCTTTCAGAACATGCTAAACACATCCCATCCCGTTCTCTTTCCCATCAGCCAGCCGAGGCTACTGTGGTCAGGATCATCGCTGCCAGAGTTTGTCCAGCAGAGCCGCAAAAGGCCCGAATCCAATATTGGAAAGCCGACAACTCCAGATCTGCAAACTCTGGCACGCCAGAAAATAAAACATGGAGTTGCGGGGAGCGGGGATAGAGTTAGCACTCAGGCTGAACGCCGGCTGAGTACCAAGTGCCGCCATAAATTATTTGGACCTGAACTGACGCAATAGTGAACAGTGCTTAATTGTCATGACGGACGAGTTGTCGTGAGAAGTGAAGAGTGTGACGGTAGCAAAGTGGCAGCCAAGCTCATCGGCGATTTTCTCGGTGAGCTGCGAACCGCCATGGAGTGCTTCTTCACGTCATCTCAAGCCACACTGCCTGCACTACGCACCTCCAACTTCCCCTCGTTCGTAATTCTCCGATCAGAAACTTGGGGAAAATGTGTAGGCCTCTCCTTGTCCTCGGTGGCTTGCCAGGTGGGTTGAGAGGTTGTGAGGAGGCGGATACACAGCGGCGACCGCTCGGCGGTATTGCGGTGTGGCTTTTCCCGCCTCGGCGTGGCCAGATGTGGTATCCACAGCACCATACACAAGATCATGGAGGCAAAAGGGGGAGTGGATGTGCGGAGAAGTTGGAGAACGAGATGGGGGACGAGAACGGGAGACTTTGTGGAGAGAAGGTGAGTGTGGATTGATTTGGGGGTTGGAGAAGGACGAAAGGAAGTATGGTACTGTAGTGTAGTTGTGAGGCTCTATAGAGTGGGGTGTGGCCGAATGTAAATCCGGTCAATGCCATGATAAATGGCCACGAGGTGTGTTTGTATGAGGAGTGCTTCGAGGATGCATGGACCTCGTTGACAGCACTCTTCTTGACGGATCGTGGGGAGGAGCACCGAGGCGTGCTGGCCGGACTAGCGTTCCGATGCCATGCGGCGGCAGAGACGAGACACAGCACCGCCGAGTCGGCATGGTGGCTGATGCCAGCCAGTTGGAAGAACACATCACCTCCTTGGTGCTGTGACTCGGAGCCTAAGGTGCAGTTTGGTGTGATGGGAAAAGATATTGACCGTAGAAGGACCTACCATGGAGGATTGTGCGTTAGGCTCGCGTCTTTGGGTGCTCGGCCGTGCGTCGTTTGATTTACCACATTTGGTAAGCGTGAAGCTGATGTTGAATGTATGAGCCCGATATGAGATGTGTCGCTGTCCAGACAGCAGCACTCCAGACTTTACGAAAAACCAAAGGCGGTATTTCGGCGAAACTCTTTTTTCGGTGGGTTTTTTCCACGAACGTCTGACATGTTTCCAGCCAGATCTTGACGGCTGACAATGCTGATCTGGGGGACTCCGCAATTTCCCATCAGCAAGCCAGGGAACGTTCTATATTATGGAGCCGAGCCCGGAAGATGTCCCGCTAGTGGCCGACTGTATGAAACCCGAGGTTTTGTCGTAAGTGGATTTTGTTAGTTATAGACGCGGACCGCGCCATAGCCGTGATGGCTTCATTTCCCTTGCTATCCACTTTGACCACTTCGCTTCCGGTAGTCGATGTTAGTGGCGAAGATTTTTTCTCCAACCTTGAAAACGACCCTCAGCCTTGAACCTCTCTGATCCCTTGGCTAAGCTTGGCGAAACTTGGGCTACCAATTTGATGCTACGAGTTTCCGGTGTGACGTTGCGACGGTACACACAGAAGGGAATAATGATCCTCTCGGCTCCTACTCGTCCAAACTCCCATCGGGGCCCAGCCTTGGCAGCGCGGCGAAGTGATTTTAAATGCCACCACGTATCAAAGTTCCATTTCTCGCCATTGTTTCGCCTGGTCTAAGCTTGTGGTTGGTTTTTCCACGATCAGGTTCAGCGTGGCAACTGAGGAGGGATGGTGTGGAAGTTGGCGACCCAGGGTACGAGTAGCGCTCAGCACATGCAATGGGGAATCGTGGCGTAGAATAAGGCCGACGCTAAAGACGCTTGACGATGGTGGCTTGAACATGGCGGAAACGCACGCACCTGTGGCCGTTGCCTGACACAGGCCGAATGGTTTACCACAGTTTACAGGCCGCCATGTGATGAGTGGTGACGGAAAACAACGGGCTTTGTCTGTGAGCTTCGGATGCTGCCGAAGGAGGGTAGGACCTCAGTGTCCTGCGACCTAATTCTGTCACTCCTATTCTTGACCATACCTCGGCTCATCAACAACAACAAAAATACAATAAATCCAGATACCGCGACGAACTTGTCTCGATCCGTTGTTCTCAGGAATTACTGTATGTTGTTCGGTTGGAGTTTGGAGCTGTCAAGCTTTCGGGTGGATCTTGATGCCAGGGCCGCTTCCCCATACCCCAGTGAATTTGTGCGTGCAAAAGGGCCGAATGTAAAACAGCGCGCCAAGCGATGTGCGACTCCAACATCGACCAGACCTTGACCAGTGAGAAAGACGGAAACGAGAGAAATGACCTGGAGATGAACAAGGGAAAACTGAACGTGAACGTGAACAAAGGTAAATTGAACGTGAACGGGAACGAGTCGCACAGAGCTTCATATGCGAGAGAAGAGAGAAGAGAATTCGACCTTGATGGATTGAGAGGCCCGAGACATCTGTCAAACTGGCTCGAAATGGCACGATATTTTTCCTTCGCATCCCTCAAGGTGTCGAGATTCCCGCTGGAACTCAGTACAGTACCAAGATAACAAATGGCCTTGTTTCATCTTGTCTCTCCATCCTCGACTCGCAATTCATGGTAAACACGAGGTGAATGCCCGTCGCCTACGGGCAGCTTCTCATGACAGGAGATTTGGCTTTTGGATCTCTGGGTCGCCCAGCCATCTTATGTCGTCTTAACACGTCTTCAGAGACCATTGTTCCTGCCGCACAGCTTTGGCGAGATGAATTCGACGTTACCAAGGCCGCAACCACCCCTTTGTCAAACATTTTTGGGGTTGCCATGCTGCTTGTGCTAGTGCTTGTGCTTGTGCATCTGTAACATCGGGACAACAAGAAGTGCCAAGCTCGCACTCGGCCATATTTCAACGCTTCTCGATCTTGGACCTTTCTCATTGGTCTTTCATAAGCCACAAAACTGGCCCAAAATGCGGTTTCAAACCCTAATCCACCTCGAGAACGGGGACACTAGCGGACTGGGGAAACGGGGAATTGTGCATGCAGCGTTGACAGGGATATGACAGGGATATGACATGGCATTTTCCCTCTTCTGGGGCCAGTCGGAAAGTGATCAGCCAGACGACAGATTTTGACATTTGACTGACACATGGCCGGCGAGATCTTTTGGTGAATAGGTGGGACGAACAGCTACGTCTAGCTACTTCTGTACCATTACACATAGGAGGGATGCTGGAATACTCGACACACTCCTAGATACAGCAGCTTGTGGTACTGTGCACCTTGAAAAAGGAATATTTGCTTGCTGAAAAGCACAATTCCCAGAAATTTCTCCCCCATGCAATGAGGCAGGGACTGCTAGTCTCCGCCAAGGACTGCTAGTCTCCGCGCACGGAGAATAGCAGTCCTTGCCTCATTAGACTAGCTTACGTTCTTTGGGCATGCGGTCGCCCATCTTCCTTTGGTCTTAGTCTCAACGGAGCCACCACCACCCAAAGGGCCGATTCCCCAAGGTCGCGCTGCTCACAAGGCCGCCGCACTCCATACTATCGCCCAAGAGCTGGGGAAAGCGCGACCCCTAGACGCCAGTCCCAACCCATCGTCCCATTCTGTGAGTACTGAAGGGCCGATTCAGCGCAGGCCGTCTCCACCCCCAGACCGCGGAGAGGAGAGAAGGCGGAGAAGGGCTGGATCGTCCCAGTTAACCCAAGATGAGAAGCGCGCACTGCATCCCACGTATATATTCCAATCCCCCCCAGCCAAGGGAGCCTCTCTTTTGTTTCATCCATCTCATCACCTCCACAACACTCCTCTTCCGCCCAACAGCTTCTTTTCATCCTTAATTGGATCCTTCTCTTCCCCTACTACAACACAACAACACGCTCACAATGGCAGGACGTGCAGCTATGACTGGCACGGCCGACATCTCGCGTGTCGAGGCGCCAGTCACCATGAAGGCATACCTGATGTGCGCGTTCGCCGCGTTTGGCGGTATCTTCTTCGGATACGACATCGGATGGATGGGAGGTGTTCTCGGAATGAAGTACTTCATCCGCCTCTACACCGGAAAGCAGTACCCAGACGACCTCTTCGACAGTGTCGATGCCGAGGGTTACATGGACTACAAGCTCAACTTCAAGATCCCAGCCGGCGATCAGTCGCTCGTCACTTCCATTCTCTCCGCCGGCACCTTCTTCGGTGCCATCGCCGCCGGTGATATTGCTGATTTCATCGGCCGTCGCCTTACCATCATCATGGGCTGTATCATCTTCTCGATTGGCTGTATCCTCGAGACCGTTTCCACTACGCTCCCCGTCATGGTCGTCGGTCGTCTCGTGGCTGGTTTCGGAGTCGGATTCGTTTCCGCCATCATCATTCTCTATATGTCTGAGATCGCTCCAAAGGCCGTTCGTGGTGCCATTGTTTCCGGTTACCAATTCTGCATCACGATCGGTATCCTTCTCTCCAACTGCGTCGTCTACTCTACCCAGGACCGCGATGATACCGGATCTTACAGAATCCCAATCGCCATCCAGTTTATATGGGCCATCATCCTCGCCCTCGGTCTCTTCTTCCTCCCAGAGTCCCCACGTTACTTCGTCAAGAAGGGCAAGCTCGACCAGGCCGCCAAGGCCCTCTCATCCGTCCGCGGCCACCCACTCGATTCCGAATACATCCAGGATGAGCTCGCCGAGATTGTCGCCAACCATGAGTACGAGATGCAGGTCGTCCCACAGACCTCTTACATCAGCGGCTGGACCAACTGCTTCAGGGGCTCCCTCAACAATGGCGCCTCCAACATCCGCCGCACCATCCTCGGTATCTCCCTCCAGATGTTCCAGCAGCTGACCGGTATCAACTTCATCTTCTACTTCGGAACCGTCTTCTTCCAGTCGCTCGGCACGATTGACGACCCATTCTTGATCTCCCTCGTCACCACCCTCGTCAACGTCCTCTCCACCCCACTCTCCTTCTGGATCATTGAGCGCTTCGGTCGTCGCCGCATTTTGATCATCGGTGGCGCCGGAATGGTCGTATCCCAGTTCATCGTCGGCATCATCGGTGTCACCGCCGGCAAGCCATCCGGTGAGACCAACACCGCCGCCATCTCTGCCATGATCGCATTCATCTGCATCAACGTCGCCTTCTTCGCCACCACCTGGGGACCAGCCGCATGGGTCGTTATCGGAGAGATTTTCTCCCTGCCAATCCGTTCCCGTGGTGTCGGTTTGTCTACCGCTTCTAACTGGTTGTGGAACTGCGTAAGTCTATACCGCCTCCCTCCCTTTCCTCCCTAAATCCTAGTTCAGCAACTAACGCCCCCTTCAGGTCATCGCAGTTATCACTCCATACCTCGTCGGAACCGAGGAGGGCCAGGCCGACCTCGGCGCAAAGGTCTTCTTCATGTGGGGCGCCCTCTGCTTCACCTCCTTCATCTTCGCCTACTTCCTCGTTCCAGAGACCAAGGGTCTGTCTCTCGAGCAGGTCGACAAGATGTTGGAGGAGTCCACTCCAAGAACCTCCAACAAGTGGAAGCCAACCACCACCTACGCTTCCGAGATGGGTCTTGCTGACAAGACTGGTCATGGCGCTGCTGAGACCGTGGAGGTTTTGCCAGAGAAGCAGGTCTAAATGCATAATCCGTAAAAGGATTTGTGTCTAGAAAGAAAGAGAAGGAATGATATATGAGTTCGAGTACCGCCGATAAGGGAGGGAAAGAGGAAAACATATTAATGTTACATGGTGTATATGGACGGAATGATTTAGAGATGGAGCCAGCTTTTATATACCCGCTCTGTCAGTTTTGGCATCTTAGGTCAATTGGCTAATAAGCATTTGAAATAATAAGGATGGTACAAATACTTCGGCTTTCTTCGCTGCGCTTTGGTGACTTGGCTGTGCATTCCTCATCTCATTCTTCATCTTGTGAAGTTGGCTCCCGACCTTGCGTCCAACTCTGTATAACTGGAATCGCAGCCTCGTGGCTCAAGCTTAAAACAACACCCTTTCATGATGAAGATAGGTATTGTGGGCTTGGGAGGGGGGAGGGTGTGGGTTGAGGGTGTGGGTTGAGAAGGAGCTGAGAGACATATTTTTCCTGCACCGGAAGTGGGGAAGTGCATTTGCGGTGACGAGCAAGCAGAAGATTGCCCCTCCATAACTAACCGAGCACAGGGCGATGCGATGCAATTGTCGTCTTTGGTTTACGGCTACGCAGCCATCGCCGACAACCGATTGACGCCGCCATCGCCACCCCACCAACCGGTGTCATCATTGTTTCGAGCCAATGAAGCAGACTACTTCATCAACGACGGGCGTTCCAAATTCACCTCCATTCCAAATGGTCGGCAAAACATCGGCCTCGCCGCACAGTATTACCAAGGTGGAATTACAGGGAGACGAGAGAATGGGTGGGGGGTTTTATGATTGAGCACCTTCCAGACGATTGGCAGGGACATCGTACTCTCTACGAGGGTGAGGCCTAGGAGGTGGCGACTTGTTGTGCGACTTCGCAGTTTGAGGGAGTCGCAGCTGGTTTGCGGAACACTCTTGGGTATCGGTGTGTAAAGTTGGCGCCTTGCTCCAATATCAGGGGCGCCAGAGTCGATGCCAGAGGGCAATCTGGGCATACGGCTGAGGACATATCATAGACTCGTCGTCTGCTAACAGCTTGAAGGTGGTTTCTTCGTTCTTTGGGCCGCATGGGGCCTCATACCGGGAAACTGCTGCTTCCGGGGGAGAAACTCGACGTGTGCATGGGTATGTATGGCTGGCTGTGGTGTATCTAGCTTCCGTGCTTGGTGCGCTGCTGAGCTGTGGTAGTGCTGATTATAGACGGGCTGCTATTCGAGTGATAGCTCTCCCGCCAATGAAGCTATAGAGCATACGCGGCATGAATTCGGACTTCACCGTAGCTTGAGACTCTCGGGTGCCAAGCTAGCTCCCTCCACATCCTGCCTAGCTGTTTTGTCAATCGGTTTGGTGCTTCTTTTGTTTCACCCGACAGTTGCAGCAACTAAGATCGTCCGGAAGGGCAATGCCTCCGGCAGGGGTCGGTTGGGAAACGTGGACTGCTGAGATTCCAAGATCGTTTGATAGAGGGACTCATTTTGACAGAACACCGTGCACTGTGTCATGACTCGCTGATCTTTGGGTGTTCACCCACAAATCTGAAGTCTTCCGCTTTTGCCTTTTGCTTCTTTGTTAAGGGTTGCCGTGATGATGTCCTGGTCGTGGAGTCTTGGCGTCTTGCGAATTTGCTCCATTTCCAGGTCGCTTCGCCAGCGTCGGATCTCTGGCAAGCATTGCTTCCATACAATCGTATTTTTGATTTCCCGTATGACTCTAACCTTCGCTGTTCTGCCGTAGGGCTGACCCCTGGTCGATACTGGAGTTTGTTGTTGTTGTCCTTTATTGGCTCAGCCACCCTATTTGTCAACTCCAGGAATGAGTCCTTGGTCCCATAACCAGTTTCGATTTCGCAGCCACACAGCCACCGTAAATATTTTCGCTTTCGACGCGCAATGTACAGGCCTATAGGGTCGTCTAATGCCAAGGTGTTAATCTCCTCATCATCAGCTCGATCACTCAGTCCAATCACCTGTTACACATTCCACAAGCACATCTCCTTTACCCTACCTCGATCAACTCTCGTCACCAAACAACCACAAAAGTCAAAAGCACTTCAAACAACTTCCCACAACAGAAACACTTAAATCAATCACCCACCACATCTCAAACAAGCAAAATGTACAACCAGCTCTTTGTCAACTGCCCAAACTGCAAAACCTCCAACCTTCCCCGCCTCATCCAGCTCTGCCACCCCATGAGCCACCCCGTCGAAAAAGCCCGCGCGGAACGCAGCCAAGGACCAGCGTTCCACATACCAAAACTACCAGGCCCGAGAGGCCACGCTGATCTGCAGGGATTGCCTGCGAGTTTGAGAGGAGAGTAAAGCAGTATCAGGAGTGGATGCAGTATTTTCATAGGCAGGAGATGGACATGCGGAAGTGGGAGATCTGGGAGAGAGAGAGGGAAGACGAGGGAGAAGGATGAGAGGGCGCAAGAGGGGAAAGAGGGTGAGAAAGCGTGCATGACGAAGAGAGATCAGTATGAGAAGCAGAAGGGGTTTTTGGGAGGTGGAAGAAGGAGAAGGGGAAGGATGGGATGACGGATATGGAACGCCGGCTGACTTATGAGTATCTTGGTGATGAGCGGGAGATGTGGATGAATGTAGGTAAGGAGTGGGGGATAGATGGACTACCGGGGATGTATATAGAGTGTAGATGAGATAGATAGGAGCTATATCTAGCACTTGATTGACGTTTGGGTGGATCGTACATTGATAGACGGTAGATGATGATAGACAAATGGAAAGCTATATCTAGCACTTGACATGATTGCTCATGTTTTTTTTTGCAAACCCTTGAAATTGAAATAAGCAATACACCATAAATGCTGCGTCTTGATGTGGTTGCATATTGTTGACGATTCTTGGGCTGCTACGCGGGAAGGCCTACAAGAGTCCCTGTGCCGTTAGAAGTGAGTATGCCACTGCTGCAGGCTTTGTCTGAGGATGAAGACGGCTGTGCGTCGTTGGAAGATCTGAGAAATTACCGCCATTATAGGGACTCCTTCTGTCAGCATAACATTTCATGCAGGAAGAATCTGCATTGTCTACGCGGTCATCCTTGTTGTTGAAAAGATAGCTATTAGCGTTGTCTGTGCACTTGGGCCTGGCTTAGATGTGATAAGGCGTTGGACTCGTACAATTCCGAACTGCGGCGCTTCCAAGTCTGTCAGCCTCTTCGTTCATACACTGTGAAGCCAAAAGTGTTGTGTTTTGAGTGGTCGAGGTTGGCCGCCACTCTCCTCTGTGCATATCAGCCACAACCCAAGGGGACAAGTCTTTTATGCATGTATTCAATGCTATCCCTCCATCCCGGAACGCATATAGCTGTACTTTCTGATGCAACGACCCTCATCAGGGCCTCACGTGGAATCTCTATGCTGCTATCATACACTGTATGCCTCTTTGAACCGTCCAGAATCGATGTACATTATCTCGCTAGGTCGGGATCTGGCGCCGTTGCGGGTTGGGCATTGCGTATCTTTGACCATTCGTCGCAAGCCATGCGGTAGCGCTTACTTGCGCTTAGGATTTTGCTCAAGAAAGAGAACCTTCTTGCGGACTGGTGTTCGTTAGCCTTTGCTCTCCCCACTTCTTCATGCCTTTCCCATCATCCTCCCGCCATCCCACCCCAACCATTCATTCATTCCTTCATTTCCCTCGTGCCCCAGCTTTCTACATCTCCTTCCCGACACATCCCCATCCTCCTCGACCTTTCCCACAACACAAGATGCAGGGTACCATACCAACGGGGTCGTACTTCAACATGCTCAACGGGCGATGGGTACGTGGGCGGATAAGGGTCTTGTAGTAACCGGTCATGGCCATGGAGATGAGGCGCACGGGGATGGTGCGGGACTTGACTGTTTGTGTGGTTAGCACTTTGATCTAACCAGTTGTGTTGTCGCTCAGTCGCATTCTGCTACTGCTGGAGCCGAATTGAGCAACGACGGCGCAGAGGGTGTCGACTTGTCGTCTATGTATGAATAACTCGACGTATAAGGGATTGATGAAGTGGTGGGTATCGGCGCAATGGTTCGTTGTGCTCGTAGCTCGACGGGTGTCGCGGATTCGTCTTCGGTCGCAATCGTGGTGTCGTCTCATCGGCTCGTCGTCTCGATTTTCGGTTGTCGGTCGTATTGTTTCGAAAACAGGCGCAATGGAAAAAGTGATGCAAACCTTTCTTGGCCATCTTGACGGTGTTGCTAGGATAGTGGTCAACAAGGTATACTCGGCGACGACGGAGGTTCAGGATGGGAAATTATGGGTCACGTGGAAGGCTTGGAAACGCGATAAGCGCGCCTGGCCTCACGGTTTGTCTTCTAGCTTATGAACCTAACCATATCGGGACAACAACGGCTAGTTTACACTTTATAGTCAAAACTATTAAAAAGAGATCGAATTCAACTGTTGATTCTTCGCCTAGATAAAGAGCTTAATTTGCGATTCAATTGCGATTCAAGCCTCACGCCCCACATCCATCGCCCAGGACACATCGCGAGCTTGTCAATCGTGGGATTAAGCTCCAGAACACCACATTGCGACAACATCCATTCCTCTGCATCCGACACCACAACCCTCTCCGCTTACTCTCGCTTTGCATCCAATACCATAGAGCATAGCGCTTCACAACGATCACAATGCCATACCTCCCAACCGCACAAGCATGGCTCACTCAATCCGCCCTCCTCTTGCAAGCTAGACCAATATCCGTATGTCTCATTGTCCCATACACTCACAAATAATCGTCTTTGGGTCTTATCTAACATATTTCAGGCCCGCATAACGACCAAGTATACACTCTCCGCCCCCTCCACCAAAAAGTCAAAGACCACCACTACATCCGAGCCAGCAACAATCGCAACGATTCCCACAGCAGGGAAAGCAAACCTTACCTTGAAGACATATGACCCAGTCTCCGGAACCACACTTAAGTACAAGACTGATAAGGCCGCGGAGGTGGGTCGCTTGGTCTTGAGCTTATCACGACTCGGGAGAGAGATGGCAGGTTTACCGGAGCTGGCAGAGGAGGACGTTAAGATGGAGGGAACCGAGACGGAAGTAAAGGAGGAGAGTGGGACGGCTTCCCTGATACCAGCCGCGCCAGCACCTGCACAAGGAGGGAAGAGCAAGAAGAAGAAGGGGAAGAAATGAACGGTGTAAGGGATGTCAGAAGTTATGAGCATAGACACGACGGCCGGATGAGCACGCCACCCGGAGGATCGAGAGCGGCTCCGGAGACCGCCAGAGGCGGGGCGTGGAATGGGGTGAGGGGGAGCATATAGAAGAGCGACCGGATGACATCAGGCGACAAGTGGAGGGCATGACGAGATCAGTCAATATGTTCGCCGCATAGAGTACGCAACATGGATAAATAATATTTTCACGTGGTCCTCAGCAACCGATTAACTAAGAGCTTCATAAACCACAATGTCCTCTAAGGCAATCAACATTCCGCGGCGTTGTTCAAAACGTGGCCCATGGATGGACCGTTGACTTAGCTCTCGAGAAATAAGACTGAAGATCATACTTTGCAAGTGATAACAGAACCCCAGTGCGAGGAGACCCGAACTCATTCTCACAACGAAGATGTTCAATCACAAACTTGATCCAGGTGTCAACGCGCTTGTAACAATCCTATTTGTAACCTGTCGACTTGGTCTTTTCGACGACCAACACAAGTGTGAAATTATTGGCCTCATAATTGTGATTGTAATCTTCATCTTTACTTGTCACACCAGTCTCCTCATGGCCCTCGATTTTCACAAACTCCAACCCCCAGGTTCTCTCCCACATATCCTCGCTCTCCATAGCAAGGACTATATCTGAGGTTGCATCGGAATCCACGCTCCTGATCCTCGTCACTTAAGGCTGCGTTTCTCCTGGCTTCCATCTTCAGAATCGTCCGAGATAACAATGATCTCCTTTTTTGCAGCTTCCTACTTCATCCACCTTATTCCTGCAACGGCGCTTGTTGGCAGAGCGTTGTGGCGCACGAGCCCTCCTTTTGTTTCCTTCTATCGTCGCCACTGGTTGCTGAGTCGCGGTAGAGTTTGCTGGCGGCACTTAGCAGGGTGTGGATGCTGGTTAATGGCACCTGCAAATGCTTTAGTAAGATCCTGGGTTTCTGGTAATAAACTTTCTGTAGTCGATTTATGCGCCCCGTGGTCGTATGTAGAATTGGAACCAAGTCAAATTATAAATTGCGATTGGGTGTGAGCATTTTGGCGTTGCGGCTGCCCTAGGGAGGTTGTTTTTCTTACTGAACTGCTTGATACTACAGCTCCTACCGCATAGGGCAATTGAACCGTGCACTGACCATTCTCTAACTTGAGCTACTGGGGAGCTATAGATCGGTGAAGGCAGCTGGACAACGTCGCCTACTTAGCCGCGCAACATGAGGATGGATAAATTAATTCTTCGTGGCCCTTGCCAATCGTTGACCATCAGTGCTTGGAACTTCAAAATCGACGTAACATCACGTCAACGGTTCCCAGCATGCACAGTTGTCCGCTAACCTGTTTATGCTCTTGAATCTGAATGTCTATTTCTAAGATCTATATTGAGATTCTCAGCTGTCACGCGAACCAGTTTCCCGCATCCTGCTTCGTGGAACCTCAGAACTTCATAAATCTTGAGTTATCACATCTAAGAGCGGTCATCCGGTCTCACCTCAACATGTTAACCGATTTTACTGGTATCTATGCTCCGGAATTTCTTATTCCTTCCGCCATTCGTATTTTTACATCCTCGATCCTCAGACTAACAGCTTAGCAACGGCCCATCTCAAAAACTGCATAAACACTCCCGTCCTTCACTTCTTAAACTCATCACTCTCCACCATCTCACCTCCGGGCGCCGCATCAACACTCCCTTTCCCTTTGTCTTTCTTACTCTCCTCCATCCACATCTCCCCACTGCCAGCACCCACGGCCCGAAGTTCTCTCTCCTCATCCGCCGTCAACCTCTCATCCCTCCCCTGTCTCCTCTTCAAACTCTCGTTCTTCTCCTGAAAACTCGCCATATCCACACCATCCCTCATCGCCTCCTCTCCGACCTTAAACGTGTATGTTCTGAACTCCGAGTTCTCCCACCCCGTCCCAAGAATCTTGTTGTATCCGCACCAGTCTTCTGTTAGGAAGTGTAATAAGCCGCCGTGTGTTACAACAATTATATGAGCCTCTTCACCTGCGTTCTCGCGCTCCCAATCATCAGCTAACTTCCTCAGATATAACCTGGCTTTATGCGCGCGTTGCTCTACTGCTGTTTCGGCGGGCGCCCAGGGTGAGGAGGCGGATTTGTCGTTCCAGTCCTCCTTCAGCAGACTGAAATCCACCACATCTTTCCATCTTCCTTGTCCAAACTCTTCCTGTAGTAGCGAAATAGAAGATCCAGTATCGCACGGCAAATCAGACGTCTCCTGGATCTCGGGTAAAGCAATAACTCTCAACCTCTCCCTGGTACTCCCCTCAGATCCTTCCACGAGAGCGCTGAAGCTCTCCAACGCGGTATACAAAGTGCGACGCAAAGGCGACGCAACGATATGTGTCACCAGCGGCGTGTATGGAAACCGGGACATGAGCTGGCTGCATTGGGTAAGGCCGAGGGGTGTGAGTAATGGGTCGGGGAGGGAGTGGTTTAGGGGGGTTAGGTTGTGGTGGCCTTGGGCGTGGCGGATTAGGTGGATGTGTGCTGGCATGGTCGCTGTGAGATTGTGTTAGTCGGGGAATAAAGTTTGAAGGAGGCAGAAATATGAGGACTTACTTGTGCTTTTTGTGGTCGAGGTCTTATCGAAGTGGTTTCAACCAAGATTATAGTGATGGGGATGACGAAGTAATAACTATCTTCGTGTAAAGACTGCAGGAGAGCGAGTGAAACTTGATATGAAACCCTAATGGTATGGAAGGAAGAGTCTAGAAGTCGAAAGTAACGAAGTTCAAGAAATATACTCAAGCCAATCGCCTACCTCAGAATTATGACTGATCCAAGTGCCTGGGACGAGTTACCCCACGATTGCATCACCCCGCATATGCCGCTTCAAACGTGGGGCTACCTTGGGAACACGACATCAGAAGAAGCTCACTTTGCAAGATTACAACGTTTTGGTCTTCAAAGAGCTATGCTCCTTTGAGCTACTTATTCAACAATTCTATTACCGCTTTTGGCTAACCTCTGACATCGAGGTGATGTGGCGTAATTAAGCTTTGCGGCGACGAGTTGGGGAGACAACGCTCGAGCCTATGACGTAGGGGCCATTGGATGGCGACCAAGGTAGCACCAGCTACATCACTGTGAATCCTTTTGATGTTGATCTTCCTCTTGTTCTATAACTCTTCAAATTTCGAGACTCGACCTCTAAAACCCATACAATCCAATCAATCGACATAAAAAAACCTTTACCTAAACCACGAAAATCATTTACACGAAGTATCATAGAAATGCCATTCCGCATCACCACCGTCCGCGCCGCTCGCCGCGTCGCAACCTCACGCCCAACAATCTCCGCCCGCAACTTCCAGACTTCCACACCAATCCGTGCTAGAGTTGCAAGCCAGGATAAGGACTCTATCAACCGCGAGGCCTACGAGTATACGAGATCCGGAACGGATAGCAATGTGGCGCAGAATGAGAAGGCTGCTTTCGATCCGAAGACGACCAGGCCGGATGAGGAGATGAGTAAGGCGGGGGAGGGGAACGAGGTGAGTCTTTAGCTACTCAGAAAAATATATAGAAAGCTTGATGAGGAATGAATTGAAGGGAATGAAAGAGGAACAGAAAGCTAATGACGCGCCCTCAGGGCAAGGATAAGACCAACCCGCTCGAGTACTCTCCAGCCAATGAGGATATGTCCCCTACCAACGAAGCCGCAGAGGGAGGTCCAAGAACGAGTGGTGAGGACAGGACCGGAAAGAAGCAGAGCGGTTATGGAGGTCCGAGTAAGGCGAAGGATGTTACTAAGGGCAAGCTGCAGTCAAGTCAGTAAATGGTTACGATTTGAGAAGAAGGAGGAAAGGGCATGGGATGAGAGGGGTATTTTGCTAGAAGTTATGAGAAATGAATGAACGGACTTTCGCCTTATTGCTGCTTCCTTTCTCGAGGCGTCGATGTGAGAGTGAATGGGTTAAAGGTTGACGAGGTTTTGGGGTCCGTGGTGACGCTGTACTGACGCACTCACGATGTTATTAGATGGTAAGTCGCGACCGTACCAGAGCTCCTCCCCTGATATGGTCTCAGCTCTTAGCTTCCGGTGATATCATCATAACCTCTCCCGCCTTCACTTGTAGGTCGCGCTCCCACTTAACTTCTGTCATCTTCACTCAACTCCCTCTCAACCTTTACACCATAATCCTCAAGACGTCAACTTTCGAATCAAAAGTAGACTGCCATACCAACCGATTGGCCAGCAGTACTGCCAGCTCATAAATTGGCCAGGGCAAAATCAAACCACTGCCATGTCACGCCAATTCAGCCGCCTTACCATCACCTCCCCACCAAGTTCCTTCTCCCTGCCCCGAAGCCGCCGAGCAAACATAAGAACAACGCTCGTAACCACTCCAACTACACAGGGAGCTCCCCAACCCAGTCAAGGACTCTACATCTCCAGCCGTCCAGCAGACTACAACCTCGCCGCCGCCAAAGCCTTAGACGACCATCTCGATGTCCCAGTTCTCCCCATGCCACAGCGACTATACCCAATACGTGGCCTCCCCAACTCAAAGTCGAGGGTCGTGCAATTCGATAACCTCCCCTCTATCGTACCAGCCAATTTCAAAGCGCCAGCTTTCAAAGTCAAGCCGTTTGAGCCTAAGCCGTTTCGCAACAATTGGACGCCGGGTGATGACGCACATATGCACGCTATCCCAGCTAAGATTGATTTTCAGGCCTGCGAGGCTGATGGGGTGCCGGAGATCGGGTTGGATGTACCACGCTACACCGTCCCTGCTGCTGTGAGTGAGGAGTTGAGGGCTTACTTTGGCTTTGACGCCAGGCCCCTTCGTGGAAAGCTAAACGTCTCGAACCAAGCCTCCGTCCTCTTCACATCTTCCATCGTCACCCCTCATTCCTTTATGTCGTCGAGTTATGGTGCCGACTACCAACAGACTCGACTTCGTAGTACGCTCGCGACACGCAAAGCCAACAAAGCTGCTGCTGCTGTGGCGGAAGCTACGAATGTAAAAAAAGGACATCTTAAACAAGGAAACACGATCCCAAAGATGGCTTCTGCAGGCAAATTCACAAAAGAGAAAATCGATGATAAGCGGGCCAGTCTGAGGGCTGGAAGTGAGAATCCTACTCCAGGTAAGCCGTCACTTCCACTCTTTCCTACTGTGTCCTTCTTACCACTCTCGTGCCCATCCTACGCTCCAAGTTATCAACAACACGACACGGAACACCATGGCTAATGATATGTAGGTGGCTTAAATGGTGCGGATATGAGCGCTCCTGAGAGTGGAAGGATTATCGGCGGTGGACCTCTCGGTGCAATGGGTGGTCCAAAGAGTGGAAAGACCCTCACTACGCCGGCTACGAGCCACGTTAAGAATTCTAAAGGGCAACTGAGGGGCTTCACTGCCTCCTCTTCTCGGGAGTTCCGCGCTGGCTCGGCCAAGGTCTCGCCGAAAGGTAGTGAGACGGAGAAGCTGAGGCAGAAGAGACTCATGGATAAAGACGCCCTTGAGCTGGTCAGCTATGAGTATACGATATCGGGAACCGATAACGGAGTTGGTGGTGATGCAGAGGCTTATTGTCGCGAGCATCTGCATCCTGACGAGGAAATGGCCGAGGAGCTGATGATGCACAGCGTGAGCCCCCCTCTCCCATGTTTTTCCTATAGTAGCTTCCAGGACCTCTCAGCATAGCCGGCCAAATCAAGCTCGATGACAAAATGTGTAAAGTAGGGAATGGTTCCTAACTCTATGTAGGACGCAAATCCCCTGGAGTACTCCCCAGCAAACGCCGAGATGAGTAAAGCGGCGCCGGAGAGGGTTGAGGGCAGCACGAAAGAGACTGGTAAGGAGACGTTGAAGAGACATAGTGGACCGGGGAATAAGAAGGGGAGGAAGGTTAATTTGGAGGAGAAGTATAGATTGGAGAAGTATAGGTTGGAGGAGGCGGCGAGGAAGAAGGTGGCTGGCGACGTGGGTTTGTAAACTTGTAGCTTCGTTGGGCGAGAGAAGGGAAAACAAAAGAAAGATGTCGGAAAGGAGAAGAGTGGCAGTTACAGTTTCGTACTCGTAAACTTGCCATACTGAATTAAAACTCAATACAATTTTCCTAGACCGTGGTGTGCATTGGCTTGGTTCACTGTTACGGCACCTGGACCTAAAGCCACGTTTTCAGTTTCGCCTTCTAGTCCAGCTGTGCCAGACTCCTTATTTGTTCTGAAAGCGTAAAGTTACGTCTTCGTTTCTATTCTCGTTATGCAACTCGAAGGCTTCGGCCTTGCTGTAATTCGTGGATGTCTTTCTATGATGACGCCATAACGCTGGGTATCGTTGCCTCCTACCTATATTCGTCTTACCCCAATGCTGTGCTTTAGCGTCGCCATGTGAGATTGATGTTGCTTTGCATGACTACCTTGAAGGCCGACCGTATCGATTTCTGTGGCAATCTGCTTGATAGCCTCCTATTACATTGTGGAAGTCGACACGCCGACCTCTCACATGATGCCGCGCAAACGGCAATATCGAAAACTCATTCCACAGGAATACCATATCTCTCCTGCATGGCAAGGAGCATCACCGCCTATCCAAACACTCACTCGCACAACACAATTACGCACCATGATCCCTCCTCTCCCTCCTCCTCCTACCCTTCCTCTCTCTTAAGATCCGTCTTCTCCTTCTCCCCCACTTCGCAATCATCTTCCCCACATATCGTCTAATGGCCCCCCACATCAGCGACACAATCGTCACAACCGCCACCGGGGCGGCAATTTGCCAAAAATACCCATCACCGTTCCCCTCCAGACCGGACAGGAATTCGAAATTCATGCCGAAATACCCTGTGATGAAGGTCAGGGGGAGGAATATAATCGTCGCAGTGGTTAACTGTTTCATAGACTCGTTTTGGAGGGCGGAGATGGTGTTGAAGATAAGGGAGATGAGGTTACGGGAGGAGTGGAGGAGTTGGTCCAGGTCCGAGAGGATAGAGAGAGTGTGGTCTTCGACGTCGGCGAGGTACATGTGCGACATTGAGGAGATTTCCACGCCGTTGGGTATGCTTGAGGGTTTGAGGCGGGGATTGGGGGGGCCAGTAATTAGGGTTACGTCGTGTTGGACCTTGTGGTCTCGTACGGTACGGACTAATGTGGCTATAGGTGATATGAAGTTCCTCATCGTGGTGACTTCGCTTGTAAGGATATACAGTTCGCGTGACTGGTGGATTGAAGGGTCGGTGAGGACGTCTAGTTCCAGCTCCTGTATGATCTCGGAATAAGTAGTTGAGATAGGCATCGCCAAATCGATGATCGCATCGATAATAGCTTGCACAAGCATACTGGCATCACAACTCCTCCTCAATATCGTCTCCGGGGCCGCCAGTCTCTTAATAATCGGCTTCTCAATATCCGCGCCCGCGGACTCGAAGAAGGAGATCACTGTGTTTTCGCCCAGGAGGAACAAGGACACTTGTTCTGCGCAAACTGCCAAGTTCTTCCTGGTCAGAGCGGAACGCTCCTCCATGAAGGCTATGCGCTCGAGGTTTGGCCCCCCGTGGTAGCGTTGTAGTGTGCGGGGTTGGGGAAAAAAGGTCTTGGAGTGGTTGTGTTTGAGGTTGTCTTTTAAGCCGTCCATGCCGTAGTGCTTGATCTCTGGGAGGTGCTCGTCACCCTGGCCATATGGCATATCCTTTCCAAAGATATTGTCTCGAGCTTTGCGTATGAAGCCTCTCCCCTTGATCTTGTCTTCGATGTTGTCGTTATCGTCGTCGCTGTCCGAAGAATCACTATCATCGTTCGGTAGCTTAACCAGTTTCTGCAACGTCAAAATCATAAACGTCTGATCAGGATACCTATCCCATCCCATTAGCCTTCCCCTTCACACTTAGTTAACCGGTCAACAACTCACCAATCAGCCTTCGTCCTATTCTTAGTATTAACCATATCCTCCACCGCAAGCCTATGCAACTTCTTATAACTCCCCAACACCTGAATCACATCCCAACTAAGCCCATTAACATTAATCCACCGACACTTAACCCAATCATCCTTCCCTTCCCTCTCCTTCCTCTCCTGCCGCCTTATCCATTTCGGCAAAGAGTGATTATTCAGATTCCGCATCACCATGTTATCTTCGGAAAACTCCACAATCGTAATATCGCAATCCGCATGCAGACTAGGCTGCTGATCCCTCCCACCATTGGGTTTACTCGGATCCAAACCCGGCTCCTGTCCAGGCTCCCAGGCAGGGCGATGAGGATTGTCTATTACGGCGGGAAAGGTGCCCCAAACTGTATTCGATCGAGACTTTCGATTTCGTACGATAGGCTCCTGCGTCGGTTGCGGGTTGTGGAACGACTCGGCTTCTGAGAACTCGGAGTAGCGGGTGTCCTCGCCCAGTGGTAGTGGTGGACAGCGATTCGGATTTATGGGCACATCTGGGGGATAGGCGGCGTGTCGCGCTCCTTCAATGTCCGTGTAGAAGGCTATTGTTGGTTCTTTCTCGGGATCGGCCGGCGCGGAGAAGTCTGATGGGTTGGACATCGTGGTTGTGGCCGAGATGTTTGGGAGTTTGGTTGCCCAATGTTGTAACAGGGATTGCTAAACCTTAATCAAGGGCGCCGAGAAGAGGCAGATAAAGGGGTTTCGATCACGCAACTACGCAGGATCTGTATACACAAAGGAATGAAGAAATAATCGGGTCAAACCTCGCCGACGTCTGGCGCGTCAAGTTCCAGAAAATTAGCGCTCCATGCGCTGGTTGTCAGTGATGTCAAGCGGAGTAAGCTTTGCTATTAAAAGTTAGTTGCCGTCCATTTTAGCTCTGACGTTACGCTAAATTGAGCTTAACGTGCAAAGGAGCAGCAGGGATGGGTGACATGCCAGCATCTTTCAGATGCCACCACTCAAAAACATTAGTAAGGAAAATTCGCAAACACACTGTTCTACGAAAAGGATTGGAGCTACTCAACCACTTTGAAATAACGCGATTCTAGATAGAAGTAAACACCAAAATTTGCTCTACAACTTAATACAATAATTTAGTTGCGGTAACACATAGCATTGATGAAGTATCCACAATCTTCTTCTTACCCAATTTCTTAATTCTCAAAGTCGATCCGGTGGCATACCCCAATAGGAGAGCATGGGTCCCCCACGTTCTGGACTAAGCCAACCACGATAAATTCAGTAAAACCCACCTCATTCGTTTTAACTCGAATATGAAACCGCTATCCAAAATTCTAACGATATGTGCAAAATGAGATCTAAATATCGTACAATTTTGGGAGCAACTATAGGTGTGGAATCCACAAAGCTCATTTATCTAACATTTCCTGCTTTCTGCATGACAGAGAATTTGAGGTTCGTTACGTCGGTAATTTTGAATTTTGAGATGAAGTCTGTTACTCGGATGCGTCTATCACTCACAACCCGATTAACAGTTGAAAATTTGGGATTATAAGGAAGACAGCGGGGTCAGAAGACCGGCTTGCAATTTTCAAACAAACAAGACAGGGCAGATTCTATGCAGTGATAGCGGTATACTTTGGTGGCAGCCCTACTTGAAGTCAGGTCGAGATCGCTCAGTCGTCACGGATCAGTCGTCAAGGAACATAGGTTTCTTCAATCCCTTTATTTGATCTTAAACTAGCTACTACCTAACAAAATAATTAATTTTTTGAGCCATCGTACCTGTGTAAAGTTTGTATGTAGCTACACTACACATGAATCAGCAATGGACATGTATGCTTGTTCAGCAAGTTCCAAGATATCGCTTGGTTGTTCTTCTCCTTCATTGATCGTCATCTGCCACAAAACCGGTTCAGTCCGAGCTCTTCCTCCACCTCGGTAACTTGTGCATCGCTTCTAGTCACTGCGACCCTGAGGACTTGTATGGAATTGACATCCTTGGCTTCTTCGCCGCCGAAGGAGGAGCGCTGCTATCGTTACTCGCCGAACCACGTGTTGTCTGAATTCTCTTCCAGGGGTTGCGTTGGGCGCTGACATTCGACGGCTGCCTCGTGGCGACGCGAGGATAGTGGGCGGCTGGCTCAGCCACACTTCTCTTAGGAGCGCCGTAAGTAACGACTGAAATCTCCTGGCTAGGCAGAAAACCTGGGCCCAGAGAAGCCAGTGTCTTCCTGTTCTTTGGCAACTGGAGCTGCTTCCTAGCGGAGGTTAACTGCGTCTCCTCGATATGCTCGCCTTCCCATGGGGTGGCCTCTAAGGCGACCTGCAGGTGGGTGCGCTTCTTGAGAATACTCTTCAGTTGACTTTCCTGGCTGCCGGTAACTATGCTCAGGCTCCTCTTGCGACGGATCGCCTCGCCATCGTTTATCGTCGCCTCGCTCACGTCGGTAAGAGGCGAGGAACTGTTGGCGACACGGTTCAACAAGCTCTTACGGCGGGAAGGAGTATGCTGAACGTCTGCGGCACCCTTGCGCGCCGAGGCAGAGTGCCTCTCATCGTCTTGTCTAGCCACAGTCTCCTGACTATCCGGCACCTCATCTCGATAGTAGCTAGAGTGCTGCTGTTGCTCTAGATTTGGGCTTTCATTAACGCCTAAGAATGCAACTTTCGGTGTCGGCGCAGCTGACCGTGCCGGAGCAGGTCCTTGCGAGGCCTGCGACCCTAAAGCCATACTACGGCGGCGTTGAGCGATCTTCTGATTTCTTCTAGCCTTGGGAGGGCTCACGATCGGCGTCTCGACTTCTGAGCTCTTAACGTTGGTATGCCTGGACACCTGAGAACGCTGTGGAGTCCCCTGAATTTGGATTGTCTCAGCTACGACCGACTCAGCAATATGCAAGGGCTTATCGTGCGATGGCTGACCTTCCGGCAAAAACTCGCTGAAGTCAATATCCTCGATGTAAGTTTGGCTTGCGCAAGTTGACGTAGCTAAAAGAATAGAGTCAGTGCTCGTTTCTTTCGAGGTGTAAACTGGTCGCTCTCGAGCTTTCTCCACGATTTGCTGAGCCATCACTGGGAATTTGACACTGAAGGAGATACCGTTCAAAGAACAGTAAGCGCGGGTCTGCTGCTCGACTTGCTGATAGCCTGTCAGCTGCATCTCCCATATGCCGAGTTGAGCCTCCAGATCGTTGCCCTTTTCCTCCATTTCCTGGACCATCTGCATCTCTTTCGCTCGGGCGCTCACATACTCCTTGCATGTAGCTTTGATGTCGGATATTTCATGTGCCTGCTTTTGAAATGTTGTCTTCCAACGGAGGCGTTGCTGCTCGTAGTCCTTGTTGTGGTGGGCGAGTCTCGCTGTAACCTCGGCATTACCTTGTTCCAGACTCACAATACGCGCTTGGAGGGCAGAATCTGCAGTTGTTGTGCTGGCGACCTCTTCCTTCAGCTTGGTATTCTCCGCCGTAAGCTTGTCGCATCTCTTCTTCAACAAATTGACATCGCCTTTATGGCCGAGCTGCATCTTGGCGATTGCCGCCCTCTTTTCCTCTTCCAACTTGATGCGTAAAGCCTCAAGCGCTTTCTCTGTTGCGGCCTTGTCCTCAGAGATCTGGAGCTCCAATTGGACTACGTTGCCCTCGGCGCTTTGAGCTTGTCGTGCGGCCTTTTCCTTCTCGCTGTGGACACATTTCGACTTTTCCACTTCGCGCTGAAGAGAGTCTTCGAGGACCTGAGATTTCTCGACGGCTGTGTCACGTTCGCCACAGACGCTGGAAATTTCGGAAGTAAGGCGTACCATATTCTCCTGGGATTGCTGGTGAAGAGCCTTCAATCTCGTGACCTCCTCAGACGCAGTGCTCAGCGCGGAACGAAGAGTGTCGCTTTCTTGCTTGGCCTGAGCTCCTTGTCGGAGCTGTGACTGTAGTCCTCGGATCTCTTCAATCTTAGAGTCCAGCTCGCCGCGTACTTCCTCAAGCTCCGACTTTCTCTCCTGGAGCTGTGTGCTAAGATGGGCTTGTGAGGCGGCGTGGATTTTAGCGTCTGCTTCCAGTCGTGCCTTCGCGGTCTCCAGGTTCATGAGGCGATCAGTAAGCTTAGCTTGAGCAGTCTGGGTGTCGGCCATCAATTCGACCTTCTCTTTAATTGAGTCCAGGATCTCTTTATCCGCCGCATGGAGGCTTGCCATTTCCTCGTCCGAGCCATCTCGGCATTTCAGCGCATCAGAAACGGTACTGGAAAGACGTGTAATAAGCTCGACTACCTCACCCAGAGTTTTTGATACAGCAGACTCATGTTCTTTGTGAGACTGCATGGTTCGCAGGTAGTCCTTTAAGCTCGTCGCACTCTCTTCTTGCTTAATGTCAATGGCCTCAAGTATTCCTTGGCCATGGCTTTCGACCTTCTCCGAGAGAGATTCCTGTTGCCCTTTGAATAGAGCTTTGAGGTCGTTGCGGAGGTCTAGGTCGCGCGTGCCAGCTTCCAGCTTGATTTCAAGCTCTTGGACCTTGGTCTTCTCGCAATTAAGGCACGTCTCGAGTTTCACAACCTTCTGCTTCTCAGCCTCGACAAGACGCTTTTCGGCCTGCAACGCCGCGACAATCTTCTCGGACTCTTGAGCATGCGTACTGGTTAACTTTCCGAATTCAACAGCCACCTCTTCTCTGATGGAGCGGATGGTTTCCTTCATGCGTCTCTGCTGATCTGTCATCGCGTCATACTTTGTAATAGCGTCTTTAAAAGTGGACCCAGCCTTCTCACGGTGTCTATGCCACTTGGAGAGCTCGGCAGTCGTACTATTGATAAATGGGCCGATAGCTTTGTGGTCTTTTAAGAGCTCAGTCACCTTTGCCGCAAGCGTATTGCACTTCTGTTGCAGCGAATCACGGAGAGTGGCTTTGTTTGCTTCGAGCGTGCCGATGGTTGCCTCAAGGTCCTGCACTGTCTGGATAAGGCGACCGACTTCTAGTCTCAACTCCTCAAGCTCGCGCTCCTTCGCAAACACCTCGAAGGCGGCCTTATTCTTTACCTCCTGCAGAAGGTCATCGATAGACATGGATCCCGTGATACGATTGGTTTGAGCTCCAGACGATGTTCTAGCACGATGCTGTGGTTGAGCCTGCCTGGATTGAATATCACCGCCTGCAGGAGGAAATTCTGGCTCGGCTATGCCATCCTGGAAAACACCTTGTAACATATTGCCAGCAGGCACGGATTGGCCTTGAGCCCTGACTACTCTCCTTCGTTTTGCCACTCTACCAAGCATAGGGCCGAGTTGCCTCTCTCCATGAGCATGAGCAGCGACGTCTGTGTCCGGCAGCGGCCTGTTAACCTGTCTCGAAACTCCGCGTTTACGAACACCAATGGCAGCATCGGGGAATGGTAGATTTGTTGCTGCACTAGGTCTACTTCGAGAGTAAGGCAGACGACTCGGTGGCTGGACCTCCCCTTGATTTCCGTATCCGCTGGAGTCGTCTGCCGCTTCGCGGTTGACAGGAAGATGGGATCCCTCGCCGTAAGTTTCGACACCACTGGCGCTGTGAACCTGCAAGTGTCCTGGTGCAGCAGCTTGCTTGTCCGCCATCGATTGCTGAACAGCGTTGATGTCTGTTGGCACACATACAACCGTCGGATGGGAAAGCTCCTCATCACTCAGGTTGAGTGAGTCTTCATGCGTCCTGAGGAATTGTTTACGTCCTTGCGAGGCAGTAGCAGTGTCCGCATTGGCCGGTGAATTGCTTAGCATGAAAGTTTGAGCTTCCAAATGGTGCTGTTCGACTTGGGACATTTGACGTTGCAGACTTTGTTGCATGTCACCAAGGCCACCCTTCTTACTGCGTCTAATACTCTTCGGCGGGCCAACCTCCTGGATAGAGAGCGTTGGCGGGAGCATCGATTTAGACGGAGTGCTACCTTGACCGAGAGGAAGCGGGTGGTTCCATTTGGTTGGAGAGCTTCCTTGGCCTGATGGTGGCGGAGACCTACATATATTAGCACGGGACGTTATCGAAACAGTAGCGCGGCCTACCATTCTTCCTTCCGGGCTCCGTACGTTGGTGGCGAGAGGCTAGCATCGCCCTGCTGTTCGTGGCCTTCTGCTGCATCGACGCCGCAAAGTCTCAGGTTGGTGTCCCTCTCTTGGAGGACAGGTCTGCCACTGCTCGCCTGTGGAACGACTTGGGAGGATTTCAGCTGAGGGGCCGCATCCTGGCCAATTTCTTGCGCTGGCAGTGAATTAGCAGAATGCATGCATTAAGAGCGTTATGTACTGACCTATGCCTGTGCCAGCATTCCAACCCGATGAGGTTGGTGCCGTTGAAGACGCGGGAGCAGGAGCTCCGCCCTTAAAGCGAGACATAGCTGGCGTCTTGATTTGAGCTTTTCCGAAGCTGAACAGAGGCTCGCTCTCGTCGTCATTGAGAGCAGGCAGCGAGAACGTCCTCGCTGCCGGCGAAATCCTACCCTTATGAGGCGAGATCGTCGGGTACTTGCCATCGTCGAAACGGTCAGTGGCCGGAGTATCAATCTCGAGGTTTGCAAACTGGGCCTCGTCGACTCGGGGGATGTCGTGATCCTGGAGACCCCCGTGTCCACCATCCTGGCCGTGAGGATCTCTCGTGTTGCCGAGCATCGTGTCCGAGATGTACGGTGGACTCGACATTGTCTATAGCAAGACTACAGCTTAGCTCAGCTATGACGCTATGTTTCGAGGACAGTCACTCACGAAGAGAGCAGGTGCAATGTAGGTTGAGCAACTTTGAAATAGAAACTCGAGAGAAAGCACAAAGAAATGGTGTCCGTAAGCTTGATAAAAGCAGAAAAGTCTCCTTGAGCAGAGGAAACGGAGTATGGTTATCTGGTTATGATAGAACTAAAAGAATGAGATCCTGAACCTCGGTGGTGAACCAGACCTCCTGGAAAAAGGTGAGCGCTGCAGAAGGGAAGAGGAAGAAAACGAAAGGTGAGGAGAACCCCCGGCTTTTGAAGATTTTCTTGTGCGTGCAGAGTCGTCGCCAATTGCTCGTCGAGGAAGGAGCGACTTCCTCAAAGGGACACGGCTGCCCAGGCTCTAGTCGCCGATACGAGACGCCTCTTTTCATGATGCAATGGTGGGATAAGACCAGGTCTCCTGATGAGGATTCTATTGATCGTGGCTTTTATCGTAAATATTGTAATCGCTGTCCCTCTGGTCAGTCCTCGAAATAGGCCGCTTAGTCTTTTTTGTTGATAGATGCTGTCGGCTCTGGACTTCGCCAGGTGTCGTTTCGACGCATCACTGGAATATGCCAGTTGTTGAGGTATTCGTTGACGTTTGGCGTGCTCATTGGTGTCACTTCTGGTGTATGTATCTCCTCGTGTCATGTTGGCTGGAAACGCTTGCTGGAATTGTACTGAGCATTCTCATTTCCTGGAACGCTTTCCATCTCGAAAATGATCCAAGCTCTTGCTGAATCTCTTCTCGTGGTCGTTCGGTAGATGGGTGTTGTGCTCGTGTTCGTTCCCTATTGTCAGTCTTTCGAATGACCATCACATCACAGTCCCAATATGCGCCCAAAATATGTTCTTGTTGAGAATAGTGGTATTGACAGCTATGCTGAAAGTAATCAAACGGTCGAGCCCATCTAATTCCTCCAAACATAATCGCAAGCCACTCCTCTGGACCAGGTATTCGTAACACCAGGGTGGTGGCCCCGTTCGGTCATCCTCCTCGATTCAGCCAGCATAAGCCGTAACTCCATCCCAGTGCTAGTCATCGATTGCCCTCGGTTTCAAGCTCGCATCATCGGTTGACGCTCACAAGTCCCTGCCATTGCGCTCAGGTGCGGATAGTTTAGCGGTGCTGTAGTCGCGTTAGTCCACCGCGCCTGTCTCCCTCCTTCCTCTCGTATATCCGGGTTCTTGTACCTTGACGAATCCAATATCGGCAGCCTTCTCACGGAAGCACTGACGGCAGATGTTAAGACCGTACTTGCGGATGAGACCGGCCTTGTGGGTGCAGACGCGGCTGTGTATCGAGTTAGTCCCTCGTTCTTTTTGCCCATCATTGCATTCCTCCTCGGGCTCGCATGCGCCGCCAACATTTTCTCCTCATCGGTGTCGCGCTTCGATTTCGGCTCGTTTTATTGTCGTCGAGGCGGAATTGGGACTAAACGTACCACTCGCGGGAGCCCTTGCCGTAGGTGCGTGGGCGGGAGTTCCAGACAGACTCGTGAGACATGATTGCGGTATTTGACGAACGGGGAGTTGTCTTTTGGCGGGCGAGGGCGATGTGGTCGATTTGGTCGTGTCGTCGGTCGGATTCGCAGGAATTTCGGAAACAGCAGCCCTAGTTGTGTGCGCGCTAAAATTCGGTTGCCCAGAATGTGGCTGGTGTTCTGTGGCTGGTGAGACTGAGTAAGTGGAGATTGAGGTTTAGATAAGCAATGCTTGTTGTCCCAAGCGCGAGGCTGTCAAGTCAACCATCCTCCAAGGTAGCCTCACCTAGATATCAAAGCACCAAGTACAACTAAAGGCTTCTACCACCACGACTCTATTTAAATAAAACTCGACCTGGGTCGTCCTGTCTACCTTTCTGTTATCACACTGTGAACCAATTTACAGCCAAACCAGCCAGTTGTAGTGTGAACTTGCATTCCATAATTTCCAGTTCGTCATCACAATGGTAAGTCCACCCTCACCCTCTCTCTTACCTCTACATTCTAAACACTCGCCAGTCCAAAGATATGTCCCACACCTACATCCATTTCGCCCGGTCCCGCGACGCCGACACATTTGAAGAATTCGTCAAAGACAAACTCCCCGACGACGAAATCTTCGTTCCCGAGCAACACCAACCTTTAAACCCAGAAGAGGAGGACGATGTTGTGCCGGACCAGCATGCCGCTTTCGGGATTCAGCGCGCTACTCTAAAAGCTAAGGAGCCGGCGTGGAGGGATCTGGGGTTGGAGGCGTTGATGAAGAAGGGTCCTGGGGGTCAGGGTGCCCCGGGGCTGAAGAAGGGAGGGGGGAGGGATAAAGGGGGGTTTAGTTGGATGGGAAATAGGACGTTGCCGAGATAAGTCTGGTGGGACTGTCAAAAATGGGGAGAATGGTGGCGGTCTGAGGAAGGGAAGAGCAGGTATTGAGAATTGCGTAGGCGTTTATATTGATACCCACAGAGCTACAGTCTCTAATGCCATTATTTGTCTTTCTCATTTTGCCATGGAACCAACCATCCCTGAACTCCTCGCAATGCTAGAACGCCAGACCCAGACCGTAACATCTCATGCTCTCAGTATTCACCTTCTACCTGCCCTTTTCAAAGTTTCTCACTTCCCACCTGCCAATATCCCCTCCCTCTCAATAACCTCCGGCTGGAACTTAACAACAAAAACCGTCCGTCCAGGCCACATCTCCCCCTTCCCACCACCACTATTCCCCCCACTCACTGCCCCTGAACCGACGGTATGCGCCGTAACTCGCGCGGCAAACCCACTCCCATCACATACTCCCTCAATTATCCCCGCCACAAACGCCGCAGCATTAAACTGACTCATCTCCCTCGGCACACTTATATACTGATTAACCAGCGGCTCGTTATCAATAATCATATACTGATCATTGCTATCGTTACTTTTCTCGAGCGCGTCGGCGGGCCGGCCAAAGAGGTGCTTGAACAGGTTTGTGGTTAGGAAGTTGAGCAGTTGGATGATGGTGAGGGGGCGGAGGGCGTCACGCGGTGCTGCGCGGTATAACAATAGGTCTAACAGCTTCATGCCTATGGGGTGGCCTTGGTTGTTTAACCTGTGTAGTACGTTAGCTGTGGCTCTGTCTATCCTCCGCGCCATGTGGCCAGGAGCGCAGAGGGAGTGAGGCGCATACCGTTTCTCCAGATCCTGAATATCCGTAACCCTTTTCTGTGCATAGCTCACCATCTCACCAAACAGGTACGCGAAGCTCGCTTGACTCAGTTCTGCGGTTTTTGTCCGGTTTAATGGGCGCGAGTACAAGGTTTTGCCGTTTGTCGGGTATTTGAGGCCGGGCGTTGATGCGCTGGGGCCCTTGGGAGGTGCCGTTGCCATCGTGGAGGGTGGGTTACTTTATGTCGCGTATCATGCGGTGAGGTTGCTGTGTCGTCGTAGCCAAGTCGAATGTGGTGTGTCTTGGTATAGTGTTTCAAAGTGGTGGTTGTGGGCTATTTTGTGTTTACGAGCTCGAGGCTGCGGTTGCGACACCTTGAGATGATGCTATCCCCAATCGAAGGTCATGGCGGCCGCGTCAGTTCAAGTACAGATGCCAACCGGTTTCACGACCCAACACTTCTTCCACAAAGACGAAACTTTCTTATATAATAGATTCCTCGTTCTTGCTCTATTATCACTATGGTATCATCTATATCAAACTTTTAAAAACATAATAATCATACTCAAAATGGAGTGAATCGCCAAGAAATGCTGTAACTCGCCCGCTTCCAGAAAGCAATGCTTCAAACATGTCAACGATTTACTCTGGCTTCTGGTTCTCAACACTGGCTGGGACAGCTGCTGGCTCAGTAGCGGCAGCAACTGTGGTTTCACCGGCCTCAGCTGGAGCAACGTTACCAGGGCCATCAACCTGAACCTGTGCGACTGGCTCCACAGCTGGAGCCGCAGGTTCCGCAAAAGGTGCAACAGATGGCTGAGCCGCCTGCTCTGTTGGTGCTGCAACAGGCGCAACTGCTGGCTGGGCAGTTGGCTCTGCTGAGATGGCAACAGCTGCAGCAGCTGGCTCAGTAACTGGGCCAGCAGCCAGAGCAGGAGCTGGAGCAACCGCAGGATCAGCAGCCTTTCCAACACTTGGCGCATTACCACCTCTCAAGTAGACCTCGCTCTCACCAATGACTTTACCAGCCTTCTTCCATCTTGCCTTCCTCTCACTCGACCTCTCGTTGCAGAGCGCAGTGAGTGTTGGCCAGTAAGTAGCGTGATCGTACTCGAACTGCACATCTCCACCAAGCTCAGTCCACAGCTGCTCCTTTGGCACATACTTCGAGACATCCTCGTTGAAGTGAAGCTTCTCGCGGGTGATGGGGTCGATGAATGGGGTGATGAGCTTGAGGAAGACGTTTGCTACCCATGGGACTGCCAATTTGTTAGCTATCGCTTCCTTTATGTATGACGGAAAACTTACTGTTGATAACACAAGCTCTTCCAAGTCTCTCGGGGTAGTGCGTCTGCAAAATATTCAAGACCTCCTTAGCAATGCCGAACGGCGGACTGGTATTTTTCTTCGTCTTGCTCTGCTTAAAGTTGATAAGCAGGGCCAAACCCTCCTGGCCAGGTATCATCAAGTCAATAACCCTCTCCAACATATATGCCAAGTGCTCAACCTGGCGATGGCTTGGCTCGGTGTTCTGGCGGCCTGGGTTGAGGTACAAGCACGGTCTTCCAGCATCGTCATAACCAAGAATAACCTGCTTTCCAGTCTCGTTCTCAGGGGAGATGTGGTTGGCGTCGTGGGACAAGAGGTCAAACTCTCTTCTCCACGTGAGAGTGCCTAGGAGGCGCTTGGTAGCATCATTGGTGTTCCACTTCGTTGCGCGGAGGTAACGCAGGAGGCATTCGCGAGTCAACCACATCTTCTCCTCCTCGGTGATGGGGCCGTTGCACTCGTTTGCGGCTGAGATTTCGCCCCATGACTTTGCTTCTGCAAGGAAAGTTTCGTACTTGGCTTCTTGGTCTGCGGTGAGTGGCTTAGGTGGTGCTGGCTTTGCGTTAGGGACAGGGTCGGCGAATGGAGTCTTGATTGGTCCTGGCGGCTTCTCTCTGAGAGATGCTGCCACTGATGAAGATTGAGATGTCTCGTCCTTGATGTCTAGGTTTGCCGTGTTCTGCTCGATGCCGGCGGGTGGCTGCGTGGTTGTCGGTACGCTCATCTTGGTGTTCATCAGCACAAATGTCCACTTCACTCTGGCTTAAGAAGCTTACAATGACGTCTGAGGTGAAGTTTATGACCAAAATTATGGAAGTGAAGAATGGGGAGAGTTGACTTACAGCTTGTCCTCAAGATGTAAGATCAAGATAATCGGTTAGCTCTTCTAGCTCTGTGGAACTTAGATTTGCGAGTACGGAAGGTTTGAAGATCTCCACAGTAATGTCCTTGTCCTGGCATCTAATTTCCACAGCCTCGTCATACGCAACCCCTCTGACCCCTGACACTGCGCCAAGGAACCACTTAACGCGAAAGTCGCGTCTTTCTCACAGCCTCGTCGCGACGACACAACACCTGAGACTCGATCTTATACTCAACAACCAGTTAACGGACCACCACACAATTAACGCAACTATGGCGGACGACCTTACTACCCTCTTTGCGCCAAACGCCAAAGATGGCCTCGAGCAAGATGTCAGATACGAACTCGAATCAATAATGCGCCTTCACTCTCTCCCACTTCAAGAGCTATTCTACAAATGGGAGTCCTACAGCATGAAGATGGGCAACGACACCTTAGACATGGACTCAGCACGAGCATTGAAGAAAGACATCCAAGAGAGCTTAGAGAAAGAAAGCAGGAGTAAATCCCACGTCAAGATTAAGAAGGAAAGAAGGACGGGAGCCACACCGAGGGGCTTCCAGATGAGTGATGATATTCTGGGGATGTTGGAGGGGAACTCGCCTGCGACGCCGAGGACAGTGGGAGCGAGTGTGGTATATGGGAGTAAGAGGAAGGCGACTAGTTATCAGACACCGGTGGCATCACGGTTTGAGGCGAAGGATCCAGCGAGCAGTCCGCCCGAATTTAAGGCTGCACCATCATCTGCTGCCAGACCAGCAGAGCGTGATGTTGGAGGCGCAGCTATCCCGTTTTCGAGCAGAGTCAATGCTGGACAAGTAGTGGAGATCCTGAACGAACATCTACCCGCCTTCACCCAGCCCATTGCACCACATCCTGAGCCTCGCGTCCATCTAGTCGCTAACTCAGATGTCAAGAAGCTCTCGTACAAGCCCCTAGCAATGAAAATCTCCGAAGCCTCAGAAATCCTAGACGACAGAATCGATGAATTCATGACGATGGTCCAACATCATCACGACCTCGAAGACAGCGCGTTCGGCTCTGCAGCCGAGCAATCAGTTACAGAGATCGTCGCGGTAGGAAGGATAGCTTGCGATTCCTCAGACGGTCGCCTCAACCCTGCTTCCCTTGTTCTCGAGACTAGCCGACGTGTTGGAAACGGAATGAGAGCTCCTTTACGATTCCCAACTATAAACACATTCTCCTTCTTCCCCGGCCAAATCGTCGCTCTCCGCGGTACAAACGCAAGCGGCTCCGACTTCACCGTCTCAGAGATACTCGAACTCCCCCTCCCATCCGTCGCAGCCTCAACACCCGTCATGATCGACTCTCACCACGCTCGCCTGCGCGGTGGTGCAGAAAGGATGGATGATGACCCCCCGGCCCAACCCCTCAACATCATCATAGCCTCCGGCCCATACACAGCAGACGACAGCCTCGCCTTCGAGCCCCTCCGGCAACTATGCACCATCGCCTCAGACACCTGCGCCGATATCCTGCTCCTCACCGGCCCATTCCTCGATACCGAACACCCCATGATTGCCTCCGGAGACTTTGACCTACCTCCCACCGTTACCATCGACCCTGATACCGCAACCCTCACAACTCTCTTCAGATCCCTGATTTCCGCCCCCTTAGCCAAGTTGGCAAGAGAGAACCCAGCTATAACCATCCTCCTGATTCCCTCGGTGCGCGACGCTACCTCGCCTCACGTTTCTTGGCCTCAGGAGCCTCTGCCTAGAAAGAATATGGGGTTAGGACTTCCGAGCCAGGCTAAAATTGTGGGGAACCCTATGACGATCGCGCTGAACGAGATCGTGACAGGGATCTCGAGTCAAGATATATTGAGCGAGTTGAGAGCTAGTGAATGTGTACAAGGCGGGCAACCACAGGGAGGGTTACTGGCGAGACTGCCAAAGTATCTTGTTGAGCAACGGCATTTCTTCCCTCTCTACCCACCCTTGGACCGTAGTAAACTGCCCAAGGGAGGAGTTGATAACGAGCAACTTCCTCCTGGAGCTATGTTGGACGTAGCGTACCTCAAGCTTGGGGAGATGTTAAACGTTAGGCCGGATATGTTTGTTTTGCCCAGTACATTGCCGGCTTTTGCGAAGGTTGTGGATAGTGTTTTGGTTATAAATCCTGGTGTGCTGAGCAGGAGGAAGGCGCCGGGGACGTATGCTAGGCTGAGTGTGCAGGAGAGAGAACTGAGTGAGAATGAGAGGGGCAGTAAGATGGTTGGACACAAGGTCTTCGAGAGGGCCAGAGTCGAAATCGTTAGGATATAGCCGAGGAATCGGGACGGTGTCGCGAAGTATAGGCTAAGGACCGGGTAGTGCATATGGTGCATCAGGATCAGGAGTCCAGTGTACGGCTACTTTTGTTGAAAAATATTCTTTCAATATTTTGCCCAAAAGAAATTTGGACAGAAATCACACCCTTTGCATTTTACACGTGATATTGCTGCCTAAATGTATTCCCTCCCCATGTTCTTGCAACCATTCTTCGTTCTCTCCCAAAACATCAATCTCAACCTTTGCATTCATCCCAACCGATCTCCGTATCTCCAATGGGCCAGCTCACCACAAAACAAACAGTGCCCAGAGTTGAGACGCTCACAATGTCCACCCCCCCCCCTCAAACCCCCAAATCCATCCACACAATTTCCCAACACATAGCGACCACCCAATCGCGAATCACCTACAAACTCCGCAACGTTCATGATCTGACGGAAATGCTCTCAACGCGTTGGGAACGCTTCCTGCGAGAACACATCCAGAAGCACCCTGGTATCGACCGCTCGTCCAATGGGGAACTGTACGCCTTCTTGCTGGAAACGGCAAGAAGGACGAGTCGGCCGATAGCTTGGCTGAGAGTGGCTGGAAAGGCGGCGAGGCGGAGCGATGGGAGGCAATTGAGAATGTGATGATGCAGAACTGCCCAGCCGTCACTCCTCGGCTAGAGGCTTGCTACATGCCATTCGTTTACTTTGTAATATCTGAATAGCCACTCCGGAAAAGAGTCGTTTGTCGTACGTATCTCCCAGTCGGATCACTGATTGGTTAAACAAGTATATTGTTGACTGGAATTACTAATTTTGAGAGGTTTTGCTCATGAATGTTGTCGTGAACCGGCATAAGCTGAACACGAGCGCTAAATGATTGCGGCCACGCTACCTTAGTGCATAGTCTGAACTCGAACGGAGCCAGGAACTTAAAAGTTGATATGCTTGTTCAAATTAAAATATCTAATGGGTTGGCAGCCACTTTAACCTGGATTCTCGAGGCAAAATAAACCACGAGAACTTGAAAATTGACATGCTTGTATTAACTTCAGATCGCTAACCAGTTCAGTGTTGAGCGCCAGGAAGGCTATACTGGGTAACTGCCCAGTAAATTACCCCCAAGTACTTACCCGGGACTTTTGTACTACCTTGCCCGAGTACCCGGATAGTTACCCAGTATCAATCTCGAGAACACTTGACTGTATGGAGCAGTTTAAGCGAGCCCTCACATGACCATAGTAGTCTCTTGAGCTCGGAATAGCTAGTAGCCATTAATATAGTTTTACGACTAGTACCTTTGTTACCAATAAATTACTGGCACAGTTTTAAGCTTTCTACACAATAATTTCGCCTGTAATACATCACGTGTTTATATAAGTTCAATAATGGGTAACTACCTAAGTACTTACCTGGCCTTGAGACCCAAAATATCCTACCTACCTGGCGACCCCGCGGGTGCAACTGGGTATTACTGATGCTCAACAATGGACCTGTTAGTAGGTTGGCAGCCACTTAAGCATTCTTAAGCATTCGGCCTCAACTTGAAGAGAAGCATCAATAATTTAGAAATTGACATGCCTATTGAACCTTCGCATGACTAATCGATCAGCATTCGCCAACATATCACCCACCACTGTCACACACATTTCAGGATATGCGGCGTCGGTGTTACCCACTTTAAAATGTCTTCCTCCTCTGCCGGCCACAGCAGTAAATCTTTTGTCAAGTTGACTTTTGATCGAGCTAGGTGGTTAGCAACCATAATAGTATAGGCTCTGAACTGTATGGGCCCTGTGAACATTCGTCACCAAGATTGAGACGACATACTCAAGCATACGCAGGCTATAATGTTTCCGTTTCAAGCTTGCTGCACAGAGTCGCCCTTTCTTTCCCACCCTTTTCCTTTCCACCTCGTGTGGCAAGATCTGACATGGGCGTCGACGTACCTTCCCTCTGTCTCGAGCGCCTCCCTTAGCGTCAGCGCCACAACTGGACTTCATCCGACAACCTATAATCCTAAAATGCTCGGGAAGCATATACACTCCTCAGCCTTTATCGCTCTTTTAATAAATCGCAATGCCGCTTTCAAGGGCTTCCCTCCTCCCAATAACCCGCTCCGTCTCCCCCTCTTTCTCCTTCACAGAGCGCTCGCCTCGCGAACGTATAATGACCTACCCGCTCGCCAGATCGTCCCGTCAGAAGTCCCGGCGGTGGCCACTTGTGTTGCGTTTCGGGAAGGGCTCGATTCATCATGCTGTTGTGATGCCGCTGTTGTTGCATACGATGTTTACTTGTGCGGTTGTGTGGATGCATAAGAGGCATAAGGCTGTGGAGGTGCCTAATAGTATTGTAAGCAGCCTCATTTGAACCTTTGCTGAAGAGCTGGAGAATAAGAAGGGGGTTGGGGGAGGAGAGTTTGGAGCAAGTGGGGGCTGTGCTGACACTTCCAGATGCCCAGTGTATCCATAGTCGTAGCCCTAATGCTCGTCTTCCGCAACCAAACAGCGTATTCACGATTCTGGAACGGCCGGCTCCATCTAAACACCATAACATCCGCCATCAGATGTCTGACGAGATCTATCCTCGTCCTCAGCCCTCCGCCGGCGGCTGGACGGAGGGGGTCAGATATGGAACGTATAGATCCGCATCTGCTGCAAGTCCCATCGCCGGGACTGAGAAGAGCGGCGACGAGATCCATGCCTGATATGGTGAAGAATTGGGAGGACGAAGTGATGGAGGAGAAAGTGGAGGCGGAGAGGAGGACCGTGGAGGCCGTTAAGATCTTGGTGGCTATGATGTACGTCCCAGGGGATCTCCATCCGATACTAACGAAGGGCGAAAAATACTAATGGAATGGTGATAGGTACACTTGCATGAACCACTTACGAGCCGACTGGGGCGTAGCGCTCACTCCGGGTACTTGTGTGACGAGCGAAGGGCAGGAGACGGCGGATATCGATTATAAAGACCTCTTACCTGAGGGACTGAAAGGGTTTGAGCACCGAGGACTGGCTTTGACTCTTGAGCTTGCGGTATTCGTGGAGTCGTTCTTCTCCCATGGCACAGAGAAGTAAGAAACTCCTTTTCTTATCAAACGGGTTCCTGGCTGACACAAGACAGAGGATGGTTTAACACCGGCCACCTAGCCCAAATGACCAATGAGCTCAACTCCCTCACAAAAGCATACGGAAATATGGAAGTCATCCGCCTAACACCCATCCCCGTCGCCCACCTAATCCACCACCAACAAACCCTAGCAATCTACTGCGTCTTCCTCGCCTTCGCCATGGCCTCCGAAATGGGCTGGTGGGCCGTGCCAATAGTAGCCTTCGTCTCCTTCACCCTCTACGGCATTGAAGGTATAGCCCAAGCCTTCGAAGACCCATTCGGAAAGACAAAGATCGATCTCAAAATGGACGATATTTTCGAAGACACGAGGAGAGAAGTGGAAGTCATGCTCGAAGTGTGGCAGACGCAGAACCACAATCGCTCATCGGTAGGCGCGGATAAATGCAGGATGTTTGTCCCGCATCATAACGGAGAAACTCGGTGGGAATGGCACAGCCGGCGGCCCATGCAGTGGTTAGTATGAAATATGGGAGACATATTAGGTGGGATAGTAGTGTGGAGATTACAGATACGGAGCAGGAGAGTAGTGGTGCGACAAGTCCGAGAACGAAGGAGCAGATGGAGGGGTTTGGGGCGAGGAGGGTGACGTGGGGGAGTGCGGTGGGAGAGGCGGATAGGGGGGTTTTTAGTACGCCTGTTTTTTTCAAGGGGGTTGGTGTTTAGGCGGGGATTGGAGCTAAGCGGTGAGGTTGGGAAAGAGCTTTTGGATACAATATGGATAGAATTGGCTGAAAGAAACTTCCTTATGGTCATCCGCATCGTGGGCATAAAAAAATGTTTGTTAGATATGATTAGAGCTTTCGTGCACTTCGACTGCAGCAAATAGAGATGTTGTTGTTGAATTGAGGTTTCGCGCTAGTTCTGGTCAGACACCCACTAACCTTAAGTGGTTGGTCTGATTTTTATGCCTTAATGGACAGGCTTTAAAATATTTCATCGTCTGGTGAGATAAGATTAGATCATGACCAATCTTCCCAAGGAAGAACAAGACCCCGACAACCAGCGAAGATAAGTGGCCGCCACCTCGACGGCGAGGAAATCGCAAACCGATTAGTCGCAACTTATATCACCAAACTTGACATCGCTCGTACTACGACATCTTGATACTCCAGCATCAATAAACCCAACGAGGCGACAGCCTACAGCTTCTAAGCGACGATCTCTACAACCTCAGAGCTGAAGACAGCAACCTCATTCCAGCCTCATAACCGCATGAACTTCGAGTTCATGGGCTACGGATATCACATGGCGTCCTCGAACATGGTGACCCGCATCGACGGGACGGAGGGCTTCAATCATCAATCGATCGAAGAGCGGAATTTCCAAGCCGCTTTGATAATGGCCGAATCGCATTTCAGCAAGTGCCCGCCCATCGGTCGCAAGACTGTAAACAAAACAACAGAGACGGTGCGCAGGACGATGGATAAAACGCTTAATGTGTCAGAGATTAGAGAGGTTCTGGCAAAGAATGTGGATATCTGGATTAGATTGAGGAAGGTCTTTGCGGCTGCAATACCGACCCTCGGTGCGAGGAGTGCGAGGGAGGCTTATGCGGAGACTGCGCCGCCGAATGTTGATATTCCAGAGAGCAGCTTTTTGATTGCTGAGAACCATGGGTCGTTGCTTGAAGACCTGACGTTGTTGAACAACTTGTTGGTTATTGCGAGGAATATGCTGGCCATCAAGGAGGTCGCGCAAGATATCTGCTCGATATGTCAGGTCGACAAGCAGATCACCAAGCTCATCATACTGAGTGTTAGTGTGACGAGTAAAGGATATGATGGAGAGAATGTGGACAATCTCACCAGAGGGAAGCTTAATGAGATTACGGAGCTGTACAAGAAGATGCTGGTTACTTGCTTGCAATTCTTGCATAACCTGACGATGGGCAACGACCGGTTAAAAATGGCGTTCTGGTTCGAGATGATGTTCGATAACGATCTGCATAACGACTCGATACATGAGCTTCCGCCGGACGGGTTGAGGGTCGATGTGGTGTATGAGGAGGTTGGCAACTGGTTAAGGAGGAACTCGAGGCTGTGTCCGCAAGCACAGGCTATCTTGATGAAGCATGACGATGAAGTGCCGTTGGGACATACGGCAGGTCCATTACCTCCGAACTTCTGGTACGGCATGCCGACTGAGGATAAATCGCCGGCTGCAGAGACACAGAACAACGTGCCAAAGTGGGACGAAAGCGCACCGACGAAGGCAGAGCAAGATCGCAGATATGGCAGAGTGTCGCATGAGATCGACGTTTGGTGGAAGAGAGTACGTGATGCGAATTACGATAACTGGATTGTGCCGATGGAGACGGTCGAGGGAGCTATGTCTAGAGCACAGTCATGCAAGGATAATGCTATGACGAGGTATATTCCAAGGGTCGAGCAGGATGCCGACTTGGAGTTTGATCACAGAGAGGTGTACGAGGAGAGAGATGCTGAAGGGAATCACGATGATGGCGACCAGCGCTCGGTACACGTCGATGAGCCTGTCGAGGGCGAGGAGGAGGAGGAGGAGGAGGAGGAGGAGGATGACGATTCATATGTCGAAGGACCTCTCCGTGGCCTCCTCACTGAGATCCCCAATATACTTGACACCAAGCAGATCGAAGCCCTCCACATGACAATCAAAGCCTGCATCGTCGACGCCATGGGTTCAGGCCTCACAAAGTCGGGCGAGAACCTGCAGAAGACCCGCTGCAAGATGTTCCTCGCCCTCGACTGTGGCAAGAACCTCCTCCGCGAGATGCTCGTCTTCATCGCGGTGTGGGAGCAAGCTGAGACCCAGTTCATCTTCCAGATCACAGCTCAAATCATCGAGTCTTTCCACCACAACGCTTTATTGCCATACGCTTGGAATAGCCTCAGGATACTCAAGGACATTGTCTCGCCTGCTCAGACTGTCCTGTTGAGGCTGATCAACTACATGTTCCGCGCCCGCAAGAACACGACCATATATTCCGACGTCAAGGATTTTAACCGCGACGCCAAGCTTATTCACTTCCTGTACAACTACTTCCGCTGCCGCGTGGTCCCAGACTGCATTGCGCTCATATACGCCCAGGCACAGATCCGCAGCAACCAGTCGCATCCACAGGACTTCCCAGTCGACCTGTGGGATATGGAGAGAGCCAAGGATGGATTGAGCCAATACCTCGACTTCATCTCCGTCATCGCCGATATCCCAGAGATGCGTCCACTGCTCATCGAGTGGGAATGCACATACGAGCTCATCGCCCTCCTCAACGCTCTCGAGGCAGGCGTTCAGCGCAAGCCTCTTGAGGCAGCAAGAGGTCCGCGCCCGAAGCGTCGTGTCGCACCACGCCAGGCTGGTGAGGGTGCTGATGGCGACGATGGTGCGGAGTACGACCCTCCACTTTCCCCATCTACTCCTGGTCCGGGCCTGCCACCGCTGCATGATACGCCGCATAAGTTTCCGTGGAGTGGCATTAAGGTTCAGATACTCATCATCCTCACGTCCCTTGTTGCACCAAGCAATGGTCGTTCGGGGCCGGGAAATCCTATCGTACAGAAACAGATCCTAAAGTATGGAGGTATCATGGCATTGCTTAACTGCTGTGTATACGATGGCTATAATGAGTTTCTTAAGGAACGTGCAACACTATGCATCAAGTGGGTGATGGAAGGCTGCATCGAAGCGCAGGATTTCGTGCGTGAGCTTTCACCACTACGTAATCAGCGCCAAGACGTGGAAATGGTTCGCGCCCAAGGACTGTCACACGCCCGTCCAGTATGCACTGAGGACGTCGGTGGTGTCTCCCGCGAAGACCTTGAGGCGCTGAGGAGAGAGAGGCTGGAGGAGATGCGTCTCCGTGGTGGTCAGGACACTCGGCCCACTCAAGGGACAGTACAAGAAGAGGAGGAAGAAGACGATTACGGTGAAGAAACAGGCGACGAGGAGGAAGGAGAGATGGACTCAGAGGAAGAAGCAGAGTACAACCGTCGCGCCTTCGAAGAGGACATGCTCCGTCGTCTCGGCGACGAGATTCACGGCCGCAGTGCCCTTCGCGTGATTGGCGGGAATGGTCTCGAAACCAGGGTCATCGCTGGTGACAGAGAGATATCCAAGGAGGAGTCGGATCTCATCCTTCGCGAGCTTGGAGAGGGCGATAGACCATACAATGGCCCAAGTGGCTCTGGAGCAAAGGCACAATTCGATCTTCCGATTCCGGCGAGGGGTGCAAGGGGGACGGAGAGGGAGGAGAAGGATCGTCTTGCACGCATGGCGGTTGCGGTGGCGAAGATGAGGGATATGAGTTTGCAGAGTCAGCCGGGAGGGGGTGATAAGGATGGTGCTGGGCCGTCCAGGGGGCCACCGACGTCTTTCTGAGACATGGTAGGGTTGAAGCGCGATTATATGATGGTGGGTTGTTGGGTTTATTGTAGGGTTTATTTGTTGGGTTAAGTAGTTGGGTTTAGTATGCATAGCGTGGCGATTGGCGTCAGGCTCAGCGAGGGTTTAGAATAAAAGTAGGATAGGAAAGGATACCATTGTTGGCAGGGCTAGGACGGAATTATCGGAAAATTACCGAACTGCCACTCATCGTGTGGTGGTTTTCGAAATTGCCACCTTTGATAATCTTGATGTCTAAAGTGCCACTTCCATGTACAGTTCAAGTGGTGTGGGCCTAGAAGTGGCCTTGCCCGCTTACCACAAGTGCTTTCACTTTTGATAGAGTTCCGATTAAGTTGAGCTTAATGGCCTCAACTTGAAACCGGTTATCGCATGATAGCAACGACGGCCAACCAGCTAACCACCTCAGCGAGAAATTTAAACTCGAGAAAGACGAGAAGAACTTGATTATTGACATGTTAATTGAAACTTTAAACAGCGAACAGGCTAGCATCTATCAGGATATCATTTCCCCCTGGGCACACACAATATCAAAGTGGATGGCGATGGTGCTTCTAAGCTCGAAATTCCCCTTCCCACAACCGGCAGTAACAAAGTCGTCTAAATTAATTTTTGATCATGCTAACCGCTTAGCACGTACAGAAATGTAAACTAGGAATGATCTCGCTGTTTGATGAGGCGCGAGTTATGAGAGATGGCAGCTTTGATAGCTAAATCCTCGAAAGTGGCAGTTGGGTTTTTTTTCTTAGAATTGTAGAATTATTTATGCGTAAGTTGAGGATTGCCTTGTACTATTCATCATCAGCAGTGCGAGCACAGGTAAGAGAATACGGTCGATGGCTTCTGTTGCGGTCATCGTCGCTGTTGCTGTCGAGATAAACGACGGTGCTGTTGTGGATGTTATCAGCCGTTGCTAATGGATTGACAGCGCCGTATCTACGCTCACTACTACAAGGCTCCTGTCCTCGTAGCGCTGTTTCCGCTGTTGCAGTCTCATCTTTCTCCCATGTATCCTTAACAGTCCTCATGCTTGCTTCCACCATTCATAGTCCATAAGATTACCGTCTCTTTCCGCTTCGTCGATTGTTTTGTACAATTTCCTGTGGTTGTAATGCCACGGCTTGTCATCCCACGGCTTCCCAGGGCCACAAACAGCTCACATCATACCTACGTCGAAGTAATGCAAATACCTCCTGGTGTTCTGGCGTATCAAAATGCTTGGCGTTTGGAAAACACAGGCGTTTAGCCAATTTTGCCCAATTTCCTCCCAGAATCGGCTCACCTTCTGCTTCATGAAAGCCAACTTCCTCGCATCTCCACTCACCCCCGGAATCATCTGAAAGAATGACTCTTCCGCTTGTCTGTTTTCGTCTATCAAGGGATAGAGGTCCACAGGTTCAAAGGCATCTTCTTCCCTTCGTACCTTCTCAGGAGCCCATATCTCATCTGCGTATGCATGTTCCTGTCTCGACATTTGAACGATAAGATCCTCAAACTTGATCAGGGCCCGGAAAGTATCCCTCTCAGCTCTGAGTCTCAATGCTTTGTTGTTATCAGCAATGTGTTGCTTTATAACCTTACTTGCTAACAACAGGCGCTGCCTAACTCTTTTTGCCAAACCGAAAATGCATCTCTTGCACATTCTCCGGGTTTCAAACTTGTGCTTCAGAGAGGCAAGCGCCGCTTCTGTGCCTAGCACCATGGCCACATCCTCCATTTCTCTTTTTTCAAGTGCTGCATCGGCTTCTTCTTCCATCCTCATTCTCCAGTCGTAATAATTCTCCGAATATATCTCCCCAAAATCATCTCCGTCTTGAAACCGGTTAATCCTTTCCCTCTCCTGCGCGGCCATATCGACCGCATCGTTAGCGCCCTAAAGCGTTCTCTTCTTTCCACACAACCAGCACCTTCTCTTTCAATAGACTGACGAGCTTTTCCAGCTTCTCCCTATCCGCCTCCCACAGCGCCGCGACCTCCTCGTGCATCCCATCAGCTCCTCTTGCCGTTTTAAAATGATCCAGTCGGGCATTACCTCGGTGGAGCCGCGCAGATATAATGATACCTGTCTCCACACACATGTCGACGAAGGCAACGTTGCTGACTTTGTAGTTTTTGTATATCCTCTTTTTGGCATCGAGCAGGTTGGCGACATACTCCAATTCCAGCGAAGTGCTCAACGTCGCTGTTGACGACTCAGTCGCCTGTCAATGGCAGTAACTCTACGGAACAATCTTCTGGCATGTTTTAGAGCTTTCTATCCAAACAGGCTCAATTGTTAACTCTGGCTTCGAGATTGTTAGGCTACCTTGTGCTCGGGCACAGCATGCCGGCTGACACATCACGTGGGCAAGTGCCGAGTGCGAATCCACTTCAATTTCATAATCCACTTTGACCTGTCAACCTGTCAACCTGTCAACCAGTTGGCCCCTCCCCCAAACCGCATTAGGGACCGAATCATCAAACTACCTTTGTGAGCACAGCGGCGTGAGGAACCAGTCGGCTACGGAGCAGTCAATCACCAGTCAATCACCAGTCAATCACCGGATTGACTTTTTGAGTACAGCGTCTCGACCGACCGGTCGGCTACGGTAGAACTCCATTATCAAATGAGCCTTTCACCTTTAAAGAACAAAGATCTTAATTCGTAAATGCCTACCCATCCTGCCTAGAGTATTCTCCTTACAAATCCGCATTATCTGTAGGAACCTCGACGATATCACTCCTCTCATTCTTCGCCTGCCATTCCCTCGTCGGTCTCTCCTCTTCCTGGATCTTCTTATGCAACTTAATATCCCCCAGCACTTCGGGCCAGCCTTCACACAGCTTTCCATTCCTCTCATTCCTCTCACAGAACTTACTTTCGAGCGACTCGAGGGCTTTCTTCCTGGTCGCTTGTTTGATGCATTCAAGGTGCTCCTCCAGAGTATCAGGATACCCACAGTTGTCGTCCTCTACGCCGTAGGAAATACGGAAGCTCTGGTACTTCTTCCTCTGAATTCGATCTGCGTAGTAGTAATGCCACGGCGCTGTGCCTTCTTGTCCTGCTGGGATATCTTCATACAATTTATCCTCGAGCACTTCCCAATCGACGATGCCGACTGGGCGCTCAGGCAACTCTGGCATCTTCCAGTCCGTGTCAGGTTTGAATTCCATGCCGTCCACAACTTCACTGGTCTGTTCCCACCCGCCATTTGCTTCCTCCCATTGTGCGTGGATATCAGCTTCCTCAGCGGTACTATCCTCACTCAGCATCACCTTGACTTTATGTTCGGCCTTCCCGTTGGCCCAATCTGTGTCGAGCCACCTAACTGCTTTAAACACTCCCTCTTTACCACCAAAATAGCTCACACCACCCCATTCAACCACACCTCTCGTTTTCGTCGGCCATACCACCTCCAAAGCTTCAGCCTGTTGACCGGAGGGGGAAACAAGTCGCTTCAACTTCACTTCCCATTTCCCCGACCCACTGGAATACCCACCCCTAGCATAATTCAGCCACTTCGTTAGAGCAGGCTTCACATGCCAATTCTCTCCGCCAGGAGCAGTGAATCGGATGCCCAAGACACCATTCAGAAGAGCAGTAGTTGGACCAGTCGACCATCCATGGGCATGACTCCCTCTCGCGGGGGACCAGTAGGCAGGGTATTGAGCATACCCATCCACCCGATACCCTTCCACGAACGTACTATTGGTCATCCCCGGCCCCTCAAGCATGTATCCCCACATCCCCAACATCAGCTCAACCGCTGTATCCGTCTGTCCAACCATGCAATGTCCAAGCAGCTCAAAACTCGAAGAGAACGGACTAATAACATTACGAAATTCCGGCGCAGGAGCGCCATACTTAGTCCACCTCTTCCTCAAGTTCTCAGAGATCTTGATGTTCTGGCAGGCAAGCCGAGAAGTGAGCAAGACCCACGAATTCCCATCCTGCGGATCCACATGCCCCGGCTCAGCACAATGAAACTGCTCAAGATTATCAGCATACAGCCCCGTCTCAGGACAATGTAATTTTTCTATCCCATGACTGAGACGGAGAGCCGTTTGATACCACTCTGGTGGCTCCGTAGGATGAGCATCATTCATATCCCAAGGCCCATCCACAGGAGGAGAATGGAAACCCGGTTCTTGGGACGTTTTGTGGTTATGCAGCCAGTTATTAAGCTTATGGCTGTTAAGCAGCACCTCGGAGAGCAGCGCTGAGGCCTCGAGATTATGCCCGCTCATACCTGGCCTTAACCAGTCAGCTGTTGAGGTGACGTGGAGGAGGTTTAGGTCGTCGACTTTACGGATCGACATGGAGAGGGCGGAGGCATATTGGTCCCAGTATTTACGTAGCCATTTGAGGTCGCCGGAGTAGAGGACGTAGTTGTATGTCCCGAGGAGGGTGTGGAGGTGATAGGTGTCTGAGAACTCCCCATTGGAACCCATAGGTGGGCCGGCATATGGAAGTGCACCAGAGCCATGCGGACTGATGGTGTACTGGTGCGCGAAGATCGTTTCGAGGGCATTGCGGACGGACTCCATGTCGTGGGTTGAGACGGCGATGCCGGGGACGGCTATGGACATGTCGCCTGGCCAGACCATGCGGTCCCGCTTCGCGCCATCGGTTGTTACAGAGGTGCCGTTGGAGATGGTGAAGTTTGAGTACCAAGTACCATGGGGAGACTTGTTGTGGTCAATCAAACGGTTGTAATCAATTAGAGCACTGCCTTTCCTCGGATCGATGGTAGAGAGTTGAAGTGTATAAGCACCGGCATACCAAATCCTATTCAGCAGATCCGAGGAGCTTGAGAAATATCCGGTGTATGCCCTCGCATTGTCGTTGGAGGGGAAGAAAGTTGCGTTTATCCAGAGGTCAGTGATCACAATCAGTGGTTTGCTGGAAGTATAATCACGGTCGTTACCATAAAGTCTTGTCCCTCCGATGGCGAAATAATTTCGGCCATTATTCCAGCCTCGTTTGACAAGGTCGCCCAGAATCGTTTGTTGCGCCCTCCCTTTCGCGCTGTCCCACAGCTTCTTTGGCTTGGAGCGATGATCTTTCCATCTTGTATCATTTGAGGCCGTATGCCAAAACCCCTTATCTTCCTTCGGATCTAGCGGCAACCTGAGCATTAGGAATCGGAAAGCACCTCGGTCAAATTCCTCCCCGACGCAGTTTATTCCGTTCTTGAGAGGGAAGTACAGAGGTAAATCGGTCCAGAGACTATCAGTTGTAGCGTCTCCGTTCGCATCTGCAAATTCTGAGGATTCAGAGTAGGTGAGGGCTAGGAAGGCGTGTTCCCCGACTGAGGAGACGTTGAGGCAGACTCTGTGGTCAATCGGTCAACTCGTTTTCTGAGTTTCACACTATTCCTTCCCTACAAAGGCACAACAGAAACATCACAAATAAGCAGCACAAGGAATCTCGAGGATAACAGAACGCGCTAAGCATACCTTCCACCAATATTCTCCTTAAAGTCAAACGCAACTGCATCGGCTCTCCACATTCGCAACGGCTCGCTTGCATCTGCATTCCCCCCCAACGACCCTTTGCCCTTCACTGGAGGCCAATCCTCTTGATCAATCCACTTCGTGCTTCGCGGTTTGATATAGCTCTTATTCGCTGGTGCCTGTATATATGCATTCCATGGGCCGGGGAAGAGGGCCTGGGAGGGAAGAGAGGTGGCTTTGACGCCTTCATCATAGGAGCCTGCTAATGCTGTTTGAAGCAGAAGGGTAAGTGGGAGAAGCATTACCACTGCCTCACTACGGAAGTTGTGATTAATGAGGGATGAGCAGAGAAGTGATAAATAGATGTTTGAAGTTGGCGGAAACGCAACCCTAGTAGCTAGTGCGAGGCCAACCACCAAATTAATGCGGGGTAAAGCTTGGCGGTCTAGTGGCTGTCCCGTGGGTGTGTGCGACACGACGGAAAGACGCGAAAACGCGACGAAAAGTATTTGGCATCTGATTCCCTTATTTGCAGTGTGTGCTGTACAAAGTTTTGAAGTGACGCGCGACTGGTTATTAGTGCTCAAACACAATGGCTACCGCTTACAGAAACCCTACAGTTGACCTTACATTTCTTTGTGATCGCACTCTTATGCAGCCGACCAAAAAAGCACTATCCGATTATGACTACGAGGATATCATTCACCGCATTGAACAGCGGACCCTAGGCTTGATAGATGTCTTGGAGACAGGAGATGACCTTTGTCTGCCATCCAATTTGGCGAGGTCAAGATGCGAAGACGATGCAATGATCAATCAATGGGCCCAAGACCTAAATTTCCCTTCCGTTCCGCTGGATGGGTGCAGATAAGAGGATGAGGAGGAGGTGGCTATGGCTAAATTGATAGACGGAGTTGTTTTGGAATGAAAAAAAGCTGCTGCGATGTCCTATAGGGAGTGAGCGAGGAAAGTAAAGGGTGATACTGTTTTAGCTGCGCGGGATAAGAACCTGTTTGTGCGTCCTCATAAGAGCGTGGCTTATTTGTCACCTAGTATTAACGCACAATCAAGAGTGAGAATCGGTGCTAGAAGCTTCAGCGGTAGCTATGGAGCACATGGCACCGCTCCTTAAAGCAAGCACTGAGGCCAGGCTCTTCGTTCTAAAACCCCGCGTTCCCTCAGGTGAATTGCCAATTTCGACTTGTCAGGATATAATCTGGCGGACGATTCTCAATAACGCTATTGAGGCGGACTATATTTCCAGAACGCTGGCTGTGGAGAGTGAGAAGTCGAAGGAGGACGGTAAGCAGTTAAGGACGGAAAAAGAGCTGCTAAAAGCAAAAACAAGAAGGTGAGGGAAGAGCTAGCCAGTACACACGGGACACTGAAGGGCCATGAGCATTGGCAGGAGGTGACGCCGATGGACTATTCTGGGGGAAAAGGGTAGAAGCGCAAGAGAAACGCTCAGGGGATGGAATCTTCGACTAGGTGGCCTAGAACTGTTGAACAGCCGGTCAATATCAAGCAAGAGGAGGACTGCGGAGGGATCTAGGATAATGAGACTGTATAACAAGTATGACCGTCCCATTGACCGTCGCTTCGTTGCATTACATTATTGCCAGTGTGGGACCATAACCATCACTAATTTCACGTGGAGTAATTCCTGGGGAACCAGTACCGTGGGTGGTCTGTGTGTCTCAGTGCCAAAGGCGAGCAGCGCGTGGCACCGGAAATCCTCAATGCAGTAATTCTAATTTTGCTCAGCCCCACAATCGATTACCCCCTCAAGATGCCTATGTTTTCTTAAGACGCCTTCGGTTGCTTGGGGTTTTACAAGATGCAGATTACACGGAGCGTGTTCATCGGCGCGTTGCCGCTCGAGCTATCAAGGAGATTATCCAGTACATCGATGACCTATCCAAGGATCCGATAAAATCTCTGAGCGCAAATAACGCGCTTACTGGCGTCAAGTCGTTGCCTTATCTGAGGTTTGAGGATGAGAAACTCTTTGGGAACTTGGTAGCGACCTGTCGCAAGACTTGTCCTTCAAATTACAGGAAAGGGTCAATCGAAATTGATTACAAACTGTTGTTTGTGCACATGCATTGCGAGACGGCCTATCAGGAGTGAAGACACATGATCTGGAGATGTCAAGATCAGAGACTCAAGAAGCAGGAGACTAAGTTCGTTTGTTCTGGGGTCTCGGGTATGACGAGTAAGGAAGCCACTTATTGCGATTTTTGTGTCCAACACTTCACCGTAGTCTCTTGCCTCTCCAAAGAGCTGGACGTACACAAGATACCAGTAGAGACCAATCCCGGTTATATTATAATCGACAAACTGGAGCCGATCCACAAAGCCGCCAACGCTCTTACTGATATTGCCGCACCACCTCCAATAGTCAAACTCACTTACAAGCACCAGGTCTTTAATGCAATTGCTCCGATTGTTGATGCTGCTAGAGACCAGGTCAGAGATTTGGTTTATCAGCATGAGAAAACTAAAGCCCAGTTGATTGGTGCCAGAGAGCAAGTCGTAGCATTTGCTGAAGAGAAGGAGAGGATGAAGTGCCAATTGGTAGCTGCTGGGCGGGAACGCGAGCGTGAGCATGCTTCGATATAGAAGCTGGGACCGGGGATAAGAAGCGCGAAAAAGTCTCTGAGCACACCTCCATCACTGCTAAGCGATTGAGGACCTGTCAGTATGTTTCGCCTCATAAAGAAAGGAGGCTCAGAGGACCAAGAACAAGAACGAGTTAAATTGTTCTTGCAAACGCGGGTGCGATGACCTTCGTTGCTATACCACAAACCTTACACAGAATTCAAAACAGTTATCAATAAAGAGCCTATGGTATCAATCGCTGTAATTTGCTCCCAAGCTACGCTATCATGTCAAAACAAAGGCATTCGGTCGCAAAATCATCTCCGCTAAGTAGGTATCATCACAATTTTCACCCTCTGAACATTTAGTTCTTGTGGATCTTAGCCTTGATCTTGTCCTTCAAGCTGAGCTTCTCGTGGTTATCACCGTGCTCGGCAGCGTGAGTGGTGCTAGAATGGTGACCCGCATCCTTGGAGTTATCGTGGTGGCCTGAAGTACCAGTGTGAGCACCCGAAGAACCAGTAGTGGTCGAGTTATCACCGGTGTTGGCACCGCGGTGCTCACCAGTGATGTGATCGCCACGGGCAATGGTGTGGGACTTACCTCCAAGGTTGGTAGTCTCTCCAGCGCCAGAGTGACCAGTGTGTCCAGTGGTAGAGTGGCCACCAGCATGTCCGCCAGCCATCTTAGAAGTACCCTCGGTACCAGCGATGCCAGTATTGGAGGTGCTTGGCTTATCCTCGCCGTGATGAATACCCTTCTCCTCTAACAATCCTACTCAAGCAGTTAGCGTCGTCTACAATAGCGCCAACCTCCTCCTGCATCACTCTTCTCCTCAGTCTCCCGGCCCTTTTCGCTTCGAAACTATCGAATATAATAAGGTAGCAAAGGCAAACAAATGCAGCGAGACTTACTATCCGCATCCATCCCGGCTCCAGGTCTGCTCGCATCAAAGTCGCCGCCCTCAGCGGCAAGTCCAGTGGACTTGACGTACTGGGATCCGGTTCCCTCGCCGTGGCTAATCCTCTGAAGTCCTTCACCGCCTGGGACACCTGGGAGATGACCAGTAAGAGATCCTTGTCTACCTTTGTCTGATGGGTGGTTGAGGCCGTCGTTGCCTGGGTTAAGCTTGCGCTCGGCCTCATCCTTCGTGTCGCGGATGGCGTGGCTCTCGTGGCGAGAGTCTGGGCCGCTCAATGGAGCGTCAGCTCCCTGATGCTTACCATGGGAACCGACAGAGGAGTGCTGAGCCTCAGTGTTTGGTGCATGCTTGGAGTAAGATCCACCGCCCAATGATCCGCCAAGGATATCAGATGGCTCGTTGGCACGACCGTGAGCCTGTCCTGCGCCGTAGTCCTCCATCTGGCCGGTGTTGCCCATCCCTCCCCGGCTTGCGGAGTCGGTTGATGCAGAGCCGTGGCCACCGGTGTTTCCTGAGACTGGCTCATTTGGGCGGCGGTGGTCTTGGCCGGCAGTCAACCCACCAGTCAAGCCGGAGGTTCCAGTGGATGCGGTGTCATGCTTGTGGGTGTTCTTCTGTCCACCAATGAGACCTGGTCCGGACGAGCCAGTCAAAGAAGTATCGTGAACAGTATGGTGAGCAGACTCGTCTCGCTGTCCGCCAACACTGTCGAGGCCGGTTCCGTGAGTCTGGTGGTGGCCGTGGCCAGTAGCGCCCTCAACGAGACTGCCACCAGTGGCGGAGGAGTTGGAAGCACCGTGGTGTCCCATAGTGCGATCGCTGTCGACTCTTGGATCGAGTTTGTTGGCAACTTGGGAGTCATGCTCAACGTTAGAAGAGCCGTATGTGTTCGAAGAGGTCCCAGTCAAACCAGACCCAGCGTTGGTGGTAGTGTTTCTGCTGCCAGAGGAGTTGCCATCGCGTGGAAGATCGTGGTGAGTCTCGAAGGCGTGGGCATCGTCGGTGGCACTGTAGCCTGGAACCTTGACACTACCATATGTGTTGCGGTAGGTGTTCTCATCTGCTTTCTTCGTTAACTCCAGTTCGTGATCGCTCTTACTCTCCACAGCGCAGTTTGCATCATCGTATCAAAAGTCACTTTGAGGTGAAGTTGAAGTCCATACCAATGTTTCCACCATCGTATGGCTCTCCAGCCCTTGTGTTTCCGGCAACCCCGTTCTGTGGCTCGATGTTGCTGTCGACAGTTCTCTGTTGCTGGGTGGTCTGATCTCCAAAGAGGACATTGCTAGCTCCATCGACAACTCCCTTAATAGTCTCCATGTTGTATGTTTTTATTCTTAACTTATGTTTCGCTTTATGGATATCGTGTTATTCGTTTTCTATCGTCAGGTAGTAGTCGCTTTTATGGGTATCAAAGTGGTATGAAGGAGAAGCGTTAGACAGGAGCGGGTCAACTCTTTTATATGAAGATCAGGCTTGGCCCACAAACGGCTTCCTCGATCTCGCACCTTCCCCGCTCCAGAGTGACGTCGAGGCTAGCTACTCCTTCCAACGAGGAAATTGTGGCTGGTGACCGCTCTCGATCCCACGCCATTTACTCAGGCTGGCATGCAAGCACGATAATCTAGGCGAGCCGCTTTCATCGTATTCCAGCTAACGCGAGTAAAAGCTGGATTGGACCCCTCTTCTGCGCGAACTTCATGGATGCAACCTTGGTGGGTGATGTCGGCTTGGCCGCACGGTTATTACTGTGACATCATATCTATCACGAGGCTGAGAAGTGCAAGGCCGTCCCTCAGTTCATGGATTTTCGGCACAATGTTCCACCATTCCGTCCAGCCCACCATATCTCCGCTTTCAGATCCACAACACCAACACCAATACCGAAATTTCAAAAACATGTCTCCTAGGCGCAGTTATCTGCACCTGAAGGGTTATAATCCCTTCGCCCGGAATCGAACCGGGGGCCCCCGGATAAACTATCACATTACAGTCCGATGCTCTAATCCAACTGAGCTACAAAGGGGAGAATTGTGGTTTGTGCTTGGGCACGCAATTATAAAAATTGTACCTTCGTTTTTGGGCGAAAAATCTAGACGGACGGAGCCCTCGATTCTCGTGGTTTTCAAACCCAGAAGCAGCTGCCTCAGATAAGAGTTTCGACAGACTCTAATCAAGTAGAAAACCACACTGCTCTGAGGACCGCATGAACGTCTACTTCAGGGCTTCTCTGGCCCCACGCCGTCGTTCCTCCTACACATCGCAAGCATCCCTTGCCAAAGTTGTTCTCAGGCGTCCCACGGGATACTTTAACACTTCCCTCGCTCCAAAATTCTGTCTGTCCTACATATCAAGAACATTAGCTCCAATCACTTGCGGTGCTCCCATGAATTACCTAACTCCCTTCTCCTATGCCAAAGCCCTACTGTTATAAATCGGCTGATCGACGCCGCCATCACAGTCTTCCTCGACTACTCCCATAAACTTAGCACGTCAGCTTATCACCGACCACACTATCACGCTCACATCCTCTTAAATTAACTTCAGAAAAGATAGGAGCAAGAATATATTACGAGGTTGCCATTCAACTCTAACTCAAATGCAGGCTATGTACACTCCATTACCTCTCCATGAAAACTCCATGCCATTGCCATGCCCGAATGTCGTAAGTACAAAAAAAAAGTGCAAGCGGTGATTTCTAGTTGTAAATCGTGATGGGACCAACTGAAGGTAGTATGAACACCCCTAAGTGTTGGTGACACTCGACCACAGTCGCCGCATGCTCGTCAAACTCGAAATGCTCTATCGTATGCACTACCTCTCCACCAATGCTATCTATCCTTCTGATGATACAATCCAAGATCTCTGCAATAGAGTCTCGATGCAAGATCTAACGCTCAAGAAAAACTCGTTGCGAGATAATGTACCAGCCACTAAAATCCCTCCTTTCAGTGGAAAGTCATCTAGTTGGAAGAACCAACAACCTTGTCAATAGTCTTGAACTCCATCGACCCCTTCGAAGGAGTCTTTATGCGTCCGAAATTCTCGTCCAAATCAAGGATGACCTTAAGTGCGTTCTTAGATCTCACGAAGTTCATTGGACCGGCAGCCTCCTTGAGAACTGATGGATCGTCTCTTCTCCCCATATGTGCTGCGCTATCATTTGGCTCTCCGCCTGGCAGAGGAAGGAGATTCTTCAACACCTCATAACCAGCAAGCGTAAATCCGAACTGTGGCGACGAACGCATAATACGTGCCGGTCCACCCTTGAAGAACGCCTTAAACCCTTCGTCGCGCCAAATAGTCTGCGCACAGTGACGGAGGGAGGTGTAGGAGGCTTCACCCTTCCTCGTCTCGACTTGCAGTCTAGTCTTAATAACATCGCAAGGCGTGGTGAGGTAAGCGGCTGGCATACCGGCGATAGCACCCGCGGTGAGGAGTTGGAGGATACCGAGTTGCTTGGTTGGGGTTTCACCGAAGTAGTCTCTCTTCAGGTGGTTATAGGTGGGGAAATAGATGGCTGAGAATGGGACGTCGCGCAACAAGCAGGCGGAAGCACCCTTGTAAAGACCAACCAAGCCCAGGTTCTTAACGATCCACACAGCTGAGCGGCGTGGGACACCCTCAACGGTCTTGGCGACTTCGCCTTGGACTTGTAAACGAATCTTGACAATCTCAAGCGGGTTGGTGAACACCTGTGAGTTGCAGTGGTTAGCTTGACCTACACCTAGTAAAGATCGGAATAGGTGAGGAGGGGAGAACTTACAACTTGACAGGAGCCTGCCACACCACCAGCGAGAATCTCATGACGCAATTGGATTTCACCTTGGGAACCGGAGAAGTGGCCGCGCACGAGGTCATTGACTGTGAGTTTGATGGCTTTCTCAGGTGCGACGCCGATCAACTGTGGCAAGACTCCAGAGTAAAGACCCTTGAAGCCCTCGTTGGAAATGACCTTCTTGGCGCAGTCGAGGGAGTTTTTGTAAAGCATCTCACCGACGCGGCTGGAGCGCTGGTTTTGCATACGGGTCTTAACAAGATCAATCGGGTAGACCATGAAAGCACCAAAAGCACCGGCAATGGAACCAAGGGCAAAGTGGTGAACAGACTCGAGCACGCTGTGCATAGCATTCTGCATCTTCGTCTTTGGGACGTTGAGACTCTGTCTCGCCATCTCAGAGAAGACATCGACGAGTGGAGAGTGCCATGACGGATCAAGCACCTTTGCGAAATCGGAGAGGCCAAGACGTCCAGATGGTTCGTCGAGGGACGCGAAATGAAACAGTATATCCGCCTCCATAGGCGTAAAGAGGGAGAAGCGTGTAATTTTAGCAGCCTCGTTAAGGAAATCCGTGCGTGTGATCTTGCCATCAGTGGACTTGTGAGCTGCTTGGCGGAGGATCAGCCCGACGAGATCCATCTCGCGGATCATATTCTGGAAAGCGCGGACATTGGCGTAGCTAATCTTTGAGCCAGTCGAGATATTGCAAAGCGTTGGGAGGTTCTCGAGAAGATGGTCGGAGAGCTTGTGGGAGGCTGTCTCAACGATAATGCGCTGAAACTCTTCTGGCTCGATGTATCCATCGCCATCCTTGTCAAAGTAATGAAAAGCCTGGCGAATGCGCTCGCCCTGCAGTCCACGGATCATTTGCGCGAATTGTGGGTATGTGAGGTTATGACGCTTCTTTCCGCCGCCGATATAAAGCTTCGCCCATTCGCAGTCCCAGTCGAATGGCAACGAGGTCTCATTCGTGTTCTCCAGCACCAAGCGCTTGAACGTCTCGTACTTTACTTCGCCATCATGCTCAGTGTCAAAAAGACGGAAAGCCATGTCGTACTCCGCATCCGGCTTTGAGAGGAGGTTCTCCCATGTCGCGAAGTCGGTAAGTGTGATGTTTCCGGTATTCTTCCTATCAGCTATCCTGAAGAGAATGGCGAATTGCTCGCGCTTTATTTTATGCTGTGGATCATCAAACAAGACATGGTCAGCAAATGCGCTTAGCGACTTTAATGCCGTGCGAACGGTGCAGATTGACTCACGTAATCTTGATCCGCCGGCGCAATCGCATCAACGAACTCCTCCTTGCTCATCAACAGCTCACCAGTCTCTGCATCCTTGTGTGCGAACCTCTCAAAGAGCGCATGTGTGGTTGCACCGAACGTCTCTGGCTGCGGTTGTGCATCGGTCTCCTCATGGCCCAACAAACTCTCCTTAACGATCTCCTTCGCATTGACAATAACTTCTGGAGTGGACGCCATTGTTGCGATTATAGATCAATTGACGTGACGTCGCAAGGTTATCGAAGAGATTGGTATCCAGGAGTGTTGAATCGCGTCGCAGGTGTTACCTTTGTGGTTCTCAGAGTTCTCAGTTGTGACCAACGCCAAGTGAGCCTCGGCGATGTCGTTCGCAGGCCGACTAAGTGGGCACTTGCGCCTACAAACTTTTCTGCCACGCACGAAGTCGGTGACAATTTTGTTCGCTGAAAGTGGAAGAATCAAAAAGGTTACCACAGAAGAATGGAACTTCAAGATGTGGTTTTAGGTATGAAAAGTGTAAGAGTAATCAATCAGACGTCGGACGTATCGGTATGTGTCAAGATGGAGACCTCTTTCGACTGCCAAAGTGGCTGGCAGCTCTGCGAAATTCTTTCTCGCGTCCCTGACAGGCATGAGCTAGCCAATTAGACGCGGTTTCTAGAACCCCTGACTGAGCCTCATAGTGGGCATGCGGCTATCAGGGTCGGGCAACGACGGAATCCCCGGAACCGGCTAAAAGCGCATAAGTAGTGCGCGGGAATAACCCTTTATGGAAACAAGGTACAGTACTGTATGTAACCTTGGACTCATCATCTTCATGTGCAACGAGGAGCAATATAGTTTATCAAATCATAGAAGATCGCATTATAGCTAGGGCGAATGTGATATGGCTAGTTAGATAAACAGGGTGCGCGCTACTCAAGTATTAAAACTTTAAAAACGATGATTCTATTTGGCCTAAATGCAATTTGAGTCTGATCAAGCCTATCAGTTCTCTGATCTAAAAGTTGAGCGTCAACACCATGCCAAGCGTTGGTGTTGCTGTGCTCGATCTCAAACCCCCGAACTGAAAAGTCACCATCAAATCACATGATTGTGATTGTTTATTAATCACAAGACACCGTGCACATGTAGCGGTCCTCAAGGTTGTTTCTCCTGTCCTTCCTCCGAGGGCCCGATTGCGTCACAAGCCGTGACTTTGATTGTGTTTGAGGTGCCCTGTCTCCTCCCACGTGTGGCGCAGTTTACTGCCGTTCTAGCAGCCTGCGACTTCAGGCCTAAAATGTACCTCCATGGACCCCCTGTACAGTACCTCGACGCAGTCCAAGCGGAGCCAGATGCGCAAGGCATCAGGCCTCGTCGCGCGTCCATCGACCGACCGGACAACCAGTACCTCGACTAGCCTCAAGCAACGGCCTAATGCGCGAGGTGGCGCACCAAGTGTGTCTCCATGCAAACTCTGCCCCTCGGCGTTACGCCCAAGCAAGGCCTGATGGGTAAGGCATCAGACCTCGTTGACGCTGTGACGCCCTAAACACAGCCTAAGTCCTCAGACTGCCCACACCACCATGGCGACTATCCCGAGATCTAGGGCAAGCCAATGTCCTAGGACACACCCCGGAAAAGCGCCTACAAACACAAGAATCACACAATCACAGTCACAAATGCATATAAATTAAAGTTTGGAGATAGACATTTCATTCTACACTCCCAGGGGAGACGCCTGCAAAACACATCCCACCTCGTAGTCTGAGAATAAAGCAAATCTCAGTATCCCTTTTGTGAGAACCATACTCCGTCCCATCCTATGCCATGCAGGTATCGTCAAGCCCATTACACCGATGTGGAAACAAGTCCTTGTCCATTGATTGCCGAAAACAAATGCCGTGGTATCATAAAAGGAAACGCTGTGGTAACTCCGAGGAAATGCAAAGTCGTAAAGTGTGTGTTGTACAGTAGTGACTGGGTCGCCCGCCTCAAGGTCCGGAGGTGAAGTCGTTGTCGTCGTACGATTGCCGATATTTTTTTGTTGCTTTTGTAATTTTATGTTGTGGTGAAAAGATACAAGGTTGCTAGCAGATACTCTGATGAATAAATGAATAGACATGAGAGATCTGGTGGCAATATGTATATTTCAGCTGGTCGCCGTCCGGGTATCGAAAACATGTAGTACAAGAAATACCAACGCGTGTCCAATGACCGATAACCAACACACCAAGATCATCCAGCGCGAAGACGAATCTAAGCATCTGGGACGAGTCCTGGGGCCGGGGAGGCAAAGAGGCTGTGGTATGGCACAACAGCGTGCTGGCTAACCTCAATGTTCTGACCCGGGATATAGGACTTGATGGCCTCCTTCGCATCACGAGCAGCCTGGGCGACAGCAGCGGAGCGGGAACGAGCCTCTTTCTGCGTCTGGAAGCGGGTCAAAGTGACACCGCCGCGGTCGTTGAACGAGGCTGCGGTGGCGAACTGTGGCATCTTCCATCCCATGAACATGCGGGTGTGGACAATCTCGGCGACGTGACCGAACGGCTCAGAGGCGTACTTGTCGAAGATCGCGTAGTGGTGGGCTCGTGGGCTGATAAGGCCGTTGTACATCACCTTGACAATTGGCTCGATCTCCTCGGCGAGGTAGCCGGAGTAGTGGACGTGGGCAGCGGTCCATATAGAATGTTAGTATATGTGTTATGATAAAGTTTGGATGGGATGATGAACTTACCCAACCACCCTTGTTGAGCATGAGACGGGCCAAGCAGTGAGCGCCGGCGGCGACGAAGCTTGGAAGGGAACCAACCAAGTCTTGGTCCATCATGCCGACCTCAATGAAGTACTTGGCCATGTTGCGGGTCTCGGTATCGTACTCGTCGGCCTTGCTGATGCGGCGGAGGAAGGTCAATGGCCCTGGCCATCCAAGCTCCCAACCGAGAAGGTTGAGCATGAACTTCTCAGCCTTGAGAATCTCGTCGGCGGTGAAGCCCTTGTCGACCATGTAGCAGACCTCCTGCAGGTTTGGGCAGTTGACCTCCTCATACTTGGCAGCAATGTACATGGCCACAATACCAGCGAGCTGGAGCTTGTTGTGGGACACGAACTTGTTGCTCAAGAAGCGATCAAGGATGTTGATCGTGAGGTACATGGTCTCTGGGAGAAGGCGGAAGCGGATGTGAACCAAGGTCAACCACTCGATGACGACAGAGCGGTGGTGTGGCTGGAGCTCGGTCTGGAAGTCCAGGTAATGCTCATCCGGGCAGAGTCTGTGCTATGAGTGTATTAGTGTATGCACTATATGTAAGGATGTATGAAGGGACGGATGTACTTACCTCAACCTGGGCAAGGTAGGTGAAGATCTCCTCGGCATACTCAGCGACCATAGAGATGTCACCAAGATCCTCGTCGATCTCGGCCTGGGTGGCGCGAGACTCCGTGAGGGAGGTGCAGAACGCGATAATCTCCTCTGGCTCTGGGCACTTGAAGGCAATCTTCGAAACATCGATCATGGCGGTGTCTTGAGTGGTGGCCACCTTGACCAAAGTCTTGCCCTGGGCCTGGGTCTTGACGGAGCTGGAGCCGCTGAAGACGACAAGAGCACCCAAAATTGGGCTCAAGTCGTCGACGGTGATCTGCTCGCGAGATGGAGTGACCTCGTCGGACTTGACGGCCTGATCGGAGCAGAGGAGCATGCGCTCCATAGCTGGGCTGAGGTCATCGACATCGTCGGAAACCTTATCGGCAGTATCGTCCTGGTAGACGGCGACCTGGGTGGAGGCACGCTTGAACTGAGCTCTTGGTCCGCCAGCCTGGGATGGGTTGACAGAAATCTTGGCCTGCTCAGCCTCTGCGATCTGGTTGCGAACGGTTGGAACGTTGAAGTTCTTCCCATTCTCGGTGATGTTTGGGTTAACGTTCTCATCATTCTTCTTGGCTTTGCCGCTGGCACCGCTCTGAGCAGCGATCAGCTCATTGCGAGTGTTGGACTTATCGACGCCGAAGGCGCGCTGAATAGAAACCATGTTATCGGTTGACTGAACACGGTTATGCTTAAATTCGAAGATCCCAGTATAGTGAACTGGGGACGTGGAGCTGCGGTTCTGAGAGCAAATGTGATTAGCAAATGCAAAGGTTGTGGTGAACAATGTAGATTCGATGTTTTGTGGAATGTTGATGTCCTCGGTCGAAGTAAACAGAAATTGGGATTGTTTTGGGGAATGTGCTTACTCTTACGACGGCGGTCATTGTGAGGGTCGGGTTGGCGGAAGTCGCGTTTGGAAGTTGTAAGGAAGACGTTTTGAACGTAGAGGTGACAGCACCGAATGAAGTTTACCGTGTTGAGAAGGTATTTCCCACAACGACAATCCTTTCTTGGATGTTTCGAGTAACACACACAATCTGGAAGATCAAACAAATGATTGATACAGATCGGAATTGGCTGCTTGATATTATTCAAAGTTCGGATATTCTGAAAAAGAGTGTCTGGTCGCTTGATTAAAGAATGTGGGTTGAAGAGAAGGAAAGGAGGATGAGGAAGGAGGGAATGGGGGTTTAAATGAAGCTCAAAAAGTCCAGCCAGCCGGGTACCGTGCACCCCTGCCAAATCTCGAGCTACCGTGGGGCGGGTCCTGGTCTCCAGGGCAACCAGGTTGATTGTGGCTTGGGCCGCCCAGGTTGAGGTCATCGGCGCGTCTCCCTGCGGCGCGGCTCTAACAGGTATCACTCGTTCTATTTTCACACAGGCAACTTTACTAATTTTTGAAAAGACATTTACCTAGCCCTACTCACGGCGACAACATTGATGTTAATCACTTCTATATACAAGGTTGCAGTTATAGAAATATATTCATTCAAACACTGGGAACACAATTCTCATCATCGATAGAGGCGCCACACACATATCGGCGCGGCCTCACATGATGTGGCTTCACAGCTCAAAAGCCCGGGCCCCAGGGCCAGCTTACCGCCCCACAGGAGCTTCCCCAAGCTCAGGAAGCATCATCCCACTACGGTTCCCGCCAGTCGTCCCCTATATCTCGGGCATCAGAACCCCCAGGGCACACTGACAACACCTTACAGCCATGTGGCACCTGATAATATTTCTCAGTCCATCCATGTTCATAGGCGAAGGGGGGAGCCCTAATGGTTTGTGCCTGAGGGTGGCAAACTGAAAGAAGATTGCTTGGGCTTGCCGAGCCACAGTCCGGAACCTTCAACCTTAAAAGAACCTCCCATTATCACCCTTTCTCAATGCACTGGAGGTAAGCCAGATTTAGGGCTAGGAGGGGACCGCAGGGCTGAAACATGGCGGAAGCAAGCTTAGGAAAGCTGGAGAGGTGCGGAGCCGCAGTTTGGAACACCTGCTGAGCCAGAGATGTTCGAGTTGGATCATCCACGCTAGCGCCATTTTCAGTTTCCATATGGACATGCAAAGTGAAAGATTGCCCGCTTAGTAATCAGCCGCTAAACAGTGGAAAGGTTATAGACTGATATGGACGTCGAAATTATGATTTTGGATAAGGAACCGCTTTTCATTGGATGATATAGCTAGGCAGATGTTGGTATATCGATTTAGATAGTTAGGTTTGCATATCTAGTTTCCATATACTGGTGAAGTCGTTGTGTTCGAATCCCTGGTTGAGACTTATCACCCCGACCTTGTTGCAGCATTGTGAAGTTGTGATGTTAGGCAGCATACTGAGCATATGGGGTCACACTGCAGGTCGTATCACAGTTTACCGCTGAGCATCACATTACAAACGAGCACAAGATCCATGATAATTATGTTTCATTTACTACGAAACCTCATGATTTGCGTCACCCTTCTGCATCAACCCTTGGTGTGTTCGACGCCTTTGACACAAGCATATAGCGATCCTTCCAATGTTCAACTAAAAGCAACGACTGAACGACCATAAGCAAGTACTGTCCATCCATCCATCCAGCCCATACACACCGAAGCCTATCCGTCCAAAGAATCATAAAAGCAAGTTGTTCGACGCCCTCAACGCCTATCCCGCCTGTACAGTACGCCATGTAATGTATACCCCACCTGTCTCCGAGCAGCAAAGTGTTGACATCTCCACCGCACGGAACCACCTCCATATAATGAATGTCGCCTGCCACCTTAAAAGTGCAGTACTAACGTTGAGTAAAGGACAGAAACCACACTTCCAATCCTGTATCCCAACCCTCCATATACGCCATTCGCAAATAACGCCACCACAAACACCCTCAATGAAGCAGCGTGTCGTCGACAAAGAGAGATATCAGTTTCTGGTTCGATTGACGTTGGAAATAAAGTTTCGGCTCGCTCCCGAAGTGTGGAGAAGCCGAGGTGCATGTCGCTGTCGCCGTCGTCATCGCTGCGCTGGCAGGTACGTCGACGGGTAAGAACGCACACGCCTACCTCTTCCTCTTAACACCCTTCACCGGACTCCCACCATCCATCATCGGCTGCGTGTTTGGCATGAACTCCATATGCTGCACCAGCGTCGATCCGCCAGCAGACATACCCGTATCGTCTTTCTTAACCTTGACGCCCATGTGGCGCCCATAACGGCCCTTGCGCCCATTGCCCTCGTCCTCAGAGACGCACTGTTCGGCGGATAATCCAGCGTCCTTGCATCTCTGGCATGGTCTCTGGCGATCGCACCCCTTCTTGCTCTTGCGACAGCGTTGGCAGCGTGGCTTGGAAGACAGATCCTCCTCATCCTCACCAAGTTGGTGCTGGAAGTTGAGCGCGGAAGCGACACTGGTCTTGCGGGAATGGTTGCTCAGGCTTGCAGGAGACATTGGCTGTCTGCCCCCGACGGAGCCGGTCTTGGAGGACGCAGACTTTTTTGTGCCGTTTGTGGACCGTGGCGCCTTGGCGGACTTTGGCTTGGTGCTGTCCTTCCGTGACTTGGCGACCGAGGTCTGACGGCTGCGTGGCTTCTGCTCGATTGTGCGAGGGACGTCTCCTGGATACTCTGGCTTGAAGGTGCCGTCGCGGTTGTCATCCTCCTCGCCGCTGTACTCAGAGCTCATGATATTCTCTTGAGGCTGGTTTGGGAAGCGACGGATGGCTCCTGGTGGAAGGATTGGAGAGTACTCAAGCTTCTGGCAGCGAGCTGGTGGGAGCTCGTCATCCTCGTCGCCTTCCTCGTCGGAGGTAGCGCCTGCGGATGAGGCGGCATCTGCACGACCAGAAAAGGTATCATCCATGGTGGATGTTGAAGTGCGGCCAGCAGTGGACATACCTCCGAGGCGCATGAGCTGCAGAGCGACGTCTTTGTCCTCCTCAGACATGCAGCTGCCAATGGTCGGATCTGGAGTCGGCAGGAGACCATTGCTGTTTGGGGTGATATCGACTGAGCCTCTGGAGTTTGGATAAGCCATGCTACCACGAGCACGCATGTTTGGAGTGACGAATGGCCCTGGCTGCGCGAAACCAGTGTTGTAGCTCTGTGGGGAGTGCAACATGTGTGGCTGCGCAAATGGATGCTGTCCTGGGTGGGTGAATGGGAGCGCTGCTCTCTGATTCTCCATGCGCCTGGCTGGAGACACAGAAGAGTTGGATGTAGCAGCTGGCATTTGTGGTGGTGCGAATAATGGAAGCTCCTGCGGGAAGAAGAAAAGTTAGTTTTGATGTCCTTGACTGCGGGAAGTGCTGAGGGGATGATACTTACCGAGCTCTCGAACTTGGCACGCTTGCGGCGGCCACCCTCGACGATGTTATCAAGGCTAATCTCAGTGTTGCCAATGTCGCCCCTGGATCTGCTGGAGACGGATCCTGAGGCACCATCGCCACTGCTGTAGCCATTGCCGTCGCTGAACATGTCATTGAAGCTGCCGTGTGTGCTAGATGGACGGCTCTTGTTGCCAGGTCTCTTGTTTCGGCCTTGCTGGCTGGCAGTCGCAGATCCGCTGCGGCGACCACGACCTGGAGAGACACTCCTACCATGGGAGGCTCTGGAGTCTGGACGCGACAACGCCTGGTGCTGTGGTGGAAGCATTTGGTTGCTGTTGCTGAAGTAGCTCGGCTGGCCATGGACCGGGAGCGCGGATAGAATGGACTGAGAATCGTTTCCACCGTTGTGTGCGTAGATATCATCGTTCTCGATAACGCGAACGTAGACATTCATCTTATCTCTGAAGTTCTGGTATCTAGCGATGAGGGTGTTGCCATGTTCGTCCTCAAAGCTGACACCAAGGGATCCACCAGGACCATTGTAAAGACCGTAGAAGTTCTTAACGGTGGTGATGATGGACTCTGTAGTATCGTGCTCATATATCTGTACTCTCATCGGAAGACGCGCCTTGAACTTTGGGTTGTTGGCGACCAAGAGCTCGAATGCGACGTTCTTCGGTGGGAGCTTGGCGTGTGGGGCTGGAAACTCCATGACTTGGTGTGGGTGACCTCCGGCCATGTGCGCATGAACTTGGACGTTCGAGGCACATGGAGGAGTCGTCAAGTGGTCTCCTCCTCCCTTCTCAGTGTAGAAGTTCATTGTGCTGGCTTCGTGTGTGTGTGTTCGGGTATGCTGGTATGTGGCTTGGCGTGGTGATTGTGGTGATTGTGGTACGACTCGTGTCGAGGTTGTGCTTCGGATGAGTGAAGCTCTAAAGATCTCTTTGAGATGCATAGATTGTCTTCAGGTGTATTATGGTTCTCTTCAATTGTCGGTGGCCGCGGGTGCAGATGCCCAGTTTCGTGGGCGGATGATGCCGTGTGTCGCAAGCACCTTGACGGTGGGCTCACGATGTGGATTCGGAGTCCTCAAGAGTGCAAAGATGACTATTTTCGAAGCCAAACGGTTAGCAGAAGCTCGATAAACTGAAAACATGATCTTGAACCTCGTCAAAGACCAGACTCTCTGAGCGCTCACTCCACTGAGGATCTGCCGGCACCCGCTCGCCAACCTGCTCGCAGGAGGGGAACGAAGCGCTTGCAGCACCCTCGAACGGTATTGAGACCAAACGAACATGAATCCTCGATCGCATAAGCTCAAGAACAGGTATTACTCACAGTGGACTCTAATATTTGAGGTTGCGATGTATATCGGAGCACTGGTCTTCGCAGGCTTGATTCGATAGTGCGGAGCTGGATTGCAGAACAGTCAGAAACCGGTTGGTCAGATTCAAGGTGAAGATTGTGCTAAAGCCTCGATTGCGAGCTATAGACGTTAAGTATGGAAACAGGGCACTTACTTTGGCGGGTTTATCGTTGTTGTTGTCGAGTATTGTGCTGGTCGGTAGTTGTTGAAGAGGAGAAGCAGTAGGGTGAGGCAGGCGAGGGATCAACTTGTGTCTACGGTTCCGTTTCTGAGACCATCACATAAATTGTGCAATACTAGCTTAGCTCACAGGCACCAAGACCACTAAACGCAATTCACTTTTCTGCCAAAGTTTGAATTTAATACGTCTTATGACTTTTTCAATCTCCGCATACATAGAAGGTCAAACTGCTTTGGCTTCATAACAAAATTGGAAGCTCCACACCCTACAGGCAATCTCTCGCGCAATGGCCACAGCCTGCATTTGCGATAGATAAGTGCGCGCAACGAAGATCGCAATGGGAACACCCACATGTTGCCGAAGTCGCATCCTGTATTCCACTACCAGCAGGCAACGTGAGAATATACAATGACTACCTAGGACTCACCAAATAACCGGTTGGTTGCTGGAATGTAAGAAGTCTCGGGGAAGGGTCTTAGATTGTGGGTGTCTCTTCTTCTAGATTAGCGCGGGCCTGTTGAGGTCACCAATGACATTAGAAAGGCGTCGCACACCTCACCACCAAGTCGATAATGGCGGCAAAGATGCTTCTTAAGCTGCAATGCCCTTCATCTCACCTTTTGCGACAATTCGTGGCTTCGTTGAAACAGGGTAATCATTCGTAATTCTCGTGGGCGCAAAACCCGTGGGCTGAGGGTGCATGTGGTCTAGCCAATGATGCCATGCGCCCACGCTCGAAACCCTCGGATGCAAACAACCAGTTAAAGAGGTTAGATACGTATCGCGGCCGCGGCGAAGAAGGCGGACTTGCAAAATATCATAACAGACCTGGCGTTGATTGCAGAAGGTGTTTCGCCAGCCGAAGATCTCGCCAATTCGGTGCCACGTAGCCAGCGACATCTGTTGATAAACACAAGAAGGCCTGGTACCATGCGCCAATGCATCCTATATATCTAGCCTCTGTGTATCATGAAGCCGCCGAAATTTGCGACTCGAGGCTCGGTGAGACTCGGGCAGCAAAGTATATAGTTCAGCATATGCGAACGGCGACATCAGGTCGGACAAGCTCTCTGTCGCAAACAATGACCGCAGCAGGCGATAAAGGCTCCCAAATCTCCACGGTGACCAGCATATCTTTTATGGTTTGCGCCAAGTCTTTTAAAGCATGCGCTGCTATTGCATGAGGAGCACCAATCTCAGAGCCGGGCGGCGCATAAAACCTGCGCACTCTGTTCTGAGCCCTCTGCCATTTGACAGCTGGCCATTCGGGTAGCACCATCTCGAGCAGTCGTTGGTTGTTCCAGCGGCACAACAGGTCCCGGCCACGATCGCTGACAGATGAACAATGGGACCAATTCGTCACTGCTCACGTGATAAGGTCCTAATCCACCCCGTAAGCTTGGCCCCCGGGCTCATCTACCCCCCCACTTGACAACGCACGACCCGGTTCATGCCAAGTCATCTGTCTAACGGCTCAAAGACTAGCGTCGGTAGTACCCTTGTTCAAAAAGTTCACAGCAATCGTGCCCCACCAAGGCAGCTTGCCTTGTGCCTTGTGGGATTTTGAAAACCATCAACAACACCATTCCCACGTTTTATAACTTCCAATTGACGACCTAGGCTCGGTCGCTTACACTTAAGAGGCATTTTTTTCACATCTACATATACCGTAATTCAACACCAACACCCACAATGCCTCCTCGCCGCGCTCCAACTCGAGGCGCAGCGTCCAGCCGCGGCGGCGCATCCGCACCAGACTCCGAGCCAGCACCTCAAATCAAGCCCGAGCCTCAATCTGCTGAGACCGTACCCACCAAGACCGACCGTCAACCCTCTGAGAACATAGGCACAGCACCAGTAGTAAACATGGGTGCCCCAGTAGCCAACATGGGCGCCTCAGTACCAGCCTCCGATACGCCAGCCGCGCCTGCCCCAGCAGCACCAACACCGGCTATCAGACCACCAGTCCAGCGCCTCGCTAGCTTAAGAGGAAGAGGAGCAGGTGTTGCCGGATCCATTCGTGGTACACCAAGAGGTCGTGCCACGCGTGGCACTGCGAGCGGCGGGTTGACAAGAGGCGCATCGGCTGTCGCATCAGCATCTAGCACTCCTGCGCCTGAAGGCAGTGAGAGCAGTACATCAGCGCCTGTTGTGGCAGCGGCGAAGACAAAATTTAAGCCGAGGGTTGTGCAGAGAAAGACTGCGGCGGAGAGAGAGGCTGCTGCGGCGGAAGAGGCTGCGAGAATTGCTGCATCAGAACGCGCGGAGAATGGTGCGAGAGGACGCGGAAAGGGGAGAGGTAGAGGGAGAGGGGGAAGAGGAAGAGGCGATGCGATGGGAATGGGACATGATAGGGTTATTACGGGTGGTGCGAGTGGGGTTTTTGGAACGATCGCTGGTGGTAGTGGTATGTTCAACCTTAACTCATTTACACTGAATGGCGGACAGCACAACTAACAGTTCTCTCAGGACGCAGAGGTGGCTTTTCATCCAGCTCTGGAGGCGGCGGAGGCTCTGGAGGCGGCGGCGGCGGTGGCGGCGGCGGAGGAGGCGGCGGCGGCGGAGGAGGCGGCTTTTCAGGCGGCTCCGGCAACCGCTCCCTCGGCGGCGGCCACTACAACCGTTCCGCAGCCGAAGGCGGTAACTCCGATTTCCCAGTCTATCCCGAAGAGCTGGAAGATCCAGACCACGTCGCTCCACGCATGGATATCGAGGAAATAAACCTCGTTTCCGATGACGACGATGTGCAAATCACGGGCGTGAGGAGCAGGAAGGGGAATAAGGAGATGAAGCCTATTCGCTTAACTCGTCACGAACACAAAGAGCGTGTGGTTCTGGTTAACACTGACTCCTCAGCGGATGCTGTCAAAGCTGATCCAGACGCACCAGCCGAGGGAGCTGAAGGAGAGGAAGATGCAGAGGGCGATGCGGAGGATAGTCTCTTCGTCAAGCCTGACGTAGACGACACCATGGAACTCGACGGCAGCCCTGCCGTCCGCGGCACAGGCGGCCGTTTCAGCGTCGGCTCCATCGACCTCGATGCACCTATCTCTGAACCACTCACTGCGGAGGAAATAAGAAAGGCAAAGTCCAAGCCAGCACCCAAAGCCAAGAAGCCGGTTCTGCAAACCGCAGAGGATACAGCGGAGTACGAGCGCCAACTTGAAGACATCGCCGTGCTCTCCGCCGAGCTTGGTGGCCTTTCAACAGCTGCAAAAGAGGGAGAGGATGTGGAGATGGGTGAGGATGGGCAGCCTAAACCGAAAGAAGGCAAACTCGAGGGCCGCGTGTACTTGTTCCAGTTTCCACCTATTTTGCCACAACTCCGTAAAGAGGGCGAGCCGGTTGTTAAGACGGATGCAGCGGATGTCGATATGACCGATATCCCAGCGAATGGTGAAGCTATCGAAATTGCCGATCTCCCAGATATCAAACCCGAAACTGCGGGCGTGGATGCCATCGCTGAGCATGCGCTTGACCAGGCGGCTTTGAGGGCGAAGATTGAGCACGAGAATGCTTTGGTTCAAGAGCCTGGTCGTATTGGCAAACTCATTGTCAGAAAGAGTGGCAAAGTAGAGTTCTCGTGGGGAGGGACTTCTTTGGCGCTTGGCAGAGGAGCGCCGTATGAGTTCCTGACTAAGGGAGTCATTGTGACTGGCATGCAGAAGGAAGGTAAGCTTGGAAGGGACGTTACCAAGGAGGAGGAGATCTCGATGGCGGGCACTGGCATGGGCAAGGTGATGGGTAAGTTTGTTGCTACGCCGGATTGGGAGAAGCTGTTTAAGTAAGGATGTCGAATTCGAGTGCAGAGGTTTAGGTGATGTTGAAGTGAGATATGGCGGTGTCGAGCTTGGAGTTGGAATATGGCGGAGTTGGGGGTTTATTGGTTGTTAGAAGTCGTGAATTGCAGGCGTTGTGTATTTCAATAGTTACCAATAGATACAGCACACGATGCAAGATAGTGCATTTAGAAGTTGGATCTAACAATTTCGTTGATCTTTATCCTCCACCATTCTCAGTTCCTCGTCGTCATCGCTTCCCTCACTCATCCTCCCTCTACTCAGTCTTGCCCTTGCTCTTCGGCAATAATTCAGGCAACCACTCAACCTTCCTCTGCTCCCAGACCGCGCTCTCCGGAACGTTCTTCCCTTGCCAACTAGCATCATCAACGGTACCAGCCTTAATAATTTTATGTCCTGGCAACCAGGCGCCGAAGCGGTAGACTGTGACACCACAGTTACCACAGAAGTAAGAAGCGATGTCCTTTCCGCTGTCTGCCTTCACGGTGTACTCCTTAGGAGTACCTGGGGTTTTGTTAGTGCTCCTCGCTTTAATTCTGCCCTCCGTTTTAGATGCCATTCTATTGGTACTGGGTGGTAAGAGGTTGAAGTTAAATGGCATACCTTGCAACAACTTGAAGTCGTTATCATTCACAATAGCGTTGTCGGAGTAATGGGCACCAGAGATCTTGCGGCAGTCGAGACAGTGGCATAAAATACGCTTGTGGTTGTCGTCGTTGAATTCGATCTTGATGTTGCCGCAAAGGCAGGAGGCGGTTTGTGCTGGCATTGTCCGTGTCGGTGGTTTACGAGCTTGGTTCAAGGTTTGTAAAAGTTGGTTTGTAGAGATCTGAAGGGAGAAGAAAGGACATGAGGGCAAGTATAAATAGAGAGGGAGCGGGGAGATAGAAGAAGTATACAAACCACTTACCAAGCTCCGAGGGGTTAGAGGCTAGAAGCTCGGTGGATGTGGCCAAGACCATGATACCCCGCTGCGCATCATTGCCGCTGTCGGAGTGCGGGGCGAGTTGATAGATCGCTTGGGGGGTTGAAATGATATCAAATAGAAGACTCAAGATGTGAGCATTTGAACATGCAAATGCATATGGAAGTGATGTTACGGTAGCACATGCATTTTTTCGTCTATACACATCGTACTTAATTATCTTTTATTTAAATCAATTAAAGTATAAGGATCGGTTGAATGCTTGCCGTTTTACAGTGCCGACTGCGGCGACAACTGCAGGAACGATGGCGTGTGATCTGGGCGAGAAATGGAAAGAGCGATCGAAGTTGTAAACTTCGACCAGGTTCCAAATGTTCTGCCAATTAAGTAATTGTCATTTAAGTAATTAGCCGGGGCCTCTCGATCTCATATAAGCTCCCAAATATCGACGCAAGAACGAAGCATTTTATCGAACTTTTCTAGCATCATGGTTTATTGTCTTGGGTTTCCACACACAAATATCAGACATCTAAAGTAACATTAAAGTATGACGATGCACCAAACAAAATACAACAACAGCAATTTGGCGCAGCGGAAGCGCGCCGGGCTCATAACCCGGAGGTCGCCCGATCGAAACGGGCAATTGCTATATTTTTGCATTTTTTGAGTTTTCTCGGTGGATTTTCGCTTAGATGTGGAGTGGAAGAGTACTACCAGGTTGCGGGGCGACCATATTAAGCTTGGATAAAGATTTAAGAATTTCATCTACAGCAAGTGATGAATTGGCGCGCTGCATCAGGTTTCTAAAGAGTATGGCCATTGGTGTAATGGTGCTTGATACCTCGTGTCTATATTTTACGGTCTAGACGGCTCTTTTCACGCCTTGGTCTAAATGCGCCCATCTATCACTTTATGTAATCAAGTGCAAATAACAAGCTCCTCTCATGCAGGAGCCGTTGAGAATTGATGTGGATCTGTGCGTCTTTTTTGAGTTGTAAAACCCACCTTCCCACCTCTTCAATAGCCCTTCAACTATTGATACTCCTCGAACACCCATAACACAGTGTCCCTTGTGCCCTAGCAGGCAACCCATGCTCCCGTGCCTTATTAACACTTGTCTGATCTCCACCCCATCCATAAATACCGTCTGTCCCCTCTGCGACTGGGATGCCACAAAGCCCACAACTCTCACCATCCTCCACCTTCGGCGTTTCAAGCTTCGCCCCCGTCCTCACCACATTCGCCACGATGGACGGATAGTCCTTCTCCACACCCTCGAAATACTGTGTCATAAGCTGCTCAATCGTCGTGCCTTTACTCGTGGTGTTTATTATTGTAGCTGGTCCTTCCGGTGTGAGGAGTGGTGTGAGAGGGGGAGTGATGAGCTTGGCGTAAGCCATGATCTCTTTCTTGAGCAGGTCGCGCATGGGGTAGTACATATTCAGCCCAAACGGCGATGCGCCGTCCGAGACCTGCCACGGGAGGGAGAAGCCACGGCCTTTGGCGGTTTCGGTGAGTGTCTTCTCGGCGAGACGCGTTGTGCTGTCGCCGAAGAGGATGGATGTGCATGCGTTCCTTTGTGCGGTGTCGACTAGAAGGCGGGTGAGGAGAATGGATGAGATGTCGGCTCGTGATGTTGCGGTGGAGATGGCTTTGAGGAGGGCTTGTAGGCGCTCCGTTTTTGGTCGCACGGTGGCGATTGTGAGGCCTAGTGAGGCCCAGTCTATTGAGTCAAGGTCGAGCGCATCTTCGATGCCGACTCGTATGTAGGTGTGTGATGGGAACCGCTCTTGGATTGCTGTCCATAACTCGTTATTTATTGCTGATGCAGCTTCGTCGTCAAATTCAAGATCAATATGTGCGACGGTCAATTCGTAAAATGTTCTGTTCATGCGCCCGCGCTGGTTGCGCAGCTGCTCGTCCAGAATGTAGAGTAAACTGGTTGAACATGGTCCGAAGGAAAGTGGTATTAAGTATTTCTTCGCAGTAGCTCGTGGACCCTTTTCTTTATATGTCTCGATACGCTTTACGGCTTTGGTATTTACGTATTTAAGGAAACATGTTCTGTTAACCGGTTAGTGATGCTGTACTTGTCGTGGCCGTGTAAGAAGGACTCACAGGCACATTGGCTCTGAGCGAATGTCTAAAGACGCCTCCTCCTGCTTGCAACGCTTACATAGCTTGCTAACGGGTGCCTCTGAGGCTTGCGACTGAGTAATCGACATGGTTACAGGGAGAAATGTATGTTGTGAAGCTGTGTCTTGTTTTCGCCAAACTTCACCATAAAGTTATAACGAGGCTGCTGATACCTATGGCTTGGGTTCAGCCTCGTGCGCGTCGAAGATCTCAGGATTAACCTTGTGCCGAATTAAGGATGCCTGGACAAGTTTGCACAGCCACACCCGCGAAGCCGCCCAACCCGCGGCAGTACGTATGTTATGGAGCTCTCTGCCCAATCTGGATCCTATAATTTTTGATAAGAACACCAAACACCATCGCGAGACGGTAGTTTAACTTTATCCGTTCGTTGAAGACAAAGACACTTTGGCTTCTTATTAAGGTGTCCCCAATTCACATAACTTCACGAGACCCGAAACCTGATATCGGATACCGCGGAATATCTCTCAAGGCTACGTGCGTTGAAGCTCCAGCACCATGAAGAGCTTCCACTATGGCTTCCTCTTGTTAGGAATGCTGCTGTCGCTTGTTAGCGCCGGCGAGGTGTTGCTTGTAATTACGACCGCTTATCCTTAACAGAAAACTTCTAACTCGAACGCAGAACCAGCAAGATGACAACCGCCAAAGATGCGCTGGCATGTACAGCCGCAAATCCTGGGGAGGCGACGTCGACCCATTCATCCTCGTCAAGTTCCTCGCGCCAAAAGAAGGCAAACCAGTTCCAACATCGCCAGTCAGCCTGCTCATCTTTGAGTGGAAAGACTTCCCTCTGATCGGACAGTGGCCAGAAGGAGAAGATGCAGTTTCTGTAGGCGATCCTGATGCGGATACCATTGACGACGAGGACATTTACGCCTGGCACTACGAGCAAATGCTAATTGGCGCAAAGAAGGAGTTACTCTGCGATGACGAGAATATCAAGAACGGCCGTTGTACCAAGGAGCATCGCGGAGAATGGCTTCTGGCGCAGAATGCGACGGAGTTGTCGCAGAGCGAGATCAAGACGATTGCGACTGACCTTGGCAAGCCACCGGCAACGAATTATATGATCAGGAAGACTGGATATTACTGCGTCTTCACTTTGGCCAACGATGGAGTTGATTACGAAGCAGTTGTTGAGTTCAGAAACTCCTACGGAGAGTTGGGTGCGGCTCAGATCGCTAAGCTTCCATTCTACGGTGGTATGACCATCGCCTATGCTGTTATGGCTGCTTTTTGGGGCTTCTTTTACTGGCAGCACAGAACCGATATCCTGGCTGTCCAGAACTACATTACTGTCATCGTTCTCTTCCTGATCGTTGAGATGTTGATGACTTGGCTCTTCTATGGTAAGCACCGAAACTGCCAAAAGTATAACTACCATTTTCTAACCAGTTCTTAGACTTCCAAAACCGCAATGGCAGCAATGCTGGCTCCAAGGCACTCATGATCGTCGTTGCAGTGCTCAACGCAGCCCGCAACTCCTTCTCCTTCTTCCTCCTCCTCATCGTCTGCATGGGCTACGGCGTCGTCAAGCCCTCCCTTGGCAAAACCATGGTCTGGGTCCGCTGGCTCGCCCTCGCCCACTTTGTCTTCGGCCTGATCTACGCCATCGCTTCCCTCACCATCACCCCCGAGAGCGCCGGACCAATCGTCCTCTTCGTCATCCTGCCATTGGCCGCTACACTTACCGCTTTCTATGTCTGGACGCTTAATTCGCTGCAGGCCACGATTAAGGATTTGAGGGAGAGGAAACAGACCGTCAAGGCCAGCATGTACAAAAAGCTCTGGTACGCCATCCTCCTCAGTATCATCGTAATCTTCGGCTTCTTCTTTTTCAACTCCTTCACCTTCGCAGGGGTGGCCGATCCAGACTTCGTCCCCAACCACTGGAAGACGCGCTGGTTCATCCTTGACGGCTGGTTGAATATTGTATATTTTGCGGATGTGGCGTTTATTTGCTATATGTGGCTGCCGACGGCGAATAATCGCCGTTTTGCTATGAGTGATGAGATTGCGCAGGATGATGAGGGGTTTGAGATCCAGGACTTTGGGGTTGAGGGTGAGAGTTCGGGGGATGAGGAAGAGGGTAGGGCCAGGGGGAGTGAGGGGCCCAGGTATGATGATCCGAGGAGTAAGACCGCTGGTGTTGTGCCAGTGGCGAAGGGCCCGCAGGCTCCAACGCCTGCGGCTCAGTCGCAACCTAGTGCCGCCAGAGGCTCAATGGAGGGCGAGATCTTTGCTGTTGGCGACGACGTGGGTGGCTGGAGTGATTCAGATGGGGATGAGGAGGACAAGCAGAAGCTTGTCCCCAAGGTTAAGGACTCTAAAAAGGATTAAGCGAGTCAAAAGTGTGGGAGAGATGATTTGAGGACTCATTTGCCGGGCGTCGAGGTGGGTTGTACTTCTATGGTGGGTTAAGCTTGATGTGCTTTGTGAAAATATGAGCGAGGTAGCGCTGCAGCGTTATAGGTGCCGCGGAATGACAGAAATGAATGTGAATTAACCTTTAATACTTTGCTCTCCGTTTACTAGTGTTCAGACACTTTATGCCGAGCTTGACAGGCTGTGACAGCTGGCATGGTGCCATCGTGAAGATGTGGGCGAGATGCTACACGTAATACATGGAACACGAAGCTTGCCGAAACATGGCATACTTCGACGGTAATAACTACGCTTCTGCGGTGATTATGAGCAACATGGAGAACGAATAATCCTCAGGAGGCGAAGACGATTCGGCAGGCCCCAATGCCGTCCAATCTCACAAACACAAATTAATTGGCAATTTCGCCCGTAAAGTTGTTACTACCTGCCACGCTTGCAACACCCTCAATCACAACCGGAGTTAGGAAGAGCAGCTAACAAAATCTAGCTCACCAAACCTTCTCCATCCCTCCTCAAAGCCGTCAACTACACCATCCCGAACCCCGAGCACGCGTTTCTCCACGACATCCTCCTCGCGACACTCAGCTCCCCTCTCCTCAACTGTCTCCGATAGTTGAGCGACACTCCAGAAGAAGCAGAGTGATGGTTTATTGTTGCTTATTGGGGTTTTACTATTAAAGAAATTTTGCGGTGTTGTTTGATGGGGTTGGGGGTTCTGTGGATGTGTGGCCGCTTGTATGTTCCCGAGGGAACAATGAGAGATGAAGAGAGGTGGGACTAATTTTGAGTGGTAGGAAGTGTCCGCCGTCCCATTTTTTGTACTCCAAACCTTCCCCCGACTTCGCAACCCGGGTCCATGGCTGAGAATACCGATTACGCCTTGAGTTTTGAACATTTGAATCGCAGATCCACTCTTGCCAATCTCACCTCTTCCTCAAAACATCTGATCCCCCGGACAAGGTGGGCAAGGCGGGCACACTAGAACATGCACGAGGTATAACGACAGGGCCCGACTAACGGGAATCACTTATTTTCTGTTTCAGTGTTCGAAATTTATAATCTGGCAAACGGGTATAATCTAACACTACTCCATGACTCCTTCCTTTATGCACCCTGCATAACAACGCTCGTTCGCTAACTCGCTCTCAAATCATCGCAATAACTACTTCTTCTCCAACCTCTTCTTTTTCCCCTCAAACAACGTCTTCACCCTCCTCAACCTCGCCCACCTCTCCCTATCCTTCTCATCCCTCCCCCTCTCATACTCCTCATCATCAACCGTGCTCCCACTTAATACCTGCTCTAATGTCTGACCATTGCCATGCATTGTTGCTGGTCTACTCGACGTTCCTCGTTCCTTACGATGTTGATGCTCCTTTGCGAGGATATCCACCACAGTCTCCCAGATCGGCTTTGCCTCCCCTGCTTTGGTACCCGGGCATTGGGATTCAGCGTTGACCCATGGACAGTAGCTTCTATGGCACTCAAGCAAAACCAAGTTCGAGTCGACTGGGCTCCTACGACCCGGTGTGCCATCTGGGCTCGTCACTTCTCTCGGGCGGTACAGCCAGAGTCCTATATTCCTAAAACAAACCAAACAATGCGCTGACCCCTTCTTAGGCACGTGCTCAGGCCGCGCCGTAAATCCAAAGATCGCGAGTAGCAAAGCTGGTCTATTCAGCGGCTGTGATTGTGGTGTATGACTTCCATCCTCCTCCTCCCTATCCAGCGTCAAGAAATTAGGCGGGAGGTGTTTGACTATATCGCTGAGGTGGAAAGTTGAGGGTAAATTGAAGGTACTTTCGGCAGGTAACTTGTCGATCATTTGCGGTGTTAGGAAGCTGTGGTACCGTGTCTTGAGAGTGGAGAGGGTATGGGTGGTTGGGTAGATTGGTTGTTTGAATATGCTGTTGTCGCAGCCGCGTTGGCCCCAGGGACAGGAGGGGGAGTGGGTAGAGATGAGGAGCTCTTGGTATTTCTTTATGAGCGCTTCGTCTGTGGTATGTCAGTGTCCGCCTTTGTCTGATTGAATTGTAGTCTTCGAGCTTTGCGGTGAAAAACCCGAGAAGTGGATAGAGGATACATACCAATACCAGCCGCCTGTCCCACTAGTTTCGTATTACCCTCCCCATCTTCCTGCTTATTAAGCTTGACCTTCACCTCCACATTACAAGTCACACATCTGACTCTCTCAGATCCCTTACACACCCACCCTCTCTTCGCGAACGCAACTTCATCCACACCCGCTGGCTTAGGCATCCAGTCACTAATATTCCTATACGTCTTCAACCTCTCAAGAAACTGTTCTCTGCTTGCTGGAAGGTAACTCGGTTTATTCTCCTCATCAATCGTCGCATTCTTACTCCGTCTCGTCTCCAATCCCTTAGCTCTCAATTCATTCATGGACATGCTGGCCACGGCGGCCGTCCTGCTTGTTTTTGTAGGGAGAATGCCAAAGCGCTCTCTGATTGATGTTGTGATGGTGTTTGTAGTGGTGTTGTTATGTGAAGGTTTGGAATGATATGCGGTACGCGCCTGCTTCGGCGACTTGCTTAGATCCTCGACGGACGGGCTCCCGATGCTGGATAGGAGCGCGTTGAACTTGCGCTTGGTGTTGTTCATTGCTCGAAATGCTTACTGAACAATACACTTCTTGCCAGGACTGGAAGGAAGTTCAATGAGGTCTTCGCGCAACTGGCCGTCGGCTTGGTGGAGCGGATTGTTGGTAGCGATTGGGCGGGAAATCTTACCCTTGGCCTTCTCGTGGCGCCTGGCTTCCCTTCTGTCCTTGCTAGCCTGCTTTCTGGCTGCTCTCTTGTTCGCCTTCTCGTCCTTCTCCGCAGCAGCCTTGGCGGCCTTCTCACGCTTTGCGTTTTCCTTCTTATCGGTTTTTGCCTTCTTCTCCTCTGCCCTCTTTTTGGCCTCTTGTTCCCGGGAAAACGTCTCTCGGTCTATCTTCTTCTGCTCGTAGGCCGCGTGAACGTCCTTGTTCAACTCACAGTCCAAAGCAAGCGCAAACTTGATATCGTTGGCGATCTGGTCTGCCTGTTCCTTGAGCCTACGTGCTCTCTGCTCCGCCTCTTTTTTACGTTTACGTACTGTCTTCTGTTTCTGGTGATCAGATGGGACGTCTCTTGAGTAGTCTCCTCCTGGGCTGGTCCACTCCTGGGGATTGAGTCTGTCGTCTTGTTGAAGGCTGGGGTCCTGCGAGAAGGCGTAGAGCATGCGATGATAGGCGCGGTCGTTCTTGTGTCTATATGGCCGAACTGAATTGCCCTCGCATTCGTCGCCTATGTAGTCAGAGTACTGATTGGAGTAATCGTGAGTTCTTCCAAATTTCAGAGGAGTGAGCGGCCTGTCTGGTCCCCATTATTGATGGACCTTAGGATCCCAGATGGACATCTCGCAAGAACTATAATCCTGGCTTGGCATATATCTTGGCTTCCAGTAACAGTGGGACAGCTCGTCACAACCGAGTGACAGCTCTAGCGTGCTTGAAAGAAGAATATAACTAGAACTGTGGTGTTGAAAATTGTCTTGTTACTATCTGACTTATGTTGTTGACAGGACATCCTGCCACCGCCTCCAGAAGATATATCAGAACCTCGCTCATCGCCGCCGTCTCCATCGCAGTCCTGGCTGTCCTCTGCCGTATCGCCCTGCCCCGCCCAAGTCCCGCGCTCGTCCCAAGCATCAGACACCTGCCACTCCGCGGTCACTTTACCTCAAGCACATCACACAAAATGGCAAACACATACGAAAAGGAACGCCTTGTGGCCGAATTAGCTGTCACCAGGGCGGCAATTCTCACAAAGCGCGTCTTCCATCAGTCGACTAAGGGAACACTCAACAAATCCGACGCCTCCCCAGTAACAATCGGCGATTTCGGCGCCCAAGCACTCATCATCGCAGCCATCAAGTCCGCATTCCCATCCGACGAAGTCGTGGGTGAAGAAGAGGCCAAGGAGCTGCGTGAGAACCAGACATTGAGGGATCAGATATGGGAGCTTGTCAATTCTACTCGCCTTGATGATGCCGAAACGGAAAAACTGATTGGTGGTCCGATCAAGAACGTGGAGGAGATGCTGGATGCGATTGATGCGGGGAACAGCGCGGGAGGAGCGAAGAGAAGGATCTGGGCACTGGACCCTATTGACGGCACCAAAGGCTTTCTGAGAGGTGGCCAGTATGCTGTGTGCCTCGGCCTGATGGTTGACGGAGACGTCAAGGTTGGAGTTTTGGGTTGCCCAAACTTACCAGTCGATGATTCTGCACCACTTACTGCGGACGCTGGTGCCAACCAAGATGATGCCGCAGGAAAGGGTGTCCTTTTCTCCGCCGTGCAGGGACAAGGCGCTATCTCCAGAGCATTGACGACCGGTGCCCTGGCGGAGAGCAAGAGCATCAAGATGCGGAACATCACCGACCCAGCAAACGCCACTTTCTGCGAATCGGTTGAGGCGGGACACTCAAGCCACGATGATCAAAGCCAAATCGCTCAGAAGCTGAAGGTCGGCAAGGCGTCTGTAAGAATGGATTCCCAGGCCAAATATGCATCCATCGCGCGTGGAGCAGGAGATATTTATCTCCGTCTCCCGGTCAGCGCCACCTACCAAGAGAAGATCTGGGACCATGCAGCCGGTGACCTGATTGTCAGGGAGGCAGGAGGAGAGGTTACGGATTCGCTCGGCCGCCGTCTGGATTTCAGCAAGGGGCGGACGTTGGCGGAGAATAAGGGCGTGGTCGCTGCACCAAGACAGCTCCACGCACAGGTATTGGAAGTCGTCAAGGATGTATTAAGCAAGAAGGAGAAGCTGTAGATATTAATTCATCCATTACGACTTTATGTCCTACATGACAACCAATTGACGTCTATATACCAACCAGTTGACGTACATGACACCTAGCTGACAGCTCCATCATGACGGGTACATAACTGGTTAATCAGTTCTCGTCCTCAACTCCCGACCACCCAACACTCCCCCAATCCTCAACCTTCTCCCTCACAACCCTGCCCATCCCCTTCGCCCCATTCCACCTCCCGCAACCCAGCCCATTGACCTCATTCACCCCGTTGTCGTGCAAATCGGTAAGCACCCTCGACGCCAGCTCCTCCTCAGCCGCCAGCCCGGCCTCATACTCCTCGATAACAGCCCGGTGAGCACGCCACTCCATAATCGTCTCCATCTCCTCTCTCGCGGCCAGGCGGGCCTCAGCCCCACCCAGGTCCTCCATTCATAGTCCGCCAAAACCGCCTGGTGGGCCCTCCACTCCCTCGTCGCTTCATATTCTTGTAAGTCGATGATCCTTTGTCGTTGCCGCAATGCTAACTGGTTCCAGTGCTCTAGCTCAAGTCGGCGTTCTTCGACTTCTTCCAGACGGTCGGCTGCGTCGTCGGCGGCTTCTTGTTCGGGGGTGTCGTAGAGGAGGGCTGGTGCGGAGCGTGGTGGGAACCGGTTGATGGTTGGTGTGGGGGAGGTGGACGACATTTTCGACTGCGATTTGTTGAAAGGAATACTTTTTTGCGGCGGTGGTGGTAACTTGTTGGTATGATGTTGGGGGTATATCTCATATGACTTGAAGGTTGGACGGGAATGAGACGAAACGAAAGAGACAAACAGTTTAAATACTTGGTGAATGGAGCTAAAGTAGTCTTGCAACAATGCATTTTGAATGGTGGATACGAGCACAGTGACAGCAACACGTTGGTCATCTGAGCTTTGATGTCGACATCCTGGTGCACTATACTAGCTTACCAGACTTCACAACATGCCAGATGGCAAAAGACAGATAATCAGCAAAGAACTCCATCTATGCCGTAACTACAAAACAAATATAATACAGTATACTGTACACCACACCAGGCAGCGAATCATCTATTTGATCTTCTTGGCCTTCAACCTAATTGTCTCTCCATTCACAAAGATCCCCTTCCCCTTATACGGCTCTGGCTTTCTCCACATCCGAATCTTGGCCGCGAACTGCAAGACGACTTCCTTCTCAGGTCCCTCAAGCAATATACGTGTGGGCTGTGGGACCGTGGCTTTCATACCCTTTGGTAACGGCAGCTCGATCGGATGCGAGTACCCAACCTTGAGGGAGACAAATTTCTGGCCTGGAAACTCCGGCTCGACGGTTGTTGCGTTATCTTCGACGGTTGCACGGTAGCCGACGCCGACGAGGCGTAGGATGGCGGTGTGGCCTTCTGAGACGCCGAGGATGTGGTTTTGGAGGTATGCGCGGGTGGTTCCTGATTGATGTCAGTCCGTAGTCTTATGACATCCTCATTTTCCAAGTAATCGTGTCCTCCACATAGGGTCTTTGGGACATACCCCACATCTCCCTCTGCTTCCTAACCTCCCGATCCTCAACCGTAATAAACGCCTTCTTCAACACAGTATCATGCTCAATATCCACAAACGGTGGGATGGTCATGGACAGCTCGCCCAGAGGGCCCTTAATCGTAACAGTCGGTCTCTGCTGCTGCGGCGTCAAGCGGCCAATCTTTGGCGCTTTTGGGAAGGTGACGGCGAAATCGACATTCTCTGGGATGGAAAGCGGTGCGCGGCCGATTTGCGATTGGGTTGGTGTGGAGGAGGAGAAGGCTCTGCAGGCGATTGCTGGAATGGCGGCAGACGCGGAGGTGACGGAAGAGGCAGCGCGCAGTGCGCTTCGTGATGTAGAAAGCATGGCGGCGGCGAGGGTGTGGATTCGCTGCTGAAACACCTCGTCGTCGTCGTACTTTTGGTCGTTATCCTCAGCTTTCCGCGGCCGCGCTAGGCTTGATCGGAGAACAAGGCTGTAGGCGGTTTTCGAGGCTGATTGTGCTTGATTGAAAAGTTTCATCATGTGATTTCGCGTTCTAGAATACGGGTCAACCGTTAACCCAACTACTCCTCATTGAGTACGACAACTCCGAAACGACGATATTAAGACGTATGATATTGCCAATAATTCATCTTGAGGTCGTAAAGAACCTAAACCATCTCACTCACTCTATACAACAAGTGTACTTACATCCTCGATCTCACTAGAAAGCCAAATATATCTACCTTCCTTTTGCTGCCTCTCGTTCTCGCTATCCTACCTAAGGAAGTCGCGCCCCCGGTCCCAAAACGGTCACCGCGTCGTCGTCAAGCTCCAAGCTTGGACCAATATCACGACTACAGTACCCAACTATCCTACTCATCTATCTTAACATCTCCATCTTCAACACTGTAGATAACCTCACCGACGCGTTTGGCCTCTAATTTCGAACCTATATAACTCTTTTTCGTCTGTAGACCAGGCTTTCTTTTTCATATATCGCGCAACCTGTTTCTTGCGGTTTCAAAAAGCAGTTCAACTTCAGATCGCATTGCAATTCCGAGAGGATTTAGGAAGTTTCGAGAGAGCACGTGGCAACAGCGAGATGGTGTCATTAAACATACTGGTTCTCGCCCTGTTGGCGGCCAGCCGATTCGCAATCGCAGGGTGGACAAGGCAAACGCGTCAAACGGCTGTACCAAAGGCTTTGAGTAATGAAGGTGAGTTTGCCGTGAGCACAGCTTTGAGGCCTTGAGCTGACAAAGGCACAGAGATCGCGACTATGAACTTTGATCTGAGTGTTTTGCGCCCGCAAGATGTACCGGATACTGCGATTATCAACGAGGCGCTAAAGGCTATTGAAGATCTTAACCGCAAGCAGTTCTGTCATCGTCTCTCTGCGAGTATGCTGCTCGATAACTGCCGCACCACCGAGGAGGCGGCAAGCGTGACCGTTGGCGCACCCAAGACCTCCGAGGATGAGCGGAGGGAGATGTATCTTCGGATTTTTGCGATTTCTCTGACTATGTGCGACATTGAGGCTTTGCAAAGGCCAGTCCCAGCTCAATGCGCTGCTTATGGACAGGCTGCACTGATGAACATCAAAGACCAGGGACTTACGAGGTCGATTCATCTGAATGGGGCGGAGATGAATGGGTGTCTGAAGGCAATTGGGCAGGATCAGTCCGCGGTAGTATCATGGAAGATCAACCAGCAGAGTGCTGCGGTAGTTTGCCAGGTTACGAGATTGGACATTGAGAAAGGTCAGAAACAACTATTGCGCCTATGAGAAGCTTTGCGACACCTTACTAACATATCTCAGATGAATCCATCGCCCTCTTCGCCAAGCTCACAAGCCTCATGTCAGACGTAGTCGACGAGGTCTCCAAACTCACTAAGCTCAACGCAGAGAACAATCGCCAAGCCACCCACGCCAAAGAAGCAGTTTCTAACGTCCGCCAACAGGTCGACAAGTTCAAGACTGGACTCTCAGATATCTGGACCGGCATCTCTATCGAAGCTTTGAAAGCGCAAGGGTGCGCCAAAGACGCATTCTCCAGTATGGCGACCTATGCGTCCGAGTTCGAAAGCTTGCTTGGTAGACTGCGGAAGGGTGCTCTGGATAATCATGCCGAGCAAGCACTCATGCATCAGCGCTCCTACGATGTGCACGGGGAACTCGTGATGAAGGCGCAGGAGACGAACCAGGAGATGGTGGAACTCAAGAACATTATGTTGCAGCTTCATGACAACATGAGCGTCATGGGCCAAGGCCTCATCGCCCTTCAAGATCGCCAGAACAAGGTTGACCAACAATCTCGCCGCGTCTTCCAAGCCATGGTCAACATGACCGAGCACATTAATGCTGCTTCCCAAGTCGGCGAAGACCACACAGTCACCCTTACACAAGCCAACGCCGCTGCCAAAACCCTCCTCGAGTTGATCGAGAGTTCGAAGTCTCAGGCAACGACCTGGCGGCAACAGATGCTAGGCGGCAGCGGACCATTCGGCATCGGTTGGGCATTGTTCATCCTGACGCCGATCGCCATAGTCCTTCTTGGGTCATACAACCGCAAGCCTTCCCTGCTTCAGAGCCTGGGTCTGGCGGTTCTAGGTGTACCGCTCGCGGTCCTCATCTCCATGTCCTGCAATATCAAGTGGCAGGATTGGGCTGAGCTGGCGCAGAACGTCTCTCGCCCAACCTTTTCTGCCGATGCAGCAGGAGAATACGCACCTTTTGGTGGACCTCTTGCATAATGTCTCATCACCTTACCTTATCTTAGCGCTCTCCCATTTGAGGGGCTTCCATTATTACGACACTAGATCATTTTGGGATCTGGATCCCCACCTTCTTGGCCGGCCCGCAATATTATTAGCTTCTGTTCTACTTTTCGAGGAGGGGCGGAAACCGTTTTGCACATTTTGGAACACAGCACACCTGTAACAACAGTATACACTATTTTTGGACGACACGACACGACACCACGACAATTGATACCAATTTGTTTCGCTATTTAGGCTTAGGCTGCGACTTTTATTTCCCGATGATAATTCTTAGCATTACGACTTTTAACTTACGAACTACGCCCATGGCGTTAGATTGAGGGGTTTACAGAGCCAGGGAGATACGAGACGATTAGAAGCCGAGCTTGGGGAGAGAAGAGATGAGGAGAATATGATACCCATTTTGATGCCCAATAGCTTAGCGTTTGCTGCACTTTTATGAGGAGTTTAAGGAAAGATGAGGAGGTTATCATCGGAGGCGCAAGGGTATTTTTGGAAGGGTGGATTTGCTTAACTTGAACAGTCAAGGAGAGGACTGAAGACAAGGAGGACAAATTGATAGAGCTGGGAGCTCAAATAATGCAAATATCATTTCTCGCATTAATTTTCTCCCTGTTTATGTGGTGATAGATGTCGGTTTCTGGAAATGCCTTGTGTGGCGATGTCATTCATGCATGGCGAATCACACTGTAGGATTCTCATGCAAGATGTCGAGGCGAGATGCCAGAGCAAGTTCATTCAGCATGCAGCCCCGCACCAAGGCATTTCTGAAGGCGAAGATGAACTGCTGAGCCTTCCCTTGCTCTCACACATCTTCATATACCACAGTACGGAGGGAGGTCAATTGCAACGTGTTTCTTCAGACAGCTTGTTCGTCCAGTGGCATACCTTTGTGCTCATGAACCGATATGGCTACCTCCGCTTCTTCCGCAAGAACACTGTTCAATCTGCCATCCGATGACGAAGTAGATGACCACGACGCTCTCGCAGAGCTTAGCAATGAGTTCGTGTCGGATTTGGAAGACGGTTCTGAGCCAGAGGTGTTGGATAGCGCCACGTACGAAACCCTCGCACAGCACTCCAAAGAGGAGGATAGTATTGCAGAGTTCATTGCCGGCGCAGAGCCATACCAGTACCAACCACTTGAGCACGTACAGGGTCGAACGTCGATCCGTTTGCTCCATTTGCAACCATCCTCCAGCTTCGAGGTCATTGATCTGTACCTTATCTACGACGTTGATAGCCCATGTAACTGGACCGTTGCCGACCTATTATTCGGCCCTTTCATACACATGGGGGGAACCGCTTGACTCTCAATTCCTCCTTGTGTCGGATAAGGTCGGTTTGACGAACATGTTATGGAGGATGGTTGGGATGGGGATGCTACTGATTATCAAGTGTCTCAATTAAGGTAACTTGCATAGGAGGGATGGAGTATAACTCAGAGCCAATAGCGATAGCGATAGGATACTACATATAGTGACTTTCCCTTCCATAATACGAGGAGCCCTAGAGATGAAGGCAGTTAATACACACTCTATAAAAGCTATCCCCCCTACATGCCGCCACCACATTTTAACCTGTTCAAGCACGATTACGATAAGAGGCCAGAGTATCATTGGGAAGTGGGCTACGACTGCGTCTGAGCGGAGATGGTCCTGAATTCGCCAACTGGCCGCCGCAGCAAGTAGATTCGACAGTTTTGAAGAAAAAGCAATCCTCGTTGTCTGCGATGATCACAAGTTGCCTAACACTAAATGACGTTGCAAATCCAAGCGTGAAAACTGGCCGTGATGAGCTTGCCGCAGGGGTCTTTTGGGTTCTTCGGTGCTTCACCTCTCCCTGGTTTTCTTCAGTACGAAAACCAGTTAATGAATAGTGATATATATAAGCTTACGTTGGATGAACACTTCTGTCCATGTATCGTCCAGCTTGTATTGTTGAGCTGCATCTGCAGCGCTCTTGTCGAGTGGTATGCAAAGACACCCAGGAAGATCGTGACCAAAGTTGCGGTTGAAGTGGATCTTAACACGCTTGGTAAGTTCGTCGTTAGACGAACCATTCCAAGCGTTTCCAACGTGTTAAGTCCGTTGATGAAGGGTGCCGTCATCGTACCTAGGACTCTAACATTCGTAATAGAGCAACAGGCTTTGGTGGCATGCGGCATAAACCCCCGAGGGTTTTCAGGCCGGAGCGAAGGTCGTCTGAACCGTTTAGTGAAACTGATAACCGAGCTGGAGGGATTTACTGACCAGTTCCATAGATGATTTGAAATTTCGTGTGCTCCACGCCTTTGTTCTCGCTATTGTGCGCGTAATTGATGATTGCGCCGAAGGGTCCAAGTCTGGGCCAAGTTCCCAATTTGATATTGATATATGGCCTTTGATCACGATCAAGGGCTCTTCGGAGAGTCGCCACGTCAAACCCCAAGGCTCTTTAAGAGCCTCCCAGTAATCCAAGCTCTCCATCTCCATATTACCTCCGATAGAAACTGGAGCAGTGTCAACTGCGGACGCAGGAAGTGGCGCAGAGGCAATTGGTTGGTGAGGTTGTGGTTGTGGGCAGAATGGCGGCGACGGGTAGTTAATCACAGCTTCAGGCTGAGGTGTGCGATTGCGAAAGTGGTCGGAGTCGATAGCGATATTGCACATCGTGCCAACTGGTTGGCCTTTGGCGTCGATGAAGGCAGGTTGAACTGACCTCAAAAATGTGTCTGGGTTTTCCTCACCGTAACTGCCTTCACTATTCACATTCACCAATCTCCAAGCCTCGCTATCAGCCACAGAATTGCCTCGCAATCGTAGTGCCAAACCAAGTTCCATTTTGTTAGAAGTTAGAACGTTGCTTATGGTAGAAATGAGGGGCAGCGGTTCTTTCATATCTGGCATATGATGCTGTCATTGCCATAATTGACCGCACGATGAACTGGATGGCCAACTGATTGCACACCCATCATCCCGAAAATCGTCCGCAATAGCACCTAATTCGCAAGGTTTCAAAGCCAAATATTACATTATCTACAGCGCCGAAGCAGACGTCAGTCGCATACGTACTATCCCAACAAAAATTAAGCGCCAGCAACGCGTCTAAGTACGAAAAGGGTATCTCGGACCTAGCATCTCCTCCACAAAATCTCTTCCTTTACCAGTTATCGAATTCAGGAGCCTCTTAATCTCAATCTACTCGTCCTCCTCACCATTCCCCTAACAACCTCCCTACTAACCTTCCTCACAAGTCTATACGCTGACGGCCTACCCGCCATATGTGCAGAGCTGTACTGACTGAGAAAGGTGTTTGCTAGGTCGGACCAGATACTCTTCGCCGGAATGACTGAAACTGCTGATACTGAAAGAGAGGCTTCGCTCGCCGCAGATGAAGCGGTGGGCGAATCTTCAGCGGCTGCCACAACAGGAACAGGATGAACCGGTTTCAGTCATGCGGTCTGTTCCCCACTGACGTGCACCTCCTTAGTCGTTACGTTCTCGATGGACTTGAGCATTCTGGACTTGTTAGTTGTCATCCTTGGGCGTCGATGTCCGCCCCGTTTTTGCTGAAATATTTTTGTCGCTGATCACTTGATCCAGCTATCCCGGCACGCTTGTTGTCCAATCTCAATCTGTGACTCAACCCCAATTAACTTCGGGGTCTTTATTCCTGGACTGCCTTCTCCCTAGCAAGTCCCTTCCTCTCGTCAACGGAAATATTTCCTTGGCCAAGCTTTTCCTGCACGCACTGAAAAATCAAAAGATCCAAATGCAGCTTAACACACCTAAGGTTCTCCTCCTTCATGTCCTGATTCAACTCATCCAGCTGCTCAATTGTGACCTTCGCCGCAGCCAACTAAAACAACATTAGTGCCTGTTTCCATTCCTATCTTATCAGAGAAAACATCCTTAGGGCCAAAGAAAAGGGGAAAACGAACAGATGCGAGCGCAGCCGAAGAATTATCAGGCTCACCTTCCACCACGGCGTCCCTGCCCTCAACATCACCATCAACATTCTTAGCGAGACCGTTGGTCTTTGGAGTAGAAGGCACCTGCGTGGCCTTGATCACGCGAGTTAGCACCACGTTCCCACCTCTTGCCAATACTGTAAATCCTCCCTTCCACTGTTCCCCCTCTTGTCATGTTTCGCACCGGATTTCACACTGGGAACATTACTAACCTTAGCCTCCGCCACCTCAGCCTCCTTAACCTTAATCAGCGCCGTCATCTCCGCAAATCTCTCCTCAACCTTCTTACTCTTCTCCTCAGCAGCCTTGACTCTCCCTTCAGCTTCGCTTGCAGCCTTAGCAGCAGCCTCAGCCTTCTTGATGTGCTCCTCCACAAGCTGGTTCATGGATTCATACGTATCCTTGGTATCCTTATCATGGGTCTCCTTCTGTGCCTTGATCTGAGCCTCTGCGTCGGCCCTGATATCAGCCAATTTCTTCTGAAGGTCCTCAAGCGCCTCCTTGGCGGCGAGGTGCTCCTTGGTAGCTTGGTCAGCCTCTGCATGAGAGATGTTGAGGGACTCGGCATGAATCTTCTTCAAGCTCTCAATCTCATCCTTCAAGGCCTCAACAGCGGAGGTATCCTTGACCTTCTCCCCAAGTACCTCCTTCTCCTGCTCAAGTTGTGCCAACTGCGCCTGAAGAGCATCGGCAGCAGAAGTATCAGCCATCTTCGCAGCCAACACGTCATTCTCCTGCTGGGCCTCCGCGAGCTGCTTCTTAAGCGCATCAGCAGCGGAGGTATCGGCAGCCTTCTCAGCAATCTTAGCATTCTCCTCCATCAGACTGGCAAGCTGAGCAGACAAAGCCTCAATAGCGCGCTGGTCATCGACGGTTGCGGCTGCGATCTTCTCTTTCTCTGCGTTGATCTCGTCAAGCTCCGTGGTGAGTGAATCAGTAGCAGATGTGTCCTGGCTTTTAAGCTCAAGCTCCTGGTTCTGGGCCTTGAGTGTCTCGACTTCGGATTGGAGTTTGGCGGCGGTTGCGGCTTCTTGTCTGAGCGCATCGACTTCGGACTGAAGCTTAGCGGCGGTGGCTGCTTCTTGGACGGCAAGGTTCTCCTTCTCCTCAGAGAGCTTGCTGATCTCGGACTTCAGTGCATCAAGTGCAGAGGTATCAGCCACCTTCTTAGCGAGAGCTTCCTTCTCCTCCTCAAGAGCATTCAATTGGGCACGGAGTCTATCCTCAACAGACGAATCTGGCTTCTTGTTCAGAAGTGTCTCGTGCTCTCCCTTCAAGGTGTCAAGCTCGGATTTAACTGCATCAACAGCTGATGTATCGGCTGCCTTCTTCGCAAGGTCATCCTTCTCCTGCTCCAACTCAATGAGCTGGGCACGGAGAGCGTCCTCAACAAAAGTGTCAGGCTTCTTGTTGAGAAGTATCTCGTGCTTTGTCTTCAGGAGATGCAGCTCAGCGTTAACAGCATCAACGGCGGATGTGTCTGCGGACTTGGCAACAAGCTCATCCTTCTCCTTCTTAAGTTGCCCAATCTCAGCAGTAACCGCATCAATCGCAGAAGTATCGTTGACTCTAACCTCCCACTTATTCTTCTCGGACTCTGCGGTCTCAAGCTGCTGTTGCAGACTAGCAAGCTTTTCAGTAAGAGCGTCGACCTCGGTGGTGTCTGGCTTCTTATTCTTAATCTCATCCAACTCAGTCTGCGCCTGAGTCTTAGCCAAGCTCTCCTCGGCCAACTTCCGTTTAAGCTCATCAAGCTCAGTAGACACAGTTGCGGTAGCACCGGCGGCCTTCTCAACCTCGGCCTCAAGACCTGCCTCAAGTTCCTTAAACTTGGCAATCTCAGTCCCCAAGGTCGCCTTGGTGGTAGAATGCTCCTCCTGAAGCGCAGCGATAGCAGCAGTGTGGCTGGTCTGAATCTGCTCAAGCTCAGCAGCGTGGTTAGAGTCACCAGCAGAGACGGCACGGTCATGAGCCGTATCCAAATCCTTGGCGTGAGTGGCCTTCAGCTCGGTAAGTGCCTTGGCGTGCTCAGCCTCAGCAGACTTAAGTGTCTCGAGAGCATCAACGTGGTCGGTTCTCAATTCGACCAACTCACCGGCATGAGCAGAAACGGCAGCTTCATGTGCCTTAGCAGCCTCCTCATGCTTGGCGTTCAGCTCGTCGAACTTTGGCTTGAAACCAGAGACTTCTTGGAGCGCTTCGATCTCTTTCTCGTAATCGGAAGAGATCGTCTGGAGCTCCTCCATGTGCTTGGCCTTGATAATCTTGATTTCGGCTTTGGTATCCTCGAGGGACTTGGACAACTCGGCTAAGTCGTTCCTATAAGACTCCTCGGCACTCTGGTTAGCAGTGGTGGTGGATGCGATAGTGGCCTCGAACTCGTTGATACGAGCCGTAGATTCCTCCAAATCCTTGGTAGCTCCCTCGTAATGGGTATTGGCGACGGAGAGTTCTTCGGAGGCTTTCTCGGACTTGAGGTTGGCCTCAGCCAACTCCTTGGTAATAGAGTCAAGCTTATCGTTGAGGGTGGCGAGCTCGGCAGCAACAGACTCGGCAGAGGACTTGGCAGATGCAAGCTGAGCCTCGACACCGGCAAGAGCAGCGGCGTGGCTCTTCTCCAACTCCTCAAGCTTCTCCTTATAAGATGCCGCGAGCTCAGGTTGCTGTGCGATAGCAGCCTCGAGGTCTGACTTCAAGTTCTCGTGGACAGTCTCATGGCGCTCAGTCAGAGCCTCAATCTCTTGTGCGTGTTGAGTGCTAAGTCCCTCGGAGCCCTTTGCTAAAGCCTCATGATGGGATGCGGTAAGAGCGGCGATGGCGGACTCGTGCTCGTCAACCAACGACTTCTTGAGTGCCTCAAGAGCGGAGGTATGCTCGCTGGACTGAGCTGCGATGTTCTCCTCCAATTGCTTAGCCTTGCTCTCGTGCTCAGCTCTCAATTGCTCCAAAGTCTCAGACAACGTCTCTGCCTCAGCCTGGGCAGCAGCAGCATCAGCTCTCGCCTTCTCAAGGCCCGCCTCTTTCTCGACAATTAATGCATTATTGCTCTCCCTGGCAGAAGCAAGTTCGCTCTCAAGCGCATGCAGAACAGCCGTAAGCTCAACGTGCTTCTTCTCGAACTCGCCAACACTTTGAGATCTGGCTCGATCCGACTCCTGGAGCTTGCCGTTATAGCTTTGCTCAAGGTGTGCAACCTGTTTCTCTAAGACCTCAACATCCTCCGTATGTGCCTTGCGTGTCTTTTCGACAAGCTCAGCGTGCTCACGGCGGATGTCCTCCTCTGGCTCGGCGACACGAGTGGCCTCGTCATCGACTTGCTTAGAAAGCTCGGCCAGCTTGAATTGCGATGTGGTGATCTCCTCCTTGAGTGCCTGGATCTTTGCCTCGCTTTCTTGAAGCTTGTTCTTGAGCTCCTCATTCTCCTTGGCTGCAGTCGCAGAGGTTGTGCGTGCGGCGGATCCAGTCACGGCTCCAGCAATGGTGGAAACGGTTCTGCGGACACTAGTAGTCGCGCCGGATGTGGATGGACGAGCACCTCCAATGCTTGGTCTCCCGCTTGTGCTAGCAGATGTGGTCGTTCTGGTTGGTGCAGTGCCGATAGTAGACACACGTGGCTTTGCTGGTGACGAGGTTGCCGATGTGCTGGAGGATGTGGAGGTAAGCGGCTTGCGGGCGGCTGCAGTTGTGCTGGCGGTAGTGCCTCTCGTCGAGCTAGATGATGGAAGCACAGACGTGCGTCTGGCGGATGTGGATGCCGTTGTTGCGGACCTTGTTGGCCTTGCGGTCTCATCGGCGGACGAGATCGATCTGTGTGATGCCCTTGAGGAGAGAACTGGGGCGGTGGAGCTGGTCGTTGGCTTTCTGCTGACAGAGCCGGTGACAGGTCTGACAGGTGGCTTGTTAAGTCCAGCGCCAGTGACAGACCGCGAAACAGACGACGTCGATGGCCTCGACGTGCTTGTGGTTGTTGGGCGCTTTGGTGGCAAACCAGCGGTTCTGACAGGTGGAGCATTCTCCTTTTTCACAACCTTCGACCTTGCTGGACTATCGACATCGGTTGCAATCTCAATATCGGTGTTCTCTCCTTTTGTCTTATCGTCGGCAGTCTCCTCGGCAGAGACGTCAGTCGTGTTTGCGTTCTCAACAACCACCTCATCCTTACTATCTCCATGATCACTCATCCTCTTAATCTTCTCTCTCAACTTGCTTGCACAAGAGCGTACAAATGATTCTTTACCTGGCATCGTAGCGGTTAGCATACAAAATATATAAACAAACACCTCTCATCCGTCGTTGAACCACAGAAAGAAATATCTCCGCACGCACTGCAGCTGCACTCTTCTATAACTTGGTCGGACTTTTGTAAGGCGCCGCGACAATAGCCCGTTGGCTGCACGGTCACAGCCAGCGCACTATTGAACACGACTCCTCAGAGGGCGTGCTGACGAAAGACACGAATGATCCCGAAGAGGGGGCTGGGATAGGATGGGACTTACGACGTGGACGCCGGTGTAGGCCTCACCGCTGCGATAGGAGGAGAAATTCAAGAGTTCTTAAGCTCTATTGACTAGTCTGTCGGGGCGCCAACGCAGCTAAGTGGAGCTGGTGAACACAATTCTCGCGGACGTATCGGTGAGTTCAAGTGTATCACGCAAGACGCAGGAAGGTGATTCTTGCAGATTGGTGATGGCTAGTGTTTGGTATTTCGTATGTGATGTTTACAAAAGGTGAAGATACGTTTCGGGCAGCTAAATTCTTAATGGAGACAGACAGGGAGATACGGCGGAGACCCAAGCGCGTCCCGTTCAGGGGATGCAGCTGCAGCAGGGGTCGGGGTAGGAGTACGCGAGGCACGAGCCATCGCGCCGAAATACATGCAGGGGTAGCTCGATAGCATGACACCACTATTGGCCACCAACGACAATATCAAGTCACATGGCGATTAATATTCATAACAACTTAACTAAATAATATTATTTTGTCTGACTGTTATGGAACGGTTGCTTTCTATGTTAAATCATTACTCTGGAACTGTGGTAGATACTCGTACAACATTATCCCTCGCACAACAGAACCAACGTCGTCGCCGGCTCGCCTGATAGCCGCAGTGACAAAACACCCAAGGCACAGGTCGACTAGCTGCAGACGTGGTCCGCTAAAGTCCAACCACCTGCACGACAGAAGTCGGCGACCAACCACCTCGAGAGAAAAATATACGACGGCGGCAGGTTGGCACTGACAGCGGTCAGTACGCAATCAGGCCGCGGTAAAGCAACCTGAACTTATTCAGGCACGAACTGCTGATGCATGAACAGCACAACGGAACACTTCAAGAGCAACTGAGGTGCTTGAAGCAAATGTGAGACGAGAAGGATGCAAGAGCATTTCAATCTTGAAACGCCATCCAAGATAGCTGTCAGAACTCGAGTGCCTGAGCTTCTCTCTTCCCTGACATAAGTGCTATATAAACATCCGAGCACTGTGGGTATCCTTAGCACCTATCAGGTCTCAAGTAAAGCAGTGTCCTTTCTTACGCATCTTTCATCGTCCATTGTGTCTCTTAATCTTCACAACTCTCCAAACGTCTCGCACGACACAACCTCCCCAATACTCCTCAACCAAGCCGGCAACAACTTCGCATTATTCCTCGGATCGCTCAACATAGTCCTCGTCCAATGCGCTTTACTATCAATTGCCTGCCGAAAGACCTCGTCATAGCTGCATTCCAGTTTCTTGGCTGCTTGTGTATATCTGTCTTTCCCTATTCGGCTGTTAGTCTGAAACCTCGGAAGACCCCTCAGGAACCCCTCGGGAGACAACGGGTGGCTTGGCTTACTATTTGACACCATGCATTGGTACAACACCATCAGTTCATCGGCACTCCATGGTTTGATAACGACAGGACTGTGATCGCGAGAGCCAAACATGCGCACCCGATGCACGTTGCCTGCTATATCGCCTTCTGTCACCTCGTCCTCTTCCTCATCAAATTTCTCCTCTACCACACCATCGTCCACACCTTCCTTACCATTATCGACAAGCATAGGTGCCTCATCGTTATCCTGGAACAAGATAGCGTCATCGTCCTCAAGAGCGTCATCATAATCATCCGGATGAGCCATCCTCTCCTGCTCCTCCAACTCTCTCTTCTTTCTCTCCGCCTCCTCACGAACCTTTTTCAACTTTTCGATTTTTACTTTCGCTGCAGCTTCCTCATCAGCGATCTTATCATCTATCGCTTTGATCCGCTGCTCTTCGTTCAATCTTCGTTGTGTGATGGATGGTTCGTAGCCTGACCTCGGTCTAGTAGCCGCCGGTTGAGATGCCTGCGGAGGTGGACGGGGGCGTGTGGATGATGGAACTGGCGCGGTAGAGGGTGGGACAGAGTAGACAACATCGAAATCGTCGTCATACTGGACTGGTAGTTCGGGGTATTGGATCTGGGAAGATGTTCGCTGGTTTGTGAAGAGTTGGGAGCGTGCGAGCTTGCGAGCACGTTGATGTATAGCTTCTGCGGACTCGGCGAACGGATCGCCGTCCACCTCGTCTCGTCTCCTCTTCGTACCTTGCTTGACAGATTGCTGAGGTATGGGCTGAGCTGCTGCCCTCACAATCGGGCGCTGGCTGGCAACTACTCCAGTCGCCCTTGCTCTGTGGCCCACGTACTCAGTATCATTTCCATAATTCCTCTGATTCGCAACCTGGCTGCTCAGTTGCGGCACCGGTAGTGCTTCACCATACAGATGCGGCCACTTCCTTCTCATACACTTTTCAACCAATGGCTTCGACTTAGCCGGCACCTTTTCCAAGAATTCAGGCATCTTCTTAGCCGCCACAGCCCAAGCCTCGATAGTTTCTGGCCTCTCCATCGCCGCTGTCAAGCCTTTGCTGTACTTCTTGGCCCACTCTTTCCCCATCATTTCTTCTTCATCCTGTCTTCTGACCGCTGCCTCAGTCGCGTTCCTCGATCTCTCATCATACCTTTCTGTAACCCTGTCCCGTTCCACTTTCTTCCTCGCTGCTTCCCCTTGGAACTCAGCCGTTGGAAGTCTGATATGCCGCGTTCGCTGGATTTTAGCCTGCTCTAGAGCCTGCGCTTTCCTTGCGTATTTCTGTACCGCGATCTCGTGTTGCTTGGACTCATTGAATACTGCTCTGATGAGGTTCATGGCCCTCCTCATGACCTGGAAGAGGGTTCTCCATTTGGAGTATTGGTAATCGAGAACGTTGCTCTTTCCCATACCTGGACGGGCGTCTTTATTATCATCATTTGTCGCTGTGCCCAGCAGGCCAAGACCTATTTGCATAAGTCTCCTTATAGCTCCTAAGCTCCTAATGCCAGGGACATTGTCTTTGCAGTAACACTCAATGGCAGCCTTGAGGATGAGGAGGATATCGGGCAAAACGTGGAGATAGAGCTCGCTCAGTACCTCTTGCCTCCTGTTGTCTTGCTTCTTCTGGGCACGTGCTGTCAGGTTTGGCCGGTCGAGTTTGAGATGATCGTCGACCAACTGCATGGCCTTCTCTTCCAGTTGATCGGTCCTGCCGCATATGTTCACATACAGCTCGCCCACGAATTCTTCGTCAATATCATCGTCCTCAAGACCTGCGGTGCCATCGTGGTAGTCCCGCATAGCTTTATACTCCTCTACGATCGCGTTTCTCAGTTTATAGATCTCTTCCGCTTCCTTTGTCTGGTGATTTTCACCACTACCATTCAAATTCTTAATAAGTCTCAAAAGCTCAACAACATTAGCGTCATTCACCATATTTCCCAGAAATATCTCCGAAGCAGACGAGAACCCCTTCGTGAGGTCAAATCTCTTCTCCGTGAATGGATTATGCCTTTGTTGGTCATTTGCCGTAGTAGAGTTCGGGTCATCGAGGTCCGGAGAAACAGCTCTTTGTTTCCCTTTGTCCCTCCCCCGTCTCTCGGCCTCTTTGTCCTTCCCTGCATCTAGACTTTGCGACCTATCACTTTCTGCCTCGCCATCCTCAAAGATAACATTCTCTTCATCCGACTGCGTTGTTTCGTAAGCTCCTCCGCGGTGCCCGTTCCCTCTTGTCTTTTGAGCCCACACGTGCTGATCTCTGTGGCTGTATGTATTTCCCCGCGGACGATTGAGCCAACTGAGGCGTTCGGAAGGCAGGGAAAATTGTTGTGATGGTAGCTTTTTAGGCGAGGGATCCATGAGAATGGATGATATACCTTCAGCTGTTCCATTCTGCTCTGTCCCAGCCGACGCTCTTGGCATCTCCTCGTCCTCATTCTTGGTAGATTCCGATGAGAGGGCTTCCACGTATTCATCTGCTTCGCCGACGTCATCGCCGAATTGGATTAGAAGTGCATCCTCTTCTTCTGGCTGCGTGGGAGGGATGGCATGCTCGTCTTCGTCCTCGCCTAGAGCAGCGAGTTCATCCTGCGACATCCGGAGCTGCGGCCTCTGATATTGCTCCGCCTGGCTTGCAGATAGTGCTGGGATTTCAACCGATACAGTCTGCTTTCCGGCTGGCATCTGCGACGGCTCCTCAGCCTCCATCGCAGATTCCTGTTTCTTCGGCGTTGGCTTCGGCTTTCGCAGCTTTTTCTTCTCTATCAGTATGTTTCTCAATACGTCCACCATGAACGTCTTTGGACTCTTAGGTTTGCCGGCGGGAATCGCAGCCCGTGGCTCTTCTTCCTCGTGTCTCTCCTCCTCCATAGGAGCGTCGGTGTCGGCATCAGGTAGCTGCGCATCATGTTCTACCACGTCGGAAGCAGGGTTATCGCTTTGAGGTAGTGTTTTGAAGTGCTTCCTCGAATTCCTTCGAAACTTGACCGGGGATAAAGAAGCTACAACATCCTTCGACCTACCATTCATCCTCGGCGTCTCAGGGATAGGCGAAGAAACAATAGCCAAGAAGTCAGGGACCGCCTCAGCGCCATCTGAAAGCGGAGCTTGACCTCCACGGCTACGAGCTTGTGACGATTGCGTAGCCGGAACCTGCACACCCCTCCCTCTTCTCTGCACAGAGCGATCAACAACCGGAGAACTATGTTCAGACCGCACTTCGATACTTTTGACCGGCGTACCTATTGTGCTCTCAATTGTCTGTTTCATCTTATAGTCCTTCGCATAGCAGTCCCTGCAGAACATCCGCCCATCCATCCCCTCACCAAATAGATTCGATGACCATACATTGGTTGATGTCGCCTCACATTCGGCACATAGCCGCCCATTCGCCGGTGCGCGCTCCTGTTGGAAATATTCGGGTTTTTGGCCTGGTCTTAGCGCTCCACCGTCCTTCTGCAGCCTTGAGTTAGGCCTCGTCTGGGGTTCAGGGGTTTTACAGAGTTTTCTGCCCTGTGTTTCTGACACCGGCTTTCGATGTTTTTCTACCTCATCTCCTTGCTTCCTTCGCTGTTGCTGTTGCTGTTGCTGCTGTATCGGCTCAGGCTCAACAACTCTCGGCGCCTCCTCATTCCCTCTTGATCTCTTCGTGGTTCTCCCCAGTATATCAGGGGTAAATTTCACCGCATCGCCTCTCGTCGACCTCCTCGTCTGAACACTAGCCGTACTGACAACACTTGTCTTCTTTGCACCTGCTCTGCTGCTGTGTGCGGGCGGCGGAAGTGGTGCCCTGAGCGTCTCAGCCGGCGCCTGAGCAGTCTTACCTTTCTTCTCTCGTGGAGCCGGCTTTGTAGGCGGCTCAAGAATGGGCGCTAGTGCCGGTGCCACGGCGTCATCCTTTTTAATCCTCTCTCGCCGTTCCTTAATAACCGCAATCGCTGACCTCTGACTGGGCGGCGGCTTCCTTCTCTCCGCCTGCGGGCTCAACTGCACTTCATACGGGTCTCCCTTCTGCATTGCTGGCGCCTGTCCTCTCGTAGATGCGATGCCAATATTCGATGGGCGCTTCAAGCTTGATCGCTTCTCTGGCTCCTTCTTCTTATACTTGTGCCTCGCACGCTTATCTGCACTTATGTTCGAGGACTCGGACTGCTCTGAGATCGTTGTGTTGTTTGTGTGATCTGCGAGGTTGATGGATTCGTGGAGGATTCGTGTGCTGCTTCCGTTGTGAGAGGCGATCGGACTGGGCGACTTGAAGTTGTCCTCTTCCGCAGCCCTCTCCTTCCATTTCTCGCTCTCCTTCTGGGCAGCCCTTTTGGATGGTGTTCCCGCAGCTTGGCTGAGTATATTTCTGATCATATCGAAATTGACCGTCCCATCATCGTCCTCCTCGTATTCATCCTCCATTACGCCTGGTGGTGCTTGGTTTGGGGGTGGCGTCAGGCCGAACTGGGCGTTGAGGAGTGCTTCGTCTTCCTCTTCGTCTGAGCGCAGCCGGTTAGCGGGGTTCACATAAACATCAGAAAGGGGAAGCTTACCAGAGCTCAGCGGCTCCTCAAACTCATAACTATTCTGATGCTTCCGCTTCTTATCACTGCGCTTAAGCTTTGCAAGCGTGCGCGCGTCCCGAGCATCGCGCGAACTCGTTGGTGCCATTATCGCAGCTTGGCATGCGCAATTAATTACTCAGAAGAATGCGCAATCAATTGGGCCCGGCTTCTCACAGCTTCTAATAATCACCGGCCTCCTTGACGATCGGCAGCTTGAGGATGTCGTGCCAAATCCGTCGCTACACGCGACGGAAACTGAGGGGACGCGACGGCCTCGCTTATCGTTCCGCTGCGGGAGACGTCACTATCGAATTCCCCAAGGTTGCTGTCTCACCTACGGTCCTGCTAACCACTTTCCTCACAACAACACCACATAAATCTCAAACGGAACGCAGTTATGACTTCGATGGCCGGAAGTAATAGCCAGCAGCAGCCAGACTTAGAGATACTCGATCTACCATACGGCCATAAATTCATCAAGCCAGTAAAACGCATCAATGAAGGGCATGATGTCAACCAGTTCCTCGTCTCGCAGGCTTATAGAGATATTTGTCTCTTCGTTATGCAACTCAATGTCGCCATGTGTCCGAAAATAATAGAAGATGATGGTAAGAAGATGGTCAAGCAATGGAGATTGGGAGATGAACGTATAAAGCCTGAAGGTCTCGTGCTTAAAGTCCAGCAGATGTTAGGGAGGATAACGGCCATGATATCTGAGGTCCCACCGGATACCGGACCAAGAAGGTTTGGAAATATCAGTTTCAGACGTTGGCATGAATTGCTTGAGCAAAGAGTAACGGAGATTATGAGGAATTTTATTCCACATGAGATTCTGGATTTGGGGAAGGAGAATGGTGATGATGTCTCATCGCAGGATGAGCTTGCGAGTTACCTCTTGGGAAGCTTTGGCAGTGGTTCAAGACTGGACTTTGGGACGGGTCATGAGTTGAGCTTTCTGGCTTTCTTAGGGTGTCTGTGGAAGCTCGGTGGATTCAAGCAAAAGAGTGGCATCGACGGAAGTGTGGAGAGGAGTATTGTGGTTGGTGTTGTTGAGCCGTAAGTTGTGTTGGTTAACTGGGGAACAGAGTGCTAACTTATGCAAGGTATTTGAATGTGGTAAGGAAACTGGTGCTTGAATATACTCTTGAGCCCGCTGGTTCGCATGGAGTATGGGGGCTTGACGACCACTTCTTCCTCTCTTACGTTTTCGGATCTGCTCAGTACTCGCCTGCTATTCCAGATGGCGAAGCAATGCCAACCGAAGGCTCACTAGACGACGTGCCGAGTCCAGCAGATGTCACCAAGAGGAACATTGTTGATCGTGAGAGAAAGACGAACATGTACTTTGCCGCGATCGGCTTCATTTACGACGTAAAGACAGGGCCATTCTGGGAGCACAGCCCAATCCTCTTCGACATCTCCGGCATCAAAAGTGGATGGGGCAAGGTCAACAAAGGCATGGTAAAGATGTACAACGCAGAAGTGCTCTCCAAATTCCCAGTGGTCCAGCATTTCTACTTCGGCTCCCTTTTTAGCTGGGACCAAGACCCCACTGCCAAAGCAGTGCCTACCAATGTTCACCTCGCGAGCCAGCCGACGTCTACCAATATCTCGGTTACTGGCGATACAGGTGGTGCACCGACAACCCGCCCGGCTCATCAAGGGACGCGAGCACCTTGGGAAACCGCAAAAGATCCACGAGGCGCTCCACCACCGATGACGTCTGGCCCGCCTTTCACACTAGAACCCTCCTCAGCACAAGACCCCACGATTCGTGTTCCGTGGGCTTCAGCCCCGACAAAACCGCCGACAGGAATGCCGATGACGAGAGCGCCGTGGGCTCATGGCACCGTTGTTGGTGGAAGTGGACATTCACAAATCGCTTCAGGTATGCCAGCGACCAGAGCACCTTGGGCACATTCTCCTGGTGATAACTCGAGGCAAGCAGAGATGCTGCCTACGAGGGCACCGTGGGCAAGTGAGAACAAGAAGCAGAACCTTCCGCCAAGATGAAGTTCCTCACGGTGTACCAAGTACCTGAGCCCGGGAAGAAGTTACTTCTGGTATCTCTGAACCATAGACCAAAACACTTAATGCGCGAGCGATCAAAAAAGTGTCTTCTATATGTCACCGCAGGCTTGAGAGTCAAAGAGTCTTCCCAAAGATAACTTCGGACGTCATGATATCCGGTCAACATCGTAATGAACATGCCTCATGAAACTGAGCCACATCCAACACGATATACGATGAACGAAGTGCGGGGGCACAGCAACCATAGGGAGGACAACTAATATATACTCTAATTGGCATTTGGGCACCACATTTGCAGCCATATTTCGTAATGAATGGCACAATGAGGAAGGCCGGCGACGCGTCGTCACTACCGCAGTCAGACTGCGCCTCAAACGCCGATGGAAGCGACAACCGCCGTAGGATCGCAACCTGGTTGACTAGCTCAATTGAGCACATGTTGCGCACCTCCCCATAGCTCCTTTAGAGAATTGGCATCCCAGACACTATACAAGTAGCTTAAGCGATCTGTTCACTTCTAAACTAGCAACCTAATTGCAATCTTTTGTGACGCTGGCAACAGCATATGATCACGTGAAGTGCCCTTGTACCCTTGTACTCATCCTTGCTAGAAGCCTTGAGCTTCAAAGCTTCTTAGAGCCCTGCAAAGTCCAGATCAGCAGTGTCGCGCACGTGCTTCAATATAACCCCGAGAAGACCTCACCTGTAAATATCATGCAAAACATCTCAGAAGTCCATTATATCCTGTCAAACAAGCCAAACTTCCAAAATAGCCTAATTCCCCCCTACCGACCGTGTCAGCACCTCGCAATATCGCTTCCGACCGTAATTGGCGTATCTTATCCCTAACCGTCTCGCCCAAACATCAAAGCTCACCTTAAATCTCCACACCACGGTGACCTCGTACCGCGACTCTTACTCAACAATACATCAAACTTCGTGGCTGGTCGTGAATCTTTACTTCTCTATACACGACATCGTCTTTACACATAATACAAATCTGTCAAGATGCCTGGAGTTCGTAAGTACAATTTTTTGTTTAGAAAGGAGCGCGGCTGCAACTTGGCGTCAGGATGCAGACCTTCCGCTGTCAAAACCGCTGTCAAAACCGCTGTCAATGTCAGATCGACGCGGCGCAGCTTGAGCACGAGCTTGAGCTTCGATTTGCCACCATTGTCACCTCAATTCAACTCCATCTGTCCAACTCCACAAGCACAAATCGCTAATATGGCCACCCCACAGCACCCAACGCACTCAACCTCTTGAAATCGAAGCTCAAGGCCATGCTGAAGGGCGGCAGCAAGAAATCCAAGAAGGACTCCTCCGACACCACTGCTCCAGCAACTGCCCCAGCAGCCTCCTCCCCAGTACCAGCCGCCGCCGCCGCCGTCGGCGTCGCAGCTGCAACTGGCACCGGCCCTTCTGCCCTATCTACCGGCCCTGTGCCACAGACTGCGACCGAGGTTAAGCCAGTTGCTGAGACGCAGAAGGGGACCGCTGGTGCCGATCCGGTTAAGGGCGATCCTGCACCAAACACTGTTGCTGCTGCTGCGCCGGTGCCGGTTGTGAGCGAGACGAGGGCCGCGGAGCCAATTAAGGCTGCGGATGCTGAGGCTGGCAAGACGGAGACTGCTGAGGTCACCGCCCCAGCCGCTGCCCCAGCTGCCGAGGCCACCACCAACTCAGTCATCAAGCCTGTCGCGGAGCCAATCCCGAACAAGAGCGATCAGATCCACGCCGTCAAGCCTGCTGAGACTTCCGCTGAGCCAATTATGAGCGAGCCAGTCACCACCGCTGCCGCCCCAGAGGCCACCGAGACCAAGGCCGAGGAGAAGGTTGAGGAGCCAAAGCCAGAGGCCGAGAAAATCGTCAGTGGGGCCGCTGCGGTCCCATCCCCAGATGCTACTCCAGCTGTGGAGCCAAAGACTGAGGAGAAGAAGGAGAATGGTACGTTATGAAATAAGCGATTTTGATTATGGTGTTGGTGTTGTGAGCGATGTGAATCGTGTTGCCGATATCCACACTGAGGCAGATGTAAATGGAGAAAAGAAAGGAGACAACGACCCAGGCAACTGGGCCATAACGACGAAGACGGGCTGGAGGCACAGATGCTGCTTAAGAAGGGGGAGGATAATGGTCCGCTACCAATACGGTGAAGAAGGCGCCGGCGGGATTTTGTTGCGAGATTGCTAATGGGTTTGGAACGTAGATGTTTGACAGAGAAAGGAGGAGTGGTTGCTTGTTTTGATCTGAGGCAGATTACTGACAGTGCGTTTAGTTGCCAAGACCGAGACCGAGAAGACTGAGGTCCCAGTCGTTGTTGTTGGTGCAGTCTAAGCAATTCGCCTTAAGTACACAACGACTTCCGATTACCACGAATACGAGGGATTATAGAGGAAGGATGGGTTGATCTTGCGTTTGCTTTCTGATTTTGCTGAGTGCATGGTTGCTTGTCAATACCCGGATGAGAATGATAGCATGATAAGATGGAGATGATAGTAATAGAGGAGGTGCGGATACCCTGCGTAGCAACTGTTTAGCTGAATCCACTTTTCAGCACTTAATGGGTTACTTCCCTTGGTGGCACTTTTATGAAGAATCCGTGTTTGTAAACTCAGATGGAGGTAAACAGGCCGATCAGTCCGGGTTTGTTTCACAATATGAGAGCTATTCTGATGGACACAATCCCACAGCATTTTAAATGCCATAAAGATATGGTCTAACACAAAACTGGATAATGATTGGCTAAAACAATGGTATAAGGAATCACAGCATTGGCAAGTATGATCCTGCCCCCAATTATGCAAGATGTAATTAGTTTAACGCCGACTAAATAGAAGCTTATAGTTCTTAGTATAATCGGCAGCAAATTGCGGAGTGCAAATAGCCACTTTGAAGAGTCTCGAAATTTGTGATCTTTGAGCAAGTTAGCTCATTCATCATTGTATATTTACAATATGGACAAAATATCAATCTACGGGGTTAATTGATATAATGTACGGGGTACAGGAGCCCAACATAAGGTGTTAGGCGGTAAAAATATACTCTTATACCTCGCATCCTCGGGATTTCTGGCCTAATTTCCGAAGTCATCCTTCTTCATAAGAATATACAAACTTATAAGCGATGCAAATCTTATATATCAATTAACCCGGTACCCGTCGAAACGGCCCATAACATCCATCTACCCACTCCAACCAGGGGAGGGCAGAAGTACCCAGACTATTAAGATATAAATGATGTAGTTACTCCGAGGTTTGGTATATCACAAAACTGTGTCCCGAGATTTGTCAAATTCGTAGTTCTCAATGTGGTTCGTGAAGAAGAAAAGAAAAGTGGGAGCGGGAAGCAAGGGCACCAATGCCGTGCTTCCCCTACCCAACGTATGGAAACAAAACGAAACCGCGCTCATGTGCTACAGCTTTGCGTCGGCCCCTTTTCCCAGAATCATGCCCACACCTTGCCAACCATTTAGCAATATCGTCATTACTATATGAACAATTTGGAGTTCTTACACGACATACTTCGATTGCTTTGGTCACGACCCAGGTATGACAGTCCTCCTTCCCTCGACCAATTAGCATTATCCTTGCCCTTGTAACAACAATTTAGTGCTTTCTACAAGCCTAGCCCCCATCGTGACCCAAGATACCCGCACTGTATGATAACTAAAAGAAGGCATTTCGCGGCCTTGTGGGATGTAAAAACATACATCTTGATCTCCCAGCTGAACTACAGCGATAACTGATCTATACGCCATCTAAAGCATCTCCGTCTTTTCTTCCCGTAGCACCCACAATCTCCACGCACGGGCCCACTCTTCTCACTCCCCATCACCTCTCCTTTCTTCGCTTCATTCCAACTGAACCACAAGAACCCCAACAAACCCCCCCACAGCCGCAACCCACGCCAGCGCATCAACACACATCCTCACCCGATGAACACCCAGCCACTGCTTAACCAGCTCCCTCGGACTATGCACTCCGTTCTGCCTGCTTCACCGCCTCAGTTGCCTCATCCCTCCCCACCTCCGCCATAGAGCACAACCTCTCAACAGGTCCCATAACCAGCGGCACGAACGTGAGATGGCCTAGTACAGCTACGAGAGATAGTTTATACCACCACGAACCTCTTGCGTCCAACCGGCTGACACCAGTTCCGGCTAGTGTGGAGCCAAAAGGTGCCAGAGGGAGTTGTAGGTTGAAGGCGAGGGTTGTCCAGGATAGAGTGTTGAAGAAGAGCACGACCCATAAACCGGGCGGAAGATTTTGTCAAAGTACTTGGGCAAGACTTTCTGAGGACATTTGTGGACGTTGGCGTCTGCTACGATGCTTGCTGCACAGCTCCCTACGGTCGCAGGTGGGGCGGTGACACTCGGATGGATGAGGGAGGATAGGAAGAGGAGCTCGGAGGCTGCGTATACTAAGGTGCCGGTGGTTGAGATTACTGGTGCTAGACGCAATAAGAGCTAGCCCGTGGAGAGGCCTGGTTGGAAAGATGTTGACATTGCGAATGAAGAGGTGGTGAAAGGTGAGATGGGGCTGGAGGTGTTGGACTAGTCTTGGGGGTGAGGGGAAGGTGGGAGGACTACTTGGTGTGCTAAGTAGTTGGGATGGAGACGGCCACTATGAGCACAAGTTCTACGATGCACTTTAGTGAAACAGAAACTACTAAAGCTTACTGTTGCGTAGCGGCAATGTATTGGTTAAATAGTGGCGTGACACCGTATTACTCCGTACTTCGAAGAAATGCTGCCAAGGCGATACGTCCAGGGATCATGTAGGAAGGCGCAGGATCCCGGTTCCTGCAGGTACGTGGCATCTTGCTTCTTGGCGCTATTTAGCCACGACTCACCAACTTACACAAGGGAGATATTATCAAGAGTCTTATCATGTTCTAGATAGCTCATATTAAGAGCAGCAACTATCCTTCGCAGATACAGTATCTAGCTCCTAAGCTCGTCATGTTGAGCCGATCATCCTTATCACAGCAAATACCAGCAACCTTTTGGCAGCCACATGCCATGCGCCTCAAAGCTCCAGCTCATAACCGCAAGAGCAGTCCCTATAACGCCACCAACAAGTGTTTCATGAAACAGCAACAGCAGACTGCTTACTCCGAGATCGTAGAAATGAGATCGGTCAGATAATTGGCCTGTACCATGTTAGCATCAGGGTTTCGAGGAATCACCACCTTGAAGACTTTGCTCACCATCGTCTTGTTATGCGCCAGCAGATCAAACAATCTCGGCTCCACCGCCTTGAAGTACCTCGTCACATAGCCAATCTCCCCCTTCTTCTGCGCCTCCTCCTCCGCATCAGTCTTGGGCAGATTCCTAGCAAGGTTGCGCAGTACAAGAATTGCCGTGAGCGGAATACCAGTGACCTCTCCATGCTCATCCGTCGACGTAAGAAGATACTTAAACTTCTTCGTCACGGCCGGCTCGATATAACTTGGCTGGCCCTCGTTCTCCTTCGATGCCGCCTTCGCAATCTCCGTCTTCTCCACTGGCAAGTGCGTCTTCAGATGGCTGCCAAACTGGGTGGTCTTCATGTTGTGCGGGCTCAAATACTTCTTGCACCCGGCCCAGAGGCACTGATACTCCTTCGCCTCGTTCTTGAACTTTCCGTCCTCGGTTTTTGGAACCCCGACGTGAGAGGTGAGGATATGGTTGTACATGCTCTCGGCATTGATGAAGAATTGGTTGCATTGCAGCATGGCTCTACCAGTCGGGGTGTCGACATCACCGACCCACTTGCAGCGTGAATAAGTCTTGCCAGTCAAGTCCGTCGGGCCGTCACGGATACGGATACCCTTGATAATGAACTTCTGTACCGGTCCGCCCTGCACCTGTGCCGCTGCCTTATCCTGGAAGGTGGTAGAGACATTCTTGATAAACTCCGAAGCAGCAAGGAGATTTGGGTACTTTGGTGACAAGCGCTCACCATTTGGTCCAGGAAGACGCGATTGGTCAAAGCGTTGTTGGTAGGCCTGCCACAAGGCGATCTGGGTGATAAATGCATCCTTGTCCTCCTCAAAGACGCACTTCAACCACTTTGAGCTGCGCTCTGGTTCTGGGAGTGGCATGAGCTGATCCATGAGGTCTTTTGGGACTTCTGGGATGTCGGCCGGTGGTGGGTTGCGCTTTTGTGGGACGACGATGAACTCGCGGTCATAAGGTTCACAGTCGCGCGTAAGAAGGAGGGAAACCTGGTTGATGAGGGAATTGAGGTTGATGTTTGAGATCATAAAGTCGAGGTTGGAGGTGACGGCAGTGTACTGGTATAGGAAGTCCAGTGCAGAGTTGACCAAGTCCTCATCTTCGAGGAGAAGCCAGCTGCAGAGGGTCTCGAGGGTAGAGAGTGGGACTCCTGGTAAACGGTTGGTCTCCTCCAAAAGCATGGACATCTTACTGATGGCACGGAGAGAGGTGAGAATGGCACCGCGGTCGGTAGTGTCGAGCTCGCGGAGTAATGTGAGGTAGAGTGGGTCGTTGGCTTCGAAGTGGAGGTACTTTGTGAGTTGCTCGGTGATCTCCAATGCGTTATGCCTGAGCTCGACGAAGGTTTCCAATGGTGGGAGGTTCAGAACGATGCTGAGCATATCGCGGAGTGGCTTCATGTCTGACACGTAAGCAGCGTTGTCCTCAAGCATGACCATGTTGCGGAGTGCAAGTGATGCCTGTATGATGAGGAGAAGCTTGCTACGGAAGTCGCCGTCTTGGATGGTGTCAGACAGGTCATGCTTGGTGGCAAGGCCAGTGAGGCGCTCCAAGATGTCTAGGGTGCCGTCGAGCGCGTCAAGAGTCGTGTTGTTGCGTGGCTTTCCGTCTTCAGGATAGACGATCTGCCAGTTGGTGTCAGAGACCAGCGATGTGACCTCGAGAATCTTCTCAACCAAAGCTTCAGCCAAACCTGCGAAAGACTCAAAGCGGTATTTGTCTCCTCTCTCCATTGATATCTTAACAAGATGATGCAGCGCGTAGTGTTGCTCAGCTTCGATACCGGACTTGAGTGCCAACAGACATCTGACGTAAATATTTGGTCCATCGTAACCAGTGCCCGGAAGCATGATCTTTGACTGTGGAGCCACCTTATTGCGACCGTGCATTCTGTTGAACTCAGCCGGGTTGTTCGCTGGAGTATATACAGGCTTCATTGTTAAACTGATCTTCTGTGTTGGCGGCTCGTACTTGGCGACAAACTCGTTGTCTGGTCCACCGTGCGAGTTCGAGGTATATCCGTATGATGGTCTTGCAGGTGTAGGAGTAGAAGTTGGAATGTTATGGTTGTTCTGTCCACCCATGTTTCGCGACGGTCTTGTATCTGGCTGGAAGAGAACTCTCTGGGGGGGAGCCTGGCGCAATCCTCTTGTAGCACGGCCGCCACTGCCCTCGATAACATCGCCTCCCATGGCGTCTCTATTCGGTGTGCCGTCCATGTCTGAAGCGTCTGAGCCGTCGTGTCCTCCAAGTTGACTCGTCTCTCTTCTGGCTGATGGGCGGAAGTTCTCAAGCGTTCTCGTCAGAAGGTTTCCTCCCTTTGCTGTCAAGTCCTCCAGGATCTCTCTCGGCGGTGGCTCCCTTCCGTGTAGCGTCTTAATCTCGTACGCTGCAAGGTATTTGTAGAATATCGTCTTTAATTGGAATGCCGCAGCTGGAAGGTTGTTTCCGCCAAAGCCCAGATCGGCTGCAAGTTTGCGCCAGGCCAATTTCTCGTCGCTGACCTTATCGTATCCGCCGCGTGCAATGACGGCCTTCCACAAAGACAAGATGTTCGCAGGCTTTGCGCCGACTTTTGGTTGGGGTTCGAAAAAAGTTCCGCGCTGGTTATGGTATTCAGCTATCTTTGCGACAAACTGGGTGTATTCATCGTTGGCGGCATTTTCGTTTTCGCTCTGAGGCGGCGCGATATTCTCCATGGTCGTGGCGTGTTTATGGGGATATCACGACATGAAAAAAGATTGAAAGAACGTTGTTCAGATTCAGGTTCTGTAAATTGGGAATCTCGTGAATGCGCAGCGCGTGTATGGTGTCTATCTACAATCGAGGAGACGCGACACCCACATCGCTCAAGACAATTCCGCACTAGGTTTGGGCAGGTGTCTTCCCGGCCCTATGTTGATCCGAGGAGCTTGACCAAGCTCGCAACCACAAAGCACCGCACGCATCACAACTTGCATTTATTTTACACCAAATCTAGAATGCAATTCAGACTTCTTTTGCTTTTGAAGTATGTATTATATAGTACATACAATATATACTGTCAGCTCGCTCATGATCTTTCATTGAGCTCTGGCGGGACTCGCTGTTGTGGCATCTATTGGAGCACACATGGGTGATGCCATCTATGTCCTCACCGTGACATTTTCAATGGGCATCGACTCTAGAGTAGGTTATCCGTAGGTTTTAAAACTTCTGCCGCGCGGTTTGTAGGAAGTGGTCCCCCCATCCGCCTTGGGAAGATGGCAAAAAGCGAATGTAACCATTTAGGTCTATTTGTGCGTCATAGGGGCTGGCCACAACCTAAACTGTGGTTCGTGGCACGGGGATGAGCTCATGCCGCCGCCAAGTGTCTCGCTAGAGCACTGAAGTAAGTGACAATCGTGAACACTCCCTAAGACTAAAGACGTCGGCGTTTTGCACCGACGACCTCCTCTTACATCTCCAACCTCATAGTCCATCTACCACCACATTCACACCTTTGTCCAGACCTCCGAGTTTGCCGTCCTAAGCACTATTTCTGCCCGCTCAACCTTGACGGGTACTTTCACAACGTTCACACACCCCACCACAACTTTCGGCTCCCCTGAAGCCTAGCTTTAACCCCCCGTCTGACCTACAGTAAGCGCGCGCCAATCCCATCCCAGTCAATAAGTGCGGTCCCCTATCTTTCAAAAAGAGCTCCCTCGCGCTGATCTTCGCGGAGCTCCATATATTCTCAAGACACCTTCAAAATGTCTCTCCCAATCCGATCGCTGACGAAATCTGGCGGCAGCCAACCAGCAAAGATGGGGTATCCGAACGAGAAACAGACTATCAGCGCGCCGGCGCCGGGACAGCAACAGCAGATGCCGTTGAGGAGCACGAGTAATGGGAGTGATCAAGCGGTGCCGGGGAACGATACTAGAGAGGTATGCGCCGTTTCATTCATCTTATACCTACGCAATACTAACACCTAGTAGACCTCTGCCCTCCTTGAGGAGCGCCTAAGAGCATGGAAGCACGCCGTCGGCTACCTCGAGAACTACATCGAAGCGACCGAAAAGATCCACAAAGCCCACGCAAAAGAATACGAGAAAGTCCTCAAAACCATCTCCGACCCCCTCCGCGAGGGCGAACACTTCGACCAGACTCTCGGCGGCGTCGCAGGCATGTTTGAGAATATGCGCTCCAACACTGAGTCGCTCGCCAACTCCCATCTCGAGACCGAGAAGACGCTTCGTGGCTCTGTGCTTCCGATATTGGAGAGGCTGCATAAGGAGATCAAGGCGAAGGCGAAGGAGATTAATAGCGGCGTTGGGAAGGCGGCGAAGGAGATTGAGAAGTCGAGAAATCTGACACAGAAACACATAGAGCTGCTCGGTTCTCAAGCCGCTGCCGCTGAATCGAGTCAGCACAAGGTCGCGCCGTCAGAGGACCCCTACATAACCCAACGCGGCGTATACTATCGTCTGCATAAGCAGATTCTGGAGGAGAACAACAACCGCCAAGACTTGATCAGTGTCCAAGAAAACTTCGCAGCCTTCGAACACCACGTCGTGGAGGTCATCCAACAGGCCATGGCGTCTTTTGTTCAGACAGTTGGTGGCCAGGCGGCAAGGTCGCAGAATTCATATTCCGACATGCTTTCCATGACGCAGCACATCCCACCAGACTTCGAATGGAACGGTTTCGTCCAGCGCAACTGGGATTGTCTCGTTGATCCAAACAGTGCACGACGTTCTGTCGAATCTGTCAACTTCCCGAACCAAAACCACAAGAGCACGCAGCCGCTCGTTGAAGGCAGTCTCGAGAGGAAGTCCCGCAACATATTGTCAGGAGGCTACTCGACAGGCTATTACGCAGTTACCTCTGCGCTGTACTTGCATGGGTTTAAAGACAACGACAATCTCCGCCGAGACCCAGAACCAGAAATCTCCATCTACCTCCCCGACGCCATTATCGGCAAGGCATCGGACACAAAATTTAACATCAAAGGCAAGAACGTCTCTAAAGGCCTTAGCTCCAAGTTTCCAGGTACGAGTGAATTGCATTTCAAAGCTCATACGCCCCAGGATGCGGAGAAGTGGATCGAGATATGTAAGATGGCTGCTGGAACTGCCGTAGGCGGCTCGCAACTGTCTTCGTTGCCTGCCAGCCCTATAACTCCACAGGGCCCCAGTCGGATGAGCAGCTATGCTAGCCAGCCGCCGGGACCGAGTAGGATGGATAGTGGTGTTATTCAGAATCAGCCGGTGCAGAATCAAGCGCCGGCATTGGCACCGGCAACGGCACTGGCACCGGCCCCGGCAACGGCTGGACAGATTCAGACGCAGGGGATAACGGGGGGTGGGGCGGTGGCGAGCCCGGTGGCTGCGAGTCCCGTTGATGGAAAGATGGTTGAGAAGGCCTGAGTTAGTATGACTGGGGAAGTGTAGACATGGCTGATTTGGGCGCTTAGGCGGTATGGTAACTTGACGTGCGGTGTGGCGCGTGGTGGAATTAACGAAGATATGCCATCTTTTACACTGGTCTTATCACTGATGACAGCGGACTCGGGCGTTGATAGGCCGGCGACTTGAGACGATATTCGGAGTTCTTCACGAGCTAGATTTCGCCAGCATTTGCGTGATGAAGATACCCAGGTGACTCGTGCCAGTCTTGGATGTCCCATTTGTGGCCCGTCTCTTCCTTCATAGCCGTTACGACCTCAGTCTTAGTCTTAGAGCTCTCCACTAACCTGTCCACGATCTCTATCGTCAATCGCCAACACATTAGATGACTTTTAACAGGCATACTATATAGAGAGGTAGCCTGCTACTTTCTTGCTAATCACACTCCCAAAAAAAAACATCTGCCTACGCATAAAGTGACAGCCTTGCGCTTGATCTGTGTTGTGGTGGCAGTTCTGATTACGAAACCAGGTTGTAAGAATGCTCGGGGTATAATACACTCTGAGGATTCCTCTTTCGGAATCCGATCAAGACATCGCGGGTATGGCTTCTTGGTCGTGACTGGCTTTGATGATCGAAGCAGGATTTACGGTTACACGATCTTATCCTGAACCTCAGGTGTGCTTTATTGGCTACAGAGGGAACCTAAGGGTTTGCTTCGTTGCCATTGACCATTGTTCTTGTGCTGCTGTTGTCAGTACAGTATCAGCTGTTCCGTAGATACTCTGGGAAAGAGCCAGAGTTGAATGGGTTTCCTTGTTGAAGCGAAATATCGGAACTACTGTATTGAGGGCAATTTGGTGCCTATAGGGATAGCACACAAGCCGCATGTCCAGAATATGATAATTTTTTCCTGTTGGGCAGGCATCAATTTGCACCAACTTTGGGGCCGTATATACACGATCGCGGAGTTGGGTTGCTCAGCTATCAAATATTAATCGTAAAGCCCGGCCATACTGCACATAACAGTCACATGCCGAGAGATCAATCCAAACAAGGCAGCATGACGTAGGTATGTATGAGGGATCCTCGGCAGAGAAAATGAGAAGCATCAAAACAGAATAGCGAACTTGAAACCTTCCGATGGGAGATGGGCACTGTGGCCGCAGGCTTTCATCAACATTACTATGCCACGCGGGAGGGCAAGATGACACCTCGGCACAAGGTGTGCTGCCAGTTATGAACTTCTGGCAACAACCTAGCTATTGCTAAGCAACGCACGAAGCTATTACTCGATACCAGACCCCGACGTCAAGAAACAAAGAGCGATCCCAACGAGCTCAAAAACATAAGCTTTGTTTGGTGGATTGCCAAATTGCGGTTTCACTACTAATCAAGGTCCGATACAGGTTAAGGGAGCCAGTTTATATGAAGCAATTGGTAGAGTTGTGCTCAATCGAAGCTTTGTCGTCCAAAACTTAGTCACAGAGTAGGCCACAAGCATGTCACGATGAGACTGAAGTGTTGTAGCAAGTAGATCATTGTCCAGCTATGGTATCCGTGCTCTCGAGCAACTAGCTAGCCCAACTACTTGTGGTAACAACTCGACTTCATGGCTTCCTCCTCGTTATCTGCGATAAGCCATGTGGGCCTTCAAAATGGCACCTTTTCCGTCCGATGCCGCTCCAAAACGCCAATGCTGCTCGCTCGCAGTCTCATGCAAATGTGTCGTGTACAAGTTTCTCTCGCGATACTAACTTGGGTGTCTGTTGTATCAGAAGACTCGAGCCGTTTACCAGCAGGAGTATCCTCCATCGGACAAGATGGCCGAGCCGGTGGTGAACGCCGAGGAGTCGGAGGCGAGGTAAAGCGCGAGGCCGTTAAGGTCGTCGACGCTACCCAAGCGGTTCTGTGGAGTGAGGGAGGTCCAGATCTTCTTTTGGGCTTCGAGAGCTGGGACACGGTTCAAGGCGGTGTCCATATAGCCTGGGCAAATCGAGTTGACACGAATGCCATACTTCGCCCACTCAGTGGCGAGCGAGCGACCGAGGTGGATGACACCGGCCTTTGATGCGTTGTAGCAAGATTGCTCTTGCGGGTAGTTCACGACAAATCCACTCATCGAGGCGATAAAGATGATTGAGCCAGGTTTCTTCGCAGCCATCATCGCTCTGCCAGCTGCCTGGGCCACGAGGAACGATCCGTTCAAGTTTATGTCGATGAGACGACGGAACATCGCGTGGTCGTAATCCTCCGCCTTGATATTGGAATCGGCTATCCCGGCGGCGTTGATAAGCACGTCTGGTGCTCCGAACTGCTCAACGACAGCGTTCACTGCCTCGATGATGGCGCCTCCATCGCGCACATCAACCTTGTAGAACTGAACCGGCACTCCGGTCTTCTCGTGCAGCTCGGCTGCGGACTGATCACCCAACTCTTGGTTGGCGTCGAAGATGACAACGGCCTTAGCGCCGGCCTCTGCGAGAGCCTCCGCCATGGAGTTACCGAGACCGCGTGCTCCACTGTGTAGATCTTAGTTGCGGTTCTGTATATACTTGAAGTGGAAGACAGGAGGAAGCCGACGCTCCACCGGTACAAGCATTATGTACACTTGCACTCCGATTGCTACATCCCCACCTGACGTTCCGATATTACTTGAAAAACTATGCGACTTACCCAGTGATGACGACAACCTTATCCATGACAGTTGCCTTCTGCAATGCCTTTGGCAGCTTGTCGTACATTTCGCGGGTCAATGGGGTAATCTTCCTCTCCTGCTCCTCGACTGACGCCTTGATCTCTGGATCATCGCGGACTGGGATGACAGTGCGCTTGGAACTGTTGTTGATGTAATCGGCCACTGGGACCTGCTTCTCGGAAATCACTTCACGCTTGTTATGATCATTCGTGGCTGGCGTCTCTGGGGTGTCTGGATGCTTGTCGCCGAGGCGGGCGGAGATGGACAATGGGCGGACTGCCGAGGTGAAGTTTGGGGCGGCTGGGCGGATGGCGCGAGTTGCGCGGATGGTGTTGCGAAGAGAGAACATCTTGTATGTGGTGATGTTGGTGTTTGGGGTGGTTGGTTTGATGTGGTTTGGAAAGTTGTAAACTTTAGAGGGAAGTGCGCAGACTAAATAAATAGAAGGTGCTGTCGCGAAAGATCTGCAGATAAGTGTAGAACTTTTCGTGTTGGCGGATTCGCAGGTGGCAAGGAATTGAAAGAGTGGGTTATTTCACAATGGAGGCTGACAAGTAAGCTTGCGCCGGCCAAAGTGTGGAAGAAGTATGGTGGGGTTGAGATTTTCAAAGGGACCTGGAATGGCGTAGTGATCGGCAATCCAAGCTTCGTTCGGGTGCTGATCGTTCGGGAACGGGGGGAACAGAGATTTACAAGGGCCTTGGTACGGTCGTGGTGAAGGGTAAACACTGGGTAATGATGGAGACCGAGATAGAGTTGAGGTGAACGCGTCAGTGATCGACTGACGTCAAGTAGTGCTGATGAGAACTTGATTATGTGAAGGCAGCTGTCAGATGCTTCGAATTGTGGTAGATGTCAAGATGTCCGATTATTAAGAAGTAAAGAACAGAACTGTTCGTAGAAACGACTGTTAAATATAAGCCTCGTGGTGAGAGTCTCGGCCAGGTAACGAGTGCAAATGCGTAACGAGGTGAGAGGAAACACGAGGCTCAAGAGGAGCGGAATGGTCTTATATTCCATTTCCCACAACGACGAGGCTCAAGGCCGAGCTCGAAAAACCATTACTTGATTGGCTTGCCAAGACAGGCTGGATCTCAATGGTGTGCTGCAAGTGTAATCCAACCAGATGGCTTTGTGTGGCATCCGTCCTCCATTTCTGCTCTTATCCGACATCAGCTCTCGACCCCTTGTCATAGGGCGGAATTGCCGTTGTCAAGCCGTCTCATATAACGCGTGGCATTCCATATTAATTATGCCGCTGACTAAACTCTCGTTCCCTCCCTACCATATGAGAAGGGGCCTCACAATCCGAATTTTGTAACGTGGTTTTATACTCCTAAGCTCCTCGCCGTGACCTTGAGGGTTCCTGCCTCTTGGTCCCTCTCACATTAGCGTCATGTGAAGCTCTTATCGATCAAAACCACAGCTTTATCGCTCGGCCTAGGCGGCCAAGCGCCCAAGCCACCTCACAGATCCCGTCTCCCCGTGTAACCCTGGTCACCTCCCCCACGTCCCCACTCCACTCCCCCACTAATCTCATTGTGGCAACGACATGCCTCTGAACGAGGTTAGAGACACAGCTGTAGATCGACCCAAAGTGGTAATTTTGAAGATGCCGAACTGGTGGAGATGCGTTTGCCCATTATTAGGGCTGCAGTGCCGAACAATCTGTGGAATGCGTGACCTCATCGAACTTGGCGCTGACCACAACACCATATCTGTTAGTAACACTATGCTGTTGTCGCCTCCCCAGCGACATCTCCATGCTGCACGGAAGAGGTGATAGTGTTAGTGACCAAGTCTTTTGCTTCGTATTCCTGTTTTTTGATGCCATTTCTTGCTTCCTCCCAGGCTCGTCGAGGAAAGCGCCAATGCCAACCTAGCATTGCATCCTTGCACCGCTTCCTCCCCGAATGCGTTAGCTGTCCGAGCTCGTTGATAGCTTGCAGATGACCTTCAATAATTTCTCTGCACGCAGCCAACCGTGATTATCAACACCATGCTATGCTATACTGAGCCATAGCTTGAGAGAAGATTCCTCACCGCTAAAAACTCATCTCGCGTGGAATATTGGTTGGAGATAACGTTGGATCGGTGATCTGATAGGTTGGTCTGTGTCACTTGATGGACGAAGATGCCGCGGAATGGAGGCGAGAAAGCTGAAGTATCTGACCGCACGACGACGAGGTGAACTGATGACATGAAAGCAAGAATGACTTGATCGATTGCCAGTTGGCGGTGAGCTCCTAAAGTTTAACTCGGCCACAGTGAAACATTCAATCTGCACCCCACGATCTTTCCAATTCCTCAAGATCGCGCTTCACGATCTTACCGTCTTGCAGCTAAACCGTCATTCTCAGCCTCGCCCCAACTTAGACGTCGCAAGATCGCTTCCGCTGTCTGAACATCACGATCTTGCAGCAGCCGATTGACAAAGGAGAAAGTGCAAGGTGAAGGTCAAAAACTCCGGAACCGAGCGATGTTCTACGAATAAGTTGATGCAGCCAAGCGAGGCCGACCTTTGTCCGTGCTCGATGGAAGTTGTGGAAGTCTAGACTTCTGGTCTTGAGCGACTTACCGGGAGATCTGAAAAAATAACCTAACCCTGAGGTTAGAACCGGTTAATAACCGAGCTAACCAAGACTCAATTATGCGTGCTTAAAGAAGTTTAGTTTACTTATTACTCACATGACAGAGTTCTAGAAATTGATTTAACTATGCGTAATCAATTAAACCATTAGACAATCAGAGCTTATAAGGGCGTGTAGCGCTTCGGCTGTCGCCAGCTGTGTCAATGCCTTTAAAACAATTGTATTATATTTAAACGAGCTCACGTACAGAAAACGATGTCATTAACCTAACCGTGACGGTTATCACTTTCAGCCAGTCCTGTTAGCAAATTGCCACGGTCTTCACCATCGACACTATTCCAGCACTCCATGGTGGGTAGCTAAGAACCGGTTCCAGATGAGCCAAGAGGCCAACAAGAATTTACAGATGGGCTACCGTGATACGCATTTTGTCTGTTTAATTTAACATGCACAAGGGAATGCTAGACAATGGCTGGGCATTGGATGTATTTATATCAAGTTAAGCATATGTCTTGGCCGCAGGACAAAGACCACTGCAAAGCTAAATGGCGAGGTTAGAAAGTTTCCGAAGGACAAGGAAGAATTACGCCGCAGGAGTAGGCATCGAAAATCAGAATCTCAACACTCAGGGCCAAGAACAGTCGTGTAGTATCCCACTGAGACCATACAAAGCTCCCGCATTATGACATGCTCTAACACAAGTCTGTGATGCATATACGTAGCTAATACCACTCTTCGGTATTTTCCTGTGAATAAGAACAAACTGTTCCTACCCCTTCATTTTATGCTTGAGCCTTGTTTCCGTGCACTCAACATACCCCAAGCTGCAGTGCCCGAACAAAGACTAGGGAACCAAGAAAAAATGCCGGATCTGACAGCAGAGTCATCAATGCTCCCCCGGATCTATCGACAGCCTAGCTGTTGTCATTGGTAGGGTTGGCACTTCTACAATTGACGAGCAGCTCCAAGCCAGCTATCTAGGACTCTAGGTTGAGAGTCACTGCTATATGAATACTAAAGCTCATTTGTCGCATGGAAACCTTTTAATTTGGCATGCAAGGAAACACGTTAAGGAAAGGTAGTGCGGTCTATCTGAGTCCAGATATGCACGAGTCTTCACCAGTTGGCATTCAAGAGTGGTTGCCAGGGCCGGACCGCCTCGCGACGGTTGGTAAGAATCATTAAAAAAGATGGATCGCCGAGGTTGCGAGGACATGTTAGTAGAGAATGGCATAGTCTCATGCTAACGACTATATACACCTCTTATCCCCAACCTCTCCTTACTCGCACTAATAAGCATTAGTTCCGTAAAAGTTTTCTGGTCCCCCTTGAGCACTGTCCCTCCCACCACTGCTTCCCGGCCTCTGATACGGTTTATAACCTCTTTGCCCTCCTTGCGCCTGGCTCGGCAACGCAGCATCACCGAAACCCTGCTGCTGTTGTTGCGGCTGCGGCTTATTAATCAGCAACGGACTCGGCACAAAATTTGGTGGCTGAGGCGCATCGAAACCCGGCTGACTTGGGCCACCACCTTGTCCTGGCGGCACATAGGCGGAGTACTGCTGAGCTTGCGGCGGCTGATTAGAATGACCCGAAGGCGGCCGTGGTGCCTGCGATTGCGGGGCGGTCGGGAGGGGTGAGGCACCGTAAGGATCATCATCGTGGTCGGGGTATGGCGCACCAGCGTATGGATCAGATGGGCCTGCTGGACTCGAAAAAGCAGATGTTGCCAATTCCTGCGGGTTGAAATGCGTGCTATCTGATCTGTGACCTGGTTTTTGAATGGGTCCTGGGTATTGTTGCTGCTGCGGTGGTGGGGAAGATGGATGGGCTACCGGATTCGATGGTTTGCGGCCTTGGGGTGGATATTGTTGCTGCAAATTCTGTGGCTTGGGAGTGTGTGCTGGTGGGGGATGGTGGCCAGAGGTGCCGGCTTGCTCGCCGGCCGGTACTAGCATGAATGGTGCTGGGCCATTACGGCCTGGTTGAGAGTTGTAGACAGGCGAAGCGGTTTGTTGTGGCGGATATTGATGCGGTTGTTGTTGATCTGAAAATCACTCAACATTTATTCTCAAAAGACTGATGTTCGAACCAAGAAAGTCACGTTTTTTGGGTCATAGTCGAGCAAGGAAATCGTATCTATATACCTTGTTGTGTGTAGAATTTTTGTGGATCTTGTGGTCCTGGTGTGCCTTGAGGCGGGTAGCCTCCTGGTGCAGGTATACCTTGCGGTAGATAACCACCTGGCGCCGCGCCTGGCGGCCCTTGTGGTGGTGTGAAGCCGTATGGCTGAGTCGTTGGTTGCGACGGGCGTCCGTAGCCGTACGTTGGCTGTGGTGGATGAGCCATCGACGACTCAAGCAGAGACTCGTAATCGCGGCGAGCCTTGATAAACTTCTCGTTCAGCTGTGTGAAATCATCTGAGCGATGTCAGCGCTTTTCCTTCACATGTCCTTACAGCGTGTTTCTGTTTCTTACCCTTCTTCTGCGAGTACTTTCCGATCAGCTCAATAAGCTTTGGCCTAATCGCCACGGTCTGGTGATACAACTTCGTAATCTCATCGTTATCCTCGCCTCTCAACTCGCTGCTTGACGTGCTCAACAACGTCAACAACTTCTCAACATTCTTTATCTCAGCAAACACCTCGCTCTCCATTTGTGCCTCCCTTTGCAGCTCTTCCGGGGTCGGGTCGTTGAGCTTCTCCACATAATTGAGTGGGAAGATACCAGTTTGGCCTCTCAAGCTACCCTTCCACCAATCCTTGTAGACAGACTCTAGCACTGCAATAACATCCCCCTTCCTGAACATCAGCTCTCCTAGCTCTGACGGCTGAAAATCGAACAGCGCCCTGACTCTGCTCACAGTAGCGGCCGTCGTTCCGCTTGGCACTGGCTGGCCTGTTGTGCTTTGTGTTGGCTCTGACTTCTTCTGCTCCGGCTTGCTCTCCTCCTTCGGCTTGCTCTCCTGAATGCTCAGCTTGAGTGCCATTGCCAGCTCCTCTTCCTCCTTCTGCCTATCCAAGTCCGTCAATCTGCTCTTCTGTGGTGCCGACGGTGGGTGCAAGTTCGGGTTCTGGCTCTTCAGTCTGTGGTATTGCTCGTTCATGATACCGAGATCTGGGTCAGACTTGAACATCTCTGCCCATTCTGCCATGCGCTCGAGGATCTTGGTCTTGACTTGTTGGTGGGTGTTACGGTCATTTGCCAGGCGGAGAAGCGCATCCGTGAATGCTCTCGAGCCAAGCTCACGGTTGACTTTCGATTCGCAGTTCTGGCTGAGTGCATTGGCAAGCTGTCAAGATGTTAGCTAGTGGACTAAGACGTGCTCGACTCCTGAGTTTGCCGTTGTGCTCGAGGATTGGACATACCTCAAGTGTATATAGCTGAACATTTGCGTTCCTGTGCGCCAGCCTCTTGATCAAACTCGCAACTACGTCCTTGCCCCCAGTTGGCTCGCTCCCCACTTTGTCCACTACATCCATGATGAACTCCCAGTTTTCACTGGTTAAGTTCTCGTCTGTCGCTTTCGCTGTGACATTGTTAGCTTTTGTATATTTCCGCTGTCTCTTACATAATCAAGACTGGGGCCAAGCTGGAAGCATCCGAACAGCTCATGGGTATAAAGCGTTACATGGTCCAGCTCTCAAGTATCACATACCGACGGCGTCATCAAACGCATTCTGCTGGGCGCGAAACATCCTTGCTAATGTTTCGGTGTCCCCTTATTCTTATTGTCGTCTTCAAGTCGTCTAGGAGGTTGCGATATCTAGAAGTCTCGTCGTGATGAAATTAGTGGTTCTTACGTGGTTGAGGCTGGATGGTGTTGAAGCCTTGCAGGTCTCTTGTGGTGGTCGCCAGGCGCTTGGAAGCCTCTCTTGGCGGGTCACTGTAGCGCAGCCTCACGTCACCTGTCACTTATTACGCGGTTGTGGCACTGCAAGGATGAATTCTGAAGTTCGTGGAAAGAAACTAATTGATCGAAAAAATCTATACTTGCGGCTGCATATGGCTGAATTGCCCAATAGAAGGAATGTGTCTGAAGCCGTGAAAGGGTAGCTTCTGGTGACCACATATGTCATGGCATTTCATAACTTTAGGTTGATGGTAACCTTGAGGATTGTGGCGTGTGAAAGAGGTCCAGAGCTGCTAGAAAAGGCAAATAAAGAGTTGGTGTTGGCAGCGGTATGGGTTTATGCGACCCTAGCCTAAAGTATCTTAAGTCGAGGATAGGTATCGCATCTTAGGTCAATTTGAGCTCCTCGCTTAGATACCGAGCATTTCAGCACATGCATGTGAACATGGCGGTTCATGACCGTTTGTCGTACGAGTGCACCATCAGTGCTCGGACTTTTCATTCCTCCTGTCGCTATATACACAGCTCCCATCGGCCGCTTCTCCAGATCTCGAAATCTAACTTCCCAAACTCAAATCTATTTTGGCGAATGTGCATCAAATGTGCCCCTATCTGCCTGCTCCTCCGTTATGCTGCGTCGACCGTGTAAATCTGATCCGCAGCGTGATGCTTGACGTGCTCTATTAGGGTCGGGTCTATCCTTCATCTTTAGTGGTATCTCTTGAGAGAGAATTTACAACTGGACAGCAGCCTTCTGAGCCTCGAGGTACTTGTAAGCACTGAAGGCAACGACACCACCGACCAACATGATGAGGTAAAGGGCGACAGATCCCATGCCGGTAGCTGGAGGGTTGCTGGCGGTAGAGGTGGTACCGGTGGCAACGGCCTTTGGAGCTGGGTCTCCTGGCTGTAAGGGGCGTTAGAGCCATGTGCTTTATAGCTTAGCTTGTGGATATACGTACGAGACGCTTGAGGGTGCCGACCAAGAGACCGTCGAGAATCTCGCGAGCCTCATCAGAGTGTCCGACATCCTCGAATGCCTCAGTGGCGTCCTGTCCGCCAACATCAAAGAGAACCTCCTCTCCACCTCTGCATGTATTAGCTTGGGCTCTCGACATGGACTGACGGCAGTCGATCCGAGACGACGCTGTCGAGCGCGTGATGGCATAAAGTCATGGTCTGGCGGTGTAGCTTCTAATGCCAATGGCGAAGATTGATCGATAACCTTGGTGGGTGACTCGTCTTGCGCAACGAGATGCTAGCTGCTGCTGTCGCCTTGTGATCTCTCATACCCGGTGCCGCAGAGCCATAAGTTGCACCGTGAATTCGAATGTTTATAATAAAAAAGCAATAACTTACGGATGCTCATCAACGAAGCTGGTAACATCGTAGACCTTATCGTGGACGATCATGTAGAGATCCTTCTTTGCGCTGTGAGCAGCAATCTCGGCGAAAGTAAGCTCCTGAGACATTTTTCAGTAGATTTGATGAAATGTGATCAATTGGGTATTGACAATGAGTGGTGTTTGAATCGAAATGGCCTATCGTGGAGTTATGAGTGTCTTCAGAGGAGGAGGACAAGTATCTCTAGGCGCTCCCTCACAAAATTGTCGGCCGTCCTCCGTTACCGAAATGGTCCCGCAGCCCCCATGAAAATGCGCAGCGGGCATGCCAAACCGCCAAAAACACGCCAATCCGTGGTTTGCCAACCACTGACAGCGCCGCGACTCAGAGCATCATACCCACTAACCTCGATATAGCGCGGAATTCTTCCCTTCCTGTGGTCTTGGCAGGTCAAGCGATTGTCGGAGACCTGATTGGCCGACCACCGACATTCACGAGGATTTCGGCCCTCAGAGGGTAGAAAAGACGCTAAATTATACAAACCCCGCTCTCATGGTTCGGTGACGGAGAACAAGACGGGGTGATAGATAGACCGGTTGTTGACATCAGGTCGGCGATGATCCGCCGATATAATTGCCCTTGGCATTGGGGTAGAAGGTGGATTTCCTGGGCTTAAATCAAGCGAATCAGGGACTTGCTGCTTGAGAGTATTACTTACAAAGCTAAAGTCGTTCATAATCGTGAAGCTAGTTCAGCAATTACTACTATGTGAGATCGTAGGACGCCGTCAGACTGCTTCCTTCATCGAGGGTTCAGCTCTCCCAAACCATGTTGACTAGGACTCTATCTAAGATTCTCCTCTGGTATAATACGTCTGGTCCCAAGGTCATGGTTCCGGGGCAGCTCCTATATCACAAGCTAAACTGGGATCCTGGGACTAGTTGACGCGTCACAACTAGCTCTTGTGATGCTGCATCTCTTATGCTGAAAGTATCATGACTTATCACTTCGCCATCTTCAGATCTACAACTACCTGTCTATCTCCGCGAGCTACCACCGCCAATATCTTGTCCCAGCCTGTAACCAGCAATCTTATCCCACTCAATCTTCTGCCTGGTAATTGGCAGCTGTCTCCTCAATCCCTTAAAAGCACCTTCACTCAAGTTGGTGAATCCCTTGTTCAACTCCTCCTGATACTTCTTCTCTGCCACCGCAATCTCTTTAACCACAGTCTGCGCGGTAGCACTCGAAGGGCTCAACGAAAAACGCTTATTGGTAAGCAAACGCACATTGCCGTCCTCATAGTAATGCACATCGACATTAATCGTGCCATTCAAGCTCGACGAAGCTGGGTCAAGTATGTAAAGCGAGCGCCATCTGCCGTTCCAGAAGTTGTTTGGGGAGTACTTGTTTGCGACAAGAACGATTGCGATTTTGCTGTCGTTCTCGATTGGGTAGACACCGTATGTGGAGCTTGGGTAGTGGTCTTCTGCATGTTTTGAGGTCGACTTGACGAGGGACTTGATCAGATCCTCGTTGACGCTCTCCAGGACGTGGCTCTGCACGTCGCTGGCCTTTTGTGTGCTGTGATCGAATTCAAAGCTACTTGACGACTCGACGTCGAAGTATCTGTTGTTCTCGAGCTTGTTGAACTCGGAGACGATGACCTGTGATCAACGTGTTAGCCATTTGCCAGTGTTTTTCCCCCACGGGTTCACTCTAACCGCCCCCGCTGCATGTCCACTGGCAGCAGCGCTCTCCACATCTGCAAAATTTCAACCGTGTCCTCCTGTATGTCCAACCAGAACCTCAGCCTCCTAGGGCTTGCTTCCTCTGCGACGTTGGAATAGGGCTACCCACCTCCTGGCTTCCACCCGGCAGCTTCACACAAGCAAACTGCTCCTCATTGTACTTCTCAAATGCCGGTCCGAGCTCAGATACAACCTCTGGTGTCTCAATCGTAAGCGCCTTGATATCAGCGATGACATCGGCCAACTAGTTCACGGTCAGCAATCATTCTCCTGCTGTTATCACCATCTTGCGCCATGCCACCAGAACAACTACTTTAGGTAGTAGATGGTGCAGACATACCTCTCCCGGTGGAGCACCCTCCACAAACGTCCTCACTGTTTCAAGTGCTTGCTGGTTGTCCGCCATGTCTGATGTGAATATGTGTATGAAGTGAAACGTCAACCTTGGGAGCTGTCGCGGTCGAGCTCCCTTCAGCCTTGGAGGCTAGCGGCAGCTGTGGGCTCAGGAGTTTAGGTCACCCCACGTTGTTGTGGCTTGGAATGGATGTGGCTGGAATGCGTTTCAGATACCACCCTTAGACGTCGTTTCATGGAGGAGTAATCTCAAAAGTATCTATCTTCTCTCTTCAGCTTCATAGTGGCCCGGCGACTTACGCTGCCCGCAACGAGTTCATTTGAGGGTCGACGGAGCGGCTAGGAGGACCAGTGTCCGACCTTCGCAGTAGGCGGTTGGAGAAAGCTTGTAGGCCTCCCATCACATTCATACATCACCCATCTTGTTATTGGTTGTTCACATGCGTCGAAATCATACTATTGTATGGCAGTTATCGTTGTATTCTTGTTAATATGCATCTGGTGAGGCGAGTACTGCTGAAGCAACGCAAGTAAATCTTGCTCAGCATGCCGAATGTACTTCCTTCCCTTCCTGCGTCCTGAAAATCCCCCCTTGTTCTGTACCATCCGTCGCGCCTGTGTTCTAAAGCCCTGGGCGGACAGAAATCTTCTCACTATTCACGACGATGTATCTTTTTATCTCATCATCTTCCAAGTACCAATGTATCTTGCGTCTCTGCCCGGTGAAACTTGCAAACTTGCCGTCACACTCAATGACCATGTGCCACACGTGGTCCTCGTTGTTCTTGCCATTATCATCGCTCTTGTCCTGCATCGTGAAGTTGGTGAATCTATTTCAAAAGTTAGATAGCCCTTTGCCACTATTGCAAAGGGAATTTACATCGAGGTCAACGAGACCTTGGACGCACATGATCCAGGCCTGCACATAAAGTTCGTGACGAAGATTAAATGGCCGCCAAACATGCAAGAGGTTATCGAAAACGTTACCTTGGAATCCAAATAAGTTATACCAGATGCGACGACGTACCAGATCGTGAGAGACAAGACCGAAGTCATGAGGCAAAGCCAACATTCCGGAGTGCTATTGTCGTTGGCGAGGAAAGAAAAGACTGCCATGATCCATGTGGACTGCTGGGTTGTCTGCACGGAAATGCGTGTCTGTTCTGCCTAGTGAGACCGCCACGCTGTTTACGAGTTGGCTGATTCATCACGGTAGAAAGATGAATAGTCTCTATTATCGCCTGGATAAACATGGGTATTGAGTATTACTTGAGCTGTGTTTGTGGTTTTGTGCTGTGTCGCCGTCGTGATGTCGGTTGTGTTGTGAGATGGTTGAGCGTGAGAGAGAATTCACGGCATGTCTGTTGCGTTCGAAAGTCCGCGAACAGGGGCGGCCACCAAGGCGGCAGAACTCACAAAGCTGTACGCTCTTCAGGTAGTAGGCGATATTAATTCTACCTGCGGTCTGTGCCCAATGCACACTAGTGCCTGGGCCGCTGTAGGCGTCACAGCGGTTCGTGAATGTGGAGGTCTTTGTTTCCCCCCCGGCACTCTACACATTGTCTCCCTTCCTCCGCCAAACGCCTCATATCCTCACTTCTATCTAAAATCTCGTTCATATCCGCAACTCTACAATCTTCATACCAAGACTGTAGTATGCCAACCGATTTCCATAAAACCGGGAAAGATGTCCCCTCCAAATACTAGTCAGTAGAATGCCCTTCTTCCAGGCTCGTTTAAACCACGACGGCTAATCCATTTGTCAATTTGAGTCCCTTGACCCCATTGCCTCTTGACGACATTTCCGGCCTTACGATGACTCTAAACGGTCTTCAGTCCACTGCTCCAGACGACACTCCAACCGAACTCCCTGGTGTGCCTCCAGTTTCCACCCAAAACATCACTCCACCTGGCTCACCACTAGCAGCCTCAACTGGCGTTCAACCCTACACACCAGTTCATATATCAGGCGAACAACTAGTCAAGTCGAGGGTCGGCTATTACCCAAACAGTTATGGCCAAGTTATCTCTTACGACCCAACCTTCAGGATGCACATCGAGGGATTCACAGCAACCATGAAAGTGATCTTCGCCGATGGGCTCTAGGATGAGCACAAAAAACCCACAGACAGCAAAGGCGTACTTCATTGGATGCTTTACGATAATTCATACAGAGAACCTGGAGAAGGCGGATGACTACGATTATATTGAAGATAAGTCTATGACGGATGTGGTAGTAAGTTCTTGAAAGTGCGGAAACATATCAATGTGAGCTAACTGGTTCCTGTTAGAACTATATATTGCAGAGCAAGCTCGAGACTTACAAGAGTGTTCTAGGATGGTCAAAGGATGAATTGCGGGCGATGAATTGCGGCGGGCACTGGACAACGTGGAGGCGGTGAATGAGATTGTCAGCGAGGCACTGATCGTGAGGATCGTGAGGACGGAGAGAGACTCATGAAGACATCATTGAAATATTGTGCGTCATTCAGTATCCTACAGAGCAACTTTGACACTCATAATCTACCCAACTAATAACTCAAACTAGCCTCAAACAACTCCCTCAACTGTCCCCTCTGCTCATCCGTACTCTCTTCCAAGCCCGGCGCAAGCATCAACACTCTCCTCTGCGGCAACGTCCCCTCAACCAACCCATCAATATCACCAGCCGTAAAGCCCAAATCTTTCAACCCTCTGGGCTGACCACCAAGCTCCTCCAAGAACTTCGCTAAAGCCTCTCCAAGCACCTCACCAGCGGACTCAAGCTTAACATTTGAGATATCGACTCCGAACGCCTCAGCAGCCTGAAGATGGCGCTCTGGGTTCGTGACACCAGTGAACTTGAAAACTGCTGGTGCGGTGACAGCAACGGATACACCGTGCGGGATGATAGGATAGTCAACTTCATAGCCTTCATGTCTGTGTCCAGGGTTCTGACCCGAGACAGGATACGACATGCCGTGGCAGAGATGCACACCGGCATTTCCGAAACCGACACCTGCCAGAGTAGCAGCGAGCAGCATCTCAGACTGCGCCTCGTGATCTTCTGGGTCGCGGACTGCTCTTGGGAGATACTTGACAGTGGAGCGGAGAGCTTGGAGAGAGAAGATGTCTGATATTGGGTTTGCGCCCTGATATGCTGGACGCTGGATAGGGTTTTGTGGGCGCGGGATACGCTCATAGTACGGAATTGCAGTCCAGGACTCAAGAGAATGGCACAGCACATCCAGGCCGGACGAAGCATGTACAGCGCTTGGCATCGTGCGGGTATTCAAAGGATCACATATTCCCAGCGTCGGCTTAAGAGCTCTGTGCGCAACACCCGTCTTGGCTTTGGCCGACGTCATGTCGAAGATAGCACTTCCAGTTGTCTCGGAACCGGTACCGGCGGTAGTTGGGACGGCGATGAGCGGGAGAAGCGTCTTGTAAACTGGCAATCCTTTGCCAAGTGGCGCGTTGACGAAGTCGAGGAAGTCGGCTTCTGGGTGGCAGAGGTATAAATTCATGAGTTTCGCGGTATCGATCACTGATCCTCCTCCGACCGCCAGGAATGCATCTGGTGCATGTGGTTGGGCGAAAGCAATGGCTGCTTTGATGCTGTTCTGTCATCAGTACGAGGAATTGTGAGACTGGAAAGAGACGACTTACGAGGTATCCTTAGGCTCAACTCTGACTCCGTCAAAGACGACGTAGTCGATACCCTCCTTATCCAACCCCTCCTGGACTTGCTTCATCGCATTCAAGTTCTTGACAGTCTTGTCCGTAACAACCATAACCTTCTTAGCGCCAATGTTCTTAAAGTCCATGCCAACCTCCTTGGTCACACCTGGACCAAATCTAATGGCAGAAGCGGCCATCTCAAAAGCATACTCCTTCTGTCTGGTCAAATCGACTGGCGTGGCATAGTTGCGCTGGAGGGAACGCTTTGCGTGACCAAGTAAAGCAGCCGAAGGGCGGTGGTGAGCATGGTTCGGGTTTCCGTGGCATGGGCAGTTTGGCGGATGAGTGTATTGAACTGTACGTAAGAGGTTCAATGCCCTCGCAGCTGTCTAGGAGGTGGTTGTTAATTTAAGCTCTGAAATGGCATGGTTGAATGTTGGCTTACAGTTGGCGCAACCCTGAGGGTCGGGAAGGATGCCATATTGACGGCTCTAAGTGATACTTTTTAAAGATAATTTGAGGATGAAAATGCGAAGATGAGAGCAGGGGGGGGACCAGACTTGAGGGAAGGAGGCAGAGGAGAAGACCCAACGAAACAGTTCGAGTTGAAGGATGTTGGCGCTCAACTATTGACGTCTAGGCCAGACTTGAGAATGCGGAGATCCTGGTCCTGTTACGTGTGGAGAGCCGCATACCGAGGTGTTGCCGGTGCGGGGTACTTGGCCGAAAGTGGATTCTAACTACGGTTAATCTCTGAAGTACCATCCCGAAGATGGTTTATATCTGGAATGCCACGATTGTAGAGTAGAAATACCAGAATGCCACCTTCGCCGCAATAATATCTGGACTACCACCCTTGAATAGAGAAAATGAGAACAATACCACCACCTAATCTCAACAACGCCTTTGTGAAGATTTTGCCGTTTGCTGAGGATGGGCTTTGATCACTAAAACGTCGTCTCAACAAAACGCTTTTTTACATGACTCCTGTGGCACTAAGTTTAATAGCATGGCCGAGCCCAAAATGGCCGTCAAAGTTGATCTTCTTATGCTCACCGTTCTTATAAGGTGTCTAAGAGTGATTCGAAGCAGAGGATACTTCACGGCAAAGGTCTTCACTCTACTCTCATCTTCTCGTCTTCAGATGAGAGTAGTGATTGATGGTGATGATGACGTTGGAGGATTGAAGGGTTGGGGCGTACTCCTTGCGAGTCGGAATCATCATGCCGAAGGTCGCCAGCTTATGCTGAAATCAAACTCTGGATGGAGCACACGTGCAGCCCACGCGGCTATGTGCCGCACAATTGTGCTGCACATAGCATCGGTACCTTAGGTACAACCATGCCGCGGAGAATATAGATAGGTAACGATGACATCTTACCTAGTGAGGTACTCTATTTAAAACGGCAAGTAATCTTCTAATCATTACAGGCAGTTCTACCTAAACTGAGCACGCCAAACTGGAACGGGACACCGCCAAACAATTCACGCTAAACGCGGGGGCGGCCGCGTGTCATTGCACGTGTACTCCATAATCAGCTCGTGCGAGATATCAAGATACTTGTGGCTGGCAGAGCGAAGAGTTTAACATCGTATCATGTTGTCTCGAGTTAGCTAAGGCATCTTGCTCCCGACGTGATGCTTTGTTTTCCTATTCCGTATACTCCGTACAGAAACAGAGCAACGCGTCTGGAGAAAGATACATCCAAGACACGCGCACCCCATGTCTCAACCCCAGTCAGCCATCTCGCGTCGCAAGCTCTACTGGGGATACTACAGCATCGTACCAGAATCTAGACATCTAAACTGCAAGTCCTAGCAATCGAATTGTCAACAAAATGAAGATAGTACTCGTCACCGGTGCAAGCAAGAGTATTGGATACGAAGTCGTAAAGGCCCTACTGCAATCCGACGAGTCCTACCACGTTTTTCTCGGCAGCCGTTCGCTGGAAAGAGGCCAACAAGCCGTCTCGACGCTTCGAAAGGAGTGCGCCGATTCCCTCGGGCCGCGCGACAAGGGGTGCGCCGTAAAGGAGTGCCCCAATTGCTTCAACACCGTTGAGGCCATCCAAGTCGACATCGCCAGCGACTTGTCCATTGAGAAAGCTTTCGAGACCGTCAAGGCCAGCGTCGGGCGCATCGACGTCCTCATCAACAACGCCGGTGCGCAATACCGAACCCTCTCCCAATTCTGTGCACACCTCGCTGACATTGCCCAGGCGTTATCAAGGACCTCGACTGCGTCCGCGGCAAAGTCTCGCTACGTGAGAGCTTCACCGGCTCTTATGATGTCAACGTGGCCGGTACGCACGTCATGACGTGGACGTTCATGCCGCTGCTCTTGCAGTCCTGCGACCCACGGCTCATCTTTGTCACCGGACTCGATACCTTCGAGGAGTCCGCGAGGGAGGATTTCCCGTTGCCGCCGCTGGAGCGCGGCTGGCCGAAGAAGGTGGAGCTCGAGACGGTCGGGTACCGCTGCACCAAGACCGCGCTCAATATGTTGATGCTGGATTATCACCACAAGCTGCAAATGGATGGCGTCAAGGTGTGGTGCGTCGGCCCCGGGTTCCTAGCGACGGATGTGGGTGAGGGGGCCAACCATCCGAGCATTGGGGGACGCTTGCTGAAGAGCGTAGTGGAAGGAAAGAGGGATGGGGATACGGGGAGGTTCATTGTGAAAGACGGGATGGCAACTACCACTAGTTGTATTCTACACTATAGGTAGTAACACATGAAGAGTAAATACTGAGTATAGATATGTATTTGGTCTACATAGTATACCTATACTATGTTGACTAAATGACGACGGACAGGCGTCCTTCCTCTACGGCCTCGCAACAACGACGCCCCGTCACTACCCCGAAACCCCAACTTCCCCGCACACTAGCAGTGAAGGGTCCCTGCCGTGCAACAATTATCAATTGGGGTCCTGAGGGCAAAACTCCGCGAACAAAAACACTACACTTCCAAACACAACAGCCACCTATCTCCCGTCCATATATTCTCAATCCCGTTCGCCGTCCGCCAGCACCTAGAGCTCCCGCCCTCGGCTCTCGCCCCACTACACGCCGTCTCCCTGTCCTCAGGGGATCACATCCGCTTCGTGCGCGCGCCCCCGCAGCCCCCGTCGGACTCCCGCACCGCGCTGGGCGCCCACACCGACTTCGGCTCGCTGACGCTGCTGTTCAACCGCCTCGGCGGGCTGCAGGTCCTGCTCCCGCGCACCACGACGTGGTCGTATGTGCGTCCGTTGCCGGGCCACGCGATTGTAAATCTGGGCGACGCGCTGGTGAAGTTCTGGGGCGGGATACTACGGAGCAATCTGCAGCGTGTTGTTGCGCCGCCCGGGGAGCAGGCGCGGGAGACGCCGGGAGATGAGGTGGTTTTGAGGCGGGTGGAGGGCGGGCTGGTGCCGGCGCTGATGGAGGGTGAGGTCGAGGAGGCGGTTACGAGTAAAGGTTGGATTGGGGATAAAGCGCAGGCTGGAAAAATAGGGGCGACCGGAGCTGGGGGCAAGAGGGTGACTAATGATGCCGAGTTGGGGGATTGGGGGACATAGAAAGAGGAAGGAAGGAGTAAAGGATTAATATGAGGTGATGCGGACCTGAGTCAGCAAAACCCTAGGGTCAACTCAGAAAATGGCAGAGGCACGCCCTTCCTCTCTGTTCTCGTCACGAACTCTCCGTATCCAACCAATAGGAAACATGGTATTTGCAGTCCGCCGACGCCATTACCGCTGGTCTTCAGTCGCGCGCATGGACCTTCCATATTTAGAATAGTGGTGCAACGGAGAAACTACCCCGCCTGTATGTTATCCGTACGGGATTTGGCGATAAGAACTCTGTACTCCATGCAAAACTAGGGACAAAGACCGAGGGAGAGGGGGTCATCGACGGTGATGGATGATAAATTGTAAGAAGGTTGTATCTGGCTGGAGCGCGAGCTAAGCAGTTAGTCATTCCCTCTCTCAAAAGAATGCTAGAGCTAACAAAACATTCGCGATGTAGTTGCTACCCACCAAAATGGAAGAAATCCCAGCCTACGACCGCGATGTTCTCGTTCGCTGCCTCACGCGTCACTACGAGACGCTCGTGCGTATGGGATATATGGAAGATTCGAATATTCAACGCCCACCACGTGGAGGCTGGGGCGACCAGATTGACGCTAAATCCCTTCGTATCATGGGCCGAAACGAGACGGTTATTGACCTCTTACGACACCTTCCATACCTCCAGAAAGACTACCCGATCATGCCCGACACCGAGCCGATACAATATCGTGGTATGATGTGGGATGATACTCTTGCCGACAAGATGGCAGTGAATAAATCCCTGTCAAAATTCTATCCCGCCCTCATGCCGTTTGACGAGGAACCAGAACCCGGAATGATTTGCTTGACCCACGGCCGTGGCTCAACTGACTGGTTGATTGATACTAAAAAAGGCTACGTGTACCCCTGCGGCACCCATTGGGAGGTGCAGAGAACTCAAGAGGACCCACCATGGCTATGGTACAATCCTGTTGCTATCGAGAAGTACTTTGACGAAATCCATCGTAAATTTCTTTCTCTCGACCTAATTCCTTTGCCCGGCGTTACTCATCAGCAAAAGCGGGGAGATCAGGACACGTTGGAACATGAAATATTCGAGGACGGCGAAGAACAAGTTAGGGTAAGCTATAATGCGTTGCGGAGGAAGCAAATTACTGATCACATTTGGTCTAGCCTGTCAAACGAATCTTCCAAGATCACGGATGGCCCAACTTTGAGACATTTTCAAAGGAAGAATGTATTAAGGCCGCGAACATAGCCCGCCTGCAAGTCGTCGAGAAGTGGACTTTTCGGTGGGCCGAAGACGACATAATAAAGGCAGAAGCATGTGGTGACATGAAAAAAAAGGAGGAGGCTGAACTGAGGCTAAAGAAGGCGCGGATTGAATATGCCCGCGAGTGGGAATGAAGATTCTGTGCTTTTATTTTTTGGATCCTTAAATTTATACGTTTAGCTCTATTTTTCACTGTCTCACATCCCCTCCTCGGATTTTCACGAAGTACTAGGAGGAAGACAGTCACGACTCTCAGTACATTTCGGGCCAACTCTCAAGTACAAATCCTACAGGCGATACCGCAAGAACAGCATAACTTATACACTCCCACCACTTCATACACGACTCATCTACGACGTTGCTATGCAATAAGAGTATTCCGGCCAAAGCTGCGTCCCGCAATCCTCGCCAGCCGCTCCGAGAATAGGATTCAAGGAGTAAAGTAAACTCAACTCTATACCATTGTCGTCCGCAATCTGCCAGCAACCATCTCCTGTCTTCGCCTCATAGAACTTCGTACAGCTGGCAGGGATTCCTGCTTGTGTATTTGTCGGCTTTGGTGGCGTCACGGACGTTGGCGTGGGTGCTTTGGATGTGGTCGAACCAGACACGCCAGTGCAATAATAGTAATTTGGCCAGATTTCTGTGCCACAGTTTTCGCCAGCAGCACCGAGAATGGGATTCCATGTGTAAAACAAGGAGAGTTCGATACCTGCATCAGCAGCCACATCATAGCAACCTATGCCGGTTTCTGCCATTGCCCATTTGTTGCAGTTTGCCGCAATCCCCTCCCTTGTTGCTGTGGGCTTGGAATTTGATGTGCTCGTTGGGGGTTTAGATGTGGTCGAGCTAGCTACACTTGTTGTGGTTGGGAGGTCTTTGCCAGTAGCAACACAATAGGCGTATTCCAGCCAAATCATCGTGCCGCAGTTCTCCCCATGCTCTCCAAGAACAGGATTGAGCTCAAACAAACGAGCCTGCGTGACCTGTCCGTCATTGGAGATCTTCCAGCATGAAGCAGCGGTCGAATTGGCCACCACATATCGAATGCAGTCAGCGGCAATGCCTTCTTGCACAAGTTCTGGTGGCACATCCGGATTCTCGATGATCGGCAGGGTAATGGTGCTGCCTGGTCCCCCTCAAACAGGACCCCCGGTATCATCAGGTATATCATCTTGTGGTGGTCCAACCCAGGAGCCCCCGGGCGCTCTGAAGGATTGTTTAGTTCGTGACTAGAACAGTATTGGGGGAACAACTTACTCTATACATATGTACTGGTCTTTCACTAAGAAATCACAAGCTCCGAGAATGTTTGGATTCCACGTACTTAATTGTGCTAGGCTGATTGGATTCGTTTCATTCGATGCGGATTTCGCAACCGACTCGCTGTGGGTATATGGTCAGTCTGAGTACTCGTAGGGTCCTTGCAGGAGTTTATACCAGGTAGCACCTTCGCCGACTTGCAGGAGCCTACACGATTTTGGCACGCATACTAATCTGTCCGAATAGCATTCTTCGCTGCCAGACGCCACCATCAAACTCCCTGTCGCAACGTTTAATTCTAGGGCGAGATAGTTGCAAGCCTCAATGCCTTCTCCACTTGCTGTTTGGACATCAACTTCTTGGCCAGTGCACACTGTGGCCGTGGGTGCTGGTGCTGTGCCTGTGGTGCTTGTTGTTGGGAGGGGTGCGATGTCTGTAAGATACGGATAGTTCAGAGGGCCTCTCGTCACCAACTCACCAACCGTTGTTTGGCACACAGCTTGAATGTCCTGGAACTCATTCGCAAGATATTCCGAGTGATCAGTGTCGGGTAGGAAATCTGACGTTACCCGAGCATATAATATCTTCAAAAAACATTCAGAGCATAGCAGTTCGTCCTCGTACAAAGTTGAGATGCGCGTATTGTCAGTCGTCGCATTAGCTGAATTGATACACGCAAGATCACTGGGATTCGTAGCACAGTCGACCTGTATCGCATCCGAGCCGACCCAGTCGTAAGACTCGATGAGACACCACTGGTCGGAAGTTGACTTCATGCATGCCATTTCCAAACCCTCAGTGAAACGAGCACTTAAAGTCTCGGCAGGGACAACGCGATCCCCGACCCTAAGGTACTCATCGTAGCAAAGACCACTGACAGAATCCTTCCACAGGCGGGCGTCCGCGATGCAACTCTCTGTGCAGAGTGTGCTCACGTTCCCTTGCTCCCAGTATATGCTATCGACGTCAATGGTCCACTGGAAAAGATCTTTGTCGCAAGACAGAGTCGTGTTGCTGGCTTCTTGTCAGTCACATCATCTATTGATACGCATTGCAAATGTAAACTTACAGAGCGGCAACGCAGCCGGGAGTGATGCTCAGGATCTCAGCCATAGTATCTGTCGGAATGAGGGGATAGAGCTGGAAGCCCTGGCCCAATGCCAACGCCAACATTGGCAGGGCAGAGCGAATGTTCAAATATTCCCGGCAGATAACGGTTATTATATCTTGAGCTTATGGTATACTTGCTCGTTCCCCATCTCATTTCAGTCGTGCTTTTATTCTCAGTATCATTTCTCATTGCTCGCAAGAGTCTGACAAGCCGTTGGAGCCATGTGGCCTTCTTCAAACCACGCAGGCGTGCTGGTCTTGTCCGTCTTGTCTCTCAAAGCTATTGCTGAACTCTCTTACTTCAACCGTAACTCGGCATACGGGCTTCTGTCAACAAACATTGCTGCTGAGGCTCTCGACCTTCCTATTGGAACTTGCGATGCAGCAACTCCTTGGCCCAATGGCGCCTGCTGCAGTGGAGTATGAACCTCCTTTTCAGCCTCATATTCTTTAGCCCGGAACGTTGACTGATTTTACTATAGAATGGTTCTGGCCTCTGTGGCTATTCCCCGTCCGAATGTGGTGCGGGGAACTGCACTTCTAACTGCGATGCAAAGGCAGAGTGCGGCGAGTACGGGGCGCCAGGCAAGCAGAAGTGCCCACTGAAGGTTTGCTGCTCGAAGTTCGGCTTTTGTGGTTCAGCCGACGATTTCTGCGACGAGAGAGCCGGCTGCCAGGCAGACTTCGGTAGTTGCGGGCCTGCCAAAAAACCGTCGTGTAGTAAGGATGGAGGCAGCGTGAACAAGCGATACATCGGATACTACGAATCTTGGGCAAATACCCGACCTTGTGGTAAAGTTTCACCTGAAGAGCTTAATCTTGCTGGACTTACACATGTCAATTTTGCCTTCGTTTTCTTCGACCCAGTTACATTCCAAATTATTCTTATGGATAAGAATGCCGGCAGTCTTTTGAGTCGGTTTACCAAGCTGAAGGAAAGGAAATCGGGATTGCAGACTTGGGTCAGCGTTGGTGGCTGGTCATTCAATGGTCGTGAGTTCTAATCCTCATGTTTTATCAGCAAAATTTTCTGACTTCACTCTAGCTGGTCCATATCAGATGGCTTTTAGTGATATGGCTAGCAGCTCCGCCAATCGGAAAACTTTTATTGATGGCCTGATTAAGTTCATGAAGACCTACGGCTTTGATGGAATGGATATGGACTGGGAATACCCCAGTGCTTGTGCGTTCACCCTATCTCATCTCACAGCCTCTTAGTCAAGGCTGCTGACAAAAAGCAGACGACCGTGGCGGCCGCCCTGAAGACTCAGCCAACTATGTCCTCTTATCTAAAGACATCAAAGCAGCCTTCGGGAGTAAATATGGCTACTCCATTACACTCCCAGCATCCTACTGGTACCTTCAGCACTTCGACCTAGCCGGCCACCAACCATATGTCGACTGGTTCAACATCATGTCCTACGATCTTCACGGAGTATGGGATGCGGCATCGAAATTCATTGGTCCCTATCTGGCGACGCATACTAACATTACCGAAATCGACCTGGGGATGGAGCTCCTCTGGCGAGCAGGGGTCAAGCCTGAGAAGGTCACCCTGGGCCAAGGCTGTAAGACACTCGTATTCTATTGAAAGTCAGCATAACTAGATTACTGACGGATTATTCAGTTTATGGCCGTTCTTTCACACTCTCGGACTCTTCCTGCAATAAACCTAATGGCGTGTGCCAGTTCTCTGGTGGTGCAAAAGCTGGACCTTGTTCGGGTGCCTCAGGAATTCTAAATCTACGGGTAAGTTGAAAAGGGATTTGTTGACGTCCGCTTTGCTTCTCTAGAGCCTGTCATATCACCTGATACCCTTTATAGCTTTTTTCCATTCCATTCCAAGATATCACTTGGAGTATGGTACTGACTTTCCGATGATTGTAGGAGATTCTAGACATTATCGAGGAGAAGGATCTTACACCTGTATATGACAAAAAGGCGGGTGTCAAATGTAAGTTCTCGGATTGTCTTTCAGCAACACTGTAAACTCTCGGCTTACTAGTCGCACAGGGATCAATTGGGACACCGATCAGTGGGTTTCTTATCACGATGCCGAAACCCTAGCTCAGAAGCGAGTTTTTGGCAACTCACGCTGCCTTGGAGGTCTCATGGTTTGGGCGTTAGATCAAGTTGACCAGGAGTCTAAAAGTGTTATCTATCCCAAAGAGTATGTACATCCAAGTCTTTCCTCTGTTCTCTGTCCTTCCTGAGATCCTTGTTTTGCATTTCATGTAGCAGCTTCGTTGGTCTCTTGGTCCCCATATTCGCTGCTCCTCAGATGCCTCAGATGGAAGAGAAAATGTTGACTTTGTGTGCCACAGGTGGACAGCAGAAGAGATTAAAGAAGCTGAAAGCGAAGTTCAAGATCGAGAAGCTCAGGGTGTATGCTACACGACTGCCTGCAATGCAAAATGTCGTATTGGCGACCACGAAGCCGCCCAAATGAACGGCCAACCTGGACAATTATCTACCGCGGACCGCTGTCCTTCGTCGCAATATCGTCGCCTCTGCTGCTCCAAAGGAACTCTCATGGGAAAATGCAAATGGAGGGGCTACAGGGGTCTCGGCCTGAGTTGCATGGGCAGCTGTCACGTCGACGAGTTTACTCTCACACAAAATACTAACCATAAATCCGGTAATGAGGAACAGAGCTGTATGTCTGGAACTCAGAGCTTTTGTTGTCTGAATTTCAGTCCTCCGATCAGCAAAGAGCAGGTAGTAGATAAGGCCAAGGACGAGGCCGCAGATCTCGCCCTTGAGGTCGCTGCGAGTCTAGCACTAGAGATTGCTGCTAAAGCGTTCTGCCGAATTGCTATCTCGGCTGTGTTGATGCCGCTAAGTTTCATTCCTTTCGTTGGTACGTATTTTCTTGTGCACTTCAAACCCCTCTCTCTTCTTTCGGTTTCCGCGCTCCCTTTTAGCTTCCTGTATACTAATCCCTTATCATAATAGGCTGGATCATTCGCCTCGCAGTGCAGGCAGCGGTGCCGGCTCTGGCCAATCTTTGTGCCAAAGGCATTGTCAAAGCTGGCAAGGGAATCTCCAAGTTCATGGGCAAAGACTACGACATTCCGTATGACAAGCCGACTAAACCCAAAGTCGACCGCAAGCCATCCGCGTCTCCGACCAGAATATCAACCAAATCGAATACTTGCACTGGCAAGAATTTGCAGAAGAGGCTCCGTGACGAAACCAAAACCGTCAGCGTGGCTGTAGCACCTTCTTCTGAAGTCGTTGTAGTAAAAACATGTAGCGGTGATTTATATCCCCAAGCGTGTCTGAACTACAGATCAATCATAAGGGAACATCCAGAGCACGCCTCAGTCACTTGCGTCGATAAAAACGGCAGGGCACCACGGGACGAGGTAGCTAAATACAGAGCAGATCACCATCAAGGTTGGTGGGATGGATTCATGCGAGAGGCTAATGTCAACTGCGAGCGTGATGAGTATCCCTCAGCCGAAATGTTGCAATTGCGGGACGACAATGTGTGGATCAGATTCCTTCCCAAAACAGAAAATCGAGGAGCCGGGCAAATGTTTAGGGCGGTATGCCCCATAAGGTGATCTCTAACAATCTTGGCGTCCCGAATAAATCTCATATTATTCCCGGAAACGGAGGGTGTGGAGGTAGAGACACAACGGTATACACTCAGGAATATAAAATCACGAACACAGTGTTTTCTATGTCATATACGAACATGCCAGCCTACGGCGACGACGGCATGGCTGAAAACCCTTGCTACCCTGAGATACTTATCGCTGACCCCGGCTTCGCACTTACGAGCGAAGATCCATGGTATGCGAAACCCGCCAATGCTCACCAACAGTCAAACAGGGCATTATACAAAGTCGCACCTCCTAACGACTACCTTTTGCTTGCAGCAATTGGGGGCTGGCCTAAAAATGGCTATACCAAACGTGACGCAGACGGAGAACTTGACCCGGAAGAGATCTTCACTGACGAGGGGAACTCCACACGAAGGCCTACCGAAGAGGAGCTCTTGAAAAACTTTGGCCTTCTTCGCTGCAAGGATGGGTGCGAGGAGGAGATGGAGGATCTGGGCATCGCGTCGTTGCCCTGCGCACAAGGTTCATCCACATCACCTTCGACGGTCGATGCGACAACTACAGCGCTGAATACGTTGCCTACTACGCTGAGTAAGGTGTTGATAACGGCGACTGAAATTCTGGAAGAGGTAGCGTCCCTCATTACGCCGCCTCCCATGAATTAGCTTGCACTCTTTCGTGCGTTCGGATGAACTTTGGTTCCCTTTCAAATTTTGTATACTAGAACTCTGAATATTGTTATGCTAAATGCTTGAGTCTGGTTTTGATCACTTGATGGATCAACGCCCATGGGAGCTTACTCTGATCGATTTGTCGTCTCCAAACGACGAGTCATTATAAGCTGCAAACATGTCTTGTGATCCTTTACCGCCGTCGAAGTTACTCCTCGAGAGCATCTAAGTGCCAAAGAACACAACTCCACGTGATTTTCCAGGACATGAACTTGGGGATCCAACGCCACCGAATATAATTCCGAGTAATGCCGGCAGATCCTTGTGCGGCATGGCAGCGGCGCTCATGCTCGTTCGATCCGCCTTGGCGAGTATGCTTAAGCGCTAGCCATCTCTGGATATACGCAGCGCTCGGCAAAGCAGTACGAGTAGATCCCCGCTATGGCATGGCCATCAATACAACGAAATCAACAAGAGACAAAGAGAGTCGGAAGATGAGTCAGAATAGAGGAAGAAGGAAAAAGAGCGCTTTAAAGAACTTGCATGAGCTAGGGAAGTTCCCTGGAGTTGACGTTCACTTGATACTACGTGTAAACGGGCGATATACTACCTATAATTCCACCCGACAAGAGCCACCTTCGATGAAGGAGGTCGTAGGTCATTCATACATTCATTACCTTTAACAAGTCATGCTAAAACATAATAGCAAACTACATACCCATGCCCTACGAATCTTCTTCCAGAAGACATCGAGAGGGAACTTCAAAAGCGGTTAAAGGTTAACCGTGCAGGAGTGAACTCAGCTCCTCACCCGATAAACGAAGATTGCCTCGATTTATAATACAGAAGCGGAGGGCACTGTCATCCTTGAAAGCTCATATTATTGTTATTGTAGGAGATATTTCGGTAGTGAGGGATCGATGTACTTCACTACTAGATAGTCATTATCGGATAAGTTGATCACTGGACTGTAGCGCCTTGAGGATATGGTCTGGCAATTTATCCTTTGTGTGCGACTCGCGAATCTGCCTCTTCAACTCTTCAGCATGCTTGATATGAACTTCGGGTGACCTGATGGTACCAAAACTGGCCCTAAAAAAGATCTAACTAACAGATGAAAGGAGCACCCCCCAATGCACGACGAAACACTTCGATGTAGAGGTAGAACATTTCTCGGACTCACTCCTGACCCCTGCTTCGTTTCTTGCCACGAACTTCACCTGCCGATTCTGCATCAGACCCAACCCCTTCCTCCATCACGCCGTCCAATTGTTCTTTCAAAAGTCCATCCTCGATCCTTAGTGCTTGATTATGATGTTCATAGTCGATTGCAGACCTTTCCAGGCATCTGCATTCCTCTTGAAGGTGTCAGTAAGCGGACGACACGGCGAAAAGAACTGGAACTGACCTTTCAATGCTCGCTTTTGTCTTTTCAGCTGATCGATGTTTCCTTTACAGCATGTTAATATTGTTCGCAAATCTAGGTGGAAGAAGAATGGGACTTTACCTTCCATATCCACGTTTGCTTTCTCAAACGTTCGAATCCTGTCTAAGCTGAATTTCATTGAAGTCCTTCAGCATTGGTGGGTATGGTGCGGTATGCCCACCCTGGAAACATGCATTACCCCATTCGAGCGAATTTATACGTTCTGTAGTGCCCGTTAGTTTTGGTCAGAACAATATCAAAACCAGGTGACTCACCTTGTGTCTGTCCCTGCTTTATTTGCCACTCTGGCATGTGCTCTGACGAGGTAAGCTAGAGATTACTATTGGCAAATGGGCACATACGAAAGATCGGACTTTTCCTGGGCGGCCTGCCGCCTTTTCAGCCGACTTGCTTCAAGACGATAGCCTACGTGGCCACGTCGCCCAATCTTTGCAACAGATGACGGTGGAGAGGATACCAGAGTGTATGCCAAAGACCGTGAAGGCCAAATCAGAAGTCCTCGAGGAGCGGGATACAATCCATCCTGGGTTTCTGACCGAGAACTTTATGAACATACTTGAAGCCCTCGGAGATGCTCCTCCAGTCATGACCTTCCGGAAGCATATCCGGGACGATGTTATTTGGCACAAAAGTCGAATTCCCTGGAAGCGTTCCCTCTTCTGGCTTGTGTTGAGGGTTGCTCTTCAATCTGCCCTGAATCTCAGCTTCCCCGACAATGATGTTATGCATATCCAGTATAAGAATTTCATGCTCTTCTTCATTTCCAAGATAACGGATTTTGCCACAGCTCAAATCACCGCTCCCGACATATTGGCCATAATGAAAGCAAAAGTTGGACACCGTTCCCGTAAAATGGGAGCGTCTACGATGCCATTTGTCTCTCAATCAGCGTTAGATGCAGTCAGAGCAGCTGAGCTGTCACTGGAAGCCTCTTGGAAACTTATTCAGAACGAGGAGATTATAAGGATACCCTCTTTAACTCCATCTACCACGGATGACCTTGTCCCTCTCGAGCAGCCGAGGGTACCTCCAGGAGGCACTGTCACGATGCATCGTACTGCCAGCGTGACGGCCGGCACTATACCAAGCAGCTCTGCACGATTCATTGAGTCAGTTGGCATCGCGGAAATCCAACCTGATGATCTCGCTGAACTTGACTGAATTATTCGCGAGCCAACCTCTCCAGATCAGAGGCCATCAGATGCAAACCAATAGGGGACGGGTTGAATGTGTTTCGCGATTCATTCAAATCTCTGTGTGAGGATCGTGGGGTATCTACTTCCGTGTACGGATTGCAATACATTTGCCATGAAGGTACGTACAGTGGACTGTATAGTTCTCTCTCTAACGGACATAGGTCTCCAAAATCTAGCACTTGACCTTATATCCGCCTTGCTACTCCTCCCTGCCTCTCGCATACTACGCTCTCACACTGGCAACAAAAATTTCTTCGACGATCTTTTAAGACTTAATTCGGCGGTCAATAGCGACGACTTTGACATCGAACGGGTTACACCTCTCTTGAAAGCTGTGATTAATAATGAATCCGACGATATCATCTGGGAAAAAGCCTACGCTGCTGTAACTGAATCCACACCACTGCCATTCCTGAATCAACCCCCGTGGCCCAACGCTACAAGCAGTATTGTCAACTCTTCGGCTGCCTTCGATACGCCTTTGCGATCTAGCTCGGCTTCTCAGAGCGGAATCGAGCAGACACACGACGAAGTCGACCACCGAATCCTTGAGGAACTCACAGGGCGCGTCTACTACAATGTTGGAG
>RCNJ01000009.1_pt1 | contig 167137 bp, 145 predicted proteins | sample 2041171 | NCBI WGS metagenome assembly RCNJ01 (sample SAMN09708213, study PRJNA481090) | feces metagenome | biome: feces | host: Pygoscelis adeliae | place: Antarctica: Rookery Lake | collected 2010-03-01 | reverse complement strand
TTGTTGAGGGGGGGGGGGGGGGGGGAAGGTGGGGTGGTTTGAGTCGGATGAAAAAGACGTGCGATGATTGACTTTGAAAACATAGGCGGAGGTCACCTCCGCAAGCAAGAGTACGCACGTTACACCACGCTAGCGTACTTTACGTGTGAATCCACACACGGCCGACGAGGAACCCGTAAAGTTACGGCAAGTACGTGATGATTTGGCAATCATGTCTCGTAGGGAGTATGGCCAAATGCGCTGCATTGTAAGACTGTAATGTATCACGGGCGTCCAGATTACCGTTGCAGCTAGAATCCACAATTACGAGTAACCGGCCATCTGGAGCCACGAATACGAATTCCCCCCATGTCCAGGCCAGCATCTAGAATAAGCGTTTTGCCGCCGCATCTCTTCTTTCACACTGCGCGCCTCAATTCACCTCATTTCACGCCTGTCTTCAGGCCTGTCTTCAGGCCCCTACCCGCACGGTGACCGCTAATCTGCAGGCAAGTCTCTCGCATCTCGTCTCCCATCCGAACAGGTTGGAAAAATCGTATTTGCTTAATGTTTGTATATGAGTAGCCTCGCCTCTTCAATCCATTAATTTATTTAGACTTTGGAGAACCTTGTTCTCATTCAGTTCCAAGCCGCACATTCGCCGCGCATATACTCGTACGCTCTACTCTTTCATGGTTGGGTTTCTGAAGAATTCAAGTGGACGCAAGCGCAATAGAACGTAAACTCGACAGCCATCTTCAACCACATCGTGGCGTGGCTTCTCAAACTGGACCGTTCTCGCGGGCCTCTTGTATGCTGTCTACTAGGGAGGTTTGGTGCCACTGACAGTTCGCGCGCTGCCACCTTTCATCTACCAATCCGGACAGAGCAGCTCGACTTCCCCAGGACAGCAGCGCCCGCTGTTGATGTCGGCTTCTACAGGCTCGGAGTCACGCCTGACCAGTCCAACATTGAAACAGTCGGAAGCCGGCTCCTCCTACTCTAAACGCCGTCGGGTACCGGAATCGATAACCAAGAATGCGTGTCAGAGCTGTAAGAAGGCTAGAGCAAAGGTATGTAGGAAACTTCGAAGCCCTTACTTCGGCCGGCAGTCACGGGGCATATCTCGTCGTCGTGCTGTCTGGATGTGTGGCGACTCTTGGTGCCCCACGTAAGGAGGTAGCCCGTGAAAGTCGCTGACAGCCGCATGACAGTGCGATGGAAAGTCGCCATGTGCTCGCTGCGAAGCGCGGCCCGAAACAGAATGCATATACGAAAGCCACGTCAAGCTAGCCAAAGAGGAGTTAATGAACCAGATTCGCGACTTACTTGCTAAAGACAGGGAGGCCGGTCGCATCTACAAAGGCTTGCGGTCCAACGACCTAGCACCACTAATCACAGAGCGCTTCAGAAATGGTGAAGGCCACAACGATATCATCGCCTTTCTCGACCGCGTTGCGCTGCCATCCATCAAAAGCGACAATGACAGCTACTCCCCTGGTGCATCTCATGCTCGACAAAACTCGCACGGAGGTTCAGACCGTGAAAGCAAGTACCTTCCATCTCTCTACTGGACGACTGTCACGCGCGAAGAAGCCGTCGTTCGCCATCTGCTGCAGCTCTACTTGTCCTGGGTGCATCCAGTAGCCTTCATCTTCAACGAGCCAGACTTTTTTCAATCGTACCATGATAAAACGCAGGACTACTGCAGTCCGCTTCTGGTCAACGCAATGTGCGCGTTGGCGTGTAATCTACACGATGCTTCTGACAACGATAAAGTGGATTTCAGAACCCTCGGTAGCCAGTTCGCAGACGCCTTTCGAGACAAATTCGATCCATCAGATAAGCGAGTCCTGACGATACAGGCAACCGCAGTAATGTTTCTCGTCGAATGCGCGCGGGGATCCCCCCGGGCGGCTTCGTATCTTAAGCTTGCGACTAACAGTATAGCCGAGGTGGCTGCTCGTGGAAAGTACATTCATCCCCGGATATTGACAACCACTATACAAGGTATTCGGTGCTTAAATGTGTATGCCTGGTCTCTTTTCCGTCTACTCAAGCTAATGAACTCAGTGAATGGGCCCAGGCAGTATTCGAATGCCCTCTGTCGCCCAGTACTCGTGATGTCGAAAATCTGGCGCTGAATATCGGACTTGATGAACGGCCGTGGTATAACTACCGACACTTGGGCGACATCATTCCATCTTACCCTTCAATGCTCGACACGGTTATTCGCGAGAAGATGAAACTTATCAGCATCATCAGCGATGTGTGTGCCATGCTGTATAGCCCAACAACGACCATGATCCACGCGCCGCAAATCCTTGGCGCATATGCTCGCTTCATTGAATGGGAAGCATCTCTGCCGCCATGTCTGGTAAACATCGAGGCCACCAACCAGCCACTTCCTCATGTAACACATCTGTTGTAAGCAGTCTTTGGTGCCCGGCTTATTATGACCTGTGCTGACCACCACCAGGGTCCTTTATCACCACTCGGTAACTCAGCTACTGAGGCCTCTTATAGATCTCGCTAACTTCCCATCCATATTAGTTGAGGAAGTCATCCTCAACCATGCACAGCGCGGACTTTATCTCCTTGAAATCAACTACCGGGTACCATGGGGATGTCGGTATCAACTCTGTCTTCAGTCTTTCGTCGTCGCGAACCTCTGCGATCTCGTAGCCCGGTACTGGCCGAGTGTGAAAACCCCTACTGCGGACAAAGATGGCGTGGCAGCGCTCATATTCGGACTCGATGTGCTGGGAGAATCTTGGGCTGGTGGAGCCGGCCCGCCAGTGGCTGGCGTCCTGCGAGAACTACTTCGACGAGCACCCGCCAGCTACACAACCCCTATTAACATGCCAATTGAGTACGAGACGCAATCTCTTAGGGACAAAGACAGTGGACGGGCACTCCGTTGCACCTTCGAGGAGTTCATGGATGCATGCACGTACCCCATCTATTTTCAGCCGCCTTGGGGTGTACGCGAGAAGTTTGACGAAAATCTAGCCCGCAGTTGGGTGGAGGACGGGCCAAAGTATGGGTTCAATCGCCCGGCGGGCGGCATAACCAGGAGTCTGCATGTCGTCCAAAGCGTGGCGGATGAGCGGGCCACATACTCGATGGAGATCAAGAATTTGTTGAATACGAACTGAACTATATATACATGCGTGTATAGTTTAGAATGTTGATTTGAAGACATATCGAGGATGTAGAGTCGGCCGCATTGTTCAGTTAATGTCGGTACACCCAAACAGGCGTTCATTCGGGGTAGCTTAGTATTCTATCACTTTCGTACCGCGAATAAGTTTGGATGGTCTGGATCGGCCAGCAAGCGCGGCAGCCATTTGTACGGCGAATTAGAATTGTCGAAAGTAGCTCCATTCTGGAATGCTATTCGTAGTTTCCCAGTCGTATTCTAGTTCTACCCGCTGCCTGTGCTGGCCATGCCCCGCGATCATTATCCTGCTTGGTCACGTCGTCGTCGTAGTTTGTCTCCAAACTTCAAGTGGAACGTTTGTCGATGGTTGATGACCGCCTCCTCCGATGAAAGGGAGGGAGGTTTGATAAAGGCGGAGCCGGAGATGCCTCCGGCCCCATTTCACGAATGCCCTGTCAAGTTTCATCTGTAACACCTGATCGTCTGTATATAACAGTGACTAGGGCTGAGCTCTGCAAGCTTCGCCCACCTGGGAAAGGATACGCGCGTGCAAGGAGATGGGGAACAAATCAACTCAAAGGGCCAGATCGATTTTAGCGGTTTCAACTTTTAGATTATTCAGCGGAATTAATTACAATAAATTGTATCAAGTTAGTCCTTGATTATAAATGCAACAAGTATTTATTCAAGAGTCAAGTGAGTACCCAAAAAAAACACAGAAGAGAAAAGTCAGCAAAAGAAGAGCTCAAGGATTTTACACAGTCAATTACTTGCAAACATAACCAACGGTTTTCTTCGTACCAGTGCGGACAGCCACGATCTACAATAAACCCCGCCTATATTGTCTCTCAAAAAAAACCATAACCTGGCTTTAACAAACAAGATCCTAAAACTCCGTCCAATCAGTATGGGTATAATGATATTGTTAGTGAATTTGTGCAAATTCCAAAATTTTATATGGTGTTTGTTATAAAACGTCGAAAAATCCTGTATTCAACCTCATCAAGTTGTCAGCAAGGAGTTTGAACGGAATCCTCAGGTTTTTGGGCTTCGCTTTAAGCGGGTTTGACTGTATCACGGACCGCCTCACCAGGAACGTACTCGGGACAAACGCAGAGGGGTGCGAGGAAGCCAGAGAGCTAAGCCAACCAGGGCTGAGCAGGCCAAACCGACACGACGACCAAGGCATTCTTCCTTCCCCCATTGACCCCTGCACATTAAGAGAGCTGCGCTTGTTGTACTCGTATTATCCTTACGGCATCCTCATTGTTTGGCTACAAGCTACAGACTGGGCGGATGATAGCTCCGCACATTTGAGATGCGGGCAACGGAACTTGATACCTTTTCTAATTGACGCAAATATTCGGGGTGCTTATGCGATTGCTAAGGACTTGGCTATGCCTCTTCTTCCCCCATCTACCGTGGTACCGCCAGGTCCACCACAGGCGGCACAAGAGTGAATGCTGAAATTGGAGGGTTTAGATAGGTTCTAAGATTGAGTAATTCCTGCTCTAGGCAAGTATTCGCGTGCTGGGAGGCAAGCACCAGCTGCCAACTGCTAACGGCTCAATGAGATTACGAGTACACTCATTCTTGATGGCCCCATTTCTGAGGACAGGTCCATAACATTTTAGTATGCCAGCAGAACATGGGTTGTTTGTCTTCGACATTCAATTTCATTAACGCCTCTCCAGGGTATATCAACCTAAGTGCTTGCACGGTATGCAACCATTTGTGTAAAATCCGTTCGCCACATCCAACTTGTATCTTCCTCGTCTGTTTTGGCTTCTGATGAGACGCCTAGTAGCTTTCACTGAGGGTGCTAGGCTTTCCGCCGTTACATCCAGATTCTTACGCCTTGCGCCACCTTTTTCAAACATGTAACACTCGGCCCTTCCTCCTCCCTGGTGTCTTAGGACACCACTTGTTCCTAATCCACCAGTCACCGAGCTGGCTTGTTCGAATTTTCCGATCTTCCCGGAACAGCGCCTCAGCAAGTAGGCCCTCGCAAGTCCACGCATGCCAAGTGGCTACCGCTTCGCTAGTCTTCACCACGGTTTGCCCACATTGTGGTGATATCGTCCCCCTCATGATCATTACATCCAACTCACCTCTGTCAGCACGCCAAGCCTAAGTGCTGCCTACCGGCCTTGCAATTCCCGACAAGTTGACCAAACCGCCAAGTCCAAGTCCGAATTCACCAGCACTCTTCACTTTCGTCACCCAGCCTGATACCTCCATCTCACCTCCAGTCATATTTGCTTCTTCAGCTCTGTTCCTCATAGTCGGCCATGGTTCCGAGAACCCGGCATTCAGCGGACCGCCTCTCTGCTTACTTCCCAGAATGGCGAACCGCTTCAGATTATGGCTTAGGAATCCATGAATCAAGTCCTGGGATACCAAACTCGCTGCGACAGACTCGATTTCCTGCATATTCGGCTCCATGTTACCATGTATCACACCTTCGCTCGGCTTCAGCTTCTTCCTCTGGCCTCCGTGCGCCGTTCCATCTAATATTTTTTGACACATCTGCGCCGCCGTTACCATGGCATTCAGATCCAACGTTGGCGCTTTTCTGCTGCTCCGATCCGTGGGCTCCTCATATGTCAGTACGAAGCACTTCCGTGCCAGGCTGCGCCACACCAGGACCTCCCCTCTATACAACAACGGCAACAAGATTCCATGATCGAAGAACCAGTTGTGATTGGGTGACTCCGGGCTAAGTGCGTGCTTGAAGGACGCCAGATCACCGCGACGCATTGCGCGCACGACCGGAGCAAACCGCTGAAGGATCGGAGGTGCCTCGGGCCGAGACATGAAGGAGGTCCCTGGATAGCGGCCAAGGAGGATATTGACGGTTATCAGGTATACTAGGATAGTTTCTCTTTGCTTGAGGCACTGCCTGTGGCACTGGTCGTATGCGGCTTGTAAGCACAATTGCGCTTTATAGAAATGGGTATTCGAGGAATAAAACCGGCCGAGGTAGTAGAGGTATGTAACGCGGTGGCTGGCTGGGTATAGAGCCAGCGGAGGCGAGTTCTGCATGATGTTTGTGAAGAGCTGCTCGGCGAGAGGCGTTTTGTGACACCGAAAAAGGAGCTTGAGGACGAGGTTGGCGAAGCTGTAGATTCCGATTTTCTTGCTTTCTGGTTGATCGTCCTTTACACCGTCGCGATTGGACGTGCGCTCTGTGAGGCATATCGTGAAAGCTCGCTGGATGGTCTCTGCTGTGCTTTCCACCAAAGATTTCCTAGACTCTTCGTCTGCACCAGCTCGCAATCGTCGCGTCAGATCTGGTCGCTTATCCAATGTCATTGCTAGCTTGGCGAGAGCGGTGCATAGCTGGATTGTCGTTGGCAGCACAAGGATACCGTTCGAGGAGTGTGAGAGCGCAGTGATGCAAGAGCTTTTGGTGTAAGCTGGTATTACTCGTAGCGGGCAATCGGAGACACTCACTTGACGAGCACGTTGAGCTGGGTATGTGTCTCGAGGAGGTCTTCAGAGTTGACAGTGCGAATATACTCCAGATATAGCCTCATAAAGGCAAGGAAGCCTGGCCAGGCATCATCATTGTCGATAAGAGCGACTGCGCCCTCGATGTCGACATCCTGTAGTTCAATAGAGAGTTCGCCATAGGCGTCTGGCATCGGCGGTTCCACGAGAAGGTATTGCTTCAGGGATTCTGCATCCTTGGCTTGAAGAAACCCGGCAATTGAATGCAGAAACTGGGCGAGGCGTGGGGTCATTATAGGGTGCTAAAAGCAAAAGCTATGCTTTAAAAGTTTTGTCGTCGAGCTCAATGGATGTTCGTACCCGCGAGGCTTCGTTGTTCTGGACTGATGCAAGGCTGAGGCCCGTTTGTGGATAGGTCACCCCAAGGATGACCACCGTTTGACGTGCTTAGTAAGTACCCATGCTTCAACATGCGAAAGTGGAAAGCGCGTCCATGACAAAGGAAAGCCCTCAAGTCCGACAACACCAAAGCATCTTGCGACCACAGATGACATGTAACCGAAACTCACCACAACAGTAAGGCTGACAGATGTCAAAAAATTATGAACAGAGTGGGACTCGAACCCACGCCACTTTCGTGACCAGGAGATTGTAGCAAGCTACGTATTAAGGTAACACCTTAACCTGGCGCCATAACCAGCTCGGCCATCTGTCCTATTGGTAACCATGAAAATAACTTACAATATATATTTTAAATATGTCTTGGAGCAGTGAAGGCGAGGATTTGCTCGCGCTGTTCGCAAGATGAGCAAATTCTCACCTTCACTACTTAGGTTCTCATATAGGCGGAGCCGACAGACTTATAACTATGTTCTTATAGCGACATAGTATACTCAAATCTGGCACATTTGTGGTTGTTGAAAGGTATTCTAAGTCTCACCGCTTCACTTTGTTGCTCCCTCCCTCGAATCTCCTTGCCCAAACAGTCAAGCTTCGTCAGAAATGACAGGCAGTCTGACGTGGATGCGGCACACCGCACAGGGCAACAAACCAAGGTGGTTCGTTTCAAGGTTTAACAAAGCTTAACGTCAATAAACTATCCTGAATACAGAAGAGGCTTGGACCACGCAGACGCGTACAGTTCTTCCTGTAACTTTCAGTCTCCATCCACGTCAGACATGTTTGTCACCAGCTTACGAGTCACAGTCCACTGCTACCTTACTTCAGAATCCTGTCTGTTAAACAGCGGTATACCCCGCAGTGAAGTCAGTTACGACAACCTACCACGCGGCAATTGACGCACGTCGTTCACGTTTTTCATCAACAAAGTTCAAGGCTGTTGCTCAAGTCCTGTTACCCTCTGGCCAACTCTCACGACCACAACCAGCAACCCCTGTATCCCACGAACCAGGACCTGGGAAGAATAAATTACCTGTCATCGACTTCGACCACTATCCAGCAAAGGCCTTCTTGTCAGCGCCGTTACACCTCCCACCATTAAGCCCCTATTATTCCGTTATAGTCTGGCCCCTTCCAGCTTCTCCCTCGCCCATCCCCCATGTCAACTGTCATCGACTATGGAAGAAGTGACTGACATGACAGCTGTCGAATCCGGTGGCCAGACACCACCCAAGCTTCAATAAACCGGCCCAATGGTCTAGTCGTATGATTGTTGCTTCGGGTTAAACCCACTGCTTAAACAGCAGAATTCTTGTATGTGACAGGTCCCGGGTTCAAATCCCGGTTGGGCCCGATAGCTTTTGACATTTTGTTAACATGGTTTCCAAAGTTAGAAGACGCACGGAGGGAGGACAAGGTCTGTGAGATGACGCGCCTTGGTCGGCCCCCGGTTGCCCTTTTGAGCTTTAGCTCGGCCTTCTTGATATTGGCCACAGATATCACACACATTTTCCAGATATTGGTTAAGAAAGAAACGGTACTTTAAACTCGCTTTGTGCTCAGATGCGGTTTTGCTCTGCTTTAGTCCTAACTTTAAAGCCCATGAGACCTCAAAATACGGAACGGCAATCTGTAGAAAATGTTGCCGGCATTTTATCCATGGCTGGTTTAACTATGAACCAGTCTCTTCATTAATTAACTCAGCTTCATTAAGAACGACATGCTCTTAACACATCAATGATGTAGTTCCGGAACTTCGAAAAGCTACTGTATGAAAACGGGACACCAAAGATAGGTATGTTAGCTTGGCAACTACAAAACACTAAGACAGATCAATTTCTAATAAGGTAAACCAACTATTAACTTTTGCAACAGAAAGCTATCACTATATACTACAATTTCAAAGCTAACGCTACTAGCACCGTACACAACCTCTCGTCTACACCAACTCAACAGCAGCGCTAGCAAGCGCAAGCTTACCAGTCTCCTTGACCTTAGTCTGGAAGATAACCTTATTACCCTCCTTCCACATCTCAGTCACCAAAGTCTCTCCTGGAATGACAGTTCCGGCAAAGCGAACCTTGATGTTCTTGAAAGCACCATACTTTTGGAAAACAGCCTTTCCAGCAATGCCGAAGAAGCAGAGTCCGTGGAGGATAGGAGCCTTGAAGCCACCCATCTTTGCGAAAGCCGGGTCAACGTGCAGTGGGTTGTAGTCACCGCTCAGTCTGTAAAGTGCGGCCTGTTCCTCGGTGGTCTTCTCCTCCACAACAGCATCTGGAGCACGGGAAGGAACCTTGTTGGCAGCTGTGGCGGCACCACGATCCTCGCCCTTTGGCTGGCCGCCGAAACCACCAGAGCCACGGAGGAAAACAGTCATCTCGTTGTAGAAGACCTCCTTGCCAGTGTTCTTGTCCACGGTGGTAATGCCGGACTTGACAACGGCGGCAGCTCCCTTATCCACAACCTCGATGAGTTTTGGGTAGCTGACAAGGGTGGCAGATGTTGGGATTGGGCATTGGCGGATCTCGAGATACTGCTCGCCGTGGAGCAACATCATTGGGTTGAAGTTTGGCACGAGCTCGGTCATGTCGTATGGGGTCTCGGCGGTGAAAGGTGGGATAACGCCAAAGGTTGGGAGGACTTGGAAGTCCTCATCCCCCTCGAATACGAGTGGGAGCTCGGAACGCTTGGCTCCAATGCCGAGGTTGTAGAGGACCGCATCACGCTCGGTGTAGCTAAACTCAGTGCCAGAGGCCTTGGCAGCCTTTGCCTCCTCGATCTTCTTGAGGATAGCATCATCCTTCTTCGGGGCTGGCTTGGCGGACTTCTACAAACACGAAGGCATTAGAATATAAACTTTTAACGATTTGATTTGATTTGGTAAAAATATGGCAGCGCTCCTAACAAACTTGCTAAATCATACATGGCATCGCTTTTTATGAAAAGCATTCAACCAATTACTTCACCCGCACCTCCAAGAATCAAGAGGGAGTCGCTCATACCTTGCTCTTGTTCTCCATGTTGGCCATGATGGACTTCAATCCGTCAGCCGAGGACTCTGGGTGATCAGCACGTCCATCATCGAAGTCGGCGATATTCTTCCACTGCTTGAGAACAGCCTCTGGAGTCAACTTCTGGTCGACTGGGAAGCCGTGTCCGCCAGTGCGCTGCCATCTGGTGCGGCCAACCCATCCAGAGCCGACCTCGTAGAGACCGCCAGTTGGTGACTCTGGAGTCTTATCAGAGCAGAGGAGCAGGACGAGTGGAGCAATGTACTCTGGCTTGAAAGCCTGGACCATTTCCTCTGGCATGACAGTACGGGTCATCTGGGTGCCAGCATTTGGTGCAATGGTGTTGACGAAGATGTTGTACTTGGCACCCTCGCGGGCAAGGGCGCGGGAGAAGCCAAGGATACCGCACTTGGCTGCGGCGTAGTTGGCCTGGCCGAAGTTACCGTAAACTCCCGAAGTCGAGGTGGTGTTGATGATACGTCCGTACTTCTGCTTGAGCATATATGGCCAGGCAGCCTTGGTGACCTTGTAGGTACCACGGAGATGGACATCCATAACCTGGTGCCAGAGCTTGTCATCCATGTTGGTGAAAGCCTTGTCACGGAGGATACCAGCGTTGTTCACAAGAACATCGATGCGGCCGAAAGCGTCAATGGCGCCCTTAACAACCTTCTCACCCTCCTCACATCCGCACTTGACACCGACGGCCTCTCCACCGAGCTTCTTGATCTCCTCGACAACGGTCTCTGGGTCGGCCAGGTCGTTGATGACAAGCTTAGCGCCTGCCTTGGCGAATGCGAGAGCGTATGCGCGGCCAATACCAGCGCCAGCACCGGTGATGAGGACAACCTTGCCCTTGAAGTCAAGTGCCTCAGCCTTCGGAGCTGACTTCATCTTCATGGACTCCTCGAGGAGGCCCAAGAAGTCAGCTGGGCCAGTTGGGTGCTCTGGGTTCTTGAAGTTGTTCACCTCGCCCCACTTGGCGAGAATAGCACCTGGGGTGTAAGAATCATCAGCCTTCAAAAGCGCGCCGGAGGAGCGCTCCCAGCGGATCTTGGCAGCGTGTCCACCACCAACCTCGAAAATGGCACCGTTCTCCTCGTTATCCTTGTGAGCAAGGACAGCAACGAGAGGGACAACCCAATCCGGCTGGAGAGCCTTGAGCACATCTGGAGGCATAACTGTCTCAGTCATGCGAGATGCGGCGATTGGCGCAATGACGTTGGTCTTGATGTTGTACTTTGCGCCCTCCTTTGCAAGGGTCTCGGTGAAACCGACCATGGCGAGCTTAGCAGCGGAGTAGTTGCACTGTCCAAAGGATCCGAAGAGACCAGCGGCGGAGGCAGTGTTGATGACACGTCCGTACTTCTGCTTGCGGAAATGTGGCCATGCGGCTCTCGCGCACTTGTAGGAGCCATTAACATGGACATCGATGATCAGATCCCAGTCCTTGTCGGTCATGTTCTTGAAGGAGACATCGCGGAGGATACCGGCGTTGTTGATTAGGACATCGATGCGGCCAAAGTTATCAATGGCAGTCTGGATGATCTTCTCGCCCTCGGTGACGGAGTCGTAGTTGGCAACGGCCTTGCCGCCAGCGGCTTTGATCTCGTTCACAATAACATCGGCGGCCTGTCCAGAGCGTGTCAGTACTTTCGCTTGAAAGTTGATATAGCAGCCTCCAGGGTTGCGGAGATGAATGACGTACCCTGGTATCACCGCCCTCGCCCTTGAAAGATCCTCCCAGGTCGTTGACAACGACGCTGGCGCCTCTTGAGCCGAAGAAAGTTGCGTATTGCTTTCCAAGACCACCACCAGCACCGGTGACGACAACGACCTGGCCGTCAAATCTGAGTTCCGACATGCTTGCTCGTGCAAATCAGAACGGTATATGAAGAATTAAAAGAGAACTGGGTATATGATTGCGAGATGAAGACCAGTGGAAATGGAGCAGATGTTGTGAGAGGAAGATGTTTTAGGAGGAGAGTGTTTAACTACTTACTCGGCTGGCGGAGGACAGCCAAAAGGCACCTCGGCACACGCCTCGGTCAATGCAGATGCTGTCGTTGATTGGTGGAAGCTAGAGACAGATGATATAACCTGGGGTAGGTTGTCCGTGCTGGTGTCACCGTTCACATGCCACTCTATATCCGAGGGTTGGGCTGCTGACTAAGGAAACGGGGGACCGGTCAAATATGGATCCGTCCTGGGGAGTGCTCGGCAGGATGGCTCGTTTGGTGGCTGACTAAACAAGGTGGAGATGGGTCACACAGTACAGTTCTGTATACTGTATAGACCCGCCTTTGACAGCTGACTAAGATAAAACCTGACTGGTCAAATAAGTTATGAACCATCAATCTGGTTAGTAACCAGACTTGGACATGGGGTTCGTGCAGTACATTCCGGCACAGAGCTTGTGACGAATAAATCGAAGTCCAATCATAGGAACTCTTCACTTCGGAGCTTGAGCACCAAATCTATATTTGGTTAGGCCTAGCACAATCCAAAGCCACAGCCATCTCGCGCGGCCTTGCGCGGTTCCCCGCTATTAGCACCCGTGCAGGTTGCACGAGAACAGCTGGATCATCCAATGCGCACTGCGACAGGAAGCAAGAGAGGTCGCGATGCACCGTCCAACATGAGTGAGTTCACACCAGGCTGTGCGAAACGGCAAGATCGAAGGACCGAAGCCTACGGCAGCAGGGATGGCGTTCCTTCCTCATGTCGACCTTTCCAAGCACCCAGATTGGTGCCTCCAAGGGCATTGCTTCCGGCTCCGACGGCCTTGCCGTCCATAAATCGGGTCTTCTCAATACCTATGAGCTTGACATTCTCCCATCCACTCAACCCTCTTGATCAACACATCCTCACATATTCCTCTGCAGTGCCCTTGCCCAACAGCCAAGCGACCATTGATGACAAATTAGGCCGTTGCGTGGAATTCATCATTGGTCGCTTCATGAGGAAGCAGACGGACAAAACTGCTGCGTTTGTCGGCCTCAGCGGCGTCCATGGATGCGGCAAGAAAGTTATGGCAAACGATGTGGCCAACATCTTGCGAGCGAATTATGGACTCGAGACATTTGTCCTGCACCTGGACGACTTCTATCTCACTCACGAGGAGCAAGTCCTGCTTGCAGCCCAGCATCCCGACAATCCGCTAGTTCAACAAGGCGGATCTCATGGTGAGCATACTCTCAGTGTATCAATACTCTTTGCCTATATTTTACTCCCTCATTTGTATCTTCCGGCCGTGGGAGAAATTGCAGTTTAGAAAAGAGAAATAGATTCCCGGGCGGCTTCCATGCCAGCCATTACCCAAGCATTGCGCGGCTGCTCAATTGAGCCCAGGAACTCATGATATCGATTTGCTTAGCAAGGTTATCATCACGCTCGGAAGAGGACAGCAGGTCGCCATTCCCTGGTACGATGCTTCATTAAATGGAGGGACAGGCGATCGCGCTTCAGAATCAACTTGGAAAATTGTGAATGGACCCATGATGCCACCAGTCCGCATCGTCATTCTCGAAGGCTGGATGGTGGGCTTCGTTCCACTCTCCCAAGATGAGCTCCGACTGAAACATGCCGACTCGCTTGGTGGGATTTGGTCCGCCCTGGCACAGCATCGACAGGAAGACTTGTTATGGATGAATAAAGCGCTGGAATGCTATCTGCCCGTCTGGGTATACGTCGACCGTGTTATTCACATCGACGTAAGCGACATACGTTCTATGTATGATTGGCGCCTCGACGCCGAGAGGAAGGTCAGTGGGCAAAATAGAATGCGGAATGTACGACGTGAAGAGGAAGCCAGACGATTTTTCGATGTGTATATGCCGGCATATGAGTTGTACAGAGCCAAGCTACGAAGTTTGCGCTGGAGGTTTTTCCCGGACGCGAAACTGAACATCTTGGTAAACAAAGATAAGAAGGTTGAACGTTACACCACATTATAGAATGAGGACAAACCAAAAGGTTATAATGATTAATGAGTATTAACTCTCAGGCAGGACGCCAAAGGAGAAGAAGGGAAGGGGGTTGGTGCGGTGGGGGGACGTCATTACCGAACCAATGAGTATAGTTGTTACTGGGCAATCGCGACCGCCAATAAAACAAAATAAATGTCAAGATGCCAAGAGAAGACAGGAACAGCCGCTGAAACAACCGCCGGAAATACGACAGGGCGTCGATCGCCGTCGGCCTGTGGGGTTGGCCGTCATGACCCTGGTGGTGCTGATAAAGTGATAATCCTTGACGCACATTGCGGTCAAAAGAAAAAGGGGTGCGGGTGCCTCTAGGGGCCACCATTATCAACGCTCCTAAATTGAAGATTACTCGGAGAGACCGCGACGTGTTTAAAAATTCCGGAGGCGGAAAACTTCAGATCTGCACAGTCAAAGGTCATTGGGGCTGGTAGCTGAAGCAGTGAAGGAATTGCCACGAATGTCAGTACGGTGTTGCTAGCCGGTCCACAAAGTGCAGTAGGCCTACTGAAGCTCGTAAGGTCAGGAAGTTGCAACCTGGGCCGGCATATATATTTCCGTTCCTGTAAACTCCCATTCCGGCGCTCCAATACTCCGTGGCGAGGAGGCTTGCAAGGTCGCCATTGTCTCCCGTTCAATATGATCTATATAAGTGATTGCCGACCAACAAATTACAACACCTCATTGCTCTCATATCAATAATGCATGGATTAGATTGAGAGTTCTGGAAGGAAGACAATACTTGATGGCCCCGTACGCTACTGATCTTGCCCATGCAAAAGCTTGATGATTGCAAGTTTATCCTAGAAATAATATATGCTAGTAGCGCAATCGAATGATATCTGTGAAGCATTTCAAACTCAGCAACTCTTAGAATGAGGTTTCTCCAAAGGGATGGATTTGACCGTGGCTGCGGTACGTACTCGTATGCCAAGCCATTGTTATGCGGGATACGAGTATGGGCAGCTCCACCCACAAAGTTACCATGAAGCCGCCTCCACAAGTCTCTACAACGGCGGCTCAATAATTCATACATTATCTACCTGAATCGGCAGAATTTTTACTCGTAGAAATCCAAGCGTAGGGTTACTCATTCCAGCACAAATAAAAACGTCGCTCCAGCTACCCCGCGTCGATCACGCCACACAGCCAACCATGGCCGAAATAATAGACGACAAATCCGACCACTGCATCTCTTTCATCCTCTCCCATTACAAGGGGACTTACACGGATCCATCCTCTCCACCACTCTTCGTCGGTCTTAATGGAGTGCAAGGCTGTGGCAAGACGACTCTGGTGTCGAGACTCGCGCAACGCCTTCGTGGAGAGCATGGGCTGGAGACCTTGGTGCTGAGTCTTGACGATTTGTACTTGACGCATGAGGATCAGGTTGCGTTGGCGAATGCTCATCCCCAAAATCCGCTGATCCAGCATCGTGGGGAGCCTGGTACGCGATTTTACCCTCGTTTCTTTTGAGCTGTTGGCCATACATTCATGATGCAATTGCAAATATAGGATACACGGACACCATGCAAGAGTGGTATTGCATTTGTATCAAGCTCCCGTGATGCTGAAATTAAACTTTCATATCCAACACAGTGATGGCTAAAGTCTTCAATATCCCATTCAAATTGGCCGTCCCAAATTTCCTTGCTTTCTGTACACACATCTCGTACATCATCTCACAATACCAGGAACCCACGACCTACCCCTTGGAATCCAAATCTTCACATCCCTCGCCGGCCAAGAACCGAATATCACAATCGCTTCCTACGACAAATCCGCGTTCTCCGGCGCCGGCGATCGGGCACCGCGAGAAAACTGGCCTACTGTCAACCGGCCCGGCTCGAACCGAATCAGGGTAGTAATTCTAGAAGGATGGATGCTTGGTTTCCGTCCCCTCTCCTCCACCTCCCTATCCCAGAAGCGCCAGGCTCCCTCTACCACCCTCGCTCGGAACCGAGAAGAAGATCTGAGCTTTATAAATGAGGAATTGAAGAAGTATGAGGTGCTATGGGACTACCTAGATTGTCTGATACATATTGATGCCGAGGACTTGAAGTATGTCTATGAGTGGAGATTGGAGGCTGAGTTTAAGCTGAGAGAGGAGAGGGGAGTTGAGAATGCGATGACAGATGAGCAGGTTGGAAGTTTTGTGGATGGGTATTTTCCTGCTTATGAGTTGTATACTGAGGGGCTGAGAGAAGGTAGATGGAGAGGTGAAGAGGGGAAGATGTTGAGTATGGTTGTTGACAAGGCGAGGAGAGTGAAGGATGTTCTGATGGGCTAAGGCCCAGCAATTTTAGCACGTTGCGGTCTTGTCATAATGTTACAAGATATAGCAAGGTGAATTTAGATACCCAATAATTTTATTGCACGGAAACGAAGATATCGTTTGAGGGGGGGATGTGATTAGTAAACATTGTGCAACTGAAATCAAGCGCGCCAAGGTAAAAACGAGAGGCTTGATGATGGCGAGGATAAAACTGATGTGGACCACAAAGCTCTGATAATTACGCTGGGACATCGGCATTTAAGCCATAAGAACGAGAGGGCTTGGATACCGAGATTGACATAGCCAGGGTAGGCACGCACGGGGAGTGGAGGAACAAACCAACGTAAAATAAACCGCTGGGCGGATCACTCGAATACTGAAGTCAGATGCATTCACCTAGTAATGCGAGGTAAGAAAGCCTTCCGGCGCACAACAATGAGGACGTCCATTCGCTGGATCAGCTGTTTTCAGGGGTGAAATAAAGGCCTTATAAATGTAGCTGCTTTTGGGCAGTATTCTGAATAGGGGCCAATGCTGCATACTGGGATCGAGGACCACGCTTCAGCTAAAATGCTGGCATAATGCTTGTAATGGCCCGCAAAATAAGAACTAATGGATCTAACATTCATGGGAGTGTCGAAGTGTATGCACATAATAGAAGTGAACGGTTTCAGAACCCTTAAATAAACCTTAAGCGTGCGTGATCGACCAACCCTGAAGTATTTGGATGGATCCGAGTAAGAGGATAGGGTTTTCACACCCAAAAGATGGTGAACTATGCCTGAATAGGGCGAAGCTAGAAAAAATTCCGGTTGAGGCTTGCAGCTGTTCTGGCGTGAAAATCGATCTTATCAAATTCAATTGGGCAAAAATATCTATCTACCCATTCAGCGATCGTGCTGGTCAGAAGTTGGGTTGGTTTAAGGCCGCAAGTGCACTGGAAAGTTCCACAACTTCTGGCCACAACCGCTGCGCGACAATTTAAGACCCTAAACACCAACATTTCATAATTAGCTGCACTTTTTTGTCCCAAAACTAGGCGGCAGGATATAACTGTCACGTCGCACTTTTTAAATTATAAATTCACTCAAATACGCGATGCTGTGGTGCTTGAAGCTTAACATGTTCGCCAGTTGGGGAAGATGGGTAGATGGATCCTTTCGCACCTTTCCGTGGGGGTGTTTGGTGTTAGATAGATATTTTGCCGAACTCAAATTTGTATATCGAGGCAAAAGACAATCGGACCATCTAGTAGTTGTGTCCTGCCGAAGCTCCCCACAGTGAAGTGATGCCACACCGAGCAGCTTCACAGATCACCCCTCCCTTTATAAGCCTCCCATCCTACCACCCCACTCCTTAATCAACGTCCACCCCCCTTCCACAAAGCTCCTCCCTTCCGAGAGCTCCATTTTTCCCCAACCGCCATCCATTCCCTCCAGCCCCATCGCCCAAAGCACTCCCTTCGCAACAAGCCACCTGCTACTTGCCCCGATAGCCACAAGCATGGCTGCAGGGCCATATCCACAGTCCAGTAAAATCTTCAAAGCTTCGATGTTGTTCGCTACGACCGCCCAGCCAAGCGATCGCGCTGCGGCGGGCACATCGTACTCCCATATTACCATCAATATCGGAAAGAGCTTGGTGCTGCTCGAGACGAGGAGAGCTGTCGATACGCTATTCGGCCGAGGATACGTGGGCAGCCATCCTGATAAGCGTAGAGGACTGTAGCGAGCGGAGGTAAGGAAGCGAATGCTGATATGGAAGGCGAGGGTGCTGAAGAAGCAGAGAAGAAGGAAGAAGAGGTATTGAACGACGATCGGTTGCTGGGCTAGGGCGCCGAACGCTGATTCCTGAGATATCGTGGGAGGCGCCGCCTTTTCTATTCGAGCCCACGTGAGATAGACATCGAATAGTAGGAGTAGGACGCCGAGGCGGATTACGCTACGGTCGAATTCGTCGTTGGGCCGCATGAGGGAGTTGTGGAGGAGATGGCGGTATACCTTGAGAGAGATATTTAGCAATCGATCCACAGAGGGTAACAAAAACAGAACCTACCTGAGGCTTAATGAGAACTAGGTCGATAAAGAGGACGACGAAGTCATGCTCAACGTATTTGTCGCAAAACCGCCCGCAGTTCTTGCATACTGTCAACCGAACGCCATGGCCGGTTGACTTGTCGTCTGCGCCAGAGTACTCTGTGTAAAGGGTTTTGACGGGAGTGCGACATTCTATGCAGATTGGCATAATTACAACGCCAACGGAAGCTCAATTATAGCACCAGGTGCTGGGATCATGGTGGTTGGAAGCACATGTTGTCGTTGAGATGAAGCAGCGGTCGGGACGTGGTGATAGCTCGGATAAGGCCATGGAAATCCTTATCGCGCTGCAGCTTAATTGAAACGCGGTTCCCTGACTGTGAGGGCTGACAGCGACGCGACTGAGATGCTACAATGGCGACTATCACAGCTATAGAAGGCCGGACTGTAAGTGGTGTTAATATTTGATCACGTGTAAATTAAAACGATAACTGACTGGTCGCCACATAGATCCATCAAATACAGTCCGGCCAAGTCATCGTCGATCTATGCTCAGTCGTGAAAGAGTTGGTAGAGAACGGTTTAGATGCTGGGGCTACTAGCATTGGTAATGAGGTCCTTCTGGCAAGGCGTGCTGCAATACTCGTACATAACTAACACCGTTTCTCACAGAGGTCCGCTTCAAAAACCAGGGACTTGACTCCATCGAAGTGCACGACAACGGCGCTGGAATCAAACCTGAAGACTACGAGAGCATAGCACTCAAACACTATACGTCAAAGCTTAACACATACGATGATCTGGGCACGCTCGAGACCTTCGGCTTCCGTGGCGAGGCGCTGTCGTCGTTATGCGCCCTCTCGAACTTCACGATCACAACATGCACAACCGGCCAGACACCCAAAGGCACGAAATTGGAGTTTGAGACCAGTGGGAAGCTAAAGAGCACAAGTGTTGTGGCGGCGCAAAAAGGGACCACTGTTACGGTTGAGGATCTCTTTAAGAATCTGCCTGTGAGAAGGCAGGAACTGCAAAGGAATATCAAGAGAGAGTGGACGAAAGTTATCAATGTTGTTGGCCAATATGCGTGCATACAGACCGGCGTCAAGATCACTGTGACGCATCAGCCATTGAAAGGGAAGAAGACAAGCATCTTCGCTACAAGCGGAAATCCGACGACCAGGGAGAATGTCGCTAATGTCTTTGGTGCCAAGACATCAAGCGCTCTTGTGGCCTTGGATTTGAAGCTTGAGCTGGAGCCTACCAGCGCACCGGGTCAGAGATGGAGTACTCAAGGCGATGGCCCGTCAAAGGAAATCCGCATACTCGGTCATATATCAAGGCCTGTCTTCGGGGAAGGTAGACAGACGCCGGATAAGCAGATGTTCTTCGTAAACTCTCGGCCCTGTGGCCTCCCTCAAGTCGCCAAAGTCTTCAACGAAGTCTATCGCTCTTTTAATAATGCCCAGTCCCCTTTCATATTCGCAAATATCGAGCTCGATACTCACCTGTACGACGTGAATGTTAGCCCAGATAAGCGCACAATCATGCTGCATGAGCAAGGCAGGATGCTGGAGCAGATGAGAATTGAGCTTACGAGCATGTTCGAAGCGCAGGATTACACTGTGCCCATTAGTCAAGTTGGCGCTCCAAAGCAATCGGCATACAAGCAGCTCACTATCAACCGGGAGGTCGCTACTGGAGCTACCCCACCAGTCCCACGATACGAACGCCAAAATGCAAGAAGAGAAGCAGACGAGCAGCCAATGAGTAGTGGTCGTGCCAGTCTCGCCTCCATCTCCGATGACGAAACACCCAAAGTGCCTGGCGGTCCTGACAAACCGGTTAGTTTGATAAATAAATGGCATGACAACAACGCCAAAGACAGATCAGTCCACACACAACCTAAACAATCAAAACCTCAGGTGGCTTTCGGAGAAGCGTCGGGCAGCCCGTCTAAAGAGAAGCTGAAGCTTATTGATAAATTCTCTAAGGAAACGGCTAGCTCAACAGATCACGAGAGAGATGAAGAGGTGATTGAGGATGAAGAGCTTGAAGGATGGCCATGCCAGGAGCTTCCATGGCAAAAAATGCCCGCGGGCGATGACAAGACACCCCTCGCTGTCCGCCAGTTCAACGCACGGCTATTGCAGGCAGGTGGTCTAAAGCATGCTCGGGCCGAACATGACGAAGATGAGACGCCGACCGCGTCTCAGTTGGAAGAGGCTCCTATCCCCGCCGTTCCATCGCCAGTAAGGCGCAACGTCTCACAAGTGCAAGGTATTGCCAAACGTCTGAGCATGCCGCGCAGGATGTCTGACGAGGAGGCGACTATCACCATTGATGGAAGGGCGATCACGAGTTCTCTCGGCACACCGACGTCGAAGAGACAGCGTACGGGGGAGCCTTCAACGAACGAGTCTCCTATTGTGAGCGTGTTTGGTAGCAAACTGTCACAGAAATTCGCCGCGCCAGGGTGCAAGGTCCAGGGCGAGAAGACTTCTAGTGTTCATGCTGAGGATGGTGATGGAGGACCAAGCCTGGACGATATCGAGACGCCCGAGGGTGATCATATTAAGGCAACACAAGATGCGGAAATGGTCAGTGCCGAGGAACTTGACGGAAACCAACATAATGATGAAACTGGAGGACCACCGCAAGATAATGCTGAAGGCGACGACTACATAGACGAAGATGAGAAAAAGGCGCGAGAAGAAGCCAAAATCGTGGCAATGATTGGTGCAGCTGAAGAGCCGGCCGCGCAACCTTCGGCAGATAATGTGAAGCGTGCGAAGTCTTTACTCAAGCCGAGGAACGGCAAAAATGCCACTGTCAATCTGTCGCAGACGATACGAATGGGCTCAGCGGATATTGCTGCCCAGTTCGAGAGCCTTAACATGGCTCTCGAGAAATACAAGGACAAGCCCTCTACTAGAGGTGATCTAGTATCCGGCCTGGAGGCGAAGGATGCGGAAGAGTCACTGTCTCTCACTATCCACAAGTCCGATTTTGCAAAGATGAAGATCACTGGACAATTCAACCTTGGCTTCATACTCGCCACTCGTTCTGCGCTGCCTATGGACGCCGCCCAGACGTCCTCGGACGATCTCTTCATCATTGATCAGCATGCAAGCGATGAGAAATATAACTTTGAACGCCTTCAAGCTAGTACTGTGGTACAATCGCAGAGGTTGGTGAGACCAAAACAGCTCAACCTAACAGCGGTGGAAGAGGAGATTGTGCTCGAGCATAGGGAAGCTTTAGAAGCAAACGGCTTCATAGTGAATGTTGACGACGAAGCCATGGTCGGCGAGCGCTGCTCACTCGTATCCTTGCCACTGAGCAGGGAAACTGTATTCGACCTCCGAGACCTAGAAGAGCTTATTAGTCTGTTGTTGGAGTCACAGGCTTCCAGCGGCGACAAGCATATCCCTCGTCCGTCGAAAGTGAGGAAGATGTTTGCAATGAGAGCATGTAGAAGCTCGGTGATGATAGGCAAGACGTTAAATAGACAGCAGATGAGTAGCTTGGTGAGGCATATGGGTGAGATCGAGAAGCCGTGGAATTGCCCGCATGGGAGGCCGACTATGAGACATCTGTGTGGGCTTGGTGTATGGGATAAGGTGGGGTGGAAAGAGGGCGATGGGGAAGATATGGATGGCAATGATGGAAAAGCTACCGATTGGACTGCTTATGCGAGGTCGACGAAGCAGAAATGAATAGCATCAAGGCGTGGACAGCAGAAAGGCTAGAGCACATGCTGAAGGGAAGGCGCTAAGAGGTGGTCCAATGAATAATCCCCTTTCACTGTCCACTTCGCAAGATCTTCTCTCTCTCGTCTGTTGGTTACCGCCGTGTGGTCTTGCCCAAAGAACGAGAAGCTACAAGTCATGCTGTATTCGTATGCTTCGAGGAGACAGGTTTCACTATAGGAGTGCCTAGTTGCCAGAAACGTCTGGTTTGTCCTGATACTGGGAAGTTCGCCGTGAGCACAGGAAGATAATGAATACCTAATGGCCTTTAATCCTAGCCACTTTATTAATCAGTAACGAGGCCTCATGCCCACCTCTTCTATTTCCTCCACTAAGGCTGAGGAGCTCTAGTCGTCTACAAATGTCAGCTGTTGGTTTGGGTTCCGACAAGTACTTCTCAACAATTCCCGGCCTGTTGAGAGAGCTTCGAGTGCCCCCTTTGCCTACAAGTTCGTTGTAGCTAGTCAGCTATCATGCCATCATCAATGAAGCTCGTCAGAAAGTCTTTTCCCTCAATACGGAAGCCCTGCAAGTAAATGTACTTATTTTACAACATCTTAGAGCAACCGGTTGTCTCCTCGTGTCCGCCATGTTCGCGGAACTTAAGCGAACAGCTGCTTCTGCCTTCTTCCTACCCTTAATGCCTATTATATTCTTTCTCATGCAGTCCAGTCCCAGTCCCCGTGAGATCCGACAAGCCGAGAACATGGCGGGAAGTGACCGGAGGGAAACACATCCAGTTTGTTTGTTCAGCATGCCGAAGTACTCACTGCGGCACGGTCCGCGAATAAACCTTGACCAGTCCCATCGCCACCATAAATAGACCGCACCCGCAGAGGCGAGCCAAGTTGGAACACGACTCTTGAACTTCAGGTGAACGGGAACTCGGTAGATGCCTGAGCTTCGGCTGTTTGCGCGAGGTCGATACCGATAGTTAATGCCTATTCTGCGCAATTCCAAGTGTTTAAAAGCCATCTGCCACACGATGATTTATAAGTCGACGGGACTTCGAACAAAATAAAGAAAGGTGTCCTTCGAAGTCGCGGTAGAACGGATTAACTGTACTGTAAGTGGGCCTTCGACCACATGTAAATCTAGTTGTCGCCTATACTGAATGGAATAAAATTGCCTTAGAATTATGAGAGGAACGGCGCGCACGAACAGTCGGCTTTACAGATATGTTTGTGCTGTCTGCCTCCCGATGAAACAAGTATCCCTTGCCCTTCTTCCGATAGTGTCGACTAATGCATCAGGCGGACAAGGGCCGCCTTGAACAGACTACGTATAACTAGAATATGCTTCATTTTAGCTCTGTGGTCAGCAGCTGCCTCCGCCGTGCTCTTTCACACATTTGTCGTGCTGTTCTCACGGATGGCACCTGAGTCCAGACGCAATAGGTATTCAATGGTATCATTCATCCGCCCAACGTGCTTGTACAGGCAACAGCATTGTCTCACGCCGAGACGTTATCAATACAACCCAAATGCTCGCTTCATATCCTTAACGCCGTACACCGTCTATCATAACTCCTTTGGTGTAAGTCGATCGTTCAACGATGTGCCATTTCCGGTCTGAGGTCGCTTCGGCGGGGCTCGATGAGTGGGTGTAATTGTGCGAGAAAGGTAATCGCTAGATCTCCGCATTAGTAGTGTGTGCTGGCTTCATGGGAGCCAGGAGAGTTGTTGGAGGAGTGACATACCCCACATGATGTAGCAGGAGGCGATTGTGAGGATCAGCGTGCTGCGCCAAATACTATGCTTGAATTAGAGATGTTGTTCCTGGGGATTGTGTAGAGTTATTATTGGGCGATGGAGAACATACGTCTGATTCCCCCCCTTAGGCGCAAAGAACCACGATGCGACGGCGAGAATGACGCAGATAACAAGGCCGACGAAGATGGAGTAACTACAGCGTCATTGTTAGCTTTTGCTTAAATCTTCTTATCCTACAGGTATTCGAGCCTTCCAACCTCAACAGATGTCCAAGACACTTACCCGTTAGCCATGATGAAGTATAGTCAAGGAAAAAGTGTAGGTTGTTATACTCCAAACGCCTCAACAGCAGCTCGATTCCCAGCCGCAACCTGGAGAGACGTCGTAGCTCACCCCTGCTCCATGGTCTTGGCATGATATTAGGTATCATGTGACAGCTGATAAGACCACAAAAGCTTATCTTACCGCATTATCGCGAGGCTGGCGACATAAACAAGGCTGCGGTATGAATCCCCCAAGGTGTTTCGGCGATTAATATTCAACGACGAATTTTAAAAGTTCAAGCAATGTCATGGTATAGCGGCCTCTCCCTCTCCAGCCGTATGAATTGATGCTGCTTACACATAGCCCGTTCCCGACCTCGTATCCGGTTCCAACCTACCCAGTAAAGAAAAGACGCCGAGAGTCTTTTCTTCCAGGCCCAGCCCCCGTGGTCTCCGGTCTGATCAACGGGGAAAGCCGGAGTAGGGATTGGTCTTTGCCATATTTTTTCTACGAACCATTATATTTTGCAGGCGAGCTCCTTGTTTCGAACACTTATAGTTGCCTTTTACTCGATCCTGTTTACGGTACGACTTCAAAACATTTATCTAACTTGTCTGATATGTTGATGTTTTCCATCGCAACCCATCTGGTGACCTTGCACCGAACCTTTATAGTTGACTTGTCTAGTGACTGCTCGTCAAACATCAGCACTTTCATAAACCCGACTCTGGAGTGATGCGGGAGTTTATTCATTAAAGTCTCACAATATCTGAGGTGTCTAGCTCTTCGATGAGAGTTCTTCGAGTGATGCGGGAGTTTATTCAATAAAGTTTCACAATGTCTGAGGTGTCTAGCTCTGCAATGGGAGTCCTTTCCTTGTTTCAATCTCAACTGCCGCTTACACCCATAGTTCTCATGTTCTTGAGTCCATCGTCTACTTTGGCCCGCACAGGGATCGGGACAGGATACGGCTCATCGATTTCCTGTTACCATCTCTTCTGCGCGCTGCCGCGCCGACGGAAATAGGTCATCACAAGGTCAACCATGGCACACAGGTAACCACTTTCGCTCTCGAAGATCATGGTTCCGCCAATGTACCGGGCTGGATCATCCTAAAATATGAGCTATCATGAGGATGGGTAGCTTGAAGGGTTTATTGATTGAGAAGGTGGAAGTGGAACACTGAGTTTCGTCACCATGATTCATTTATGTAACTTATATGTATGGCGCGCCGGGCGAAGAGGAAAGAGCCGCACTCTGCATTTCGCCTGTCAAAGTCCAAGCAATATCTAAAAGTGTGTCGGTTTCTTCTATGATATATGATATTTTCCCTTTCATTTCTAAGCCCAATCGAGGTCCCCACCATCATTATCGGCCGCATCATGGTGCCCATGATTTCCTGTGTTATCGCCTCCTGCATCATGCGCCATAGCATCGCCCTCCATATGAGTATCATTATCCTTAGCAGGGCTGCTTGACGAGTCCATATGATCCGCCGGATGAGGCAACGTAACCGGCGGCAACGGCTTCTGCACCCAAGCCAACTCCACCTTTCCGACGCCAGGCAACTCATTGTTAGGCACACCGTACATGAATTTCTCAGCTGTGAAGCGATCGTTGAAAGTGACCTCCGTCTTGTTGCCCTTGTTTTCGAGGACTGTGAACTCTCCGACACCCTATTTCCGTTAGCAAACATCCCTAAATTCAGAAATAACATAGGAGACAACGTACAAGAAGGAACTGCCTCAAACTCTCGTCCTTAGCCGAATCACCGAAGTCTGCACCTGAAACGGCCACTGTCTTCGGACGGTTGTCAAGTCTATAAGCGTTCGCTCCTGTCGTGACGCCGCCGCGGCCTTTAAACGCGCCACGGCCACGGGGTGGAAAGGCGCCTCTGCCTCTGAAACCACCACGTCCTCTGCCTCGTGCTGGCCAGGCGCCGACATGGTCTTCTGCGTTGTTAGGATCAATGCCGAGACTTGCTGCTTCTTCCTCCAAGGCCGCGAGTTGTGCCTTTAAAACATCAGCTTGGCTAGATGGCTTCTCACCATCTGCTGTAGGCGCGTTGGTCGTCGATGTTGGCTGGGAGGCATGGGGAGACCAGATATTGACACGAGGAGTGTATGCGCCTCTGCCTCTGTATCCGCCTCTTCCTCTGCCTCTGAAACTCTGAGCATCATCTTGATGACTAGCCGCTTGACCTAGCCTCCTGGTTTCTGCTTCCAATGCAAGCATCTTCTCTCTGAGCAGCTCGGCTTCGCTCTTTGAGTTGTTCGCGTCTGCAGTTCCATTGCCCTTAGCTTTCGCCTCCATCGCCGCAAGTCTCTCCATCAACTTCTTCTTCTCCTCCGCTTGCTTCTTGAGCAGCTCTTCGGCCTGTTTCTGCATAGCGGCCCTCTGCTCCTCAACTTCCGCCATTTTCTTTGCTTTCTCCTCATGTGCGGCTTGCGCTTCGGCCTGTTTAAGTGCAAACTCCTCCATATCTATTGGCGGCCTTTCTACACCTTCTTTCGAACCACGTCTCGATCTGGTGGCAGATAATGGCTCGATTTGAGCGATTTGAGACTCGTCCCTATACCAAAACACCTTCACAAAGCGGTTATCGAAAACGACCTTGGGTGACTTATACGCAGCCTGCGCAGAGTCGAAGTCGGCAAACTTTATCATAGCGACGCGCTTCCCAGTGTCAGGTCTCATTGTTACGTCTGAGACATTCCCATACTGGTTGAAGAAATCGCGAATCTGTTGTTCTTCATAATCCTCTTCTGGAATACTCTCGACAATAATAGTTGTCCTGCTTCTGTCGTAGTTGGGACGAGAGTCGGCGAAATCTGGACGCCCGCCACGGCTACCACCATTCATCCCACCGCGGTCGCTGAAGCCTCCTCTTCCACCACGTCCTCTGCCTCTCTCTTGGCTCGGTAGTGGCCCTGGTCCAAAGCGTTGTGGTGTTTGCTGACGAATAGGGGACGAGCCCCTCTGCTGACGGAGCATCAATGACGCATTCGTAGGATCGTACTCATCGTTCGCTCCTGGATGGACATATATGGAGTCCTGGCCATGCTCGTACTTGCAGCTGTTGCCTCTTGCGCAAAACCCTTTGGTATCATAGTCTCTGCACCTTCCTCTACGTCCCTTTGGGCCCAAATTGTTGGAGCGCATATCCTGTGGAGCTTGCGGCCCATTTGGAGGAAAGCCTGCCATACCTGGCATGCCCGGCATCCCTTGCATCGCTTCCTGTAGAGCCATGAACGCTGCCATCGGGTTTTGCGGATCAAATGGTGGTATTCCAGGCGGTAACTGCATCCCAGGTGGCATAGGAGGCATGGGTGGCATGGGCGCATGTGTTGGGCCCTGGTGGAACTTTCCAAAGCTATCGTAGTGGCCCTGCGGTGCCTGCTCGCGGCGCTGCGCCTTATATCCTCCACCATTTATGTCACGTCCTAGCGTCGCCTCGGAGTCGCCTCTGTCGTCAAACCCGCGCTTCCTTGCGCCGCCTGGCCCTGTTGGAACGCCCACTGGCATGTTATTTGTGAATTGAGCTGACGGACCTGTAGGCGGCGCAAAGGCTGGCATTTGTTGTGGGGCATTTTGAGGAGAGGGAATGCCGCCGCCTTGAAGATAACGCTTGTAGAGGACCGTATCAAAGAGGTCTTTTATGAATATGGCACTGTCTGTACAGGAAAGTCAGCCAGGCACAATTGACGGTCGCGAAATGGACGCGACGAACCTTCTTTGAGAAAGTCGGGAATCTCGGCTTCGCATAGTTCTCTGACGGTCTGAATGTCGCCATCGTGTCTCAGAAGTGCAAGAACATAGTCGGCGAGGACATCGGCGTCGGCGTCGGATCTATATCAACTCGTTAGCTATGACCTCAATATCAGGCTCAGCTTTGGACGCTGGCGCAAGGAGTAAACTTACGTATTCTCCAGTCGCTTCACAATCCAAACCTTCAATTGAGGCGCTTCGTCATCTGTGAACAGCATCTCGACAAAAGGTCTGATGATGTTCTGATGTAGGTTGGAATGCGGTGTCTTGTTGTCGCAGCAAGCAAGCTCGAGAATTATTCAGGTATCGTATCTCGTACCTGTAGCCTTGTCGCGACTGCGTCAATGTCACTTTAGAAGGCTGAAGTATAGCCGCTACAAGCGCCAAACGGCAGTATGAAAGACAGCACCTGCAAAATTTATTTGTTCATCTTTAAACCTATGAAGTGGTGCAATTAAATTTCCGTACTGTACAGGGGATATTGAAAATTTTGTCAGGCCAATGTGAGCACGAAGGAAATTGAAATGTCCCACAACGAAGCTTCTCAAAGCAGTGAAGAAGATTTCTCCAAGCCGGCACTCTACGACGACAATGATGATTCAGGCTCTGAATTCGCGGAGGAGTACGAGAGCGAGATCGAAGAGGAGCTCGTGAGAAAGCCAAGATCAAGGTCAACATCTCGTGCAGTGAGCGAAACAGGCCCAGAAGTCACGTTTTCATTACCACATCGGCCGTCACCGAAAACAAAACCGATTGACGAACCGCCGAAGAAAAAGTCCAAGAAGTCAAGGTCTGAACGGGTAGCTTTTGCTGGGGAGGCTAGAGTTGCGGCGCCGGCACGAGTCGAGGTGCTCCGTCAAGAAGCTCTCAGTCATGTCAGACGTAATGCCCCTGTTTCTTCTGGAAAGAGACGTGCTCGTCCCAAAAGGAAACGGATTGCAACACCACTCGACAAATACCGCCGCCTTCTCAATCATGAAATCAAAACCGTCAGTTCTCCCCCACTGAACCTATACAAGAACAAGTTTTACCTCCTTGGAAACCAAATCGGCAGTTCAACGTGGACGGCGGAGGAAAAAGCGAAACTTTTCACCGCAGCAGAGCGTGGGGGAAGGTACGACTTTCCAGCCATTGCGAGAGTGGTAGGAAGCAAGAGTGCATATGAGGTACAGGAGTATTTGGATGTCATCCAGAAGAGTATAGAAGCGAGGGGGAGAGGTGACGGCAGACGTATGAAAGGACTGAATTTGGTGGATATTCCTGCTGCCAAGGAGATCAGCCAAGAGTGCTGTGAGGTGTTGGAAAAGAAGGCTCAATACTTGGTTCAATGCCAGGAGTATCATGATATGCAGGAAGAGCTGGAGAAGTGGGGTGATGATGTGTGGTTGTTGTCCCAGGATAATATATCATGGATTACGAAGGACTCGGACGAGAAAGCTGGTGAGACGGTTCTCAAGGAAGTCTTACCAGCGGCGACGTTATTCAATACAAGGAATTGGTTGAAGCTGAGTCGAGGGGTGTTCATGAATTCGAATCCCGAAAAGAGAGAAGAAGGCAACTGGATGAAAATTATCAAGGAAGGAGAAGAACAAGGAATTTACGCGACAGCGTTGCAAGATTTTCATACACTAGCGGTGACAATCACAAGAAGACTAGTTGCGGCGATCAACTTCAGTGCGTTAGGAAGGATAAAGGCGCAGAAGAGGAGGAGGCGAAACGGGAAGGAAAGACGTAAGGATGGGGAGATTATTAAAGCCGATGTTTTGGCGGCCGTGGACAATCTTGGGCTGAAAAGTGATAGCCGCGACTTTTGGAGGACAGCAGCAAGGAGGAACCATCTGGAAGTTGTCGATGACGATTTTCTGGCCAAGCCGATACTCGGGTACGACGAGGTTGAGAGTAGACTAAGCGAACGGCGAAAGAAGCCAAACTGGAGGACGAGGCGTCGTGGAAACTCGGTCTCATCAAATACTTCTACAAAATCGGCCGTGTCGACAGCATCCATCGGCTCAAACAACTCGTCGGCACAGGAGGCAGAAGAAGATGTATCAGAGGAGGACGAAGAGGATGAGAATAGCGAGAATGATGAGGAGGCAGAGTCACTGAGGGAGGAACTGTCCTCTGATGCTCAAGCTGCGAGAGGCGCTCGAGGGGCGAACCACGTTGAAAGTTCGGCGGAGGAGGCCTACATGTCGTTCGTGGAAAGCATAGACCGGTACAAGTCCACAAAAGCCGAAGTCAAACTATGGAGGATGTTGACCGAAGAGGCACCGCTCGAGCTTGGGCTTGACATCAAAGCGGCAAGAGAAGCACGACTTCCAGATGTGTTTGTCAGGGAAAAGGATGAGCTGGAAACAGACAAGTGGAGAGAAAGGGTTGAGTTCTGGACACCATGGGAACATCTTGATAAGATGCCCAAAGACGATGACTTTGACAAGACAGTGACCGCACACTCAGAGAGCAAACGTGCACGGAGCAGGTCTGCGGCTGAAGGTGCAAGGAAGAAACGGAAAGTCCGGTTCCATTCGACTGCGGAAATTGAGTCGGAATCTGAAAATTCAATGGTGGCCGACGAACAAGATGAAGCGGACGATGAAGACGATGAACATGATCTAGTAGAGCCGGAAGAACACGATGAAAACCAGGACACCGGGGATAATTCAGTGGCGACCGACTCAGATGTCTCGCATTCCGACGCCGACCATGACGAAAGCCAACCACACCGCAGCAAACTACGCCCAGATGTTTACGAAGTCCAGGGGACGAAGCCGCTCGCCAAGGATCCCAGACATGATGGTCCTTGCGCTCAATGCGGCAATATGAAGTTTACAAGATGGCGTAAAAACCTGTCAGGCGAGAAACCTCCCGCCGATGGCAAGATATGGTGCGATGCCTGCTACAGGCGAGACTCGGTAGAGAAGAAAGAGAAGCGTGAGGCCGCGGCGTCAGAGGAGCCAGACCGGCCTTCGAGCCAAGAACACTCGGATGCAATCCAGGAAGAGGTTGAACCCAACGATCAAAGTGACGATGGCGTCGGTTTTGTTCTTACTCCCGGCGGACTCGTGCGTCGTGAACGGTGGACATCGGTTGCGACAGAAAATACAGAAGCACCATCATTCCAGATGAGTGATGAACAAGCACCGTTCAGTGAGGGGCCTACTGCAAGGTTACTGGACGATGTAAACCAGGAGGGCGATGTGGACATGAATAGATCTGAAAGTTTGACTCCGACACCACGCTCGCCACCGAGCCGGATCACGAGAGCTGCGCGAGCGTCACAAAGAGGAGCTTCCTCGCAGACTGCTTCGCAGGGGGAAGCGTGGTACGCTAGCCCTGTATTCTCGAGTACACAGCTTGATGATCTATTGGGAACGCAGCCGATGGGCAGCTTGCCGGACTTTCAGCCCGAATTGGGCGACTCCGAGTAGGATATGTAGATTGCAATGATACCCCAAGACCAAGACATAGAATAAAATATAAAATACTAACTACATTGTACAAAAAGAACCCGAGAGTAAGTCCAGGATGCGAAACATGATACCATTTGGTAAACATATGACTTGCTTACTCCTGATGAGTGCGCGTCGACTATACGAGCTCGCGGCGTGAGTACTGAGTAATTACTTGCGAGATGTCCAAAAGAAGGGTCTTTTCTTTCCTTTTCCAATATAGCAATTCACAGAAGACCAACCCTATTATATCCCCCCTGCTCGACGTTGCCAAGGAGCCTGAAGCAGCTTCAACATGCCAAGACCAAACTTGTAAGAGTAGAGATAACGGGCTTTGCTTTCATAAAAACGATATTAGCAAGGCATCGAAAAATGCTTTCCCAGGCTTTCCAACATCGACCCCTCAGCCCATAATTGTGTACTCAGCACTCTTTTTGCCGCCTAAAAGGCGATCGTTACCATCATCGCGCCGCTGGCTCTTTTGGCTCGCCGAGGCTTGCCGAAAGCCCTAGATTAAGGTACGTATCGGCAACCATCACGAAGTCGAACAGGAGGCCTATTTTCAGCAAAGATTTCGATTTAAAGAAAAGTGCGCCAGTAAAATTAAACAAAACGCCACAATTTAAATGCTCCGCTCAAAGTAGCTTGAAAGTGATGTCTTGCATAGCGTCATAAACTCGCGCTGTCCGCCAATCAGCCAACCCTCTGCGGACAACAGCTCACAGCAGGATAAGGCACGATAGACTAAGCTCCTTCCGGCTAAGCGCGTCAAAACAACCCTCTGCCCCACCAAACGAATTATCTTACCTTTCTCCCGCTTTGAAGAACTCCTCACCACCACGTCTGTCGCGAGAAGTATAAAGTTTATCTTCATCGCACTTCTATCACCCTCTGCAAGGCCATCTCGTCCGAGCAGATAACGATAGACTAGGCATCAAGGCGACTTTTATATAGTCCCTCGAGCCTCTATTACCCCGCTTCGGCACCCAGAAAACTTCGTCACCTTTCGCAGCTCAAGGAAGCCCAACCGCAATCATGGTTAAGTAAGTTCATACTTTCTATTATCATCTATACTGGTGGTTTCAGCTTCCAAATGAGATGCTTCAACCTCATCGGCGCCTCCAGTCGCGACGGATGCGCTTCTTCCGAGGACATGCGGTCGCAGACTCGAGACAACCTCACCCAAACAAGGAATAAGCGCTGACCATGTCTTCCTCAATAGCTTCACCGTCGAGGAGGTCCGCGGCCTCATGGACAAGCCAACCAACGTCCGTAACATGTCCGTCATTGCCCACGTCGATCACGGAAAGTCCACCCTTACCGATTCCCTCCTGTCTAAGGCCGGTATTATCTCCTCCGCCAAGGCTGGCGAGGCCAGAGCCACCGATACTCGTTCCGATGAGCAGGAACGTGGTATTACCATCAAGTCCACTGCCATCTCCCTGTACGGCAACCTTTCCGATCCAGAGGATCTCAAAGACATCGTCGGCCAGGTCACCAACGGCTCAGATTTCTTGATCAACTTGATTGATTCGCCAGGTCACGTTGATTTCTCTTCTGAGGTTACCGCTGCTCTCCGTGTCACCGATGGTGCCCTCGTCGTCGTCGACACCATTGAGGGTGTCTGCGTCCAGACCGAGACCGTCCTCCGTCAGGCTCTTGGTGAGCGCATCAAGCCAGTTGTTATCATCAACAAGGTTGATCGTGCCCTTCTCGAGCTCCAGGTCTCCAAAGAGGATCTTTACCAGTCGTTCTCCCGTACCATTGAGTCCGTTAACGTCGTTATCTCCACCTACTTCGACAAGACCCTCGGTGACGTCCAGGTCTACCCATACAAGGGTACCGTTGCCTTCGGTTCCGGTCTCCACGGATGGGCTTTCACCGTCCGCCAGTTCGCTCAGCGTTATGCCAAGAAGTTCGGTGTTGACCGTGTTAAGATGATGGAGCGTCTTTGGGGCGACAACTACTTCAACCCACACACGAAGAAGTGGACTACCAAGTCTTCCCACGAGGGTAAGCCACTTGAGCGTGCCTTCAACCAGTTCATCTTGGACCCAATTTTCCGCATCTTCGCTGCTGTCATGAACTTCAAGAAGGATGAGATCAACACCCTCCTCGAGAAGCTCAGCATCAAGCTCAAGGTTGAGGACCGCGAACAGGAGGGCAAGGCCCTTCTCAAGATCATCATGCGCACTTTCTTGCCAGCTGCTGATGCCATGTTGGAGATGTTGATTCTCCACCTTCCATCCCCAGTCACCGCCCAGAAGTATCGTGCTGAGACTCTCTACGAGGGTCCAGCCGATGATGAGGCCTGCTTGGGTATCAAAAACTGTGATCCAAAGGGACCACTCATGTTGTACGTCTCCAAGATGGTGCCAACTTCCGATAAGGGTCGTTTCTACGCTTTCGGTCGTGTCTTCTCCGGAACCGTCAAGTCTGGACTTAAGGTCCGCATCCAGGGACCAAACTACGTTCCAGGAAAGAAGGAGGACCTTTTCATCAAGGCCATCCAGCGTACCGTCCTCATGATGGGAGGAAAGGTTGACCCAATTGACGATGTTCCAGCCGGTAACATCTTGGGTCTTGTCGGTATCGATCAGTTCTTGTTGAAGTCTGGTACCCTCACTACCTCCGAGACTGCCCACAACTTGAAGGTCATGAAGTTCTCCGTCTCCCCAGTCGTCCAGCGTTCCGTTGAGGTCAAGAACGCCCAGGATCTTCCAAAGCTTGTTGAGGGTCTTAAACGTCTATCCAAGTCCGATCCTTGTGTCCTTACCTTTATCTCCGAGTCTGGTGAGCACGTTGTTGCCGGTGCTGGTGAGCTCCATTTGGAGATTTGCTTGAAGGATCTTGAGGAGGATCACGCTGGTGTCCCACTCCGCGTTTCCGACCCAGTCGTCGCTTACCGTGAGACCGTCACTGCAACGTCCAGCATCACTGCTCTCTCCAAGTCTCCAAACAAGCACAACCGTATCTACATGATCGCCGAGCCACTTACTGAGGAGGTCTCCCTTGACATTGAGAACGGAAAGATCGGTCCCCGTGACGATATTAAGATCCGCGCCCGTTACCTCGCTGACGAACACGGATGGGATGTCACTGACGCCCGTAAGATCTGGTGTTTCGGTCCAGACACCAACGGTGCCAACGTCCTCGTTGACCAGACCAAGGCCGTCCAGTACCTTAGCGAGATCAAGGATTCCGTCGTCTCCGGTTTCCAGTGGGCTTCCCGTGAGGGCCCAATTGCCGAGGAGCCAATGCGCTCTATCCGCTTTAACATCATGGATGTTACCCTTCACGCCGATGCCATCCACAGAGGTGGTGGACAGATCATCCCAACTGCCCGTCGTGTCCTCCTCGCCTCCGCTTTGTTGGCTGAGCCAGGTCTCCTCGAGCCAGTCTTCTTGGTCGAGATTCAGGTTCCAGAGTCCGCCATGGGTGGTGTCTACGGTGTCCTTACCCGCCGTCGTGGTCACGTCTTCGCTGAGGAGCAGCGTCCAGGAACCCCACTCTTCACCATCAAGGCCTACCTCCCAGTTATGGAGTCCTTCGGTTTCAACGCTGATCTCCGTTCCCACACCTCCGGACAGGCCTTCCCACAGTCTGTCTTCGACCACTGGCAGATTCTTCCAGGTGGTTCGCCACTTGACGGAACCTCCAAGGTCGGTACCATCGTCCAGGAGATGCGTAAGCGCAAGGGTATCAAGGTTGAGGTTCCAGGTGTTGAGAACGTAAGTTATCAGTCTATTCTGTATCACATTGAGCTTTCACTAACATGCGTACTAGTTCTACGACAAGTTGTAAACAGCTTCTATCCACCCTGATTAGATACACTGAGGTGCTGTATCATCTTCGCATCTCTGAGAATATGATTCGTGCAGTACGATGACTGAATGACCATACCAAGGCACTGCCTCACATTTGCACACAAGGTCGAGGAAGTGGGTTAAGCTAGCTTGATGACTTGTAGTGAAGGGGGTTGATATAGCCAAGAGATGAATAAATAAATCACTCTTTCCTTTTGAACGTTTTGCTTTTGCCTGCCTTTGATATCTGATTGATTTGCTTTGTGTTTTCGTTCTGTAGATAGATAAAAAATGTCAATTAACCAAGATGGCAAATTGTAAACTGCCATCAAAACTTTGGATCTGCACTTGGCTGCTACGTAAATGCAATTATCTTCGCAACTGCTACCTTCTTCACTCACCGTCTCCCATTTCCGGTCTGCCGCAGAATGTTTAAGACCCAACTCGAGCCTCGCCGTGGCCCTGGATCAAGTGATGCAAAACAAGAGGTCGTCGCCAGCTTCGAGAAACAGCCTCGACACCGACACTCAACAGCCATGACGTATCATTCCCCATAGTAGGAAGGAAATAGAGAGCAACTGTATACGGGCTCATACTGCTGAACATTATTTGGGTGGCAGTTTTGTGGTTCTGCCGGATTCGATTGGCAGCCCAGACGAGCTCGGCAATGTAGGTGGCATTTTTGCAACGTCTTCTGAGCCATAAACCATGACTGCCTATTTCTTCCCAACAGACTGGTTGTTAAAGGACAAGCTGGCGCTCAATCTCGCCTGTCCATAAATAGCTGCCATATCTGCCTTCTCGACTTTTGTTGAATTGAAGACTGCCCACGCAGTCAAACGACAGTCCCGCGTCGGACACGAGAAACGGACGACAAACGGAAGGCAAACGCCCACGAGGGCAGCGACCGCACGCTGCCGCCCTCAAACGGATCCATGGCGATGCGCACCTACAAGTACGGAGGAGATCGCAGAATTAGAATAGCAAGTAATTAAACATTTACCCCCCTATCTACTTATTCCGTCGCTCCCGGCGCGTCCAGCACAGTCGCTAGAGCGGCCTAATTGCAACAACTTTGGTCTTGAGATCCCTCAATGCCTCCAGTGCGGCCTATGTTTTCTTCAGCTCGAACTTCTGACCCTCAACCCTCGCATCATTCTTAGTGGTCTCCTTTACCAGGCTTTGAGCATGCGTAGCATCCTTAATCGCAAGATCAATGGCAACAGTGAATCCTCGAATGTAATCCCCAGATATCATACGTTTAGAATATATATGCCTGTATTTGGTCAATTGGAATCTCCACCTCACTGATAAGATCATAGAAAAAAACGACGAGCAGGATATAGGGGACACCCACCGTATAAACACCCGGCAACATTATCTCAACAAACTTATGCAAATTCTCATTGACCAATCCCGTCTTCTCAGCCAACACATGCCCCTCCGCCAGCGGGTTAACCATATTGATTATAAACGTATTCCCGATGATATTTAATGTGCTGGCCGCACAGTAGGCCTTGTCACAGAGCTCGATATTAGCCTCTTCTACTGCCTTTGCAAATGGCAAGGCACGATCAACCTGGGATTTTTGGCTGGCGGGTACGCAGACGAGCAGCCCTGCGTCGGCCATGGCTAGGGTGCCGAAGACGGGCATAGCGACGAAGTGGTGTGCTGGGGTGGAGGAGAAGAGGAGTTGGCCTACTTCCTCTGAGATTTCGGGGCGGATGGTTGAGCAATCGATGAAAAGCTTGCCGTCTTTTCAAAATGGTAGAATGCCATTGATGGTAGAGAGCATGGCTTTATCATCCGCGATGCAGGAGAGGATGAATTTAACCTTGGCAACTTCTTCCAACGTCGTGGCGACCTGGATTTTATGCGATGGGAGTTCCATGGCAAAAACTTCGGTGTAGGAAACGGCGCGGTTATAGATTATCAGCGGTGCTTTGAGATCGGATTTCTCGACGATGTTCTTGAGCCTGCCGCGAGTATGTTAGTGGTGATTACTGTGACAAAGCCATTGGGGACGAACGCGGCCCATGTTGCGGAGGCCTAACCATGCTACTTGCTCTGCCATTACATTCGGTCGTTTTGAAGGCTGCTGACGAGGATATGTTTCCCACTCCACTTATTGAGGATGAAGACGAAGCTTGACATGACGGGGTAGCGGGGTTGAGGAAGGAGGGAAGGAGGCAATGGGTGGAGATGGGTTGAAGGCCGAATGCCCGACACCAGGTTCAAATGGCAGCCACAAGATGGCGAAGGTATATAGTCTATCTCTCGAGAGTCTCATTGAAGTTGCTCAATTACAAATCATAATCAATGCATTTGATGTCTTATATTTGTAAAATGTAATGCATTAGTTAGACGCGCTATAAAGCTCCTTCACTCATATATGCTTAGCAATCGATCACGCTGTCGACTGCTATTGGTATCATCTAAAACTTTTCCCACTCCATGATGAATCGCTCATTGTACCACATGCGGCACTGGCGATTCGGTCTATCTTCATCTGAACATCCCTCATCGGTGTCCCTCATATCCTCAGCAAAAATCTTATATCCAGCACCTGGTCCGTTTGACCCATATACCACTCAAATCCATCACTACAGTCCAGATCCCCGACACCTCAAACGCCAACTCGAAAAATGGCGATGTCTGATGCTCGGAACAACCTTTGTTTCAGCTTACAGTATTAAGTTACCACTTCGGTGGCACTTTAACCGCTGAACTGGAACCTGGTAGCCTCCAATCTTCCCAACCCGCCGCGTGGCGCAATATAGCGTCGGCGGTAATTGTTCGTGAAATCCTGGAGCAGGGTTCTAATACCTCTCGTACCATATGGACCCTTTGCCAGCTCCGACCCCAAACCTTCGATGAGGCGTCTGGTCTCGGCCTCGGTGACTGTGCCAGCTGGTAACATGCCAATGGTATTAGTGATCCAATTGATAGCATGCTCAGGCATGATGCTGATGAGCTCCAAAAGGACACCAGAGCCATCTGCAAAGACTTCTAATGGGAATGTTATCATCATACCAGCCAACACGGACCTGACCAAAGACTCGCCATGGACCTGGAGCATCTGCTGGATGGCAGCCTGAACCTCAGGTGGGTTCGGCTTGCCGGTGGTGCTCGCTGGGTTGTTACCACCATAAGAGATCGCATCGCGAAGGTAGTGGAGGGCGGCGACGAGAGGATCGCGTTGCTCGAGAGCAAGAGCACTTATGCCAGCCTCGATGGTTGGACCGAAAAGCTCGGACGCAATAAGACGGTGTGGGTAATACAACAGGGCGTCGGTGAGCATACGATAAAAATCCTCGATGATATCTGGCAACTCGCGTGGCTCCAGGCTAGACATCATGCGCAGTGTGATGCGGGCTTGCGACTCGAAGAAGTCGTAGATGGCATCGACGGTCTCTGACTTGACGTTGTCTCTGTCTTCCGAGAACTCACGGAGAATGGCGGCAGTGACCCACAGGAAGCAGCCCTGCTTCGACTGCTCGAAGGAGTGAGCGATCGTCTCGGCCATCTGTGGAAGGAGTGGCTCCATTGCAGTACGGTAGGTGATAAATTGGTTTCTGTAACAGCGCGCAATGCGTTCGCAGATTGGGACGCTATTGATGAAGCGGTTCAAGATCTGGGCCAGCACTGGGAAGACCTTCTTTGCGTACTCAACACAAGGGTGTGGCTCTCCGTTCTCAATGTGCGGCATGACCACCTGGAAGAAGGTGGTGATGAGCTGGACAGAATCTACATCAAGTAAGTTTCGATGCACTAAGTAATAGATGAAAAAGTACTTACCGGCCACACGGAGCTCGCACTCCTGGTCGTTGGCGTTATTGGCAAGGACCTTCAGTCTCTCAACGAGAGGATCAACGTACATCTCCATAAGTCCGTAGATTTGTTCTGGCTTCTGAACACTGATGACAGTGGCGACTCCCTCGCTAAGTTCCTCTTGACTGACTTGAGGAAGTTTGTCAAGGACGGAATTGTAGAAAGACTGCAACTGTACAACCTGTCCGCCCAGGTGGTGCTTGCAATCCTGGCAACAGAACTTCATCGACATAGCAGCGGCTCTGATGATCTCCTTGGAGTCGGTGTCAAACGAGCTCGCAATATACTGGAACTGAGCCTCCAAGAACTCTGGATGGTTGGCAGTCCACTCCGTGTATCTTCCTAGGGCCATGATGGCTGCAAAGCGCAGCTTCTCATGGGATGGGATCTGCACCAGGATTGGCATGATCTCCGGCAGGATAATATCCTCCTCGTTATCGACCATTCTACCCATCGCGCGCATGGCAAAGAGTGGCGCCTCCAACTCCTGCCAATGTGGTACAGAGTGAGCAGTTGCTTGAGCACCATACTTGCCCATCCATGTCTGCATTGCATGAAGCACCTTGTTGAGGCATTCAGTGACGCCCATAACCTCGCAGCAGTCCTTCAAGCAGTCGCCCATGATGTGACGAAATTCGCGGAACTTATCCTCCTGCTCCCTATCGCCGTCGAAGAGATCTAGGGAATTTGGATCATCCGGGGTTGGGAACTCGAGTTGCTTCATCAAGATATCCACCAACTTTGAGTAAACGTCAACACACTGGACTCTGGCCTGGATGTACTTCTCCATAACCAGGTACTGCTTGAGGTCGTACCAGAAACGGAAGGTCAAGCCAATAGCCTCCTTCTCCCAATCTCTAGCCGCACACTCGAGGATAGCCTCAACAAGTGGCACAAAGTGCTCTGGGGATCTTGCAATCAGAACGCACCACGACTCTCCAGCCTCAGCGAAGAGGCGAGTGATGCCCTTGAAGGTCTCCTCATCCTCCTCGCCTGCGGCCCGTGCAATTCTTGGCTTCAAAGTAATGAGCTTTGGAAGAAGAATCTCGATCGACTCCATGTACTCATCCACTTCGTTAGTCTCCTTGAAAATGGTGCAAAGACACTCCACAGCGGAATCGAAAGATGGCTCGACGTCCAGGGAGGAAAAGACACACTCCAACAAATCAGACTTGACAACATCGGCAACTGGGATTTCGCGTAACCAAGAGCTGATACACTCCAACAGACGTGGGCTAGTCGAAGCGGTTTCTGGATACATCTGTCAGCGGGAGAACCTGCATGGTGGGGTAATGGGGAATGTTAACCTGAAGACTGCGCATACTGGACGAGCAACTGTAACACTTGTGGCGCATTCTCGGTCAAAAGCTCCACAGTTCTCTCAGCAAGCTCCTCTTCCTATTCGGCCAGTTAGACTGTTATTCCAAAGGCTTCGCGCCTTGATTCGATTAAGGTCGACGCTCGCGAGCTCGTAGACTATGGCCACATACAGTTAAGGTAATCTTGCGGCCTTCGGTAACTTCTTCTGGCAGGACTCTAAGAAACTCAAGCATAACGCCATGGCTGGACGGGTCGCTTCCAAGAGTCTGTAAGATGGTTTGCAGAACATCCTTCCACTCGGTCATTTGCACGGCGAGAATCGCCAAGCAGACGCACAGTTGTGTTCTGACCGGCTTTGAGCCAGTAGCATAGGTCTTCAACAAGGACAGCAATTGATCGCGGAGGCCTGTGAGCGATTCGCGTGGTATCGTCGCAATGTCGTAGGTGATCTATGATGTCAGAAAATGTGCTGAACTACAAGCATATAACCGGAATTACCTTTCCCTTAAGCGCAGTGGCTGCAAAGACCTTCGCCTCATCTGGGGCTCCAGACTGCAGCATATCTATCACAACCTGCCATGCGCCGGCCTATTTGTCGTCGTCAGATCGTTCCAGTGAACCGAAGGTGACGTTACATACCGACTTCTGGAACTCCTCCAGATATGAGTTCGCCGCCATCTTCTCGTCTCTGCTTCCCGAAATCATGATCTCCATAGCCTGAAGGATAGGCGCAAGGGCGGCGTCGCCATTCGTGTTGGCAGCCATTGTTTACGTTATAGGCGGGGCAAAATGCGCCTCAGGAACGGTGACAAGAGTGGTATAGATGTGACGTGGGTCGTCAGTGTATAAGTGAAGGGTGAGTAAAGCTTCAGAATGTTTGTTCGTTATAATGTGACCAACTACGTGGTAAAAAGAGTGCGTCGTGGTATATGGTAATGTCAAACTTGCAGCAGCCCACTGATGCAGCTATCTGAGGAGTCTCCATCCCGCTAAATTTATCAGCCGCGCCGTCGCGGGGCCGTCAGCCTGACGCGAGGCTACCACTTGCCGCCTGCGCTTTGTTTACAATGCAACATCCAAGACACTAACTGTTATAATGCTGCTGAAACGGGCATAAATAATGTCTCTGGCTAAGATTCAGAGTATTTTATTGGAGTCAGTCTCAAATATTCAAATTTAAAAATCAATGCTTTGAAGCAGTGCTTTCGTATACTAACATTTTAATGTGTACACAAGCGTACAGAAACTCCTTGGCCTCGGAATTACTGCGCATGATAGTTCATCAGTAACTGTCGCGCACCTCGCAACATAACGGAATTGAGACCAAGATAATGGTGCTAAGTCATGCACCAACGCCAACAAGGCTCCCCAAATTATGGTTTTCACATACTTCGCATCACTGGCGCGCGAAACAAGTGTCTGAGGATATGATGGCCAGATGAGGCGTCACATGATAGCGGCCCGAGCCCCTCAAGATGGCCGCACTAACCGTGCCCACTCCAAAATTTCAGCCTTGCGACGGCGGCAGCTCAAGCGCAAAATAATAGCGGCGCGCATTCGCGTCTATCGCATCCAGCCTTCTCCCAATCAACCGGGCTACCTCTCCGCAACACCTCCAAATCTCCAAGCGCTACTACGACGTTTCAGCTCATTTACCACTCTTACCGCATACCTGCGACCCTCACATAACTCATACGAAAATGTCCGGACGCCCAGGCGGAGGTGGAGGCGGCCGCAGAGTCCTTCTCCCACCCATCAACTTCATCTTCAAGCTCTTGCAGCAGCATTCGACAGTCCAGATCTGGTTGTACGAGCAGCTGGCGATCAGAATTGAGGGAAAGATCAGAGTACGTGGTAGCTAGATGCGGATCTAGCTGAGGAGGACGAGCCAAAAGGGATTAGGACTAACAAGGGCGCAGGGATTCGACGAGTTCATGAACCTGGTTATCGACGACGCAGTGGAGGTTAAGCAGGCAACAAAGACTGAGGCTGAGAGCAGGAGACCATTAGGTAGGCGACGCTGCTTAAGGAGAAGCTCGATCAAGCACAGTGGCTAACATCTATATAGGCCAAATCTTGTTGAAGGGAGATAACGTCTCGTTGATTCAGAGCTTGCAGGTATAAATGTTGGTTTGGCATGGGATGTTAGGCGTAATGTGCATGGGACGGTCACGAATTAAGATCTATAGGCCTGGAATACGGCGATACCAGAGAAATGGAGTCATGAGACCCTAGACCTGTGCTTATTTGACGCCAATGTCGAGTTATTGGAACGGCCGTGAGAGCTGGTTAGAGCGATCATACTTTAAACTCGTGCAGTTGCCAGAAAGAGTTGACTTGATGACGGCTATAGGATGTGCGATCCGTTGTAATCCAGATAACCAATTTACGCTGACAACCATAATCATGTATGACAATGGATTGGAGGCTATGGTATCTTATAGTATCCTCCCATCACCAACCACAACCTCATCCAGCATATTATCATGCTCCCCCATGAGCAGCTTCTCCTCCTCCTCCCTCAACACTTGCTCCTCTAGAACCACGCCTACCAATCCCGGCCAACCCTCAACCTTTCCATCCACTCTCTCAGCCTCCGTAATTTCCTTCAGTCTCCTCAGAAAGAAATCATAAAACCCCTTCCCATGTCCCAACCTCCTCAACCCCTCCTCCCCATCCCTCTTCTGAAAAGCTACACCAGGAAGCAGCATAAGATCTAAGCCCTTTCCATCTCCTCGCGTTCCCACACAACCGAGTACACTCTCTCGTGCCTGCAAACCGTCCTCAGATATCGTCGGAATACCCCAAGAGTCTCGCTCCAACGCTTCAAAATCGTCTAACCCGCGCAACTTAACCATATCCATGCACCTCTTTGGCAAATACCCATCTGCGCCTCTATCTCTATCGCTAGCTTCGTAAAGGTAAGGCACGAAGACATCTTTGCCACTTTGCAATGCGTGACGAACTATCGAGGTGGTGGATAGTTCGGAGGTGGGCATGGAGAGATAAATGCATAGGCGTTTTGCTGCTAGGTAGGGAGCGTAGGCCAGGATTGTGCCGGTTACTCTTTGACCTTTAAAAGTTAGACACATGTGATATAAAAACGGGATCACGAGTGGTACTTTGAGTGTCGATGACGGATTGTGGAATTGATGATAGGCGTGCTTTCATTTGCTTTCTGAGTGCAGCTTTGGCTGCTTGGATGGACTGTGTAGACATGGTTGAGTCGTCGTGCATTCTCAGTTGATTTTCTGAGTGGGCAGATGGGTTAGATTTAGCTTGATTTATGGAATGGTGGATTGTTGCGCTGGGATGTGATGTGATCGTGCTGCAGCATGACAATGTAGAGATGAGGCGCGTGGTCACATGACACCTACTGAGATGCAACAACACAATCGTATATCGAGTACGAGTATTGTGCCAGAATCACTATTGCTGCATGATCATCATTAGAATTGTATAAGTTTTGGGCTAAATAAGGATTGCTTGAGGTTCTGGATGTGTCATTACATGGGTATATAATGGTATTGGGTTGTTTATATTCCAGGCAACGCGCTCATAATACCAGCAGCGGCAGGATGGTGCAGCAGTGAGCTCTCCATCCATGCGACGGCGCTGCATCCCCAGGACGACCTCCCCGTTCGACTTCTGCCACTGCCTATTTCCCATGATTGCAATGGCGACATTGCCGCGTGGGACTGATCAGAATGGAAACCGCCCGGGGTTTATGGCTTCCGTGCGCTGGTCCTCGCTTGATTATGGAGGGAAGAGAGCGCAGATGGTGTCTCTTACAACTTGTGCAAATGTGATCTTCGTTTTACGCCCCATATTCTTTCCAGTGTTGGCGTATTTTGCCCACTACCATATTGCGCCATTGACTTGCTAACCCAGCGCTCCGTCTACAGTGTCGGTTTATATAGCCTACACTCTGCGGTGCGTATTTCGGATCATCTCCATCTCACGCCGAAGAGCTTACTGACGCCCTTTCCAACGTTTTTTGCGGTTCCGCCTTCCAAGTACACAGTCGAGTGCCCTTTGACATCCAGCTTGAGGTATCTATACTCGTAATCGGAGCCCGCGGTGGCCCTCTTCTCGAGATGCAGGCTAATAACGCCCTTGTTTAGTGGGCCCTCGGCGTGAAAGTGCATAATCATGTGCTCAACTCCATGCTGGTCCTTCTTAACCGTCGACCTAAGTCTGTCAGCACTGCACTTCACATTGAGATCTACACAACGTACGCAATCGGCCTCGAAACTGCCCACTTGTTGTTTGTTTGCTCCCCATAAAATGTCATTTTCGAAGGGTCACCGAGAAGCTCTTCACATCTTGGGTCTTCTTTGATTCTCTCAGCGGCTCTGTTGTACCAATTCGTTTTACTATCTGGCGCGAAGACTTCTGTATACATGACATAGATAACACCTCCCTACACAGCGTCAGAATCCGTATCCTCATCATGCCAAGGATAGATATAAGGTATGGACGTACGGTCGCAAGAGCTCCCAGTATCATCAGTCCGAAATTGAAAGACTGCTGCGTCGTCCTTCCGATCTTTTCTCCCGCTGACAGCTGGCCCCATGGGACTCTACCATTGTCGTTGAATGGCGTAACAGCCCTCCGTTTTGAACCTGAGCTTGGTGTCGAAGTCGTCCCTATGATTGTCTGTGTCGCATAAGTTCTTGTGGTGACAGCAAGTCTCGAAGAAGCCGAAAGCCTCAGCACTTGTGGTGTTCTTGTCACGGCAAGCATTTTAATATTAACACGCAAGTTTTTGTCTTATTGGTGTGTATCAAAGTTTGGAGTGCCTTTGGTAAAGGCTCGATATCTTTCGCGGTAAGCTGGAGCCTCGCGGCTATGAGTAAGGGCGCTTAACTCCCACTTTGACGAGGTGTGGCTCGTGCGCTTTAAAGCGGCCACACGATCCCGCAAAGCCAATCCACATGGGCCTGCTCTATTTCGAGGCGGGTGTGGCAGAGAGGTGTCAATTACATATCCCTTTGACGTATCTACGCGGTCCATTCCAACACATTTATACCAACAACTAACATTTTGTTCACACCGGACAACAACGTCTGCGAATCATCATGGCGGCTTTAGCTTCTAAGCAGCAGTCGCTCAAGATATTTGAGAAGCTCAAGCAAAAGCCCGCGAATAAAGTAAGGAGTGCCCCTCCGTGGCCAGATAGTGAACGAAGGTCAACTTACTGACGCTGATATTTAGGTATGCTTCGATTGCGGTCAGAACAGCCCAACCTGGACTTCCGTACCATTCGGCATCTATCTTTGCCTCGATTGTTCGTCTAACCATCGTAACCTTGGCGTTCACATCTCCTTTGTGAGATCTACCAATCTCGACCGTATGTCCTCAACTCGCCACGTCTCACATCTCAGCACCACGCTAATATAAGTCATGCAGAATGGCAGTGGGATCAGTTGCGCATCATGAAGGTCGGCGGCAACGAGTCGGCAACTAAGTTCTTTCAATCCAATGGCGGCACTGCAGCACTCAACAGCAAGGATCCAAAGACCAAGTACACATCTTCCGCAGCCACCAAGTACAAGGACGAGCTTAAGCGTCGTGCTGCGAGAGACGCGCAGGAATACCCAGAAGAGGTTGTTATCACCGATGGGGCCAGCGACGCATCCGCAGCACCCGCTGGCGAGCCAGACGACGACTTCTTTTCCTCTTGGGACAAGCCAGCCATAAAGCGCCCAACCCCACCAGCATCGCGCACTGCTACACCGCCAGTTATCAGCCGTACTGGCTCGCCATTCCTGAACGCTGGAAACGGACAAGCTCGCGCTCCCTCGCCACTCTCTGCTACCGACGGCGCAGGCGCAGGCGCAGCTGCTACACCAAGAGTTGTTCACTCCTCTGCTCTGCGTAAGACTGCTGTCGGAGGCGCTGGACCACGCAAAACCTCTGTTCTTGGAGCCAAGAAGACTAAGCTCGGCGCAAAGAAGCTTACCGGTGATATCATCGACTTCGACGCTGCTGAGAAGAAGGCCAAGGAGGAGGCTGAGCGTATCGAGAAGCTCGGCTACGATCCAGAAGCTGAAGAGCCAAAGAAGACTACCACCAAGACCGCCGATATTAAAGTCGCCACTCCAGCTGCTGAGCGCGCAGGCACATACGGCAACCCAGCACCGAGAGAGAACACTGCCGATGTCGAGAGGTTAGGCATGGGCGTCGCACGACTTGGCTTTGGACAGATTGGTGGCGCGAAGCCAGCAGCTGCAACACAGAAGAAGATGGGTGGATTTGGCTCTGTTGGACCGATTAAGTCACGGGAAGAGGGTAAGTTGAACAAAAGGTCCACACTCCTATCTCTAATCACGATGCTAATTCCACCACTAGATGACTCTGAGCTCTATGCTCGCCAAACGTTCGGCGCACAGAAGGGAATCTCATCTGACGAGTTCTTCGGCAAGGGCGCATTCGACCCATCTACACAAAACGAAGCCAAGCAACGCCTGCAAGGTTTTGAGGGGGCGGCCGCTATCTCTTCAAATGCTTACTTCGGCCGTGAGGAGCAAGATGTGGATGAGGACTATGGTGACTTGGAAAACGCGGCCAAGGACTTTGTTAGGAAGTTTGGAGTCACGGCTGGTGATGACCTGGATAACTTGACGCAGGTGCTTGGCGAAGGCGCGCAGAGGCTGCAGGGTGCCATCAGGAACTATTTGAACTCATAGATTTGAGGCTGTGGGAATGATAAACGTGGTAAGTTGGTAATAGGTTTGGGAGTACGGAGTGAGGCGGAAGTTGATTATGAAAATGCATGGTGGTAGATTGGCATGGACTGGACATTTCATAGATGCCACAGCAATTAACTTTTTTTGACATAGGTGCTTCAGATGGAGGACAGTTTGTGGTTTGTGCGGTTGCGTTAGAACATTTGATATCCCTCGCGCAATGCCTTATACTTCTCATCTTGAGCTAAGCGGGCGCGCCGCGCGTGGTAGACAACGTCTGCGGGCACCACCATGACACCTTATTGAAGAGTGGACAGCTAACTACCTGGAAAAGCGCGAAAGTATAGCTGCTCAAATGTTAATACGCGATGTGAGTCCCTGAGAGCAATCCACAATACGCTAAGCCTTGGTAAGGCTGACTGTGGCGTCTACGCCCAGTAGCCCACATACAAAATTCTTGGCACTGGATACGCAGCATAACCTTCATCCGAGACGAATCACGGGAAAGGAGTCCAACTTCCAAAGTGAAAAGCCGTTTTACACGTCTGTATAACTCTCATTCGATTTGCGTTCTTCAGGTCTCCATATTTTGTCGCCCATGGCAGAGATTTTGGTGTCTACCGGCGGGCTCAAAAGGTTTAACCAAATAACACAATGATCAACTTCGTCAGGTGCGACTTGAGCATGAAAGGATCACAGAGTATAAGGAAATCCCGTTAAACCCCATCAAAACTTAGCCGACAGCCGACCCGCACCTATTTGCAAAGAAGGGGTTAGGTCGGCCGTTCCGTCTCATATGTGAGGCTTGGCGTCATCGACCGCTATGAGAAGTCGCGAACCATCTCCATCGCTACTTCCGTCAGATGTCGGGGAGTTTCTCCTTGCCAGACGAAGCTGGTATTTGCTTGTGGTATGTGGCTTCCCTCGATAAATGTTCGGAACCACAAGGTAAGGGGGTCGCCAGATATGTCTCAGGCGCGAGCTCTCATTCCTTGCTCCACGAACCTACCTTGAGGGTGTTCGCATTTTATTCTTCAAATTCTTGCCTTCCCGAGTCTTCAATTTCTCCACAGATCATTATTTACCATGATCACATCCCCAAATGCCAGATGGCTTTCTGCCATCATCGCGTTCGTTCTCGTCATTCTCTTAACCAATCTGTCGTCGCTCTCTCAGTCTTCATTCCCCTACAACACGAGCAGCATCCACAGAACGTCACCCGATACCAAGCCATCTGTGGCACCTCAACCACCCAGCGACTACTCAAAGACATATCCTCAAGACCCCATCGAACGATGCGAAAATCACTACGGGCTAAGCTACCTCCAACACCTCGCCACGCACCATATTCCTTACTGCGAACCCGCCTCCACGTCAACATTCGAATGTTTCCAAACCCAAGACGCAGACGTGTTCTGCGTTGCTCATGGCGTACAACACACCACCTCGCCTGAACTCATGCCGTTCGGCATGAATTGCCAGATGCGGAACTTTACTATTGAGATAGAGAATGACCCTCTGAAAGCTGATGAGTTGAAGGGATACCCGCCAAGTGACTTTAAAAAGTACTACATGTATGATACGGGAATGGATAAGCAGCTTGCATCGTGGGAGGACAATGATGGAAAAGTGTGTAATGCCAGAAGCAACGATGGGACTTTTACGTTGTTGTTGAGGAGGGAGAGGACGGGAAATATTTGGCATCGATTGTTGGAGATGTGGCAGGTTGAGCTTTCACTTGATGCGTTGGAGATGTCGGCTTACATTCCGGGCTTTGACAGGAAGAAGGTTGAGATTGTATTTTCGACGGACGACAAAGGGCCTTGGGACGAGCTGGTGTGGCCCATGATTACAGGGAAGATGCCGCTCTATCAGTCGGAGTTCAAAAGGGACGGTTGTCTGGGGACTGTAATCCTACCACTTCCTGGTTCGACAAGCCCTTATTGGTATGGGGTCTGGGAGGACCTGCCATGCAGGACTTCGTACCTACTCGACCCATTTATCAACGATATGTTGAAGTTTATGAGGTTGAATACCCCGCCACGATTGGCGGACGACACCGTTCTCACTATAGTCAACAGGACTGGAACCTCGAGCACAAGGCAGCTATGGAATATCGACGCACACGCTGAGGCCTTGCGCAAGAGTTTCCCAGATGTGACGGTGCAGGTTCAAGATTTCAGTGTCCTGAGCTTGACGGAGCAGATTCAGATGATTAGAGGCACTGATGTGTTCATGGGCGCCATGGGAGCGGGTTTGACCCACCTCTTCTGGTTGCCGGAGGAAAGCAGCTTCGTGGAGATTATGGCGCCTGGTGCTCATTATAGTGGCTTCAGAAATTTGGCGAAGGTTAGACGGATTCCATACTTTACGACGCATGGTGTGCTGGAGGAGGAGTTTGTGAAGGGTGAAGAGTATCTGAAGTGGAAAGAGGCGATGCATAAACCGAAAGCGAAAGCGCAGGCACCAAAGATGGAAGTACCACCAGCAGTCAACACGATAGCCCAGAAAGACACAAAGGGGGATCGGGCCGAGGATGTGAAGACTACAGCTACCACACGCGCGGTGACCGATAAGGATGCAGAGATACAGGCAAAAACATTGGCGGAGCATGAGGCCTACCTCGCCGAGGCCTGGCGAAATATGCCTGGAATTCCTGGTAGTCCGATTGAACCTATGGAGGATTTCGATGGATATGAGGGCTATGAGGGGGACGGCGCAAGGGCGATAGAGAAGAGACATTGGCAGAACGACGAATATCTTTACATGACTGAAAGGCAATTTATCGCTTTGGCGGCTGCGGCTATAAATGCTCAAAGTAATCGGGGGACGAGAAGTCAAGACATCATACCACACTGAGACCAGAGAATAATAAAGGAGGATGGATCTATCACTTTAGATTCTGCGGCAACCGGTTGGCGGAGACTTCTTCTCTGTAACATATATACTGGGAGATTTGGCGCTTGAGGTATTCCGCAGATTAGATATGTACTCCATAAGAGAATTCCTTCAATTTGAAAGGAGATAAATGCATTTCATGAAAGCCCTGGTTGCAAGTTAGAATTCTGTCTGTAGTACTGTACCGCCGTTGCGGGAGATGGACCGCTTTTATGACACCGCCAAGAGTTCTATCAGGGGCACGCAAAATCGTGGTTCCGTACCGGTTGCGTCGCAACCGGGCCATGATGCTTCGTGAACCAGCTCCTAGAACAACAAATTAGGTGCCAACCAATTTCCTAATTTTTCTCTTCGCTATAACCATTTATTCGCTGTTGAAGGCTTTCCATTCTTCAGCTTCAACATAAACTAAATTGTTCCATTGTCACATCCTGAGCATCGATAACTTTTCCAATCACGGCGCTGGCCTGCCAGGTTGCAACAATGTCTACAAGCAACATGAACAATCTAACAACCCTTATTAAGAGGTTAGTTTAAATTTTTCCCTGGCGCCTGCAGCTTGTATTCATCTAATCCGTAGCAATGCATGTCGGCGCGCATTGGCGCCATGCAGTGTTATCTGACCCATTCTAACTCCCAACACTAGACTCGAAGCTGCGACCTCCCGCCTGGAGGACATGGTATCGTCGACTGTCGACAACACTCCAAAGGATTGCGGTACTTTGGCTGCAGCCACGAGCGCAACTTCTATCCGGTCGCAAGCCATATCCCCAACTCCTATTCCGCCGACCCCGAGAGCCGCGTTTCAGTCGCCAGCACCGACCGTTGCGCCTCCATCCCAGAAAGAGGGGCTTCCAGCACCCATCGAAGATTATGACCACTTCCTGAACACCACTGTGCAAAAGTTTATTGATGTCAGTGCTAAGCTCGGGGGCAAGGTTCAGGAGCAAGCGGTGCATGTTCAGAGGACCTTCGAGCAGGTTAGGAGATTCCTTCTGATTTCGACGAAGGCGAAGAAGCCGGATATGAGCGGAGCTGAGTTCGCAGAGTTGTTGCAGCCTCTTTTGAAGGAGGTTGGTGAGGTCAACAATATCAAGGATAAGAGTCGTGGTGACCCGCTTTTCAACCACCTTAGTGCGGTCGCCGACAGTATTGGTGTTATCAGCTGGATTAGCATCGAGCATAAGCCCGCTAACCACGTCGATGAGACCTTGGGTTCTGCAAAGTACTACGGAAACAGAGTGCAGAAGGAGTACAAGGAGAAGGATCAGAAACACATCGATTGGCTTCAGGCATATTACAAGATCTTTACAGAGCTTTCGCAGTTTGTGAAGGACAACTATGCACAAGGCATTGTGTGGAACGCGAAGGGTGTAAGCTTGAAGGAGGCTATCCAAGCCACCGAGTCCAAGCCATCTTCGCCAGCACCTCCCGCACCACCAGCACCATCTGCAGGTGGACCACCTCCACCGCCTCCACCAGGGCCAGCGCCAAGATTCGAGATTCAGGAGGCACCAACGGCCCCAGTGGCAACTGGTGGACCTGAGGCTGTCTTCTCGGAGCTCAACAAGGGCGAGACAGTAACCAAGGGCCTAAAGAAGGTCAGCGCATCGGAGATGACGCACAAGAACCCAGCTCTGCGTGGCAGCTCCACTGAGCAGAACCGCAGCGACAGCTTGTCCAGCAACTCGTCGGTCTGTCGTGCAAGGAGCCCTGCTCCTCGTAAAACTCCAAAGCCAGAGGCTCTCCGCACTAAGAAGCCGCCGAAGAAGGAGCTCCAAGGCAACAAGTGGATCATCGAGAACTTCGAGAATGAGTCTGAGCCTCTTGAGATTGAGGCTGAGATCTCACACTCTATTCTCATTAGCAAGTGTAACAAGACGACCATCAGGGTGCTCGGAAAGGCCAACGCTATCTCGATCGACAACTCGTCTCGCTTGTCTCTTGTTATTGACTCGCTCGTTTCCTCAGTGGATGTAATTAAGTCGCCGAACTTTGCTATGCAGGTTATGGGTACTCTCCCAACCATCCTTATGGACCAGGTTGATGGCGCCCAGATTTATTTGAGCAAGGACAGCATGAACACCGAGGTCTTCTCGAGCAAGTGCTCCAGCGTCAACTTGAACATCATGGAAGAGGGAGTTGAAGACGCAGACTACAAGGAGGTTGCGATTCCCGAGCAGATCCGTTCCTATATTCAAGATGGTAAGATCGTGAGCGCGATCGTTGAGCATGCAGGATAGAAGCCTAGTAATAAATGAAGGAGCTATGGGCCGCGGCCGTAGTGTAATATCTAACCGGGTGGTATTTGAATGACGGGGACTTAGCGATACACATTCAGACAGACCATTAGAGCAGTCTAGAATAATTTAACTCTTTTCAAGGCAACTCTGACTCTTTTTGTACTGATATTGACCTCGCTTCCATGACCGTTATGCTCCTAATATGTACAGGTCCCAGTATCAAATAGCTTTATGACGATCCGCCCTTTCCTTCCTTGAGCGCCTTCTCGTGCTCAATGACCTGCTTGCTCCAGCTGCGTGCATGTTAGTGATTGCCCTCTTGTCGCTGCGTTTAATGGATTGACATACTATCTGCTTGGGTAGAAACGCCCTGGCTCTGGGAACTTGGTGCGCACCTCTCTCTCGGCGCTGATGGTCCAGACGAAGGCGGTGATGCCGAAGATGGACGCCAGCATAACAGCCGTGTTCGCCTTCCAGTTCTTTGGCTGTGCGTACCAGCCACCAGCTGGCGACCAGACGTGCTTTGGGTATCTGCGGTTGATCAGTTGGTGCCCGCGGATTGGGATCGAGGAGCTCTGTCGCGAAGATGAGAGACATACGGAACTTTTGCGCCGCCACCCTGAAAACTGTTAGCATATATTCTGACAGCTTTGCGCATTAATTCACTTACCATCTTGATCAATTGTGTATATTAACTGGTGGTTTAGCTGGCTGCTACGGTCCAAACAACTCGAGGTGAAGTCGGCGAGGGCGGAGGACTTACCAGGGTGCTTAGTCATCACCCCAATGAGGCGCGAGATCTTTCTCGGTCGAGCTTCAAAAAATACTGGCCGGCACACCCAAACGACCAGCACGCCCGCTCCCCACGATCGCATCTACGAATAACTTCCTTACGGAACCGCCGAGGACACACGCGCGGAATCACATATATACGGCAAATGAAGGGCTTACGGGTGGCCCAGCGCGTGGGCGGACGTGCGCTGGCTGGAAAGACGGCGAGACCTTGTTGTCTCAACATACAACGCCAGACTGCGATCAACCGCTCGATCTCGACAAGCAGGACATTGAAGAGCTCCTTGGCAACGCAGGAGGAGGTCATCTTCGAGGATGACATGCACAACGCACTGCAACACCAGATCTCCGCCTCCGGGGCGTACCCATCGCCAACACCAGAGGCCGCACGCCAATCCGCCAAACTCGCAGCATTACATGCTCGTCTCCAGCTCCCACAAAAGCTTCCATTAGAGACTCTCGCCAGAACTCTCGTCGATGTCTCGGCGGATGCAAACAAAGATTTCAACAATGAGCAACTCGCACAAATCGGCTCGTCTCTGCTTTCTCTACACGTCGCCGAGTGGCTTATGGCAACCTACCCACGCCTGCCAATGGCTGTCCTGTACTCGGCCATGAACGCGTACATCGGCAAACAGACTCTCCTCCAAATGGCGCGTGAATGGGGTATCGACTCCGCCGCAGCACCAGGGTCAGAAGTCGACCCAGGTCTCCTTCAGTACAGCAAGGTCAAGCCAGGCGCCCCTCTGCCAACGGGAACCGCTATCAGACCTAACAGCGAGTGGAACTACCGCAGAGGAATGTCTTCGAGAGTAGTGTACGACGATGAGTTCGGTGACGTGGTTACGAAGAATATGTCTCAGGAGACGCAGACCGCAGAGGCTGCACATGCACAGTTCGTCCGCGCTGTTATCGGCTCGATATACCTCAATGCCGGCCGCGCTCAGGCCAAGCAGTTCATCCGCAACCACGTCCTTACCCGCCACCTGGCCATTGATAAGATGTTTGTCTTTGAGACTGCGGCGAGAGATCTGTCGAGGTTGTGTGCGAGAGAGGACTTCGACTTTCCGGTTGCACGCCTGTTAAGTGAAACTGGACGTGGTTCGAGACATCCAGTTTACGTTGTGGGAATCTACAGTGGAAAGGACAAGTTGGGCGAGGCGGCAGGTGCAAGTTTGGATGAGGCGAGGACGAGAGCTGCGGTTGCGGCATTGAAAAGTTGGTACATGTACAGTCCTAACCCAGGAAAAGGTGTCAATGTCAAGGTGCCGAGTGACGTGGAGGGTGGTGGAGAGTGGAAGGGTATCCACGTCGATCTTGGTGAGATCGTTGCTTGCTAATCGCATTCTCTCAGCAGCTTGGTCAGAGAAGGCCGAGGTTGGAGGCAATGCGATGAGCGAGGAACTATACATTAAGGCGTTGTATGATAGTAGGCATGTCGAAAATGGATAGGCATACAGGAACATGCCACCCGCGTGTATGATGGCGGCCGCTGTAGACGAGATATCATGTTGATAGCATGGTGAAGGCGTATGGATTGTACCAATTATAGTAAATGATAACTCATCAAATTACCGGCTCAATGCCACCTCACCGTAGACCTCACTTTTGCAAATGTTGACTGGTTTTCGTGCTGTGGGCGAGGCTGAAGGCATTCTCTCGTGTATCGATCAGTCCATTCCGAAGGGTGGCTTTTGGGCTGGGACCGAGAAGATGAATAGTTGCGAAAGGTTAACGGAGTTTTGTATGGCTTTAGCACAATTTGCGATTGAAGACGGCCAATGTGGAAGGGAATAGATGGTGATTAAGAATGTGGAAATTCAGAGAAAATGAAGAAAATGGTGGCATTTTTTAGGGCGATTTTAGAGGAAGAAAAGATCATCTCTCACTGCGGTGTATCACTGGTATGCTTCAGTCTGGTGGCTATGTAGTCATTATGATATGTTAATATTTCTAAAATTGAACAATTTTTCCATATGCAAATTAGTTAAGCAGGTTCGCCTATCATCAGTCAAGTACATGGTATTCAGCAAATAACCTCAGTCCTCATCTCCCGGTCCTGCAACACCATTAGTGATATCATTGCTCCTCCGTTCGTCTTTCACGGTCTTACTTGATTCTCCATCTCCTGTTCGGCCTTCAGCTCTTCGGCCTTCTGTTCTTGGGCATCTTTCTTTTGCCTAGCTATCTTCTCAGCCACCTCTCGCTTTTCTTTCTCTTCTCTTATATTTTTCTCTATTCTTGTCGCTTTTATCCACTGCGCTGCAGTTTCTATAGCCCTCTCTGAATGTCGTTTGTTCTTCAATAGAAAGCCTTGGACCTCAGCTGGACTGAACTCGTGCTCTGGCATAATGCCGGCAAACTGCACAGCCAAGAGCTTGATCCTTTCTCTCTCTTGTTCTTCCTCGAGTTTCTGTTTGGCCTCTTTCTCTTTCTTTTCTATTTCATTCTTTGACTTCTCGGCTCCCGTTCTCGTGATCACAGCCAATGTGCTCTTTGCACCGCTGGCAACAAATCCATTAAACTGAACTTCAATCTGCTTCAGCTCAACCTTGGCATCATCTCCATCGACTTTCGTGTAGATACTCCGAAACAATGCAGCCATCATTGCCTTGTCTGCAAGCTTGAACTCTATTTTCATATCAACTCGTCCAGGCCGAACCAGCGCCTCGTCAAGCTTGTCGACATGATTCGTGGTCATGATCAAGACTCTCCCTTCCTGAGAAGCCACGCCATCTAAGACATTCAGAAGCGCTGACAGCGAGATCTTTCCCTGCGTCTTTTCATCGTTGGCAACCAGTTGCACCTCCCCCTTACCAGACTTCGAGACCTTTTTCACAGCAACTTTCTCCGACCCCTTCTCATCTTCTCGGAGGTGTGTTAAGCCAGCCGTATCAATATCCTCCAGCAAAACGACGCAGCGAGGGGGCAGCTCGCTGAACAAGCTAGCCAAACTCTCCTCGTTCATCATCGGACTATTTAGTGAGACAATATAGATGCTCAATCCAAAGCGTCCACTAAGCGCCAAGCTCAACGAGCTCTTCCCAGTTCCCGGAGCACCGTACAACAGATAACCCCTTCGATATGGGATCCCTCTATTGGCATACCATCTCCTGGTCTTCGGTGCCAAATACTCCGCCACATCCTCCAGTACTTCCCGCTTGATAACTTCATCCATGACCACGCTCGTCATCGGCCGCGCCACTCTACTCAGACTCCTCACCCAGGTAAGGTCGTTCGTCGGTCCCGGCTTGCTGGCACCCCGGTATATCAATGTCTTGTTCAAATCCGCCTTCGAACTCAAACTTTTACAATCCATCAACAGCTTTTTAAGCGGCTCCGGGTTCCGTCCAAACGTACTAATGCTGATCTCCTCCTTCTCGCTCGGACTAACATAACCCCCATCACTACAACCCGGCACATGTCGATGAAACAGAAACGGCCTATACTTCCACCAAAATAGATGCGTCCCAATCCCCGGCGTATAATTAAGCGGCTTCTCCTTCCGCTTCTTCGGCGTCGGCAACCCATCTTTATCCATCTCGATCTCCAGCTCCTCCTCCTCTTCTCCCTTGTCCTTCCCATCCCGGTAATGCGTATACCAAATCATAAAGTTCTTGGAATCCACACTGCTTTGCGCGATAAAACGATGCGATTTTGAACTGAAGGGCTGCACGGCTATCCAGCCCATCACGTAGTTGTACATCTCGTCGTCGATGCGGATTTCTGCGCTGGTCATGAAATACTGCCTCCCTACCGACTTTAGGAATCCGACGGATTTCCGTGCGGCCCATATGGTGAAGAGGGCAAAGGCTATGAAGGGGATGTAAATGTTTAAATCGATGTTGCAATGGGAATTTGCGATTGCAGATACCGTGCTGAAGCCAGGAATGAGCATGTCGAGAAGAAAGGTGGGATTCGGATTGTCGTATGGCGTGGGAAGCTCGGCGGACATGCCATTGTGAGGAGCTTCCATGATGCGTGTTTTAAGTGATAGTGGTCGATTTGACCACTTCAATATGGATCCCAAAGTGATAACTTGTATGCGAAGATCGTCGATCTATATTGCGGGGTCGGGGTACAGTAGCGCAGAGATGATGAGGTGGCAGCGTAACCTTAAATTTCTAGGGACCTCGCACAGTTTATGTGTACTCAGATGTCTTCCTCGGCACGAGCGTACCGAGTGTATCCAACGAAACCAAGTTTGAAAGAGCGAGCTGAAGCTGATAATATTTTCGTTAAGTGGTGGGCAGCGCGATATTTATGTCACCTCAGCCTAAGACAGCGCTGACCGCTGAAGTAGGATTTTGGAAGCTGCAGGCTGCAGGCTGCAGTATGCAGTCCAAAAGCGTCTCGGCAATAATGATGTTGTATTGGAACCGTGCATTGTGTATGAGTACACTCACTGGACAACGGGGGAGGTGTGCCTAGTGTGGAGTATCCATGAAACATCTGCGTACCTACCCAATGAAAAGGTTCGAGTTCTCTTCTTCATCGCTCTCGAACCTCACCAAGCAGTGAAGCACTCGAATAGTTCTAATAAAACATGTGCCTAGCTCAGAGGCAATATTAAGATGTTTGTGCGCCAAGGCGATGTACCTCGCATGGATGGCAGCAAACATAATGCTGGCATGGCTAACGAAACCAGGCCAGCAGCATCAAATGTGGGTGGGATGATCGGGAATCTGGATCAGGTGGACTGGAATCAGTAATCTAGCTACAAGGCACACAAACTCGATCCAGCCCAGTGTCTTGTCGGTCTCAAGGTATTATGTACATACGGAGTAGTAGCAAACGCATTCTCAATGTAAGCGGAACGCAACGGGCACAGTTATTCTAGATACCAAGTTTAATTATGGGCATTGGCGTAGCTTACTACTTCCCGCCTCTCAGTTTGTTTGCCACGACCACCTACCATGAGCATGAAAGCATAAAATAGCAATTGTGAATGCCGTTCCATGTAGTCCTCCTACACATCCCAACTGCCGGGGCCAAAATGCTTTCGTTCCCATCTCTGGGCAACCGTGTCCCGTGACACTTCTTCATTCTCGCTTGTGGCCATTGTTCGCTTTCCCACACATACCCTCATCTTCCAGCACAGAACTGCACTGAAAGAAAGCGATTCTTCGAGTTTTGTCCTGCCGGGACGCCATGCAGTCATGTATTCGTAGCTTTACCACCACCCACTCACCAGCTTCGTGGACACTCCATCTTTATGGTCTTCTCAAGCCAAGTATCCAATCTCATCATCGTCCAAGCGCTCCAAATACTCCTTCTCAAGCAGAATCTCAATACACTTCTTGATGTCTTGGATTTTTGGAGTGAAGCGCTGACGAATTTGATTGACCGTCTCACCAACAAGAAGGGTGTGCTTCATCTTCTGGCGTGCCTTCATGACACGGACAATTGCAGACTGAAGTATCATTAGTAAGAACACCGTCATACAAGGAATGGGGAATACCGACCTGCATAAGTAGTTTGCGGTCCTCCTCAATTGTCTTGTGCGTCTCATCCGCCTCCGCCTTGGCCTCAGACTTGACGGCGATGTTAAGGTTGACTCTGATCTTCTTGCTCTTGAAGTCATAGTTGAGTTTAAAATTTGTCTCTGGCTTGAAGGCTCCCGCTGGAGATTGGAGCAGAACCTTGGCCTTGACGAGAATTTGCAAGACGGGGTCAAGGGCCTCGGTGGTGAGCTGGGTAGCATTAGAGATGTCATCGTACGAATTCTCATCGCGCTCGTTGAAGAGGAGCAACACCGCCATCTGAAAAGTCGAGACTTGGAAAGTATATGGTGTCTTAGCGCCCTTGACATAGTTGGCCCGTATATCGCCCTTACAGCTCTGCCACAGCCATGTCAGCTTGCGGCCGCTGTGCTTGTTGTGATAAAATTTCTCGAATCGTTCGTAAGTAGCGACAATCTCTGGAGGCGGCGCAAACGAGGTAGCTGGAGCGCTTAATGGCCAGAAAGACGTCCCGAGAACCGAGTAAGTTGCGTCGATGACGTTCTTTGCATCCAAATCATTGTCTTGAACGAAGTTGCGCTCGACTTCCTTGTAGCCGTCGTTCAAATCCTTCGAGGTTTGCATATCCTGGAACATGCGTTGCAGCTTGTTCGTGTACTCAAATCCGCACTCCTCAGTGAGCTTTGTGATCATGCTTCTTTCGGCGTCATCAGAAGATGTGTTGCCGTGAACCAAACGACGGGCAAGCATGCGAGAGTAGAATCTCTGGAAGACATCCTTGTCCTCAATGTACTTGAAAACAGACATAATTTGGTTCAGGCTGGCCTCAATATCGTCTTCACTGGCGCTGGATGAGGACTTTTTCAGCAAAGTATCGGAGTACTTGGCGAGCAATTCCGGGGATTTGCTCGATCCAGATTTGCAGACAGAGTTACGGTTTACAAACTCGCGGCAAGCGTTATCAAGCGAACGAGTGAACTCGGGCTCGTCATTAAATGCTCTCTTAACCAGATCTTGGTATCTGTTGTGTACCTCGAGCAAAGAATCAACATATGCCTTTGGCTCCATCTTCTCTGCATCCGAAGCAACCTTGGCGATGGCATCCAAGCCAGCAGTGCGGACATGCGCCTCGAACTTGGTTCTGAGAGGATCTAGGCCACCAGGGATGCGGGAGAGAAGACTGTACATTCTCTGCATGTCTTCAACTCTGTCATCATTGAGCAGGTTCTGAAACTCGTCTCTGAGAAGGGTGGAGTGCTCTTTGATAAGGGCGTCATTACACGTCTTGCGCAATTCCTGTGCGATATCCGGATGAAGGTACATCTTGACACGCTCTTCCTCCTCGTCAAGTCTAGCCTGCGCCTTCTTCATATACTCGACGATGCTATTCTCCGCAACAAATTGCTTCGACTCGTTCGTGTAGTACTCGGCTGTCTTCTCAAGGAATGGCTTCTCGAAGTAATAGCGGTAGACATCGAGGGTTCCCTTGGATGGATCCGATTCATCCAAGCCGAGCGACACGAAGGACTCGACAATCGATTTAATTTGGTGATGCTCGATCGTCTCTCCGTTGCGCTGTTTTTCCACCATCTTCAAGACCGCCTCCATCACTGAGTCGTGGACATCGGCGAAGAACGTCGCACGCCATGTTACCAAATGCAAGGTGTAGACGTCGAAAATGTTCTTCTTGCCCTCATCCATCTCCCTCTTCACCCAGTGTCTGTTGAGATAGCGGAAGAGGTGATTGATAAATTTGGCGGCAGTTGTGTAGCGGTCCCATTCTCTGATGTAGAAGCGGAGTAGAGCCTCATCGGCGTGTCCAGATGAAGCACGGCTAAGCTTTCTCAAATAGTCCGTCAAATATCTCATCAAGTTGCTGTACAAATCCTCGCCTAGTAAGTGTGCACCACGATGCGTGCCGCCGATAACTCCAGTTTGTGCAGTGTTGATCGCCTTCTGAGAGGTACAGAAATTATGGACAGCACTATTAGCTGTTAGCATCTGTACTCCTTTCCGCGATTATGGTCTGCGTGGTACTTACGTGTAAACTCCCATGTATGTTGTCATGTCAAGACCACCCTCCAAATCCGTCATGATCTTCTCGATGCCAGCCTGCAGATACTCCCATGTTGCCTCGAGATCCTCCCTGTTTGGCACAGGTGGCATATGCACAGAACGCGTTGCGACCGACATCTTTGCGGTTGAGGTCGTTGTCGAGTGTGTGGCGGCCTGCCTTTGGTAACGCGGGGTACTGGCTGTGGGTGGACGTCTTGAGGACAAACGAATATGTGTTTGTTCTGAGGTAGAAGCTTTTTAAATGGTATTTCTGTCGGTCGATGCAGTCTGCGTTTGGCGTCGCGTTTCCTGCGGAGAGGAAACACCGAATCAAGTTTCTGAGTATCAGTGTGGTTAACAAAGTCTCAGGCTGAGCTTCACGGCGTGTTTCGACGACGTTGACTATGACACTCGCCGTGAAAGTATGCGAGACGAGGGGTTGCGAAAACTCGCTTGGCTACGGCCTACAACTTCACAAGATTGTGGCAGTATCTATTGTTCAAGAGATGTCCACGAGGTGATGGCGTTGTCGTCTTGTTGAAGTTGTTGCAGGTCAGAGCCTCGCCAGGTAAGTCAGTCCAGTCGGGCGAATTGTCCGTTGGCTGTCAGGCAGCGGCCCTTGGCCGGGGTTGCCTTATCGCTCTAGGCGCGTCTTGGCGCTTCGAGACACGCCATAGCCGCTTCAACCTTTCAACCAAGACAGTCCTATTGTGGATAAGCGACTTGAGTAACAATAGCCGCCGTATCTTTCGCCTTTTACCATTTACTGAAAGTTGACTCTCTTTGTTTGACATGTTACGCCACGATACAACTGTTCCATCTGCATCTGCGCACGCCTAGTGCTACAACGACGTCATCATCACCTTGAAGTCACAATGGACTCAAAGCATGAAGCTCAAGTAGAGCCATTCCCATGGCATATTGGGGTCTTCGATGCTCATTGCCACCCCACTGATACTATGGGCACCATCAAAGAAATACCCAAAATGAAGGCACAAGCTCTTAATGTGATGGCGACACGATTACAGGATCAGCATTTAGTGGCTGAAGTGGCCGAAGAGTATGGACTCAAGTCCAAGCCTTCCGCAGAGAACCAAAATCTCGATGGCCACGTTATCTCCTGTTTTGGCTGGCACCCATGGTTCTCATATCAGATGTACGACGACACTGACGGGGACGACTTTAAAGGAGATGAAGAAAAGAAGATCAAGCATTACAGGTCCGCTTTGACACCTTCCCCTGATGATATGGAGTACATCAAATCTCTTCCCGAGCCACAATCTTTGAAAGAGTACCTTCAGCAGACCAAAGAATGGCTCGAGAAGTTTCCCTTGAGCTTCATCGGCGAAATAGGCATAGATAAGTCATTTCGTATTCCAGAACAATGGACTCCTGAGACGGAAACAATGCGAGACCGCTCAGCTACCCCAGGCGGCCGTGAAGGGCGGCGTCTAACGCCATACCGAGTCAGTATGGAGCATCAGAAGAAGGTCCTCGTGTCACAGCTCAAGCTCGCTGCCGAACTAGGACGACCTGTCTCTGTGCATGGCGTGGGAGCGCATGGCTTTCTTTTCGACACCCTGGAATCAACGTGGAAAGGGCACGAGAAGAAGATAACGAGCAAGCGTAAGGAGAAGCTCATCAAAGACATCAAAAATTTCCCAGACGATGAATTGGAAGATTGCGACAAGTCAACTCATAACTTTCTGCCATTTCCTCCTCGAATCTGCTTGCACTCATATTCGGGGCCGCCGAACACTTTGAAGCAGTATTTTCATCCTTCAGTGCCGACCGATATTTACCTCTCGTTTTCTTCGACTATCAACATGGCTACAGCTGCATCTGCAAAGGTTGTTGAAGTGATAAAGCAGGTTCCTGCGGATCGGCTGCTTGTCGAGTCGGATCTTCACATTGCTGGCGATGAGATGGACCGGAGGCTCGAGGAGATGTGCAGAAAGATCTGTGAGGTTAGAGGATGGGTATTAGAAGATGGAGTAAAGCAGCTTGGCGACAACTGGCGAAAATTTGTCTTCTCCTAGGCGAGAAGGAAGAGCCCATGGAAGTGCAGAGACAGCAATCCGCCAGCAAGTTGAGCACATTGCAAGCTATCACTGAGATCTTTCAGCAATCTTTCCGCAAGCACGAGCAATACTTTCAATGGACTACTCGCTTTCAGCACATACACTTTGTACAGCCCAAGGTGTGCGTAGTTTGATGTGTCCGATCTGGCGGATTCGAAAACTTCTGGTCAAATCAACTGGTTGGCTAGGCAACAACCAGACGCTGCGAGTCATTTGGTGAAGCTGTCATGTCTTCCACGCTACCCATTACAGTCATTAACACCAAAATCTCTCACAAGCATTCATTGGCAGACGTCCTAACTTCCTCGCTCGCCTATTTTCATCTCCGTGCCCAGTCTACACGAACCATGGAAAACTCTGCTCAAAAGCTTCCGGATGCGGACTCATAGCCCGAAGAAGCTCCCTGATGCAAGGACCGCAATTCTTGTGCCGATACAACGCCATCTACCATCTCGCTACCATATGAGATATTCCTGCGTATTGTATCCTTCCTCACCTCCAGAGCCCTCGCAGGAAGATTTCGATCTGATAAGTCAGACGATGCTGCGTCTGGCGGGAAGTGCCGGCACCTAGACCATCTCGCTGCACCATTCAAATTCGCTGGCGCCCCATCGTGGGAATCCCAAGTTGCTTTTGAGGACGCTCCTGCGAAACCCACGGCTCGGATGCCACATCCGCTACCTTGAACTGATGTATCCGGCGAAAGATGACGGTTACTGGAAATTATACTGGAAATATGAGATTGATGTCTTCACAGCATCTGACTGGGCTCCGGCGAAGAGACGTCTGTAGTCTCGATACCTGGGTTGTTCGAAACGTCTCAAGAGGCTGTACAAAGTCCTCGCCTTGACACAGCTTCGGGAATCACGCCCTGCGATCAGCTGCATAAATGAACTAGACTTTCAAGATATAAAGCCGGCACCATGCTGCGGCGCAATGCTGTCATCGACCTACGTGTCTATTGAAGGCTTGTCCAAAGAGTGGTTTCGATTGGTTCAGGCTAATAATGTAAGCGCGAAACACGCACCGGTACTGGCGTTGGCGTCCGGCACTCGAGAAATCAATATCGAGTGCGGAGATTGAGGAGAATGGAGTAGAGGAGAACATGAAGACGGTCTGTCGTGCGAGTTAATTCCAATACTGCTTCACAGAGCTGCGAATTTATAGAGAGCATCCAAATTGTCACATGTAGGAGGACCTGATTTAATCAAGTTTCCAGCAAACATCGATCGGGGAATCTTCCAAATCTGTGGAAGGTCTCTTTCCCGACCGATATGAAGAGGTGTGGTTATGCTCCAATGGAACTACTGTGGCCTTTCATTTCATTACCAGGCGTCAGACACACGGAGTTTATGGAGTTTGGCGATGAGGACTCGAATGCCATATCCGATAATGCTCCATTATGGGCTCCACCTACGAATGTTGAACTGTGGTTGGAAACTCTGAAGTTTTCGGGATGCGGCGTCTCAGTGGAAGCATTGGAGCGCACGATACGGGCAAGCCCACGGCTAAAGACGCTTAACTTTGACCATGAGGCCTCCCCAGGTGCCATGGACACCATATTTCCAGAATCGTTCATCGACCCGCCAGCGTTGATGCAGCACATATTGTTGCGAGTGGATGCGCTTGAACATCTTCAGCTTGCGGATGCTTCTTGGCCTGATATTGATCGCCGCGAAGGCTTCCCAAGCGATGTAAGGAAGCATGCTTTACCGAAAATTTACGTTTTGACCAGCGGTATGGATCATTTCGCTCCTTTGGCAAGCTAAGGTCAATGGAGTTGTCGATACATAACCTGTTAGGAGATAAGTATGAGTTTGCGCCGAACGATCTTGCCGAATATTTGCCTGATAGCCTGCAGAGTCTGAGGATACGCACTTATTGGAAGAAGAGGCTTAAACGGGCCTTGATTCTTCCTGCTTTAGAGGCTGTCGTGGAGAGCCGCACCAGAGGTCGCTTGAGCAAGCTCAAATCGATTGGTGTTGATTGGCCCTTTCCCTACATACCTCTAGTAGGAGGCGGTACCAGGAAGTATTCTCTAAGCCATGATGGGCTGGAGGAGTTGGAGAGCCTGTATGACCTCTGCAAGCATCATGGCATTCAATTGCAGCACTTCGACGAATGATGGCCCTGGCCAGGACTTCGCCCGTTCGGTAACGAACCCACTCATCCCAACTTTGAAGACCCTTTAATTACTGGAAAGCAGGTTGGGTTCTGACAAGTAGCTAGTGCTGAGAGCTTTCTCTCTAGCGCTGTCAGATATGTAATCTTTGGACATTATGGAACAAGGTATCTCAGAGGTTCTCGAGAAACCTTATTCAATTAGCACACTACCTTCGGTCCGCATCCAGTAAATGGGTGAGTATTGTTGTCTTCAATACATTATCCTGCTTGCTTGTGTCTGCTTTATTTGCATGCATCACATGTGTCCTCATTTGTTTGTTTTTGTGCTTTGCCCCGGATGCTATCTACTTCCATAAGAGCACTCTTATTGCCATCGTCTTGCATACCCTGAACTGCTAATTGGAAACAAAGGTCTGCCGACTTGCTGCGGCATGAAGATCAAGCTTGCCAAAAGGGCACAACACACAAACTCTCAAGGCCTATCTATCATAAAGTTCGCCGCTTTGATGACAAGCTTTCTTAGCAGCCTGACTCCCGAAGAGACTTCAAACCCTGAGCCAACCCGAAAGTCGACACTCAGTCAGAATTGGCCAATCTGGAACTCCTAAATCAGTGGATGCCGATACTCATCTTCCATCATATCCAGCCAGCTAGCTTCCCAGGTACAGTCTTCTAAAGCGTAACACCCCAAGAACGAACTCCTCCAGGTTGCGTACAACTATATACTCCCTCCATCAAAGTTGAACAGCATGGAAGTCCAATCTCCAACTGGCTTTCTGCACGTTTTGTCTCTATCTTCCTCAGCCCTCTTCGAGGATGATCCAGGTAGATTCATTGCGACATATTACTTGAGGCTACTACAAATCCAGATACCGGACTTTACGCTGATGCGGATTATCAAGTCTTCAATCAATCCGCTTACAGTCCGACGTAGCAACTCCGGTTTGAGGGAGAGCAAGCCAACCTTCTGCAGTCCCGAGTAGCTTATTACATATACTTTGCTGGAGACTGTACACATTTCAAAACCCATTGGGACACATCTACTGCCATACTGCTTGTCAAAGGCCCCAAATGCTTCACTCCTCATTTCGAGGGCATCTCTTGGATGTAATGCTTGCAGAGATTCGGATTTATACTCAAGAGCCGAGACTCAAACCGCAGAGTGAGGCTCCATTCATCGTCAATTGAACATGGCATGATGGTTAACTAGATTATTATCGGCTTGAAACCTTGTCTTTGAAACCACCAAGAGGTCTATCTCAGCAGTGGACCACATGGAAGGATAACCGAACTCTGATGAAGAACCTGATTGATCGCATATCCCTTGCAAGACAACCTTCATTTGAAATCACAATTTGCCGCCCTTCATCATTGCCGCATTAATTGACCAATAAGTTCACTTTCGGTAGAAAATCCATCGACTTGGAATTTCTGGTCCGTTTTTAGGGTTTGGAAGTAGGAACGGGCTATTTTGCTACAAGGTCAAGATGCCTGCAGGAGGTGCAAAACGCCCTTTTCTGGCCCCATGTACCTAAACCCTACTTAGATACAAGTCTCGATGAGGGCAAGATAGGTCGATTTGACTTTGAAATTCAGACCTTAAAAGGTAAATTAATGCGTTATGTGTATCTACCCTCCTACCCAACAATTCGGCTCTCTTGATTTATCTGCCCATTGGATATACCAACTACACTACTTACAAACCAACGCTTTTATTTTTTCACTCCACTTGCTAATCAACTGATTAGGGCAATGATCCTAAATCACCACATGGGAAACGCGATCCCAAACCTGTCGGTTCCCTCTTTCTTCATCAATATCCGTCTTCCTTCGTCAGCCTCCATCATATTCTGCTGGCCGGTCGGTAAAGCGTGAGTCCAAAGAGCCCCAAGACTCCTTACAACTCCACTTAACTTGTTCGACTACACAACTCCTTACCATTAATTTCTTTTCTTCCAGCTTCGATCCTTCCAAACACATACACACCATATACGGTAGGTTCAAAAGACACCACACCGCTTCCCATTACGATATCACCCTACCACAACCCTGTTTCACTCTTATATCACCACTTCAATTTTCACACATCATATCACACAATTTTTTGGTAAGCTAGTGGAAGATCACTCCGACTCCATTTGGAAGGCTGTCACAAGGGTGAATCATCGCAACTCATCGAATCATTCATTCACAACAGCATCGACTTTCTAATGCTATATAAAGCAGGCCTGTACCCATCATCCTGACCAACTCGCTAACTACCAACTTTAGCAATCCACCACATCAACCTCTTGGAGTACTCAACTTCTCAAAAATAACCAACACCCGGGACAGGTTAGTCCTCCAACACATTATCCAATTGGGACTTAGTCAGACAAAATCTTCTTATTGGACTAAGCTAAAATGTCGCTTAGTCCAAAGATGTCTCGTCGACAACACATCCAACACCTGGTCGCCGAGCAGGAACGCCGCAGGGCCAACGCTGCGTCTCTCCTCGGTGATGGCAATGCCTTGCTCGACAGCGATTATGAGGACGATAACTGGCTCATTGGCTTGGTTCCTGGTCCGGGCGATGGCAACAACTCTGTCGGCCCACGCCGGCGGGAAAACTCTGTTAACTCGGATGACTCGGAGTCTGAGGATGAAGGAGGAGTCCAAGGCGTTGTCAGAGACTCTGTTGCACGCTCTAGCCTTGCTGGCAATGACAATGACTTCCTCCCCGACGATGAGAAGCCAGCTGCCAGCGGCAGTGAAAATGAAGAACCCGGAGACGAGTCAAGCAACGACGAGCGTACGTCCGTGCCCGGCGGCAGAGCTAACTTCGATGCGAATGAGTCTCTCGGTCCTGAGAGAGGTAAGGATTAAGGGCAACACCCTTGAATCTAGCAGTCTATGACTAACGTAATACACAGTGGTGGTGGAGGGACCATCCATCCTTAATTTCCCGAACAACATTAACACGAGCGAGAACGCCAGTGGAGGAGGTAAATGGTTAAAGGGCATTCAGTTAGCCTTCAGTACACGCACTAACAGGAGTTTAGATACTGCTGCCCCCAGCCCAAGCGTTGCCTCCAAACAGTCCAACCGCATTGGCGCCTTCATTGATTCCGACGGAGAGCATGATAACATGACGGAGGTATTCACGCTTTCCATGAAGAGAAGTACTACAGACGATCGCCCCCCATTTGAGAACCCTAGTAAGAGGTCCAGAACGGACGACCTCCGGCTTTCTTCAGCCGGCTCTTCCCAAATTATAGAGAGCTCCACTCAGCCAGAGCTCGCCAGCGATCAGATGATTCCCGCTTACCAGTCGTCACAGCCACATGAGCAGAATGATGTACAGCAAACGGTTGGTTCTGCTCGTCAATGGTTTGACTTCTCAACAGTCCCTGGAAACAAGAGCAATTCGTCTTTTTACTATCTCCGCGACCAGGAAGAGATCATGGATAACGACCGTTTACTCGATGTGGGCCGTGAGATTCGTGACTTTCTACGCTACAAGCACCACCTGAACGGTGCGCGCCGTATGGTTCGTAAGAGCGACCTTCGCATTACGAAAGCTGGCTTTGGCCTCCTTCCACAGGATCAGCAACAGGCTTGCTTGCGCAGGAAAGAGTTCCAAGACTACGTCTATGAACACGCTTGTCAGATGATAATGCGCCAACCTACTCTCAACACGCCAATCAGAAGGGCGCATCCGACAACTGGTGAGCAAGTCGAGTGGCTGATTCAGCCCGCAAAGTGGAATCGGAAGAACGGGGGAATCCGAAATCCCGAGAACGTGTTTCTAGTGATCGAGATGGAGGTATTCGGTACCCCCTATTCCGAGATTGCGGCTATTCTCAACTTGAGCCACACGCGCTTCGGCCTTGAGAGTCCAAACTATACCGCCGGCGCCATGCAGTCCAAGTACAACAGGTATTACAAAGACTTCGCTAAGCAGGAGGGAAGGGCTTGCAGCGACTGGAACCAACGTGACTGGTTAAACCCTGATGGAACTGTCTGTATTAAGGCAAGACAGAATAAGGAGACCAAGGCGAGAATTGCTGCTGATGCTACTGCTGCTGCTCAAAAAGAGATTGTGTCGGGGATTGAGAACCCAGCCCAGCAACTGGTTGACACAGAAGATGACGATCTTCGCGAGTACCTGATGACCGCTCGTCGGTTCTTGGCTGTGGACATTCAGGGAGCAGACAGGTACAGCCAGTTACTGAAGGCTGTGAACGAGATGACCAAGGAACAGGAGAGAGTTTATACCTTTGATGATATTGTTCATGCTTGCTTTAGGCACAGATTCTAATCGCTTTCTGCCGGCCGCTTTGGAATTGCGATCTGAGATAGCGAATGTGGGAATGACATGGAGGAAACGGATAGTATCTTTGAGCGGTGGGAGAGACATGGATTCGCAGAGGAAATTGGTAGTATGTCTTAGTGCGCAGCAGTTGTACTCGTACTTAGAGGAGTTGCACAAACTACATTTCATCTTGCAGCGTTGGCAACAGCAAGTCACGAACTTTGGACTGACCGCAGACTGATTGCGGTAGCGGTAAGTCCTTACAATTCTGGCACCGTTAGTCAGCCAACCTAACGTCGTATGGTTTAAAGATGAAATTGAGAGAAAACTGACTGACTGCGGTAAGTTCTGAAATCCGGACATTTTGCCTTTGGAGCAGTTCCTAGTGGCTCTCTGGAAATCGGAATGCTGAAATATAAATTGTCTATCTCTTCTCCCGTAACATCCTCCGATTTAAGCCCGACTAAGAATCGTATATGCGTACTAAGCTTCAACAGGCCAAGGTCAGCCAGTTTTCTACCTTGTCGGACGCTAACCAGCTGCCATGCGTCCGTTCAATTCGTTGAACTCCCACAGTTTCTCTTCTGGAGATTTAACCGGTTGTCTCCTAGAGCTTCCACATTGGCAAAGTTCGTCACAATTCATCCTCCAACTGGTCGCCTGGCACCTTTTTGATTAGTCAAATATCGTCACAATGCCATATCAGGCGCCAATCGGTTGACCCACAGCCCTCTGGACTCGGTAAATTTCTTAGCACCCTTTGATCTTGGGCGCTCGCATGGTCGTGTACTCGGATTCCTAATTCTGTTTACTTCTTCAATCCGCCGCCGCGAACGCTAACCGGTTTCCTTCTGCTTTTTCAGTTCGACAGACTTGACAGTCCTCTCGATCGCTGACCAGTTGCCTAGCTACCTTCTCAGCTCTCAATTTTGCAGAATTCATAATATATCTTGCTGGGTGTTAAGCTGTTGCCTTACCGGCCTTTTCAAGTGGGCAAACGTCTTCACAACCCATCTTCTCCGGCGCTAACAGGTTATCTTGTGGGCTGATCAAACATGGCTTCGGCAAACCTCACCGCATAACTCTCGTGCGCTAGCGAGTGACTTTATCGTGTTAATACATCCACAAATTTCTTCCCGACTTGTCTTCTTCTTGCGCTGCCGCTTGGTATTTGTATTCTTCGTTTGCCAGACCTCCCAGGATTCATCGATAACTCCTTATCAAGTTATCTTCCCTGGCGCTTGTCAGTTGTCACCTCTTCCATTCGGCTTCTCCGTGCTAACCGGTCATCATGTCTCTTTCTCGAATGATTATTCCTCCCATGCACTATCCGGTTGATCTGCAGTGCTCCACCTCGTTAAATATATTCACAGTTGATCTCCTCAGGCACTAATCGGTTGCCTTGCAGCCATTTCAGCTCGTTAGCTGTCTTCACAATCAGTCTTCTGGGGAGCTAATCCGTTGCAGTGTGGCCGTTTCATTCCTGTCAACGTCTTCACCATTTTTCTCCTCGGGAGTCAACCAATTGTCCTACAGCCTTTTTAGTCAATGTCTTCACAATCCATCTTCTTTGTGGCTGTTGCAACCCGAGTTTTCAACTCATTAAAGTTCTTCTAAACTCACCGTCTCCGGCCCTAATTATTTGCCTTGGTGCCATTTCAATTCGTTAGTCGTCGTCACAATCCTTCTTTCCTAGCACTAACAATTAACCTGTGATTTTTTAATTTCCTAAACTTCGTCACAAATTTTCTCCTGGAGCGCTGACCGAGTGCCTTGCCACTTTTTGAAATCGGCAAACTTCTTCCGGATAGTAGCTTTACCTTCATCGAATTTACTCAATGCTGCCTTATTGGAAGAAGGCAAGTCCCGTCGGCATTACATTCAGGGAACCCTACCTCTGTGAGGCGTCAGGCGCCAACTGTATAACCTAATGAGAAGCGGTGCCTGTCAACCACTGGGCCATTGGTACTGTGGGACCGCCTTGAACGGTTCGGTTCTTGGAGATGCCGCTAGCATCCTGGGGTTAGCGTAAAACTCAAAGGTACGGCATGTGTTTGTTCTGAATTAGTTCGGCGGCATTGCAATGTAATCTGCTAACCTGGAAGCTCGGCCTTCATATCATGTGTACGATGATATTCCTCCTCTGGATCCATACAAACCAGTTCAGAGAGTAAAGATGTCAGTCTCTGGGCTCTGAAAAACTTTGCTGAACTGACACATGTGCTCTCCAAGCGCGTGAGATACCGATGGGACCTTGTTGGCGGTTGGAGGTCTCGAGGGTTTTCAGAGATGAAAAAGAAGCAAGAATAAATCTTTACAACCAGATTCTGGCAGTCTCAAATCTCAAAGCTGTAAGTGGTTAATAGAAGTTCGGCCGAGGCGCTCACAATGTGACATATGGGAGAGTTTCATGGTAATGTTGCACTTACGAAATGTCAAGTCGGTTGGCTTAAGGTTATGTGGAGAGAAGCACACTTGTTAGAAAACGCAGGTAGCTCAGTCCAATTCTGGGCGACAGAGAGCTGCCACTACCTATGCTCACCTGCGAAAGGCAGTAAGTAACGCATTAATTTAGCGTCCCAAAAGCAAGCATCCATTCGCTAACTGCTCACCAAGCTCCATAAAACACCATCACCACCGCCATAGGCTCCTTACCCCATCTATCTTACAGCGAAGCGCATTTAGACAACCCTCTGACCTGGGCCAGTCTGGCTTGGACCACCACCAATAACATTACCATAAGCACCCTCAACGCCCCGGCCACGGACATTGCTAGTTCCATCATCCGGTCCTGGCAATCCCTCCTCATCGCCCGGCTCACGATAGGTACCAGTTGACTTGGTGGAGACGGTCACCTTTCAAAATGTTGTCCTTGTCGATGGCGTCCTGCTCGTCGCGCTCTGATGGAGTCAGTTGATGTCCCACCATTTGACAAAACAAGTACCAAGTAAAGCCTAGCTTGCCACCTCCCCATGTGAAGCATGAAGGAGAAGGAATGGGGGAGTGGAAGGTTGAGGGATTGTGAGAGCCGGCAGGGGACTCACCAAGGACCTTGTCGGAGCCTGGGTCAATCTCGTCGTTTGGCTGCTGTACTGGGGCCTCGTCCTTCAAGACTGGAACTGGCTCCTTGCCGCTGGTGGCGTAGGAGTTGTCGACGGTGTCTCCGCCCTGTGGTCTATCACTGGTGGTCTCAGTGCTGTGTTAGTGGTTAGCAGGTGTTCGAAGGCTTTTACCCATCGTAAGGAGGATGTCTTGGAAGAGTTCTGGATAGGATATCGTACTTGGCGTTCTCGAACTCCTTGAGAGCATTGGTCTCCTGCGTAGACATCGTGGTTGAGTGGTAGTGGGTTTGAATTTATGCGTGGGTTTTGCGGTTGAGATTGTGGTAATTCGTGATGGAATGGTTGGTGTTGTAGACTTGAGAGATGTGGTTATGGGGAGGGAAGAAAGTACCATGGAGCACAACGAGCTATAATATACCACACCACGAATCTACTGGATGAGACAAACCGATTAGCCTTGAAATATTTGAAACAAGTTGCATGAGGGTCAAGCTTTAACTGCAGGCTCGAGAACTTTCTCTCCCGCTGCGTTTGTTGGAAGCCGCTTCAGTGATGTAATAGTGACGTCCCAGATAAACATGACCGAAGTCTGTCAGGGCATGTCAGAAAGCGCTGTTGAGATTACCACATTAAGCGCGCGTGGAGGGTGTTCCGATCGTGAAGCTAAATGATGCATCCCGAAGACTGCCGATCTCCAAGTGCTCTAGATCCCAACATTGAGGCTCAATGCAGATGTGAGAGGCCGTTGAGGTCTTTCGTTCTCAGGCGTTTTGGAAGCAGACAGGACACAGTCAAATCACCACATCAATCCACTGTCTTCTTCTTATCTGCTTCCGAATGTAGCATTGCTAATGGATTAGCCACCCGGGCGTCTGCTTCCTATACCGCGCCAGCGTCCTTCCACATTTCGAGATCACCGCGCTCGTTCAGCTCTCACTGACTTCGGATCGCCCCAGGATCGACAATCCGATGAACATTAATTCACATCTACTCCTTGGCACTCCCATAGACCAACTCCTCAACCTTCTCACCAATCGCCAAACTACTCGTCAACCCCGGACTTTCAATGCCCAACAAGTTAACAAAACCCTCCACTCCCTCCTCCTTCCTAATCACAAAATCTATAAATCCTCCCTTCTCCCCCTGTTTCTTCGTCTCCACATTTTCACTCCTCTCCGTACTAGCCACCGCACCACCCCTCGCCAACTTCGGCCTAATGCCAGCATAGTCCGGCTTCAACCTGCTCTCATCAATCCCAGGCAAATACTTCTTAATCGCCTCAATGGCCAGCGGGAGCCTCGAAGTCGACACGCTCAAGTCTCCCGGCGTATCCACCCACTCCACATCAGGACCAAAGCGCAGTTGACCCCCCATATCAAACGTTAGATGCGTCCCTAGCCCTCCCAGTCCGGGCTCAGGTGCTGGGTAAATCAATCTCTTGGTCCGTGGATGGCTAGCGGAGTAAGAGAAATAGTTCCCTTTCGCATAGTACATTTTTATCTGTCTCTTGGGCTGGGAGGAGAAGACCATGTTGTTTACTTCCACGGCGCCTAGCCCAGCGGAGTTAATCAGGTTCTCGGTTGTGATGGTCATCTCTTCTCCTGATGCGGAGTCCAGACTGGTTATTCCCCAACCACCCGAGCCCGGTACGCCGGTGGTTGATAAAGGCTCGATGCTGGTCACCTTTGTGTTTAGAGCTACATCACCGCCGCCATCCTCAAACGCCCCGACGAGGAACTGCATATACGCATGGCTATCCAATATCCCTGTCGTAGGGCTTTCCAAAATGCCAGCTTCGGCTCTTACATCAGGTTCAAGCTGTTTTGCCTTCTCAAGGGAGATGAAGGAGGTCGGCACGCCCAGCTTTTGGGAGTGCTTGCGCACCTTTTCAATTTCTAGCAGCTGCTGCTCGTTTTGGGCCACGACCCATTTCCCGCAGTTGCGGTGCGGAATGGAGTACTTCTCGCAGAGGTCGTATACCATTTCTTTACCTCGGATACAAAGCGTTGTCTTGAGGGAGCCGGTGCCGTAGTATATGCCTGCGTGGATAACCTGGTGATGGTCAGTTCCTGTCCCCGAAAGATTCTTGGATTTCTACTTATTAGCACAGCCAAGGTTTTCCAGTCAGTTTCTGAGACGGCGCGCCGTACTCTACAGCCTACTTCTTTCAGCTCCTCCTGGCTGAAGGCACATCTCAGCCAGAATAACCACAGTTTCCAGGCCTCGAGATGCCAATATTTACGTATGAAACAGCCGAAAAAGACATCGAAAAGCACAAACCTCACTATTCCTCGAACTAGTCTCCATCCCAACCGCCGAATTCCTCTCAATCAGCACCGTAGGTCCCTTCCTCGCCAGCCTCCTCGCTATGGCCAGCCCAACGGCGCCTCCGCCTATAATCTAGTACAAATCAGATATCTGTTGTTCGAATGTTTGTTGGAATTCTCGGATGGTGCGTTTGAGATGGGGGGAGTTGGGGCTACGTCATTGCCTCCCACGAGTCGCGTGAATGGCGACGATGTGAAAGTGATAAAGCCATGACGCCAATGGGGGACATCGTAAGACCACATACTGGTAGGTCTGTGGAAGCAAGAGCAGAAAGATGGCAGCTTTGAAAAAGAATGAAAGCACTCACAACATGGCAGAAATCGGCTTTCGCCATCCTATCCGCTTTTCGGCGTCCCTATCCAATGCCTACCGGTTTTAAATAGACAGGCTGCAAGAGATTTATGGCTGTTTTAAGTCCATACACAGAAAAAGAACGAAGTATATGATATAAGTGTATTCTGTGCTCAAGATGCGCCTACCGAGCCGCTTTTAAGATGAAAGTTGCAGCAGCTCGGCAGTCAACGGGAGAGGTGGGGGGGGGGTGCCAAAAGTAGTGTCTCTCTTGTCCATGCATTTGTTCGTATGCACTGTGCTATTCAATTGCCCAAAGCATCACATGGGCAGTTCGAGGGTCTCATCATTTTCATGAGAGAAATCATTGTTAGCGATCTAGCTATTTTATGCCACTATTTAAATGCTTCTGCCATCAGATCATGAAGGTAAATGGTCAGTATAACCCGCATCCTCTAATCCAACACCTTCAACATCTCCTCCACACTCCTAAACTTCTCCCTCTTCTTCCCCCTCTCCTCGCCCCTCCACTTTTCCGCGTCATCAATCCTCTTCCAATCTTCCCAGCTCACCCTCCTCAATCCCCTCTTCACCGCCTCACTTTTAACAGCTTCCCAACCCTCCTTCCTCTTACTCCCAAAAACAAACGGCAACCCCCTCGCCCAATCCTGAGCAATGCTATCCGCCGTCACAAAGGCGTCTGCCATGGTACTAGCAATAACACCCGTCGGGCCGCGCTTCACCCAACCGGCTGCATACATTCCAGGCACATGTCTATTCCTCGGTCCCTCTTCGCTATATCCAAGTACTCTCCCTCCTTCGTCATTTGGGATGATACCTTGTCTTCTGTCGAATGGGACACCGAGCTCTGATAGGCCAGGTATGGGTTGTGATTTGTAGCCTATACTTCTGAATGCTAATTGCGCTGGTAATGTTGTGAACTCGCCCGTAGACACCGCCTTTGCCTTTGGATCAAACGGGTCGGGACTCAGTGTCGTCTTTTCAAACTGTATGCTGGCCAACTGATCCGTGCCAGCTAAGGGCTCGAAAGCAGTAGGCGAAAGATTAAAATCTAAACTCCAACTCCTTTCAGCTTCGGATACTGGGACCGCAGAGCCCTTAGACAGCACCTGCATGATACGTTTCGGTGCTCTCAATAATTTCGCATCTGGCGGCGGCAGCTTATCGGCCTCAAGAGGATGGAAAGCCACTTGGGAGAGATTCATAAGCTCCCTCACCTCCTTAATCGTGAAAGCGGCTTGCATGGCGCCTCTACGTCCCACAACCCTGACTCTCTTAACCTTGCTCTTTTGCAGTGCGTGGATTGCGTTTTCCGTGATATCTGTATCCCGCAGTGCTGAGACGTCACTCAGTAGTATCCTCGCAACATCCAGCGCTACGTTGCCTTGCCCGATGATGGCTACTTCTTCTCCAACAGTCAAGTCTGGGTTCAGATCTGCGTACTCCGGCAATCCGTTATACCATCCCACAAAAGCTCTCGCGGAGTATATCCCTTTCGTTGTGTCTTCGCCGGGAATGCCAAGTGTCCGGTCTTTCGATGCTCCGTATGCGAAGAGGATAGCATCATAATGGGACACAATCTTGTTCAGCGGTAGGTGGCCCGGCGCATTGCCAATCGATATATTACCGCAAAAGTTGAAGTTCGGTGATTCGGCGACTTCCATGAATTTGTCTTCGCAGTTCTAAGCAGTGTTAGAAACGCGGCATTGTGCAAACTGGTTGGTTTGAGAAGCTCACCTTTACCTCCGGGTGGTCCGGCGCAACGCCAAAGCGCACCAGACCGTAGGGAACGGGGAGCTGCTCGTACATGTCCACTACGGCGCCTTCTATCTTCTGAAGAATTTTGTATGCTGTGTAGAAACCTGCGGGCCCAGAGCCGATAACTGCCATTCGGAAAGGGCGGCCATCGTGAGCAATTGGGGCGTTGGAGTATGCACGGCGAGAAGCGATGGTTTTAACTACAAAGCGGCCTGTGTTAGCGGCGCCGGGAAGCTTGCGCGTACAAGACCGGCAGATAAAAGGAGTGATTGAGCTCATTCTGGCGATCGTGCGCTTGGAGTTGTTGATAATTTTGGGACTGTGACGCAGCTGCACATTGTCGCACCGATAAGACACGATAAGGCCATGCGTTGTCTCGGCGCGTCTGTCACTGTAGCAACACTATTTATGGTGGGCTGGTTACGCATCGCTATCGAGTATCCTGCATTACGACGCTTATCCATAAAGTACCCTTGCCCCTTCGTGACGGCGATGCTCCCGCTGTCATCCACCATAGCTGTCATTCCTTGAAGCTCTGTCTTTGTCTCTCACTTCACATTCCACTCTCTGCCCAAAACGTTGCTAAGCAGCGCATCCACCACCCATCATGGGCGGCGCAAATGTTCCGTATATGTATGCGCCGGTTGAGACGCGGAGCGCCAATCTGCCGTACAAACCTTTTGATCCAAAGGCTGTGAGCAGAGCGAGTATGGAGCCGCGACCGAGGAAACAGAAACAGGAGGGCCCGTTGATGGATATACATAGGCATCCTGAGTATGATTGCCCTTTCCACCAATCGGTTGACAGTCAACTAATTCGAAACCAGCTCTTACATGCATGTACCGAAAGTGCTGCCCCGAGTCCCACTATCGCTCAAGAATAACATTCAGAGAACGCGGATGGCTGTGCTGGTGATTAGAGTGATGCAGACCTTCCTCGCCCTCCTTATCCTCGCCATGATGATTCTGATCCGAACGCCAACTGCTTCCGCGATCGTCTGGTGTATGCGCATTGCGCCAGGTGTTGCCATGCTTCACACCCTCTACGGCATATATCACCTTGCCCGGAAGGCATCAGGGCGCACCCCCGCCTCCTCAGCATCCTACATGCTTTTCGCCGTGCTATTTGACGCCACGGTCATCGCATTTTACATCTTAGGCGGATATACCGCATACTGGCAATGGGATCCGCAGAACTGCGGCATCTGGGACCGCCCCACTTCGATGGAGGGGAGTGATTGTGGAAAGCACCGGGAATCCGAGTGGGCGACCTGGCAGAAGGTAGCAGACAGTAATGATGGCCATATTGTGCCCATCTTTCTTGCCGTTACCACAATAGGCTTCTGCGTCACAGGCCTCTTCCACCTTATCACCCTCTCTCTCAGTCTGTGGCTCTTTGCTATGTTCCGCAAAGTCATGCAGTTGCCCCCGGACATGAACCCATTGGAAGACAATCTCACGTCGCGGAACAGCGTGTACAGGAAACATGAGGCTAGCAGATCCTCTATTTCCACTATGGCGACTACATACGTAGACGACAACAAGTCAACGCGTTACAGCCATAGCACACACCGCGGCTCCGTCGCGAGAGCCTACGATGATGCGCCGCAGTTGCCGAGTATTCCCTTCATGCACACGAGGAATAACTCTAGCAGCACCCTCACTTCATATACCCATATACCAACCACCAATTCTGCCGGAGACCTCCCCGCCCGCAATTACGCAATCCCATTTGGCTCAGCCAATAACTCACCTCGCAACTCGCAGGTCGATCTCAAACGCGCATCCGTGCACTCCCTCGCCGGCTCTTCCTCGCCTCCGAAGAGAGGAAGCTACGCCCAGGTCCCTGCTCTGGATGAGAACTGGTTCCAAGCCAAACAAAGTAGGGACTCCGCCCTTAACGGTGGGGGGCCATCACCACTAGCACCACCCATCCAACTGCGTCCGGGCTATGGGCGTTATGAAGATGTCGGCGATGGTTCGGACTCTGATGTCGGGTCGACAAGGTCAAACCCACTCGGTGCACACCCTGTGAATAGTCCCAAGCAGGCACCGAGTCCGCAGCGGATTGCGGAGCCGAGGAGGGAGAGTGCGCTCAGTCAAATGACGTTGAATCGTATGAACACGACGGCCACGCATTCTTCATCTATCTACAGCACAGATACGAATGGAAACCCCGAATCGGATCTTGGCACGGGGAGCGTGGGACAGCTGGATGAGGATAGATACGCCAAGTTTGAGGGCGAGAGACGGTTGACCCCGAGCCCGCGGAAACAGGGAAGGGGGTATAATGCCCTCAGAGAGGGTGCGCCACCTCTATTAGTGGGAGGAGGGAGGAGAGAGGTCAGCTCTGGGGCTGATCTTGGCACGATGGCGAATCGAAGGGAGGTTAGTGGTAAGGTTGCAGAGGAGGGACGCGGAGGCGAGCAAAGCGGGTGGGGTGCGAGGTTTAGGAAGGTAAGTGGATTGGGGAATTAGGATGGCGCAAGGCGCAGGATATGATATGTGAATGAAAAGTATTTGATAAAGGACTTTCCTATTGCGGGGTGAAGAATGGACGGTACCGGCGTGGCCGTATGTTCATCAATGTAGCACGCCAACCGACTTACCCCTAGATCACTGCGACTGGAGGGTAATTGCTTATCAAACCTTGACTCGCAGAGAACGGGACATGAATGAAATTGCGAGGAAGTGTTCTTTCTGGCCACGAAGTGACGATTTAAGCTCAGGCTGCTCAACGAACGTGTTACAATTACGAGTTTCATAGGTGTACCGCGAAGTCCGAAAGGCTTTAAAATTCGAAATTGGCGGCATTTGAAATGTCTGAGTACCGTTTGACGATGTTTTATTGACTTAGAGTGTCGACATGTAGCACTGCACAACTAGGCCCAGGGAAATCATACTTATTGATGCTAGAGATAGTCCACAGAAGGCGTTCTTCATTGTACCCAGTTTCCACAGAAACTGGGACTGCCCTTCTACATACTTGCCCTGACCCGAACTAGCCCAATGATCTGGAAACTTAACTTGTGGCTGAACCACACTATTCACAAAGCCCATAACAGCATCATAAGTCTGTTTCGGCTGCTCCTCCGCAACAAAATGTCCACTTCGCTGGATTTCTTTCGCCGTGACATAGGTGTTCGGTTTGGCCCAATTACTCCACACCCCTCTAAAATCAACACTCTTACTCGAGTAATCCGACGAATACAAAATCGGAGTCGGCCAGCGATTCTTCACCGGCCCTGCGACCTCCCCCGGAATACCCCGAAAGACAAGCCTAGATTGCCACTCCTCTAGTTACTTGACATCTTCCTCTGCGCCGGCTCGGTAGTCTTCGCAGCAGGCTCGAATGGCTGATTCTTTCTCGAATGCTTGTGCATACACCTCCAATGCTCCGTCATTGGCAAGCGTAGCTTGGCTCTCTTCGTGCGTACCGGACTACCGGCCCATCAGGTCGCAGCACCATTTCCCACCACCATACGCACTGATTATGCCCGTAGCCAGCTCCACATTAGCAAGCAGCGGCCAACGGAAACTCTTTTTGGCGGCCTCTGGTCTCGCGAGGGAAACCTTCCACTGTTCGGCAGTAGGGAGAGTGTCCATCACCACCAGGCCCCTGAGATTGAAATGCTTAATCCAGTAACCGTGGAATGGGTGACTGGGAGCTTTGTTGTAGCGGGGTGGGGTTTCTCAGACTCGTCGCATGCGATGCGGTGCGCGACCCGGGCGCCGCGGTCGTGGCCGATGAGTATCACTTCCCGAAGCAGGTTCCATGATGCGTTCCTTCTTTTGTCGATGAATTGGCTGAATGCTTTCATGATGGCTGTGCCGACGATCTTCTTGCCTTGGGCTTGGGTGGTGAGGGGGGCGCTGTGACCGTGGCCTGGTAGCTGGGTAAATAAGTGTCTGTTTCCAATGCGAATATAAAAAGTGGACCCACCTCTGGGATAAACAAGGAAACGTTTCGTTGTAGGTGGTCTGCTGCATATCGTCACATATAGCTTGTTTGGGGGTAACCATGGAGGAGGATGATGATAATTGGTTGACTGCCGTCTTCTAAGGAATAATCGGGATCTGATCTGCCTTCACGGAAGTAGAAGCGGATGTGCGAGCCATTGACCTCTTCGGATGAGCTGAGAAAGCCCTGGGAGTGAAATAACTCCATATTTGAGTTGTACGTGTTGATTGTGGCAGCGTTACCGAATGATAGTAGGACTTGTGACAACTACAATTGAGGGACACCAGGAGTGTGGACTGAGGGTGAGAATCAGGAGTTGCGAAGCAGATATGAAAGATAACACTCAGCTGTATAGACACATAAGAGTGCAAAAAGGTCAAGTCAGCTTACGCACAAAGCTGAGAAACTCGGGTACTTGAGATAGTGTTGGGATAGTAGAACGCGGGGTAAGCAGGTTGGCTATGATTAGCTGATGAGCATTCTAGTTGAGGGAAACCCAAAGTGGCCAAATGTAGTGTTATGAACATGTACATCGCCAAGTACTTCCTCACCAGAAAACAGACTCTGTGGTGGTTAGAGGAGCCGCGGAAAGTGGTGTGAGTTCGAGAGACACAAGAATGGGTTGACTGTGGACAAAAGTGAGGTCGCAAGCATCAACAACTGCATGTACTTTCACCGGTTGAGGCAGAGAGCGGCAAGTACTCGACAGGGTGAGACCTTCACGAGAGACATCAACGACAAGAGGTGGGCAAAAGATAGGTAGAGAGCAAATACAAGTTACCTCCTATCTCACACGCAAAACTTCCCTCTTTCTGGGTTAAAAATGACATCTGGAAGTCAATGCTCGCGACTTTACTCCTGGCCGATATTACGGCTGTCAAGTACGTTGTTCTGTCGCAGTTACGGGAACGACTTGTTTCAGGATGAGCGACCTCGCACTGCGCAGACACTTCGTACCTCCTTGCGACTTCACTTCTGTCCGTTGTCGCTGCTTTCAAGTACTTTCTTCTCTCTCTTGAAGGCGAGTGACTTATCGTTGGAAGGAGCACGCTCAACAGCTGCATGTACCTTGTCGAGGCATGCGACACTTTCTTTGGCCGACTGTCCCTTCGCATGTCACAATCGGCCGCTCGCCCCTGAAGTATGAGCGATGAACAGCATGACTGTGAGGCCGTGCTGGGGCAGAATACGGCCTCGGAGAGATATCAGGGCCGTATGAATTTTGAGGGTAAAAAGCATAGTACTATATCCTATCGAGAGGCATAATACCCAGACATTTCCAACCTCTGGACTAGTATCTTGACTTCAGCCCCAGCGTCAGCCTCCAGCGGCCTGGCATCAAACATGCCGTGTGATCCAGCTATATCTCGTCTCCGACCAGCATCGTTCTTCTCCGACATGCCTCTTAGCACTGTCAAGAAGACACCCACCTTGCGCTGAAATTTATCGTACAGCGCCTCGACCTCCTGCATCTCAGCCCCTCTGCGCGTCTTCAACTCAAACTGTAAGACAAAGTCCCAGATTTCCTCCAGCACGCCCATAACTGGCTGTTGCCTCTTTCTCAGCAGACAGCCGCTAAGGATCTGCGTGAGAACCTTCTCATGATACATCCTCAATCCCTCAATGCCATCGTTCTCGCCGAAACGTGCATGCTCATCGCTAGCAATGAGGCTCTCAACCTCATCAATCTTTCCTTGAAACATTCTCCACGGCTTATCAATGCCTACATCAAAGAAGTACCCGGCCACAGTCATAACGAAATGCAGCGCCTCAACCCTAAACCTCGCCACCTTTCCCCTTCTCGTCTCAACCCTACCCTCCCTCCCCGCCTCCCAAAGCGTCTTAACCACATAACTCATCCTCATGACCCTCAACAACAACCTAAACACCCTATCATACATCCCCAGCACATTCGGGCTCATCACCCCACTCAACGCCGCCGGCGCCTTATAACTCAGCCTCAAGAAATCCAACGCCTCAATTCCCTCAGCATTGAGACACTTCTCAATCCCCCCCTCATCCAGATCCCGGATCCCAAAACTCAAATCCCCGGGCAACTCCACCTCATCACTTAGGTACCCCTTCGTCTTTCCCTTCCCCTCCTTCAGCTTCTGTCCTTCTTTCGAGTTGTCATGCGGCGTATACGCCTCCGTCAAAATTCCCATCAGCGCAAGCCTCAACTCCGAAGTGGCGGGTGGCCACGAATCTCGTACACCGAGACGAAGTCCCATGGCGCCGCCGGTTCGAGCGACGCCTTTCACGCGCTCGGCGGTCTCGAGGTCGGGGGCGAAGAGCGAGTGCGAGAGGTGGGTGGAGAAAAGGCCGTTGCCTAGGAGTTGGAACTGGCGCTGGACGCGCAGGTGTTCGCGGAGGTCGTGGGAGGTGAAGAGGAGGGCGAGGGTGGTGTAGTTGAGAACGCTGGACTGCACTCTGAGTATGGGTGATAGGCAGAGGGAGGGAAGGAGGGAGAGGGGTGGTGGGAATGTGGTGTTGGCCCCGGGATTGGGTACTTGGTTGAGAAACGCAGTGATGGTGGTGGATAGGCGGTCTTCGGCTGGTAGGAGGTAGGCGGGCGTACTTGAGGGTTGGAGCGACAGGGTTAGGAGGCCTCCGAGCTCAAAGTCTGGTTTGCCGAAGAGGTCGAATTGCTCTGTTTCATCGTCATAGATGTCGCAGTGGTCTGGCAGTACCATGCTAATATCAGTACTTCCTTTGCTTGAAAATCGTGCAATCGCAGCCCTCAAACTCGTCTCATACTCCTTCGCTCTTTTCTCCACGCGCTCAATCCCTTGCCATTCGAACTCCCAAGCCAAACCAGGTGGTTTCGCTTCCGCAATCACTTCCGGCTTAGTCATCGGGTGCTCAGGGTGGTGATCCCTAATAAACCTCAAACTCCTGCCAGATTCGAACATAGTCTGCACATCGTCTAATGGCACAAAGTATGGCACCCTCCTCTTATCCAAGACGAAATCTGGTGTCTGATTCTCGCCGCCTTGGTCGTCTATCCATACTCGTGCCTCACACTTGACGAAAGACTTTCCTTCACCAGTCTTGGTGAGCGGAATACCCAGCTCAGGCTGCAGACCAGACCATGAGGCTACAAAGTCTAGAAACGGGCGCGAAACACGATCTAGAACTTCGAGTAAGATCAGGTAAGAGCCGTCCGTCCTATGCTCTTGTCCCTGGATGAAGGTATACATGCGAGATAGAACTTCTTCATCTGTCTTGGCAAGCCTGACTTCCGCCAAGAGGTCTGAGAATGTTGACAAGAGGTCCAGCACCGGCTCAAATAGTGAATGCAGGTGTAAAATGCTTCTTAACGAGCTAGCAGGAATCGTGAGGTGCGCTTGAATCGTTCGAAGGACAGTTGTAAGCGACTCCGCCAGTGCCGTTCGTGCAGGGGTTTGGAGCCTTTGCGAGTATGCGAGCTGGGTATGCTCTTCTAAAGCTTTTGTGAGATTACCGGACTTCAGAAGTGTGTTTGTGATACTCTCGATAAGCTCTGTGCTGCAGCCAGAGGTGCGGATAATCTCGACAGTACTTTCGAACTTCTTGCTCTTCTCATTGTAGCTGTAGAAGACGGACGAACGTCCAAGACCGAGCGCCAAAAGACAGGCGACATATTTGCCGGTGTCGACTAAGACGGAGTTTGAGTTGTCCTGACCCAGGAATGAGGGGTCTGTCAAAGCGGCATCGAAAGCAGAAGGTCCTGCTTCCGAAATATAACATGTTTGCGGTAGCGTTTCTGTGTGTGCTTCAAATGCTTCCCATGTCAAATACTTTGGCTTCTCGGATATGGTCACTGCCGCAAGAGACCACAACTCTGACAGCTCGTCTGCGGATTCCGGTGCTGGAGACTCCTCGGTCAATGGTGGGGTGCCAATCAAGGTCGTTTCGTCGTGCTCGCTCGAAGGTTCATTGATATCAGGTATGGCGAAAAAGCTGTCATCGTCATGCTCTTTGACGCCATCTACAGGCTGTGGCAGATCAGGCAGCTGGAAATTGTCTTCGTTCTTAAGGTCTATCAAGACATAATTAGTCCATGCTCAAGCATTCATTCCCAATTGCCATCACTTCTCACCTTCAAACTTCAGTCGCTTAAAGAGCAGATTTGAGTCATCTTCGTCTTCGAGTAAATGTTTTGAAGGCGTCCATAAGTCTAGTATGGAAAAACCAGTCCAAGACTTGTCTTCAGCCATGTTTGCACGTTCGTCTGTTGGTGTTCAAAATTTGTGTTTAGGGAGACGCGACGGACGCGACAGAATGATGCGTCGGGGCCATGCGTCGCTAGCCTTGTGCCCTGCAGGTCAAGGCTGAAGCTTCCACGAACCATCAAGTCACCCGCTGCAACAATTTATCTTCTCGATTTACGACAGCACCACAACGAAACAACTCTTCCAATTGTCACTGTCATCATCCTTAACAAGTAGTGTTTAAGAGTCCGATAACACATCCATTGACGGCATACCGCAATGCCACCACGCAAGAAGGCGCGCGCAGGCAGCTCCAAGGTAGCTTCGACACCATCCCGCGACAGCTCAGTTGTCGCGGAAACATCAGGCAAGGAATCACCGCCAAAGCAGTCACCAGAGGAGGAGTCGCCTGAAGAGCCACCTTGCAATCCACTAGCCGATCCATGGACTGACGAGCAAGAAACCTCGTTGTTCAAGGGATTGATAAGATGGAAGCCAGCAGGTAAGCGCAAGCTCACAATATGCAGCAGAAACTTGCAGATGCTAATCAGCCGGGCAGGAATGCACAAGCACTTCCGCATGATTGCGTTGAGCGAACATCTGAGGAACCATGGTTACAAGGATGCTCATACGCGCATACCAGGCATCTGGGCCAAGCTTAACACCCTGTACAATCTGGAGATTATCGACGCGAATGAGAACCGTCTCGATTTTGGCGACGACGACGACGAGGATGAAGACGAGGGTTACACGGAGTTCCAGCTACCAGAGGAAAAGTATGACGAGGAGTGCTTTACAAGAGGAAGGAGGAGAGAGGATAGTGAGACGAGATCAAGTCCGCCAAGGATAGATGAGAAGATACAGCCAGTTCTACCACCACCTAGCACGACTAGGAAGAGAAGGAGGGGCGAGCAAGCGAGCACAAGGGCGAGTACAGTGGACGACACAGACGAAGCTGGGACATCTCCGGCACCGCCGAGTAGTGTACGAGGATCGGTGACCAGGCGCGGCAGGGGTAGAGAGCGGCAGAGAGGAACTACCAATCTGAGGAGCAGCGTTGATAGGGGAGCGAGCAAGGATACGGAGACGGCGGCGGAGACTGAACAGGAGAGTGTGGCTGAGACTGGAGATGATGAAGGGGGCGATAATACCACCGCGGAGGAGACGGCCGATGAGGGGTCGCCGAGCCCGAGGGCGAGCAGAGTACGCGGCAGAGGGCGCGGTGGATCGGGGAGAGGCGGCAGAGGGAAGAGAGGCAAGAAGAGGGGGAAGTGAGAGTGATTGTGGCTAAGGCGATATGAGAAGCAAAGGGCGCCACAAGGTCACCAGTTGGTGATCAGGAGTTCTGGTGTCAATATACCTTGGATCGGACGGACGGAGACGGTGGCCACTATGCATGATTGCCATGTCCAAGTCGCCCAAGTTCACGGAGAACTGCGAAAAACAAATCTCCCAAGTTAAGGCGTCCAAAGTTGGAGAGGCATAGCTTCGCCGAATCTGCTACATTGGGCACTCGGCTACAACTGGCCTTTCAAGGCCGGCATTGATCTCAACCTCGACATAACAAGGATCCCATTCGGCGAGGAGTGGTAGCAGGATCTAGCTCAATATAGCACTATGATACTCGCTAATCAGACGCTAAATCTCATCTCCAAATCGGCCTCGGCGTTTCCTGCAGTTCTCTATCCTGACGCAATGAATGATCACTTGTGAAGATATCCACTTGGCCGAGGGATGCCGTTGTCCGGCCGAATGCCCCAATCACGACGGGTTTCCTTCGTGCTAGCAAATGCCACCCCCATCATCTTTCAGGCACTTTCGGTCACTGTCCGGCGTGCTGGTGGGGGGTGGGCCTGACGGGGCGCTGACATCCTGCGCCAGCGCCATCCCCATTTCCCCATTTAGTGGAGAAGGGTGGCAGGGGGACACCTGGACAGCCTCGGCTCGTTCTTAAAGCGCACCCCAAGACCGCGCATCGCTCGTCTGCCGTGCCGAATTGACCACACGCTTTACGGACATACATCATATCTGATCCCGGTACAAATTTATTCTCTACTGTATCCTTTCGCTCCTCCTTTCCTCAATTTCACCATCCTAGAGGAGTAATGTTGAACGTGTTCGCGAAGAGAAGTGTGCAGTCTACAGTTCTGAGAAGCGGAAGACAACCATTGCGCAGTTCCAAGGTATGTTGAGATGCGATATTCGGTCGCTTCGGAGGAAGCTAAAAAAATGGGACTTGCAGTTGTGAGAGCACGAGCTGACGATTTCGACAGATTCTCATCCCAACAATGTCGAGATCCAACAGCTCCCTGCCAGCAGGTGTGTCCGCGCCGCCCTCTGGCAATCGCATCAATTGATCGCGTGCTGACACTCTGCTCTTAGGCTACAAGGAGGACCCATCCGCAGGGCCAATGCTCCGTTTTGAGAAGTCCCTTCCAAAGCTCCCAGTTCCGACTCTGGAGGAGACCGCAGCTCGCTACATCAAGTCTATTCACGCAATTGTCACCGAGAGCGAGCTTGAGAACACAAAGAAGGCTGTCGCTGAGTTCCTCCAGCCAGGAGGTGTCGGAGAGCAGCTCCAGAAGAAGCTCCAGGCAAAGGCCGCAGATCCAAAGACCGAGAACTGGATCTATGAGTGGTGGAACGACGCCGCATACCTCACATACCGCGACCCAGTCTCCCCATACGTCTCTTACTTTTACTCTCATCGCGATGATCGCCGCCGTCGCGACCCGGCCATCCGTGCTGCTGCCATCACCACTGCAACGCTTTCCTTCAAGGCCCAGGTCGACCAGCAGACCCTCGAGCCAGAGTACATGAAGGGGCGTCCAATCGCCATGGACTCTTACAAGTGGATGTTCAACTGCACCCGCCTGCCAGCTAAGCCAGCTGACTACCCAGTCAAATTTTCGCACGAGGAGAACAAGCACATCGTTGTCGTCCGCAAGAACCAGTTTTTCAAGGTTCAGCACGAGGTTGATGGTGTCCAACTCACCACCAAGGAGCTTGAGCAGCAGTTCCGCCGCATCTACGAGCTCGCCTCTCCAGCACCAGCTGTTGGCGCTTTGACCAGCGAGAACAGAGATATCTGGACTGATGCTCGTGAGGCATTGGTTGCTGCCCACCCAGGAAACGCCAAGGCTCTTGAGGCTATTGACGCCGCATCGTTCGTTGTCTGCTTGGATGACGCCAAGCCAGTCACCCTCGAGGAGCGCGCACACCAGTACTGGCACGGAGACGGCCAGAACCGCTGGTTCGACAAGCCACTCCAGTTCATCGTCAACGAGAACGGCACTGCCGGATTCATGGGCGAGCACAGCATGATGGATGGCACTCCAACTCACCGCCTGAACGACTATGTCAACGAAGTTATCTTCAACAACAAGCTCGACTTCTCCAACCCATCTGTCCGCTCTAGCCTCCCGGAGCCAACTGCTATCAAGTTCGTCTTGAACGATACCGTGAAGGCTGAGATCGCTCGCGCCACTAAAGACTTCGAGTCCGTTATTGGACAGCACCAGCTCCGTGTCCAGGCTTACCAAGGCTACGGAAAAGGCTTGATCAAGAAGTTCAAGTGCTCCCCGGACGCTTACGTGCAGATGGTCATCCAGCTTGCTTATTACAAGATGTACGGTGTTAACCGTCCAACTTACGAGTCTGCTGCTACCCGTCGCTTCCAGCTCGGCCGCACTGAGACCTGTCGTACTGTGTCGGACGACTCTGTTGCTTTCTGCAACGCTATGGCTGACCCAGAGATCGACTCCAAGACTACCGTAGAGCTGTTCAGAAAAGCGACCAACTCTCACCTTGAGTACATTGCCGCTGCTTCTGATGGTAAGGGTGTTGACCGCCATCTCTTCGGCCTCAAGAAGCTTCTTGAGCCAGGACAGGAGGTTCCAGCTATCTTCAAGGATCCAGCTTTCAGCTACTCAGCTAAGTGGTTCATCTCCTCCTCCCAGCTGTCGTCCGAGTACTTCAACGGTTACGGATGGTCCCAGGTTGTTGATGATGGATGGGGAATTGCTTACATGATCAACGAGAACAGGTATGTCATCACTGCACACTTGGAAAATGGATAGTCGCTAACACTTTACAGCTTGCAATTCAACGTTGTTTCGAAGGGATTGGGCAGTGAGAGAATGAGTTTCTATCTTAACGAGGCTGCTGGCGACCTCAGAGACCTCATGATGCCAACCCTTGATGCACCAAAGGCTAAGTTGTAAGGAGTGTTGTTAGTCGGGGGGAAAGGGCGTGAGCATTGCTTCGTTGGATACCAGGTTAGGGAGCTTTTGTGTATATTATTATGAGCAAGTCTAGCGTGTCGATAGAAATGATTATAGACTGCGTTATACCACCTATTTCTGCTTCCCGATATCACACCAAACAGTATGCATCGTGCAGCACCCAAAGATGACTACGGATCTGCTGAATATGAAGCCGAACTCGAATGTGGTACGTTGCCATCGAGAGAACGCAGAACTTCTCTGAGCATGTGCTCTGAGATATTGTTACACGGTTACGATAATACAGAATCATTCCTTTGTCAAGCTACCATAATTGTACTTCGTAGCCTCTTGGCCACAGTATATTATGAATCAGAAGTGGTCTTATCCTTGGGATCGGGTGATGCCAAGACTCGCCGGCTAGAACTGCCTGTCACTCCACGCGTACCTGCACGCAGCACAAGGGTACGAGTAAGACGTGGCTGAGACCAGCGACGTGTGACCTTTCAAGAACTTCAAGAGTTAACAATCTCTACAATTTCATTAACCTTACCTACCTAAGTCTAGCCTACATAAGTAAGATCTCCGAGGTTTCCCGTTCATTGTCTTAGCCTCAACCTAAAGCAGCACGCTTCCTGTGCGCATGGTCTCTTATCCACTCGTTCTGCTACCCACCAAGGTCCTGGCAGAGCTCCAGCCATTCAACGGAGCACCATCTTCGCTCTCAGGTTCGGCCACGACTTTAAATCTAGATCACCGTGCATCCTACGATTCTTAGTCTGTCCATAAGTACATAAACAGTCATGCGGCCGCCAGATCTCAACTCGTTACCTTCAAACACGTGTAGCACACCAGCCCGTTTACCAACTGCACCGATAAATCGACCACCGTCGAGAACACCTACACCTGGAAGCCCTGGCGGTCTACCAAGAGCTATGAGTATGGCAGGATCAGAAAATTATGGCAATGGAAGCCATTTGAGAGGGCATAGTCAGAGCCCAAGATTGAGTATTACGAATAGCTTGCAAGCTGCTGCGGCAGTGAATGCAGGATTGAGACAAGAGGAAGACAGCCGGCGTAAGTGGTTTTCAATCCTTTTATGATATTGCCCACAGATAAATCCTCTTTAAATACGAACATCACTAACTTCGGTGCAGGAAACTCCATCGGCTCAGGCTCAATCAACTCTCTAAGCCGCGAGCGCTCCGTCCCACATAGCACCCAGCGCCGCCGCTCCACAGTCCTCATGAACCTTCAGCTGAACGATCCATCCGTACCTTCGCCTGGCGAGATGGTCGCTGAATCACCAACTCATTCCTACCAGCTCGCAAGCCCAAGGAGTATAACGCACAGCCCAAGCATAATTCCGCAACCAATGCACATGCGCAACCCAAGCTTAGGCGAGATACACCAAGAACTAGAGCAAGAGCAAGAGGCACAAGTGGTGAGCAACGCTACACCGGCGCTCAAAAGAACAATTTTTCTGACCTCATCCTTATAGAACCGACTCCTCCAAATGATACGCATCCAACAAGAGCAACTCCAAGCCATCCAAGCAGCAGCCGGCACCTGCCCCATCTCCTCATCCGCAATAGACGACATCGAGCAACACCACTCCACCACATTTCCAATCGCAGGTTCTCCAAATGCTATTCAAACCCGCACATCTTTTAACTACCCGCGCTCCTCCGACCTCGCACGTACCGATCTATCACGCCGCTCACGCACACCTAGTCGTAACGCTAGCCCGTCGACACATATGCATACCCCGCCAACTATCGTTTCTTCCGCCATCCTGCCTACCTCTGCGCTCGCGTCGGCAGAGGATTTGTTGGGTGGGAGCGCGTATTCCTCTTCGGGGGTTAGTACGAGGGATGAGGCGCACTTTTATCAGGCGGAGACTCAGATGATGGTTAGGGAGAACCAGATGCTGCGGTTGAGGATTAGGGAGTTGGAGAGGCAGGCTGCGGACAATAGGAGTACGGGCGAGGGAGGACATGGCCATACACATGAGCCGGCTACGCCGAGTGGGTTGATGAGGGAGCAGAGAGTGAGGGGGAGTGAGGATGAGAGTGCGACGGAGGGTGATAGTCCGAGGGGGACGCATATTGAGACGTGAGGCCGAGGAGGAGAAGCTCAAGTTTAAGGCGAGGAGATAAATAGATACCGTCATACCTAGAAATCACCTATGGTCCCTGGAGGACACAGGCACTCTACCAGGTCGAGGAGTGTATGTCATGTGTAAGGGGAAGTCAGACCGCATGACGTGTGGAAGGGAAACATTTGGTTTTACTGAGGCGAGGACGACTCTGCAAAATAGCTGATATCATGTGCAATTCTCTTTGCCATCTCGGGACTTTACTTCTTCTCCTTCCTTTTTTTCGTCTCTTCTGCTCCTCCAACCTCCCCCCTCCGCGTCTCCGAACACTTCATGAACTCAACCTGCTCCTCCAACTCCACAATACTCTCCATACATCACATCCATCCCCTCTTTCCACCTGACCACTGCCCTCCACGTCCCAAAGCCCACAAGTCTCGCCAAATAACAACTCCCCAAAATCTTTAACAATCCGCCTCTGTCATTCTCTGTCGGCAGGTGTAATATATACTCGTGGCGCGTGAAGCGGAGAAGGTGGGAATGAGATGGTTCGAAGGGCGTAAATGTTTGGGGGAAAGAACCCACGGCGTGGCAGGTGGATTCCCAGACTTTAGATTGAAGTTCTGGTGGTAGGAGGAGGAAGAGGTGGAAGGTGGTGCGAGCGGCGGGGCCCGGATATCCATGGCTTTGAGGGAAGACGAGTGAACAATGCAGATTATTTGGCGAAAAAGGAAAACAGGACTCGATCAATGCGGCTAGGGGTTGCTGTCTAGAGTCTGCATTCTCCAGACACTTGTGTCGTGATATTTTGAGTGGAAGCAAGGGATAATGTAAGGCGGGGTGGATGAGGCCGTCGGGCCAATACCTCAAAGAAGTGTGCAATTACGATCAGTTTAGCCACTTGCTTGGCCCAGAAGAAAGTCTTATTGGAAGCTTAAATTTCGCTGTAAAGAACTATTACAACCGAAATTGACTGACATAACCCGAGTGCTCAGGAAGAGCGCGTCGATTATCAAGTTCGTACTCATATCCATGGATTATCAGCTAACCTGATGCACAACTCAGTGCACTTCTGAAACACTTGTAGGAAACCAGATCATCCGACAATACAGAGATTGCTGCTACATGAGATTGTGGCAGAAGCAAAGCCTGGAGCAACCGGGGTACAGTGCATACTCCGTACAAGCGCATCGGACAAAATCAAAACGAATTCAACACTTGAGCTGCTGAGGGACTACTGGGCGGGAAATTTGAAGCTATGTGCTTTCCTGTGGACAAAGTCCTCTCATCAATGTACTACATTCCAAATCGATTATTTGACACCCAATTAATTCTACGAAAATACCGTGTACACTAGCTCCTCCAATACTCCCGCACCCTCCCCTTCCAAACCGGACTCTTTTTGTACTCGGCAATCTTTGGTACATTCCCGTTCTCCAATCCCTCAATCGCCTCCTCCAAGACTTCTCCCAAACCTTCCTCCATCACCTCGCCGATCGGATACTGATACGTCTTAATCACGAAAACCAGTGCTTTACTTTTCGGTAAACGGAAGAGCTGCTGTGTTTCACTCTGCTGGTACATCTGGCCAATGTCTACGTCTTCACTATGCATACTGCTCTCCTCGACCTTAGTTGAGGCGGTAAAGAGGCCAGGGCGGGTGACTATGGACCACTGTTTCGGTTAGCATTTATCACCCACTTAATGGCAGTACATCGGCGAAGGAGACCCACTTTGACTCGTCTGACGAATTGTCCTATTTTTATTCGCTCGAGATACCGCTCCATACTCATCATCAACTTCTCTTTATAACGCGGAACACCGGCATGAATATCCCTAACTTTTTTCTTCAGAAGCGTGCTGGCATCGAAGTGGGCGGCGAAGGCGGAGATGTAGGCTTGCAGGGTGTAGCCGTCGCCGTCTGGACTGGGAAGCAGGAGGAAGTCTTCGTCTAGCGTCTTGCCGAAATATTCTAATGCTTCCCGCGGCCCTGGGATAGGTGATAAGTGCATTGATGACTTATTGACGGCGTTCTTCAGCACCCTCGTTCCATCCTCCAGAATGGCGGTAGAGAACACCGTGGGATACCGCCTCGGCAGCAGCTGGATAATCAATTTCCAAAACTCCATAACGGCATCTGCTACACTCTTCCCCGGCAAGTGGCCAGCCGTCGTAGTCGGATACTTACCACTGAGCTTGCGACGGGTGGTGATACGATTCAGCGGGTTGCTGTCGATTACAACGAGGTCATTGAGAGATGATTTCTCAAGAGCCATGGTCATGTTGTAAACTGGCTTGGGGGGTCGGTGTTTGGCTGGTGGTGTGGTTGCCCAGTTGAACTCGTTTAAAGGCGTTACATTTCGGAGGGCTTCAAAATTGAGGAGTGGTTGTCCTGGTGTTTCATGCGGTTTAGACAGCAAAGAGCTTGGCCTGGGTGAGACGTTCTATGAGACGTTAGTATGGAGTTTGATGGACGGAAAGATGGACGTAGTTGTCTTCGGCTTAGACTTTGAGTTATAAACTCTCTTAATTATTAGATATACAAGGCCTAAAACAAGACCGACGACTGTTGCGAAGTCATTGCTTTGTATTCTGGTTACATGGCCCGAAAAGTATTGAGCCGTGTCCATCTTAAGCTCTCTGTTCTTTTCCATCTTTATCTGAGTTGTTTGGTGTTTCTTACATATCGGAAGGTGTAGGGGACGTTTACATAAGATATATTTTTTGCTACGAGGCAGGTCCCCTTGAAGCACGTTATTCCCCTCCTTGTCCGCCGTCGGCGACCGAATGCGTCAAGGCTCCTTCGAAAAACATACTATTACACAATGCGAACATAGATTGAAGGCTGGGCCTCAAAACACCCATGTCTAGATACTTTCGTTAGTTCCTGACATCAATAACTTGGTAGAGACTCGCCGGATAGCAAGGTATTCGAGGTGCGATTGAGACCGAAGGTCCGCACTGAAGCCGGGTGATCAGATGCTTTAACTTGAAATATACAAATTCGCTACATTTTACACATGCATCTATTTATTCCACCTCTTCTACTTCTGCAGCTTCTCAGTCAACTCCGGCACAACCTCAAACAGATCACCCACCAAACCAACATCAGCAACCTGGAAGATCGGCGCATCGGCATCCTTGTTAATAGCAGCAATAACCTTGCTATCCTTCATACCAGCCAAATGCTGGATGGCACCCGAGATACCAGCGCAAAGGTACAGTTGTGGGGCAACAACCTTTCCAGTCTGGCCAACCTGCAGCGAGTTATCCGCATACCCAGAATCAACAGCCGCTCTCGAAGCACCAATAGCCGCACCCAGCGCATCGGCAAGTGGAGTCATGATTCTGTCAAACTCCTCCTTGGACTTCAGACCACGACCTCCAGAGACGACCTTCTCAGCAGTCGCCAGGTCTGGTCTATCAGACTTGGCCAAGTCCTCGGACACCCACTCGGTGGTGCTCTTAACCTTTGGATCAACACCCTCGACAACCTCGCCGTTTCCTCCTTCGGCAGCAGCGGCAGCGAATGCAGTGCCGCGGATGGTGATGAGCTTGATGTCCTCGGTGGACTCGACGGTGGCGATGGCGTTGCCGGCGTAGATCGGGCGCACAAAGACGTTCTCGGACTCGATGGATGTGATGTCTGAGATTGGCTGGCGGTCGAGCAGGGCGGCTACGCGTGGCATCAGATTCTTGCCGAAGGCGGTGTGGCCGCAGAGGATGTGGGTGTAGCCGCCGGACTTGATGTTCTCGGCGAGGAGGGGAGCATAGTTTTCCGGGAGGCCCTGGCGAACTGGTTAGCTTGTGATCGCGTATTCTATAGCTATTTACTGGTGCTCATTGCTTGTTTGCGACGTAGCTGCACCCATAGATGTCATCCCTCCCGAGACATCAAAGCGGAGAGCTCACCTTGTCGTATGCGGCATTGTCAATGGAGATAACCTTCTCGACACCGTCAACCGTAGCCGCTGCCTCGGCAACACTCTTGATGTTTCCACCTGCGACGAAAGCAGTAACCGGACCTCCAAGCTTCTTTGCTGCTGTGACTGCGCTCAAAGAGCCAGTGTTTAAAACGCCGTTGTTCTGCTCCAAGACTGCCAGCGTCGACAGTAACCTTTGAAGCTGTGATAGTGACTGGACTCTGTACTGAGTGCGCACCTGGCGCAATGCATTTCTGCTAACTGAGGAGAGCATGGCGAGGAGGTTGTGGTAGATATATATGTAGAAAGAGAAATAGAAAAAAGTAAACAGTCGACGTCAGATACTCGGAGTTGTCCTTCAAGGTGTTAGGTTATTGCGGGGAGAGATATTCGTGATATAACCTCCCTCGCTGAAGCTTGTCCCGGCGGGCTATCGTCGGCCTGGCACCGAGGGCAGTCGTCTGTTCCTTGGCCCGGGTCAGGCCGAAAGTGGAAAGGCGGTCATGGCAGATCTCGGGGAGGTGGACGCGTCACGTGTCCCCCGCCTATCGCGACCAGAAATGTTCGCTTCAAGCCATGTCACCACGCCGGGACGCGAGACCACAGGAAGCCATCCACATCTAGACGCGATACTCAATTAAGAGACATCATCCATCGCACCGCGAATACGCTGAAATACCTCAACGAGAGCATTTTTGAGGGCGCGCGATCGAGACAAACTTTCACAACAACAAGTCGAAATAAGCAGAAAGCTCGACTTTCTGTTATCCAACCCGCCCGTGTTGCATCAAGCTTCACATATCACCAACACTCTTCGCACTTTGCGCCGACGACGATTGAAGTCGACGCACAACCTCCATCATGGATTCCAACTCTATCCGAACAGACTCGCCAGCTACGGCAACTACCCCAGCCACTAATGCGCCTGCACCACAACAAACCGACGCAGCATCCGCGGCGCAAGGAGGCCACAATGGTAGGTGCTCCAAACGCATCTGGAGACATCGCTTCTTAGCGCGAGAGACTTAAGCTAACTGTCGCGACAGACTCCAGTGCTGAGCCAGCAATTAAACAAGACACTTCCGATTTGACTCCAGCAGTCCCGTCAGACAACCCGCTCGACGCTCCAGACGCACCAAGACCGGAAGCTCCAGACGACACAGAGATGGGAGATGCACCAAGCGACGACAAGAATGGAGCCGGCCCAACAGAGGGAGCAGAGACTATCGCTACCAATGGCACTGCTGAGCAGACGAAGGCTACAATCGAAGCACAGGCAAGACAGCACTTGATCTCCCAAACACATTCGATCATCCTTCCATCATACAGCACCTGGTTTGACATGCACACCATCAACAACATCGAGCGCAAAGCACTTCCAGAATTCTTCAACAACCGCAACCGCAGCAAGACGCCAGCAGTCTACAAGGACTACAGAGACTTCATGATCAACACCTACCGCCTGAACCCAGTCGAGTACCTCACCGTCACCGCATGCCGCAGAAACCTTGCCGGAGATGTTTGCGCCATTATGCGCGTCCACGCCTTCCTGGAGCAATGGGGATTGATCAACTACCAGGTCGACGCCGATGCACGCCCATCTAACGTCGGTCCACCCTTCACCGGACACTTCAGAGTTATCGCCGACACCCCAAGAGGGCTCCAGCCATGGAACCCAGCTACGGACCCAGTCGTCACCCAAGGCAAGCCACATCCAGACACCGAGGCAAAGGCCAAGGCACCAGCGAAGATTGAGCGCAACCTCGAGATCGGTCGCAATGCCTACGAGCCGAATGGCAAGGAGGTGACTCCAAAGACCGATGCACAGAATACCAGCGACGAGACAAACGGCGCTAGCGACTCAGCAAAGAAGCTCGAGGATCTCGTCAAGATGCCGATTGAGAAGGTCAACTGCTACTCTTGTGGCGTGAACTGCACTCGCGTATACTACCACAATGGTAAGGCCGGGCCACCTGGCAAGCCAACAGGACAGAACAAGTACGATGTCTGCACCAACTGCTTCCTTGAGCTTCGTATCCCAGCCAACCAGGACTCGTCACTCTATGTCAAGATCGAGAACCCGAGTTACACCAAGTACCCAGATCGTGATGCGCCATGGACGGATAGCGAGGTTCTATTGCTGCTTGAGGCGCTGGAGAAGTTTGATGATGATTGGACGTCTGTTGCCGAATACATCGGTACGAGGACCAGAGAGGAGTGTGTGGTTAAGTTTCTGCAGCTTGATATTGAGGATAAGTACCTTGATACCGAGCCAGCTGTTAATGGCAGCAGCGGCACTGGTTTGGGACTCTTGGGTGCACCGGGCCATGCCCCATTCAGCCAGGCTGATAACCCTGTCATGTCCGTCCTCGGTTTCCTGGCTAACCTCGTTGACCCGCACGTTGCGGCTGCAGCCGCCGGAAAGAGTGTTGAGGCCATGACTCAGTCTTTGAGGAAGAAGATGGACAAGGAGAACGGCCAGCAAGAGGGAGATTCTATGGATATCGATATCGCACACCAGAAGACTACTACCACGACTACGACCACCACCACTAAGGAGTCCACGTTCGCCAACGCGTCACTTAGCTTCGCAGCCGGCCGTGCAGCTGCCCTTGCTTCTCACGAGGAACGCGAGATGACCCGTCTTGTTTCTGCTGTCGTCAACACGACGCTGCAAAAGCTCGAGCTGAAGTTGCAGCAGTTCAATGAGATGGAATCTATCATCCAGGCTGAGCGTAGGGAGTTGGAGAGGGGCAGACAGCAGCTGTTCCTGGATAGGTTACAGTTCAAGCGCAGAGTCAGAGATGTGCAGGAGGGTCTCAGAATGGCTGCCCAGACGGGTGGTCAGGAGGGTGAACAGATGGCGCAGAATGTGCTTGATAGTGTGAAGGGTGATAGAGTGGGCTTTGTGCCGCAGGAGGGGAATGGAGAGGTTAAGCCTTTGAGTGCTGAAGCGGAGGCGAAGGTGCTTTCTATCTAAGCTGACTACGGATATATGAATGGGGAGATGATCGAGGAGAGTTATGGCGATACGCAAGGGTGTTTCGGACTTCTGAGGCGTCAAGGCGCACGGTGGGATATGGTGAGATTTCTCGGCTATCAATTTTTGATGGCACATTTTTGCTTCGCAAATGGTGGGTATGGACAAGATTGCTCATAGATTTATGTGTATTAGAGGATGCCTACAACAAACAATCTTTGGCACACCGCTTTTCTTTCACAATATTTTCTACAACCTTCGTTGCGTGAGAAGTCGATACGCCTGGCTGACAGCCCTGCAGCAGCTGTGTGTGGCCGTTGATGCAAGACCCCTCTTTAGTGGCGTCTTGTGGCCCTTCTGGCCATGCATGCAGCCGTTTGATGTCGTAAGCTCGTAAAGGACACAAACGAGGGGGTTTAAAGGCTGGCGCTTTCTCTTTTGATTTCTTCTAACCTCTGGAGCTTAATTCATTTTGACGCGATATCTGAACTTGTAGAGATCACTTCGAACGCGTAAACACTGAATATGTCTCCTAAACGTCGAGCCAAAAACGGCCGAGCCGTCCAGTAAGTACTAAAAAGCTGTTTGATAGACCGCTCTTTGAAAAGCTCCGCAGACTAATAAATGTATAGTGAAGATATGCAACACGAATCTTCGGACGATTTCTGGCACGCGTCGGATGACATCGAGTATCAGAGATTGAGGAAGAAGAAGAAGGAAGATCTGGCAGATCCTGCGAAAGAGTGGTCTGATCTAGACCAGTTGCGGTATTTGAGCTTGAGAGCTAAGAAGCAGATGTACAGGGCTGCGCAGGCACCAGCGGAAAAGATGGCAGCACCTTCGGAGGGTACTACAAAAGCGCATGGATCTGTAGGGACTCTCGAAGTCAAAATGACTCCGCCTGAGGAGGTGTTGACTGCTCCTGTCGAAGAGAGCACAGCAACTCCTACCAAGGATATGCCTGGTGAAGCAGACGAACCATCGTCTCACACCGAAAACACAGTGGAGCAACCGGACCCAGTCATCGAAAACCAAGTCGCTACTGACCAAACACCAGCTGAGGCTGAAGTCGCTATGCCGGCTCTCAGATCCTCGAAAGCTCAGCAGAAAAAACGTAACCGGGAGATTCTGAGGAGGGCCAGGGCTGAAGCTGAAAAAAAGGCGAACATGGACGAAGAGGAGGGGACTGGGGAAGCCAATACTTTCATACGCTATGAAGCAGACGAGCTTCGGAGCCTGGGAGGTGATACATCATTGGAGGTTCGCTACAAGGTGAGTTGTTTACTGTCTAAAACTGAGCTGAGACTGACAGGCCATAGGACGCCGAAGTTGGGGTTGGAGCTTACGTGGAGCCGACATATGATGTTTCTGAGCTCGAGAATGGGGTGTGTGCTGAGGAATCTCGCAAGCCAGACCCTCCGGCCGAGGAATCCCTTCTTGTCCATGACGAGCCTGCACAGGCAGTTTCGATGCCGGAGCCTGAGTGTTATGATATGGCTGTGAAGCCTAAGATGAATAAGAAGCAGCGGAAGAGGCTTCGGCTTGAAGAGGGGAAGCCAAAGGAGGAGACACTTCTTGCTGCCCTGTCACCTTACGCCGACGCCGGCTCTGCTAGTCAGTTTATGCCATGTGAGAGTGTTCTGCTCAAGCATTACCACGGTAAGTTGACTGGTAGGAGATGGGAGGCCGTGGTGATGCCCGAGGATCCGAAAGCTCCTGTAAGTCACCTCCTACCGCCTTCCCTCGCCGCAGAGACTGACGGCCACATAGGACTCCGACCTAGAAAATCAAATTACCAATCTCCACCTCGAATCCGACCAGACAGCAGCTGAGCACGCCGCTGAGGTTACAAAGCTCGGCAACCAGCTAGAAATGTTGAACAAGAAGGACTACGAGCTCTTCCAGCGCCTCCGTGCCGATATCAAGCAATTGGAAGAGTATCGGGCAGATGCACAGAAGACGGTGAAAAGACTTGAGGCTAGCCTGGATGAGGTGACGAACCGACTCCCGAGACTAGCTAGAGAGCTTAGGGCGAGCAAGGATGAGAGGAGGGATGAAGTTTACATTCTCGAAGGTGAGGTTGAGGTGCTGAAGGCGCAGAACGCTGATGGTGATGAAGAGATTAAGGGCCTGAAACTGCAGATTGAGGAGATGGTGAAGAAATCTGATCAGGACAAGAAGAGCCTGCAAAGCCTTTTAAAGATAGAGGCGGCTGGGACCAAGACACTCCGTGGTGAGGTTTCTACGCGCGCAAAGAGGGAGCATCAACAGGATGTCAAAAACAAGGAATTGGACGCGGCCAAGAAAGCTCAAGGTGAAACCATTGCGAAGCTCAAGCGAGAGTTGGTCGGGAAAAAGACCGCCCAGAATCTGGAGCAAGACCTCAAAGCCGCAAAATCGCATATCTCAGCGCTGCAGAGGCGCGAAATTGAGATGAAGACTCAAATGGCACAGCACGAGGGCTCAATTCAAGGCCTCCGTCTTCACATCGAAGTTGCTAAGAAAGAGACCGATGTTCAGAAACAAGGACTCCACGCTCAGATCGAACGCCTCCGTACAGACAAGTATGCAGAACCAAAAGATCTTCGGGCGGAAGTGCAAAGGCTGGGAGAAGGGAATCAAGAATATGCACTGGCCGCAGTCGCTAAAGACAAGGTAATCCAAGAATCCCACGCTGCCAATGGGAGAGCAGAAACTAAGATAGCGCAGGATAATCAGCGAATTCAAGGCCTCGAACTCGAGATTAGGGCCCTCAATCTCATGATCGACGAGAGAAAGAGAGCGGCCGAGGAAGGGGATGATACTGCGTCGTCGAGCAGCGAGGATTATGAAATCGTTTAAGGGAAAGAGGAGATTTGATACAGGGAGAACCTGAGAGCAAATGAATTAGTAGTCTCGTAGTTTTAACTATTTCCTTAAATCGCCCAAGACCGCCACTTTCGGGATTTGAGTGCCCGTCTTCTTATGAGATGCATAGTGCTATTTATAAGCTTAGGAAAATGGTCTTTGAATACATGCCGAATCTCATTGCTAATTGATACACAAGATATACACCTTCAGTCTCCAACCAATCCGCTTACCTAGTTTGCCTAATATCCACGGCCTCAGCGTCGGTTGTAAAATATGGTGACGCAGGAGGTGTAAGCAGAGCATTGCCATCATGAGAGCGGACGTTCTTGAGAGGCTCTTTCCATTTTGTGATTTCGTTTCTCATAGCAGCTTTAGGATAAGTTTCGTTTTGCATCTCCGCAATATGCCTCAACACAGGACAACCCTTTGCAGCCCTTTTCCTCCATGACAAACTGCTGTTAGCGTCTTCGGAGAGCATTATTGACGCGTCTGGTGAAGATGGATAAAGTGGAGTGGAAGCCTGTTGCATGCCGAACACCCGGGCCATGAAAGGGAAGAAGTGCAGTGATAAAGCGGACAGGAGGAGGTGTAGCCACAACTCCAGCATTCTGTTACGGAAGATAGAGAGCGTGAGGCCGAAGTGGACGAAAAGTTTCGCGGTTTGCGGCGAGAACGAAGATGACGGTGTCGGAGAGTGAGGTTTAGGTGGTGTTCTGTTTGTAACATGTTCTTGTTCGCGTTTCGGATCGTAAGGACGTGGATGTGGTGCCTTTTCCGGTGCTTGACTCGACTGCATCTCGCTGATCTGAGCAAGGACCGGACAACCAGTCGTCGCTCTCTTCCGCCACTCTTTCTCTCTTGTGGTATGATCAACTCCCATTGCAAAGATCCATTGGACGACACTCAAGATGTGGAGAAGGAGAGCCGTGGTAAGCAACTCGGGCAAGAGGTCCAGTAGGGAGTTGCGGAAGATAAAGACGTTAAACCCAAATAAGGTAAGAAGTTTGACGACTTCGGCATCAGGAATAACCCTCTCGTCGGAGACCTCCTTTGGATTCTCAGGGCCAGACTTAGGCCTTTTCTTGTCGGAGACTTCAGTTGGCTTCTCAGGCTCAGGCTTAGGAGGCGGCAACCGCATCAACCTCTCCTCCATATTTCTCTTTATCCTCGCAAACTCCCCTAACTGCGTCTGCACCAGACTCCTCACAGAATCGATCTTTAGATACGGATGTTCCTGCCTAACCTGCTGATTATACTTCGCCTTCAGCTTCTCCAAATTCCCTATCAACCTCCCCAACTCCCTCACACCCCTGTCATCACCTTTAGCAGCACCACTGCCATAAAATGTGCCATGAGGTGAAACCAAGTCGCGGAGGGACCCAACGAACTCATGCAAGACTGCGTGCATAGTCCGACACTCGACTTTTGTCTTGGTGAATGTGCCGTCTTGGAGGACCGTATAGGGAAAGGCGAAGCATTCGTCGCTAAAGGTTGACAGGATAGAGACGAGGTCTTTCACCTTTTCGAGGATAGGTTGCTCGGGCTCTTTAGACCCGGCGCCCGGTGTGTGTGTGGACGTCATTTTATTTGTGAGCGATTTGGTGGCTTTGGGGGTGTGTACATTGAGTAGCAGAATGCGTTTCTTGTCCCTCAATGCTTTTGGTAAGAAATTGTGCGGAATATAAATGAAGTGAAGACGGCGAGACCATGATCTTTTGTCTCTATTGCACACCGAAGGCAACTCTGAACCTCCACCACCACACCGAAGGCCCCGCGGACAGCACAACCACTGCCCAATCCCATGCCTTCTGTCAACCACCTATGATTACTGAGGTATGCCTTTCCAGACGCCTGTCCGGTCAACCAATTTGGAAATTGGTCGTGCAGCATCTGGCGAAGCCGACGCACAACTCACTGAGGGGTCGTTTTAGCGAATAAAGTTATGGGAGGATATTGAGATCAACCGAGAAGACAGTATCTGTATTGGTGGGATATTTGAGGGTGTGGTGAGGTATGCACCTCTACAGTCGTGCATGTTGGCTGAGTGCGGGGCTGATGTTGGTATCACGAATTGAGTCGCGACGCCGAACTTCGTGGTTGGCGGAAGGTATCGAGACTGGGCAAAAGATGAGTTGTCGGCGGATATTGAGGTACGTCGGCGAAAGTGTGAAACGCCTTAGGTGTGGTACAATGAGGCTCGACGACACCTTCTGTGTGCCCCATGGATAACCGAGTAGGCATAACGCCATGGTCTCGCAGTCCTCTCTTCAGTCTTCCCATCTCGCACGAATAGTCAGCAAACAAGTTAAGCGACAACAAGCCACTCAACAATTTATTATATACGAGCCTGTAGCTGCCAAGTATAGCTTACGACGACATGGGCGCTCAACCAGCACCAGCAACAGGGTCACCGATTCCCAAATCAGCCCAGCCCTTCCTCAAGAAGATCAAAGACTTGATCTATCTCCTCAAAACCTTCAGCAGCGAATGCACCACTTTCCCCACCACCGTCCTCCGCAACGGCAGATTTCCCAGGACAGAAGAAGAGTGCAACACTATGGGCATGGTCTTGCACGGCTTTGCCAACTCTCTCCGCGACCTGATTTCCCCCCAAGGCACGTTCTGGGTTCGTGAAGCAGCAAGATGTGATGCAAAGGGTAATGTCGAGTTGGTGGGTATGTACGCGAATTTACAGAAGTTGAGGAGGAAGTACAATGAGCGGATTCGGCAGGAACACCCTCATTCAGGGGTGTTGACTATGAGATTCAGCGTCGAGAAGCAACTGGGCGATTTTGACAGGATTAGATGGGGCATGGAGCAGAGATTGAACGATGAGCTTGTGCGAAGGCTTCGTTCCGAAAGGGGGGAGATGAAGAAACAGAGAGACGATATGAAGAGAGAGAGGGATTGTATGCAGAAAGAGAGGGATGGTATGCAGAAAGAGAGGAACGATATGAAGAAAGAAAGGGACGATGCTATGGAGTCATTGATGAAGGAAATGGAAGAGCAGGCGAAGAAGCTGAAACTGGAAGTCGAGAATGAAGAGAGCCATGGGTCTGGGTACCACTCAGAATTCGAAAAGCTTCGGGCCACGGTAAACGAGGTGAACCAAGAGGTCAATACGATGACGAATGCGCACAATGAAGTTATTCGGCAACTTTCGGAGATGAGATCAGGAAAGGACACTGAGACTAAGCTCAGGCAAGTGCAGGCCACTGAGAAAGATAAGTCGGAGCAAAAATTCGCCCAAGATCTTGAAAATGCGAAGAAACATGTTAGGACTCTGCAGAGGCGCGAAAATGATCTCAAGGCTCGGCTGGTAGGGCAAGAGGGGTTAATCAAGGGCCTCCGTCTTTGCATAGGGAATACAAGAGACCTAAACTGATAAGCTCACCACGTTGGGGTTCAACGACTTCATCCTCCGCAACTCCTTGCTTGATAACAAGCCAGAGCTGGCTGCATACCGCCCTTACTCTCCACAACCTAAGTGTCGCCGAATGTCTTCCGAATGAGAGCTGATCATCTTAATCGTTCTCTCGTGGCGTAGGCGTGCGAAAGCGAGCAGCGACAACCTGGTATCTCATTCTCGCCCAAATTAACTCCATGTCACAACTCGGCCACCTTCCCCCCCCAGGGACCACAGCCACTTCTTAGGGCCTTAACAATAACCATTAGTTGAGCTTCAGATGCTTTTGCAGCAAGCCATTGAGGATAATCCCCCCGAATTTCTGAAACTATTCGATGGATGTATCGACCCAATCATCATTCACGGTGGCGATAAACTTCGGACCACTTGGCCTGACACCACTGGAATATAGAAGATTAGCAAGATTGCAAATATAGTTCATTGGTCGTGATACCCTCAACTCCTAATCGCTAATGTACAAATCCTCTCCAATTTATGCTCTGATTCGTACCATCTCCGCCACTTACTTCGAGCTCTCCCCAGCATGCTGCATCCTATAAGTTTCCACCTCCTGTTGGCTAATCTCCCTCAGCGTATTCGTGCTCGCCGCCTCACCAGTCAAAATTCCTCTAGCCACCTCGGCGGTTCTTCCGAGCCCACCCTTCGAAACTAGAGCGTAGGTCGCCGTCAACATCTTCGCCCTAATAACACCAATGCGTGGATCCTCAGGTCCACCATCATGCTTTCCGTCTCCGAGGTCACCAACCCAGGCTCTGAGTTGTGGTGAGTAGTACTTGCGGACCAGCTCGCGGTCGGTGATGACAGAGGCTTGGCCAGAGATGGAGGCCCATTCGTTGGAACTGTTGAGAAATGAGATGTTGATGTGTGCGTCTGTGGCGAGGTCGTGGGTCTTGCCGGAGTGGGTGTTGGTGTGGAAGAGGAGGTCTATGCCGCCGTTCTCCTGTTTCTCGCATTAGCCTCGATCCATTCCTCGAGATCCATGCCATCTGTCTATCTCTACTTCGCTAGGGTTGGAGGAAAACTTACAGCAGCAGCAATAGACATACACCTAGATACCAACAGCCCATTCTCCGCATCTCTGGTCGTCATCATCCCAAACTTGTTCGCCTGAGCAAACTTCACTAATGCCTCGATCTTCTCGGCGGTGGATACATCCTTTTCGACATTCTTCGCCTTATATGGGTCGATGGCTGGGGCGCCGGAGGAGGTCGTGTTACCTCCTGGGTTGGACATTGTGGCTGATGTTATGCTGAAGTGACGTTTGGTCGTATGGTTTATGGTTTATTGTTCGTGGTTGGACAGGTAAATTGTGTAATGATTCGTGGGTATAGTGCTCTATTTGTAGCCGTCACTAAACTATGCCTGGAAACTGCGAGATGTTTGACAGAGCTCGCTCCTATCAATTTCGCTGAATGACGGTACATCTTGCTTTCTGCGTCTCAAATGTCTCTACGCAGTTCAAAGTGATAACGAAGTGAGGTTTGAAATTAAAGCTTACCGTTGTATTTGTCTGGAGTATAGAGAAGGTTGGTTCCCGAGCCGTCACGAACGTGATATAGTACTTCAATCGCGGGGAAAGAGGGGTTGAGGTACCTTGTGACGCACTGATTGAGCTTAATTGGAGGTCAATTGAGGTAGACGTCACCATTCATCATTGGGGCTAGTCACATGACAATCTTGGAGATCAGCAGATCTTTGGGCAGTTGCGTTCGATGATATCGAGCCCTAAAATTGTGGTTCCCATAAACTGTATTGTGGCTATCCAACTATTAACTATTTAGCGTATTTAGCTAGAACATATCCGCCTTCGTATCGTCATATCCTCGTGCTGTGGTATCCGCTTCCAAGTCCTTGTACTTATCGCAGTGGCGACAGTCATGCTTTTTGCCTCCTAACATGCGACAAACGAAATAGGCAACCAAGCGAGGGTATATACAGTTCTAAAGCTATCCATCCGTGCTTTATTTGCGGGTATATGGCATCCTCCTAAATCAGACGTCGAAATGACAGCATATGCTTTCTTCCTCCACATGTTTCAATTTCATCTTGAAAATACTCACCACCTTCTCCCCAACTCCTCTTCGTAACGAATGGACATAGCACTGCTCGCATCACACGTGCTACTTCCTCCTTCCACACCCCTCAAACTCCCACTCTTATGCGTCCTCGCACTCTTCAAACTCCCCATCATGCTTACAGGCGGCATACTCAAACCCCCTGGAACCATCGGGAGCGCCATACTCGGCGGCGGCGCAAGCGGAGCACCATACTGTCCTCCCAAACCTCCACTCACACTCCCACCACCCCCTCTCTGTCTCGTCGCCGGATGCGCCACCGCCGGCTCCCTACTCATCGTACTCCGTCTCGGCGGACTCGCCAAACTCCCACTCCACTTCCTAATCGGCGACACAGGCGTGCTATACGAGCCCACGACGTCCGGTCTCTGCTCGGCCATCATGGCGCCAATGTGACTAAGTGGTTGCGCGCTGGCCCTGTGGTTTTGAGGCAAGTGGTACTGCCTCACCGTCGCGGTTGCGACTTCCGAAGCGGAACGCTTAACCATATTTGACGGGCGGATATTAATCTGATCCTGTATCTCGGCGCTGTCTGCTAGGTTGAGAAAACCTCTGGAGCTGAGTGGTTGGGGTGGTCTGACGGAGGCGACGACAGGGAAGCGAGTGCTTTGCCTGCGATTCTTGGTGACAGAGTCGCTGCGCTGCGGCTGTTGAAGGATCCAGGAGTCTCTTTTAGACACACCGAGCTTCGCTCTCTCGGCTCTTAAAGCTTGTGCGCGGGCGTTTGCTCGACCAATTGGGCTCGATAAATCTTGCTCATGCTCACTTGGCTCATTTGAGTAAGGCGAGAGTGGTAGAGGAACTAAGCTGGCTCTCTCACCCGACGCTTCTTCCTCCAAGACAGTCGGTTGTTGCTGGTAATTCTCCTCGTCAAATTGCGAGTAATGACTCGGCGCGCCATCGTCGGAGTACACCGAGGCTGAAGTAGCAACGGAGTGCCTATCCATCGGGTCCGGTGGTAAAACGGGCGAGACAGCAGCGAGATGTCTCTCCAGGTCAAAAGGATCCGATCTCCCCAATTCCTTCCGCGAACGCTGTGACGGCGAGCTGGGCGCAAGAAGTTTCTCTTGATTCTGGGCCTGAGTAGCGTTATCGTTGCCCCAAAACATGATATTGACTTCTCCGGTTCTAGAAAACCGTTTATGCATCTTAGGCGTCACCGTCGGCTCAGTGAACTCGAACTGCGGGAGCTCCTCCGTGGCGAAGGGGGTCTGGTAGCTCTGTCGCCTGGTCGAGCGAGGTGGGATGGGCACGTTTGCTACTGCTTCAAATTCAGCTGGCGAGATTGCTGGAAATTGATCCGTTTCCTCCTCTGTAAGTTGTGCTGAAGTGGGCTGCGTCATTGGCGATAGCTCAGTCGTAGGTGAATGGGCGAACATGGCTGGACTCGGTTGATCTTGAACGACACTAAGAGGCGCTGTGTTGAGCAGAGCAGTCGGCGGACCTTTTCTTCTTTGGCTCCTCGTCCTTGGCCATGCTGGCGGTTGCGCCTCAGGACTGGGTGTCGTATCTGCTCCGGACGTACCTGGTCTGCTAATTTCGGTGACTAGTGGTGAGGTTGGTTGTGGCTGGAACGATCTCCGTCTCTCTGCGATCGCCCTCGCATTGGGCCTGGTTGACGTGTTGACGTTGTCTGCAGTGATCCGTGTTGTCTGGCCGAGGAATGGCTCGTCTACGCCTCTGTCGCTTCCACTCTCCTCTGGTGTATCGTCGAAGAAGAAAGTTCTCTTCACTGGCGAGTAAGAAACTGATCCCGCAGACGAATGGGTGGAAGATGCGGGAGTCTGCGGATTGTTATCTGAGGAGATTCGCGAATGTCCACTGTTTCTCAACGAATCCAGTTTCTTATCCTCGGCACTACTTAGCGTGCTCGAAGCCGCATCCACGCTGGGCCTGTAGCTCATCCTCTTGTCCAATGCACCCCACGAGACCCTATCACTCTCGCTATTTCTCGCCTCTCGCTTTGAGAACTCCGTAACTAGCGGCGCAATATTTTCCTTCTCTGCCTCCGGCTCCAACGCTGGTAGTACCTCACCCATCTCTCCTTTTCTCGCTTTGCCACCTAGGATTTCGATTTCCTGTCTCACACTCGCAAGCCATTCCGCCATCTCTTCTGCGCTCTCAAGCACAAGCAATAAATTCGCTGTCCCATTCGACGGCTCCGCAGGCTTAAAGCTCAACCTAGACATCGCCTTCCTAGTCTCCGCCGTCGCATCCTCAATCTTAATCAACTTGCTAATTTGCAGCACCCAATGTCTCCCCGGGATCGCATCCGTGACAAAAACCTTACTATGCTTCGTTAATTGGTACGTCTTCTCCGGCGCCCTTGACGCTTTGCCCTCCGCCGTATACTGTAGCATATAACTCGGCGCAGTGAGACTTCCCGCCGTAAGCAAGTAAAGCTTCTTGGACCATCCTGCTTTCGTAATGACATCCATCTGCTGCTTCTTCAGCTTCAGCCGCGCCTTTTCGCTTTTCTTGCTCCCTAATAGTGGGTTTTGGCGACCGAGCGCAAAACTGTCGCTTTCTTTCCAGTGCGATATGGTGACGATAGAGTCGGCGGGTAGTTTGCTGGTCGGAAGAATACTGTGACATCGTGCTTCGGCTAACGCTTTAAAGAAAGGTTGGCCTTCCATTTCGATCGGTTTTAGGGTCACGGATGCGGAGGATTGCGATCGATTAGCTCGCATCGGGAAGATGCTGCTTCGCTTTTTGGTCGGCGGTGCTTGCTGCAACGGCTGTTTTGACGATGCGCCGGACGTGGTTGAGGACGACGTCGCTGACGTCGGCCGCGGCGCCTGCAGGCTTATGATAGACATGCGCTTCGCTTTTGAGATGATGGAGTGTATCATGTGTGATTCGGAGTCGGTAGTCGAAGGCGCGCCAGACGACCCTATCTGCCTTTCGAGTGATTCCGTGATGCTAGGCGCCGGCGCCGGAATTGGTGATGTGTCGATGTAGGCTAAGAATGGATTCATGGAAGTCATGGGCGTCACTACAGGCGTGGTGGTCGATACCGAGATATCTTCGGTCAATTCCTGCGATGTAAGTTCGAGCGCTTGATTAACCAATTGCGCAGGCGGGGTGCGAGGCAATTGTGATGAAACTGGTAGCGATGCCGATTCCTCTTCAATTGGAGGCGAGATTGCTGAACTTGGAGACTGAATCCTGCTCCTGCCGAACATGCTCTTCAACGACTTGCTCTGCCTCTTTACCTGTAAGGCGCTTGGGGGCTTCGAACTCGAGCTGGAAGTCGTCTTCGCCTGCTCCGAGCCGCTCAAGCTCGGAGTACTGCCAGACTTGGACATCTGCGTCAGCTGTGCAAGGTTCACTGGCGGTTTGCTGGAATTTGTGGCAGCTTTGAAGAGGGCGCCGAGACGGTCTGTTGCAGTAGTATTGGTGTCGAAAGTGACGGAGGTTGCCATCTTGCCTGGCACGCTAGGTTCGAACTTCGCTTCGTTAGTCTGGTGCGGTATGGCCACCGGATGATTGCTGATCGGCTTCCCAAAGCTGATTCTGCAGCTGTCCTGTTAATCTCTTCCCCCGGTCGTTCTCACTTTTAATAAGCTCAATGCGCGTCAGACGCTGGAAAGCGATGCGACGGCAATATCACCTCGCTACGCCCTATGAGGAGGGTGACCGGGTCGGGTCAATCGCGGAGGTCTGACTATTTTCCAGGGTGGATCCGAGCCGTTTTCTCAGGCTTGTGATTGCTCCGCCGGAACGCAAAATCGACAATTGGTGGGGTGTGCCGCCAGATTGCAGGAACGCGGGGTCACGATCTGTCGCTTTGTGCCAACCAGTTCGGAGTTCCAGGGGCAGCACGTGAAAATAGCGCAGATCCAGGCAGAGGCACGAGGAAATTGGGTCGGCGGATCGCGAATACTGCCAAATGCGTGCAACGGCCGCGTTGGTCGTGTTGGGTTGGATAAGCGTAATGGTGTGGCCGGCGGCCTCGTTGGGATATGAAAGGCGAGAAAGGGACGCCACGCCGAGACTTTCTCTGACGTTGCCTCGGCTGGAGTCGCTCAATCGGGCATAAGTCCAAAGATGGCGCTGACTTTCCCACAAAGTCTGTGACACCTCGTGCTGTTTGAGAATTCAAAGCTTGGTGGAAAGAAGTTTGTCTCGCCGTCAAAATGTCAATTGTCAGAGAGATGCCTAAGTGGGATGTGCCAGCTGACAAAATTTACGACGGATGGAGTGGACTTCCATAAAAGCCGTGTGGGTTGCCGGGTGCAATCCAACCTACAGTACAGTATCCCACGAGCCATGACAGAACCATGACGGAGCGGTCCGTCTTCGCGAATAGTTGACACCTGTCACACCGCACCGTCGGGACATCGCCACGGTGAGTCTGTTGTACGGAATGGATGCACGAGACATTCTGCGACAACAAAGAGCACAGCAGAGGGGTACGGAGTACTGTAGCATTACTTTTGTGACAGGCTTCACTACTCGTACGAGTCTGGTGTATGCTAAGCTCGTACGAATGAGATTCCCATAGCCAACTGCGCCAAGATGATAATATCGTGAAGAAGCTGGTGAATTTTCACGAATCACGTTTCCAGATAGCCGACGGATTGATACTCGTATGAGTCTGTGTGTAACTGTTGGCGCTCTCAGGAGCCCCAACGGAAGCGACGAGCCTATGGCCATCTCTCAGTGGTAGGTCAACAGTTTCACCCGCTACTCACTTGCTCAATCCAGGCCTCCAACTTCCTCGGTCGGATATACCAAAAACGCAATGCGCCATACATCGAACACGCTAGCGACGCTGAAAAGTCTGGAAGCGACCAACCTGTATTCGCTTGCAGGCCTCGCCTCGCACAGACCACAACGCCATTTAAGCTTAATCATAGCCGAATGTCTTATTCACCACACCTCTGGATCCAATTACTCGAGTGCCGGCATGCCACTTATCAACAAGGCAATCTACCAAGATACTCGAAATCAAAGATGCATATCACTATGGGAATGCGAGAACGATCTACAGGGCACGCGCCGATGAAAGTGCCAATAAGTCTCTCACAGCTCAGAGGCGTCTCTTCGTCATCGAATTTACATCTCGTCCCGCTCGACGACTTGTGTCATCTTTTTCTCTCCCGTTTATGAACTCATTCCACCTACCTCATAGCTGCATCATTTTCTCCCGTTATCTCTAACTTTATCCACCATTCCTTCTTCCCAGATTCCCAAGTTCACATCGTTGTGTCTCAATTACGCCATCATCTTAAACCAGTTTATAATCCAAGCATTAGATGTTATCACTCCGCACCATCACGTCTGTTGCTCGTAGACCAACCGCCATCCGTACATTAACCACAACCTCTGCGCTCAAAACTGGGCCGAAGGCGAGTCATACGATGGATAAACGGAATCACAAAATCTCTACCGTATCGTGTACCCTCCCTCCGTCCTCTCTTACTTCCATCCACCGTTCTCACTTTAGAGACTGATAGACTGACTCTTTCCCAGGATGCGTTCAGGTTCCCAGAAACAGAACCCACCACCACCGAAACGCCATTGTTGAATGAATATGGAAAGATAGGAATGGAGTTCAAGCCAGAGGGTAAGGTCGGACAGATGTGCGAAAAAGTCAGAGGACCGTTTAGTGGTCATTGGGAAGATAGGGAAGCAGTTTACGGAAAAGGGGAGCGTGGGTGGGACGGTGAATGAGACGGTTGATAATGATGATAGTAGGGAGTGGACGTGGACTGAGAGTAAGAGGACGAAGTAATGGGTTAGAGGTAGAATATTATGAGGATGGAATATGTAACTCTGAATTTCTGATATGGATGCCTATTGATTGTGCTGCCATTTGCCTACTCCATTCTCAGTTAGTCGATCTGGGATTTCCCAATAAACATCCCAGTTGGTATACGTTGTTACGCCAGGCCCTGGTTCTCGATCGGTAGCTACGGTCACATCTTTAAGCAAAGCCTCTTCTAGCTCCCAGAAAAAGTCGAGTTCTTTCTCCCCTCTACCTTCTTCAAACACAGCCTCAATTGCCATGTTCTCCACCCAATCGAAACGTTCCAGTGGGAAGATGTACTCCAGTGAACTGTCCAATGAGGTGTTCCTTCATTTCCGCCACGACGGACCACCATTGGATGGCCGCGATGACTCCCACGCTTTTTTAGCGGTCATCTTCATCCGTTATGCTGTTGTTATAGGATATCGGCGGTTCGGCTACCGGCCGCAGCCTGGACCCCTGAGATTCCAGGACTTCTGTATTAATCGCACCTTTTTCAAATTTGATTCCCCGCTGCCGTTTTCATTTCTTTGGCGTTGAACTCGCTTGCTCAGAATCAAATTGAGAGAGCGTATGCTTCGATGTCTAATCCGCCGCGTCCTGTGCTTTGCTCACCTCGTGTTCCAGCGTTGGCAGCGCTCGTGTACCACCCCCCATCGAGTCGCGACAGCCCTCGCCCATCTCGACGAAACAGGCATTCGACTTTCGCTCCGCTTTCGGATTATTAATCAACTGATATGAAATGCGGAAATTGGTTAGTCATGTTCTGCCGTTGGTGGCTGAGGCGTTAAAGATTGAAGCGAAGAGAGCTGAAGCTTAGTTTGGCTTCAATACCAGGATTGTGCGACATGTCCGGCGCCGCCAGGATATGAATATACATGGCATATGGCCGACGTTCAAAAAATGAGGGTTAAAGTGCGAGATGCTTATCAGCAATAGACCAGTTAGATGCAAGTTTTTCATGCCACGCTTTAACCAATCGGTTAGTAATCATCAACGGCCACTATACAGTGATAGTTCGTGTTGAATGAGACAACGGAGGCAGGCTTCGGCGAGTGTCGCCTTCAAAGTGTCTAGGTCTGGAAACGCCGAGCTAGGCGGCAAGCTACCCCGCAATCAACTTCTCCACATCTCCGCATTCCTCCGCCATGCCGCGGCAGCAGAACTATATGATGTAACGCAACGACACCTTCACCATCACTTCACATCTCCGCGGATACCGAACATATATTTTCGTCACTACTTTCGACCTCACATCGGGCCGTAAGTGCTCAGTGATAATGGCATCGAGAACGATAACTAAAGCCCTCCCAAGCAAAACCGCAACCACGCGACTCTTCACTACCCACACCAGAATGGCACTCGACTCAGCAGCCAAAGCCTTCATGGCCACTCCAAACTTCGCCGTCGTGGGAGCATCTAGCGACCCTTCGAAATTCGGGCATAAGAGTAAACCTCGCCAAGAATGACGAGCTCCGTGGCTAACGCAATCAGTTTTCGCCTGGTACCTCGACCACCATCTCCCGGTGACGCCCATCAACCCATCATCCTCCCGCATCTCCGCCAACAACAAAGACTACGACGCTGTTAAATCCCTGGAAGATATCAAAAACCCAGCGCGCACGGCGGTGAGCATCATCACGCCGCCGAAGGTTACGAAGGCAGTGTTGGAGGCGGCGAAGAGGCTCGGGGTGCAGAGTGTGTGGTTGCAGCCGGGGACGTATGATGACGAGGTGATTAGCATGGCGAAGGAGTTTAGGAATGCGGTTTATGGGATGGAGGGGAGTAATGCCCATGATGGGTGGTGTGTGCTTGTTGATGGGGAGATGGCGTTGGAGGCGAGGGGGAAGTTGTGAGGTGATGACTTGTGCAGAGTCTTTGGAAATTGTTGCTGCTAGTCTGGTTGAGAGGCGTGTTCGACAACCACGGTTTCTAGTTACACCAGAAGTGGCTCGCGCGTGATAACCGGTTTATCTCTGATTCTGAGCCATTCACACAAAAGAAAGTTCCAGATTCTTGATTCATGTTCGCAAAAACATTCTTGGGTGAGCTAATCGGTTTGCACTCTCAAGGGTGATTACTGTCTCTGCGGTCTGTCTTTTTTTGCTACCGAAAAGAACTTCTGAATCAACTTTCAAATTGAATCTTTTCAACATTGACCGCGGATGTTGTGGAAATGGATATGTATAGACAGTGCCTCCCTAAGACAAACGCCCTAGTTTGAACCACTCATCGGTAATAGGGTTACTGCCGTTTAATCCATAGCTCGCTGGGAGATGGGTCAGGCAATCGAAATCATGACCTTTCTAAGAGAGCTGATAAAAATGTCGTTGCGCATCAAGTATGCACAGGTTCTCGATGGGATCTAAGCTATTCCTACTGTAAGATATCGTTCTACCGCATTCCATCTGCGCAATCGGCATCTTTCTGCGATACTTTTAACTTAAGTTCCTCTAAGATCGGACCACATTGTCGACATGTCATTGCATTAACACTTTACCAAGCTAGCCACCTGTATCCGGGTTTAGTCTTGGGGGCCTCGAAGGCGGCACCTTCTGTTACGGTGTGCTAATCATCAGTATACGTTCATCTCGGCATTCTTTGTGTCGATTCACGACAATTTTTCCCAACACCTGTTCGGCAATGTCTACACCTGGTGGGACTGTGGCCCTCTGTAAGTCTTCTCCAAACATCAACGGTCTATCTCAGAAGCTACGACGACGTTCTGTTTTTGTCCAACACCACATCCCACCGCTTATATCTCAAGCCCCTTGACTCGGACACTTGGTACCTCCAACACTCAGCAGGCCTTATAATCCGTGTTACTAGACGACGGAGGTTCTACTCAAGCCAATATTTTTCGAGCAACGTCTATATCTAAGCACGTAGACCATAAGCCATCCCAACCTAACGCCAATCCGCCATCATGCCATCCAAGAGACGTCAAGATGCCGTGAAGACCTCAGGAGTTGTGACTGCTCCCACAGCTAGAAATGCGAAGCGTCACAAGACTCCGAAACCGGCTGCTTCTTCATCTAAGGCAAAGACAACCCATGAGTCCGAGAGAGCCTTGCGCTTTGACCGTCTCGATTCGATGAAGTTCCTGGACTTCTACAAGCTCAAGAATCGTGATGGTTTGACAACCACGGATCTGAAGATGCTCAATCAAACCATCGAGGAAGCCCAGGGCTTTGCACCACAAGGCGTAAGAGTGCTTGACCCGAATAAGTATATGAAATTCTGCGAGAATAGGGAGTTGACCACGCTTCCTGGATTCAAGTGGGATGAGGGCAACCATGTGGTTGTTGCCGAGGATTCCGTGTGGGACACTTATAGGAAGGCATGTTCATACAAAGTCCTCACAGTTTGGTTGATACTAATGAGCTGAATAGAAGCGCTCGGTCATGGACGAACTTTCGCTTGCTTCAATTGAGCGATTCAAAACAACCTCATTCCCCGATTTCGACGAGTATGCGCGGATGATGGGCATCAAAGTCGAACCGCAAGCCGACAGAGACAACGGCCTCCATGCAGCTTTCGATCAAGCTTCCCCTCTGAAATGAAAACTATGGACCAAGCTCCGTGAGCTGGGTCTCACTCTCGCCGATACCGATGCGTCCGGACACTCAGCTATCTATCGAGCTCTCCTCAAGAATGAACAGTCACGTCACGATGCCATTCATAGAATCGCAACAAAGTTCGAATGGATCCGTGTACTGTGCAACTTTGCGGGGGTCAGGTGGGACTTTGAAAAGCACCATATAACTGTGACGGCTCGGGCCTTGAAGAAGCTCCCAAAAGATGTCGTCGCAACAGCCAAACAGGCCAAAATTTTACCATGGTCCAGTTCGCGCCATGGTGCTACGTCCTGGACATTCCCATACCCGAACATGCTCCAGACCTATCCCGCGATCCAGGATTCAAAGACTGTCCGGGACCTGACCTGTTTGGGGGAGTCTCGAATGAGGAGGCGAGGCTCAAGTACAATGCGTTTACTTCCATGATGTTGATTTTAGAGAGTATTTACGAGCTCCTTGTCGCGAAGACATTGACATGGAACTGTAAACCGTATAAACTGGAGGGTCTAATGGAGAAGTTGTTTGAAATGACAGGAGTAGATCACGATACACCCTTCCCTGAAGAAAAGGAGTGGCTACCTAAGATGTTCTACCTTTATGCCAATATCATTGACGGCCAAAGCTCGCCGGAGTATGTGGGTACTGTTGTAAATGGCATCAATGAGGAACATACGGGAGCTTTACCAGGTAACCAGCTCTCCTCGACAAATTCTGAACTCTGCCTGGAGCGCAACCCTTTCTTGGAAGAGCATCTACCGATCGTTGCTGCCGCAATTGCGGATGGTCAACCTAGCGATAATCGTACTCAGAACAAGTCAAAATCATCTCCCAGAATTGAGAGCGATGACACTCAGACCGAGGCCATCGCCAAGGTCGAACCTGCTAACCTAGTCCGCATGATGGAAGCGAACCAACATCGGAACACGGCAACAGCAAGCAATGAGATCCTTGACTCTCAGGTATTCTCCTTGGCTATGCCTCAGTCAATGTCGTTATCCCAGATGCTGGTATCCACTCCTCAGTTCGCATTTCTGCCTGCGCCTCATCCACCATTTTCCGTCCAAATCATGGAATGGAAGGAAGAAGAGCAACGTGGCATTACGTCCGGTATTATAGGTCCTAGCAAATGCTTAGACGCCCGTGATAACCTTGAAGCATCTATCGTGGAGGACGAGCCAAGCTCTGATCAGATCAAGTCCTCTGGCACATACGAGGAGGTTGAGACTGCAATGGTGCCCATATCTGACTATATCGTTCCAGAGCACAAATCGTCTGGGGATGCCATCGAGGACTTGCGCCACAGCCATACCTGCTCACCCGAAGTCGACCTCATCATGACTGACTTGGACGAAAAGACGACAGCAGAGCAGACGGAGTTTTCTTGTACCGTCGAAGTGAGCGAGCGCGAGGCACAGGTGGAAGCAGAAAAGCAAATCCCAAGCTCGGCCTTCCCAAAGGATAGCACAGTGTTACTTCGGAGAGACTCAGGGGTGGGTTTGGACACGGAGATACCAGCATCCGGACTGAGCGGGGTTGTCGAGACTGAGACGGCCTCTGAGGAGAGAGTTTGGAATATGGGGCCATTCCCTGCTCATACGTGCCCTTGTGGCGATGTTGGTAGAGATGATAAGATTGAAATTGGAGACGATCAGGGCGAGTGCTTCCAGTATCAAGACGAGGAGGCGTGGAGCTGGGGATGGAGAAGTGTGGCTTGTAATTAGATGTGCAGAACGTTGATATGCTGCGAATAGTAATGTATTACTTTCCGAGTTGTGGGCGACCGTGGCGTCTGAAGCTTAATAGCTGTATGAATCACCCTGTCTTGTACTTACATGCGGCAACCAGTTTCCGACATGCAAACGGTGGAAATGCTGATGGCAATCCGCGATAACGTAGCTGTGCCGTCGAAGCTGCATCTTTTGTTAGAAGGATGAGGGATTATGTGCAAGTGAAGAGCTTTGGGACTAACTGATTGGCTGCGAATGAATATATTACCGCCGTCTTTTGGCCATCTTTGGATCAATACTGGAAGCCGCGGGTGTCCCTGGCGGGCTCGGAGGCTTTATAAAACCGGTCAGCTGTTCACTATAAGAAATACTTTGCTCTGTCGAACCTGTTTCATAGTTAAGTTTACTCCAGGTGCCGTTGTGATTTCCTTTTATAGAGGTTGTATATTGTTCAAACGACTGACTGGCATTCCATATCCACGATTTTTGACCACATTCTACCGCGGCTGAACAAGAAAGGCCAGAAGTGGTGTCTCAGAAGCCTTGGGTTGTGCTACAAACGCCGAATTCAACTAGAGGACGATTTACAGAGATGGGGAGGGCTAAAAATGCAGCAATGATATCGAGATTCTCCCAATGGCAAAAACCCTGAGAACTTCGAAGTTGCCAACCGAGGGTTCGCATGCAGACTCCAATAGGAAGCTACCCGTGGTTGTGTCGGCAGGGTGATATGCCCAAGAGAGGGTGCAGCTCAGTTAAAAGATGAATCGCCAAGTTGCTTGCATATTCAGCAAGCAAACAAAATGCGATTTGGCCAACCCGTTTCGACATGTCGTTGCGCTACAATACAGAATTGTATAACAGTGGAGCTATCTAAAACTTCTCCCAGAATTTTTTTGTTGCTTGTGAGACGATTTACTAAAAAATTTTGAAAATGGCGACCAAAGAATCTTGTGACAATTGTAGTGCTACAAGTGCGGAAAGGAGTATAGATTCATCATGACACGTCTGCTGTCGGAAGTGTTCCGGTAGCAAGAAGAGCTACAACAACCATGTTTCTAGGACACCAAGCCCGGGCGATTCCTGGACTGCGCACTGCAAATATTGTGGAACAGTGCCTATGAATCAACTCATACATGTCAAGAATCGAAATCCACCACCACCATTTACGCAGCCTGAGGGCCTCTTTCGGTCAGTTCAAATCACTCTCCACAGTTAATAGATGGATCAATACGAATAACGTTAGGAATCCATACCGCATGTTTGAAGTTGTTGTCGGAAAGGATGAAGGAGCTAAGACATCCACAATGCATGCACCACTGTTGTTCGAGGCAGCCGAATACTTCCAGCGAGCTCTGAAAACGACATTCAAGGAGGGAGCCGAAAACAGAGTTGTGCCCGAGGAAGAAATCCCCGAAGTTTTTGGCCTTGTCAACGGATATATTTACAGGTCGAAGACGTCTGAGGAATTGCTCGTGACCGTCGACTTCACGGACGCCTGGACCCTGTCGGGTAATTTGCAGTTTTCTGCCTTGGGAACTATGTATGGCGATTAGTGAGGCTGATGGACGACGGACTCAAGTTTGGTCAGCTTGAAACGGTTGATGCATTGGAGGATCGATGAGAGAGCACCCTTCGGTAGTCTGTTGAGAAAGTGGTTAATGGACGTTCTAATCTTGGAGATTAATCATCTTAGACCTACTGGTGATGTACCTCGCGAAATACTCACGGACCTGGTTGAGGCATTGGCTGATAAATGTACCGGAAAGAAAACCAACCACCTGCTCGATGTAAGCAATTAGTATCTAAAAGCAGAGGCGGTGAAGAAAGAGGACGATATGTCGGACCGGTCACCTGCCTCAGTTGCGTGATATTGCAGGTCGCCTTGCCAGTATGTATCTAACCACTGAGGAAAGACAAACCGGATTCTGACGAATGAATAAGCCTTATTCACGAAAAAATCTCTGGTATCTTCTCAAGCCTCCGGTAGCTGGGCTGATCGGCAACCAACATGACCAAAAAAGACTCATTTGCGCTTAAAGGACTGGTTGGGAGGATGGGGAGGTGAGATGTATCTTAGTTCGAAAGGAGTCTCTTGCTGTCACTCATGCCAATACGCTCTAGTGTTTCCGTGCTCTCGCTGTACTCCTATGAATTCACAGAGCAGTTACTCACCCCATGACCTATGCTTTTGGACCACGCCTCGGATTAATAACAATCTTTCCACTTCCCCCCCAATCTCATCCGATGTAATCCCTTAACGAATGAATGCAACGGACAACTGTCGTCCCCATTACGGCCATTCCCCAAATAGCCATCATCGTCCCACTGGCACCAGCTCAAGTTCACCACTCTATCATTCATCAAAACCCTTACTCGCTGATAAGCGCTCTCCGGGATCTCTTTGCCTTGCTCCAAACGCTCCTTCCAATATCCCGACAGCGGCGAGCAGTGCAACCTCTCCACCACCAGGCGAGCCCCAAAAGGCACCGTCCACGCCGCACTGAACCCCGGCCAATCCTCAGGCTTCACAACGCGATCTGTTGGGAGTAACGGTTCTTTTACTTCTCCTTGAATAAGCATCAATGCTGAGAATATGCCGATCATATCATTGTCGTGACTGAAGTCTGCATAAATTTTCTTTCCCAGTGGAAACGTTTCTTCCGACGAATCGAGCGTATAGTTAATATTAGTCCGCGGATAGTAATCCATACCCTCGGCACCATCTTGGAGTCGATGGAGCAGCTCGTTGATCCACCCTGCTCCTTGTGTAGGTCCCAGCTCATGGCCAGGTCCATAGCCATAGTACTTCGATAAAGACTGGTAGTATCCATAAAGCTCCCATTCATCCTGCGTAAAAAGCCCACAGAACGGCGAGATACCCGGCATTGAGTATACAGCACCATGCAGCGGGTCGAAATTGCTGTCTGCGACCGTCTCGAACGGGCATAAGTCCATGAGATAGAGGACTTCGGTGGCACCCAGCTCCGCATCCGTGCCATCGAGCTTGAGGTCCGCGTTGAGACGTTCGCCAATAGGCTGGGTGAAGTTTAGGACGAATGGGTAGGCTTGCTCTGACCCGTGTGTCGAGTTTTCAAACGCTGGACAGGTGCCATGAGAGAGCGTATTATTAAACCCTGGGCCCTCATAAATCACAACATCTGGCTGATACGCCTCAATGTCGACGGTGGAGGGGCCAAGAGGACACATAGGGTAAGTGGATTCGAGGCCATCGCCAAGATCGCAGTCAGCGGCGGCGGAGAAACCAGCTAGGAAGTACTGTCCGGATTGCTTGACTCTAGTTTGAGAGGTGGTCCGGACGAACGGCTTCTCGCCCGCAGAGCCCGGGGCACCAGTAGTAGGTGACAGAAGATGAGAGTAGCGGGCATGAATCTTTCGGCCTAGATTCCAAAGCTGTTCCCTTCCGAAAGCAGTAAGCTGGTCGCTGCCAAGCTGGTACTCGTAGTGCTTTAAGAACGAATACTTTCCATGCAGCTTTGTTCCATTTGCAGAGATGGCCTCCTTGAGCTTGATTACTAGAGCTTTATAGAGAATGGACTTTCCCATAGTAGGGTCACGGGCGCCGTGTCGTGCGAGCACTTGTACCATGGTGACATTGCAAGTTTCTTCAGAATCAGTGAGCCAGGAAGCGGATGATGGCACGGCGAAGTATGGCGAGTATTGTCCCCAGGAATGCGAGATGTTAGCATGGCATTGGTAACCAGTTTCGATATCCTCTGTGATGGTAGATGGGCAGGGAGTTTCTTTGGGGCGCTTGTGAGGCTGAGAGTAGCTATATGGTGAGTTAGCAGCGTTAAATGAGGGATGAAGAAGGCGCTTCTCGCCCTCGCCCAAAGCAAGTAGGAAGGCATCATGTGATGAAAGCCGGAAGCTTACATCAAAGCTCCAACCACAAGGCCAATGAACACCGCTGTGCTCCCAAAGATGAAAAGTCCTCGTTTAACAGCCGATCTCCCCAACGGCGTTCTGCGTGGTCTCCTCCGGCTCGTACCACTAGCATCTGGTCCCCATGGCTCCTCCTCAATATCAGAGGTCCTGTCGCCGCTAATAACTTGATAATCATACTCTCGCTGGCGATTACCGACAAGCGATGAGACAGCCGTCGCGGTCTTCTGTATGAGGGTAGGGGGTTGCTGAGGCATATTGGTTGATGTTCGTCGCCTCGACTCCGCGAATCCTACGAGGTTGAACTGATGATGTGCTGTAACAGTCGCTGTGTTTGCAGCTTCAACGGGAGATCACAACTTCACGGAACCTTGAGTATATCGAGCAGCAGTATATTACTCCATTCGCTAAGCTCCAAGAGCATGGTAAAGCATTCATGCGTTGGGATTATTTCGGTTGTTGCGGATGTTTGATTTGAAGCTGAGGTCGATTTGGACGTTGACGTTGGCCAAGAACGTGGCGTGCAGCAACCTCTGAACAGCGTATGTGGACTACTTTACTTGCCACCCGCCATGACATGTGCCGGGTTGCTGCGGGTGGTTCCTCAAACACTGTAGCATGCTGTGTAATATCAACGCTGGGTCATGTCGGAAGCAAAGGCATCGTTCAGCGAATTCATCATGATCAATGAACATTATTAAAGCTTAAAATCTTAAAGAGACAGAAAGAATGAGTAGCGATCCAGCATTTACGTATCGACCATTCGTTTTCCTAGACAAAGTGAGAGCACTGGCACGCATTCAAAAGAGCTTCGCACCACTAGCAGCGCCCAAGAGCTCATTCACAACCAATACCAAAGTACCCGAACCTTAGCTGAGCCTCCGATCTTAGACCATACTGGGATCTTCGACGACAACATTGAGAAAAGGAAGATTTTTAACAAGAATAACGTCTTGATCCCACCCTCAGAAGTACCGACAGTATTAATTGGTTTATAAGAATGCCTTTGGTATGAGAAAACCCCGCTTTATAAGACGGTGTTCTAAAAGAAGTTTAGAGGTGTGATTTGTGAGTTTTGAGCTATGTATGGTATCTTATAGTCAAAATATACGATGGCGGGCATTCTTAAATCTGGCTCTCAGGGGAAAAGGTTTCGTTTCCCTACTTCTCTGTACTACCCTACTTGCCGTATAATACTGTGTCTTGCGGCTGCTCAAACCTCCGGTCTGAGCTATATGAATCTATCTTATATCCAATTAATACGGTACTTCTATATATACCTGGAGCGCGATGTTCTCCAGATGTACCAGAGCTGGGCAAATCAGCAGGCGGTAGACGCGGCACGAGAGGGCGACCTTAACGGGCAAAGTTTGAACGACCAACTTAGAGATGCCTTAAGCCCGGAATTTGATGCTTTGAGGAGGAAGCCAGAGGCTCTATCGAGTTGTCAAAAACGACTTTCCGTCAGACATCATGTATGGGAGGATTAATTATGGTAGGCGATTTCGACTCCGTTGGAGCGAGGAGTTTGTGGTAAAGACACTAAGTTTGTAAGAAGAGCGGAAGAGTTTTATTTGGGGAAGAAAATCCCTGGGATGTTTTTGTCTGATTTGATGGGGACTAAAAACGACATAGGAGGGGGAGCTATGAGCGAAGAGAGTGTTGACCAGGGCGAAGTTTACTTCAGTGCTTCTGAAGAACCTTCGGTGGGAGAAAATGAAGACGGCCTTTGAGACGAAGGATGAGGATTGTCGAAAACACGAGCATTGGCGGCATAGCGTCTTGTGCTTTTGGAAAACGGTACCCGTTCGGTGTTATGAAGTCGCAAAGCTTCGCATATGGGAACGGAGGGTTTCCGACATGCGGTCGTTCATTAATTCGTAGATTGATTTAAAGGGATATTTCCAATGCCATTCAAATGTACAGTCTACGCCCCGTGCCTATCCCAAAGCATCCATCTACACCTGTCCGCCCTGCATTTTCCCTTCCATTCGCTCCTTCATTATTCTACCATTTACAAGCGGGAGATGATGGCAGCAGCATACTCGTGGGTCTTGGCCTTTCCACCAAGATCACCAGTCAAGGCCTTGCCATCAGCAAGGGTGTCGAAGATAGCTTTCTCGATGCGGACAGCGTGCTCCTCAAGACCCATGTGTCTCAACATCATGATGGAAGATAGGAGGAGAGCGGTTGGGTTGGCAAGTGCCTTGCCGGCGATATCTGGAGCGGAACCGTGAACGGCCTCGAAGATGGAGCACTCATCACCAATGTTGGCAGAAGGGGTGAGTCCGAGACCACCGATGAGGCCGGCGCACATATCGGAAAGAATGTCTCCGTACAAGTTTGGCATAACGAGGACCTTGTCGTTGTATGGGGTTGGGTCGGTGACGATCTTCAAGCAGGTGTTGTCGATCAATTCGGCGTCGAACTCAGTGGCTGGGAAGTCCTTGGCGACGCGCTGGGCGGTGGAAAGGAAAAGCCCATCGGACATCTTCATGATGGTGGCTTTGTGGACGGCGCGAACCTTGGTGCGGCCAATGTCCTGGGCGTACTGAAAGGCGTAGCGGCAGACGCGCTCGGAAGCCTCACGGGTGATGAGCTTGATGGACTGGACAACGCCATCAACGACGACGTGCTCAATACCAGAGTACTCTCCCTCAGTGTTCTCTCTGATCAAGACGGTGTCAACACCATCGTATGGGGTTTTGTAGCCAGCGATGGAGCGGCAAGGGCGGACGTTGGCGAAGAGGTTGAAGGTGCGGCGGAGAGTAAGGTTGAGGGAAACGTGGCCCTTTCCAATTGGAGTCTGAATGTAATGTTTAGCTGGTGTTCCTCGAGCTTGAGGTGGGGTGATCGTACCGCGAGTGGACCCTTGAGGGCGACCTTGTTGCGCTCAATGGAGGTAATCGTCTCGTTTGGGATGACGGTCGTGCCCTCTGAGGTGAGTCTTGGAGTGACATCAACTGGCTCCCACTTGATTGGGGTCTAATATGTATTGTCAGTCTGGCTGTCTCTCGTCGCAAAGAGGTTGTGGTGTTTCATACTCCAGATGCCGCGAAGATGTCCTTAACGGACTGGGAGATCTCTGGTCCAATTCCGTCACCCTCGATCAAGGAGACAGTGTAGAGGCCCTGTTATGGTGTATTAGCTCTGTGTGCAGTGTATGTTGCTTCCATGCTTCGTTGTCAATCGATTGGATGGTCTTCCTGGCGCAAAGGAAGCGGATGTGCCGCACAATTGACATTCGTCGCAATTCGAAAGCTTGACTGGCGCATTGAATGTCAAACATACATCAGATCCCTTCTGCCCAGTAAACTTGGCGACCTCACCGTCTTTAGCGACAGCGTAGCCTCTGGTCTGTTAAATGACGATGTTAGCCTTTTTCGTCCCAACCTCTTATCTTGGTGGAGCTCTTGTGCGCACCTGAACAGCAACGAAAACTGGACGAGACTGGCGAAAAGCCTGGCGGCGCACTGGGGCAGCAATTTGTCGGAGGGCGAGCATGTTGAATTGGCACGGAGACAATCGTTCAAGTTATATAGGAAAGGGTGGTGTTTTGGGTATAATTGGTGGAGATGGAGGAGGTTTGGAGGTTTGTTGATCAGATAGCGGACCGAACGGGCAAAAGGCTGCACTTCGCTTCACGCCGCCAAATGCCGCTTCCCGTGAATTAAGCCGTGTTTAGCTCAGGACCCGTTAAAGTGGGAGGTCATTGGGCGTCTGTGTACACATGGCCAGACGCGCGAATATCGCCAACCTCAACAACCACCGTAACCCCATTGAGCGCGCTTAGTTGTTGTCATTCTTGAATATATATTCTTTTTGCCGCGCGTATACTATGAACGCTAACTGACTGACATCCATACCGTAATGACTGAGTACGAGCGGACAGTGCTGGATCACTACCAGCTCCCCAGCGCATTCCCCACCGAGTGGCCCACTGAAAAGGACCAGAGTGATGCCAGCGACGACGATGAAGCTGTAGCTGCGAAGGAGGAGAAATCAAAGACGACGAGGAGGAAGTCAAAATACTCGGCGCTTGAGCATGTGTCTAGTTACAGGAGGAGCTTTGTGCCTGGCGCGCAGAAGCTCGATGGTGTGGAGAGCTTGGTGCGCAAAGACGAGCCCGACCCCTTGGGAGCTGGCGACAGCGTTTTGAGGATCCTCAGATCACAAGGACTGCCTGTACAAGATGATATAAAAATACGTGGGCGCTCCAACTCATACGCAGCTTCAGTGCACTTCTGACAAAATACTCTCCAGGGAACCGATTCCTCCTTTCCTCCACGACCTTTTCTCCATCGCAATACCTCGAGCAAGTGCATCGCAAAGACTCCACAGAACAGCTTCTCCGCGGCCTTGATGTGCTCACACGATCCATCGACCAGAAATCGGCGTCCCTGAAGCTCCTGGTGGAATCTAACTTTGAGCGCTTCGTCAAAGCAAAGGCCACTATCGACAGTGTGTACACAGAAATGAAGACGAGAGGCGCAGAGCCGAAAACCGAGAGGCGTCGCTCGCGACACCTAAGTCGAAGCAGCTACCGAAACAGCAGCATTAGTGCCGCACCGGGGCTTGGAGGATTTCTTGCGGGCGACAAGCAGAAGAATGCTTTGACGAAGGAGAGCGAATATGGCACTTTAGGCATCAAGCTGTCGTTGGAAACTGTCGCGCATCAGGCGCAGGATATTTGGGCGCCAGTCTTTGCAGGAGCTGAGAAGGAGCAAACTCTGAAGATCGTGGCCGACGCATTAGAACGACACAACGACGCATACCAAACTCCGGGTTTGATAGGGGATGCCATCAAGCGCAAGGACTACGAGAGCATTGTTGACGAATATGCCAAAGCAAAGAGGATAGCAGATGAAGCAAATCAACTCAGTGAGGAGTTGGTCTCAAAACGAATCACACCAAATGACCGACAAGTTCAGCAGATCGTCGTGGCTGGAAGGATGTGGTTTGATGTTCAGGCACGGATCGAGGCTTTCAAGCGCGAGATATGGCGTCGACTTGCTGTCATTCCATACAATAGTGGAGAATCGGAAAACAATGTGCCAAGCTCGCGAGACCAGCATATGGAGCTCATCAGCATTCTCCTAGAGCTCGGCGTAGAAGACAACCCAATTTACGTGTGGCTCTTCACTCGCCATGACCATTTGAAGGAGAAGATCAACGCGACGTCGGAGAGATCGAGAGCAGAGATGGAGGTGCTACGTCGCAGGCTCGCCAATGCTAAGGAGCCGACATTATCTGCAATGGGTAGCCATCTTCAATCGCTGAGCCGACAAGGACTAGAGATCAAGGCCACTATCAAGGACTCAGCTAAAGTGATTGAGATGTGGGAGAGAGGAGTTTCGTTTATCTCCGGCATGATGTCCTCCGAAGGGATTCTAGGCGAAGTGCTCGAGTTCTGGCAGACCGTGCGAGGCTTTGTCGATGGCAAGACTCAGCGCACACTTCCCGTTGGTATGGATGGGGAAAGTAGAAAGCATCACAGACTATCCCAGCAAGGTGTCATGGATTTGCAAAAGGGAACGGCTGAGCTGGTAGATCTCATCAGACAAGAGATTGCTTCGTTTTTCTTAGATGCTCCAGTCGAGGATATATCTGTTCTTTATACTCCTACCACACCCACCGGCCAGCCAAGGTCACCTGGTTTACCACCCACATCGTTCCGCGATCCACGATTTGCTTTCAATGAGAGTAGCAATTTACCGGCTTATCCAAGGACGGGAGAACAATGGGAGAGATTCGCATTCTGGCCGCCATGGGCCAACTCATTGAGCAGCGTGGACTATCTTTCTAGGATATTAACAATGGTTGGCACCGGTGCAAGCGACATGGCAGGTGTGTCAGCAGTTGGCAAGGGCGATAACGGTGAAGCTCTGGAGCGTATTCGCTCAATGGTCAGCGGCGCCCGTGAGCGCTCCGTCACTGCCATCTGTGGAGCATGGATCAGGGATTCAGAGAACATCAAGGTACTGGAAGATTGGAGACGAGCTGCAGAGAAGAAGGACATCACAAGGATGCCTGCAAACTTCACCACTTTCGAGCACACCATTCTGTTGGGTTTGCAGAAGATTTTGTATATCCCTGATGCCCAGAACAAGTCGGCTTCCGAAGATGTGGTCTTGCCGCCCCAAGCGAAAATTCTGCAGATGGTGCGCAGCCAGTTCGTCACAACTCTCTACAAGGCACTAAGCGGCATGGTTGAGAATGCCGAGCGGCAAACACCTGATAATGAGGATGAGTTCGCCGAGAACAAAAGTATTCTACGTGCTCCGGCCAAGAAAGGACCAGTTATCGGTGCCTCACTGGACATGGTTGATTCCAGCGATCGAGTAAGCTTCCACCCTATCTAGCTCCGTTAATCCTACGCTAACATACCACAGAATGTTCGCATGCTCCTGACGCTCTCCAACCTCACGGCCCTCCGCACTGACGTTGTCCCAAAACTCGAGTCAATGTTCGAGAATGCATTCTCGGTGAAACTGACTGATGAATCGAAGACGATTCGCGATGTTTTGGCGCAGATCGACGCCAAGCTCTTTCAGTCGTACACCAAGCCCGCACTCGAGAAAATGCAGGCCATCATCCAGCGTGGCGTTTCGGCACCTGATTGGGAGCCTAGAATTGGGGATAAGCCAGATGCCGCGAGGCCGTATGTTCACGAGGTGTTGCTGGGACTTGTGGTCATCCACTCCCAAGTCAGCACTACAGCGCCACCACTCACCGCTCAAGTCCTTTCATATCTGCTGGAGGAGTTGACCATCTCAATGTCCACAGCGTTCGCGAAGAGAGACCACTACACGTTGAGTGCTATCATGCAAGCGACCCTCGACTTAGAGTTCCTGGCGCAAACGCTCATGCAGTATACATCCGAGAAGCAGGCTACACTGACGAGTGAGATATATGCCATGTTGGACGAGAAGACGGATAATGAGGCCAGGGTGCGCCTGCAGGGAGAGCTGAACGAGTTGAAGGCTACGTTGAAGGGGCTGAGAGATAAGACGAGGTGGGAGTTTGGGGCCTTTAGAAGGGAGAGGAAGAGAGGGATGACGACGCAGCAGAGGCAGGAAGCGCATTGAGAATCTGCTGAGGGGAAAATTGGCCGCGCTGGATGGATAGCAGAAGATGGCAGTACCGAGATAATGGGTTGGAAATTACGGTCGTTTGTATACCACTGTATATTTCGGATAAGCTCCTACCATCGGCGCCTCGATGTCTCGAGGTCTTTCGTCTGTCTGGTTGAGGTCTTTGCGTTATTTGCTCCAGTACTTGGCCACTTGTCACGAAGATGTGCCCGTCTATGCTAAGAGTCCATCGATAACATCTACCATCTTATCCATCGTGACTAGGCATGGGCTTTTATCAACGAACCCCCGGGTGTGAATGCTGATGGACAAACTTCGCAGCAATACCTCTCTCATGAACCTTACAAGCCGTGACTGGCTCGATGCGAAGATCAAAGCAGCCAGCGTATTTTATCGGTATGGAAGCCACCTGGGGCGCACAGTGACTTATATTTGAACGGGTTGGCTGAAGTGTGATTTGAGCATAAAACGTTAATCCAGGCAGGCCAGTTGTCCGCCTGGTCACAGCCCAGCGGAACGGCATCTCTTGCTTTGTGTTTGGGGGCTTGAAAGCTTCATGCGAAGCGAATTCCCACTATCCATGTCCCCACCCATCCTCGCTTCATTTTGCGCTTCCGCAATCCTCTCAATATACCCAAAAATGAGCCCCCCCTCTATCTTTGCATCCTCAACCCCGGTGCGGACGTCAGGAGGAAGGACGATACAATCTTCCTCGTCGCAGGGTAGCTTCCCAATTTCCGTTTCGTCGGCGAAACACCGGTCTCGCCGTTCCGTCCTGGTACCCCCTTCCAGCTCCACCATTAGCCCCCCACCCATGCGGCGGATAGAACAAACAGAGGGCTGAGGTGGAGGTTGCCAGTTTGCATGCGTCGATTCCTTGGAACACAGTCCAGGGATGCTGTTGGCGTCCAGGTTGCTATCCATTGTTGCTGTCTTTGTTGGGAAAGCCAGACAGTTGACGGCGTCGAGACACAGCTACTTGCACAAGACGATGGATTCGAATCGTAGGTTGATGTTTACGCGGCCGTCGGCGTCTACTCGCAGTCTTCGGCCAAGAGCGGAGGTGCGCGGCTCAAGCAAGGTGCTTTCACGTGCTCTATCCACCTGGTAGCGCTCTGTTCTTCACAAGATTTTGACGAACTATGTCCGTGCATACACAATAGAGTTAACGGCTCCAGGAGGCAGAAAAGGAGAGTTCTCAGATGTCCATCCATTACTACTCGCGCAACGACAGCTAGCTAACTAAGAGGACAAGTGCCGCCTTCGTGACTCATCACTACAATCTTCCATCTCTCCTCCACCTTCCCTCGCAAAAAGCAAAACGAAGGTTGCTGTCCTCCAAGAGCAGCACTCTCGGAGGACAGAAACCTCAAATCGTTTCGTCCCCCTTTCGCTCGGGCAATCCCAAAAAAAGAGCTGCTAATCTTGACTCAGTCGTCCCTAAGTGCCAGAGTTCCTTGTTTCAGCCTTGATGATGCAGTGTCACCCCCGACACCCGTGACTCTATTGTCCCCAAACCCCCGTGGTCCAAAACTCAAAAGATCGCGTACAATTCCTCAAACCAAGCACAGAAACACAACCATAGCACAAACCTCTTTCAGCAAATTGCCCCGATATACCCATACCCTATCCATTGCCAAGTCCCATATTACACAGCAAGTTCGCCATGTCGGACTGTTGTGCCGCGGTCCATGCGGTCCCTTCCGTGCCCATGCTCCTTCCCGTAACCCGTCCCATATAGCAGGCAAATCGGCCAAAAAAAACATGGTATAATGCAGAGCGCCGCCCAATGAATGAAAGTCCTGAATCCGTCTAAACCTCATAACCTCGTGACACAAAATGAAGCGAATGTCTCCAGCCAATCGATCATCATCTTCGAGAGTGCAGTGCTCTCTACTCAAGTCCTGCTCCTTGTGGCAAGCCTGCTGACGCTGAATCGGCGGCGTGGGTGTGGCGAGTTTGCTAGTGTGCCTCCCAAAATAGTAAAACGTATCAATCTGTTGTTCCCCCTGGGTCCCCTCAAGGTAAGCCCTTCTCTGTCGTTCTTCATGAGCTATTAATCTCGCTCCCATGGGGTATCGTATTCGGGTAGTATCCCCTCGAAGTGCTCACTCCCTCCCAGCGTCCAAGTGTTCTTCCGGCGAAGCCGTCTACGCCTCCTCCGACACCGCTACCCGTAAGTGGCGACATATTGGTAAGACTCGGCAGCCCATACCCACCATGCTGACTATACTCCTGCTTAATCCTCTGCTGGCCAAACCCACCACCACTTCCATACCCATTGTTATTCCCGAGGTCCCTATGCGGTAAGTAAGGCAATGACGGCATCGCAGTACTATCCCTCAACGGCTGCAGATAATACGTATACCCATCCTGCTCCAACCACCCCTTCTGGTCCTCCTGGCTAATCATGGGCTCAGGTGGCATACTAATCCCCTCGTTCTCAAGATACCTTCTTGATCTCTGCGTGCCAAACGGTCCCGAGCCACCAGTATACCCACCCATTGACATTGAGTTTTCGATGGCGCCGATGGGTGCCCCTGAAAAGGTGCTGCCGGGGTAGTTCAGCGAACCTCCAAGGCCATTGCCGGTTCCAGCCCCCCCAGAAGCGTTGCTGCCCCGACGCTCGGCGTGGTAGTGCCCCGGCGAGCGGCCGCGGACGACCATTTGGGCTGAGACTCTGCGAGCCACCTTTGTGTATCTTGTGGCTTCCGAACCTCCGAGATCAGCGTACAACTCGATGATAAGGTGATAGTACTGTTGCCTTGCGCGCCTCTTTCCGTTGTTCGCGGTCGCTTGTTTGAATTGGATTCTCTCAAATGTATATTCCGTAGGTGGGTTAGACTGGGATGATGCGAAAGTTTGCGAGTCGAATATCGGTCTATGGTCTCCACTCCCACCAAGGCTGCCGCTGAGGCTGGATCCAATACCGCCGTTGTAAAGAGTTTGATTGACTGGGCGAGGAAGCATCTCCTTCTTTTCAACCTTGAGTTGCGGTCCCTTGTCCCGCTTAGGCGTGTGCATCACCAGCTCAACGGCCTTGCCGTTTTCGCCGTCCACGACCGCCGCGATGCTCATTGCCCATCCCAAGATCTGCGACGACTGGCCGCCTTGTTGAAGGTGCATGACTGTGCCTGCTGGCACCACAGGGTCGAGAGTGAATGAGCAGGAGACCTGGAAGTAGTTTCTTCTGTAGCACGTCCAGTCATTCTCAGCAAGGAAGAAACCTTTATCGATTTTCCCAATAATCTCTGGACGGATTTGGCGTCCATCGGCGACTTGAATGGAGCTGTAGAGGAGCTCGGTTGACTTGAGAGGAGGAGGGCCGTTTGGGTTGGCGGAGTGAGAGGGCGAATCGCTGCCCATGCCTTGTGGCGGGCTGGTGAAGCCGGATGACGACGGAGACATTTGAACGCCTCTCATGGATGGTGGTGAACGGGTTAGTGCTTCGGAGTGGCGACGTAGCGCTGGCTGGTTGGTGCCGTAGATGTCGCGGACGGACATGGGTGAAGTTATTTGTGATAAATGGGGTGAGCGGTTGGGTGGTGGTGGCATGTCCGACAGCGAGGAGCTGCTTGGAAAGTGTTAATGTTTTTCATCTTCGGGATCACTTATTGTGTTGTGGCTGGGATCGGGTGAACGAACTAGGAATTGAAGCTTTGCTTGATTTCTGGCAGACAAAAATTTTGTACACTATTGTTGAGATACGGAGTCTGTGGGTTCGAGTAAGAGGTGGCGTTGTTCAACGTCGGTGGGAATACGTTTGAGAAGTATGGCACAGCGGAGGAGGGAGTCGATGAAGTATTACTGTCGACACCGTAGACTGAAGCGCTCTGCTGCTGTGATCCTTCCGAGGCGTATCTGCTACCACGTCAGTAATGGTCGGTGAGATTCAATGGTGTATTTCAACGAAAACGGCGACGCAGAACTGAAACAAATGCAACTAGCCACAGCTTTCCCCCTTCGAGTGCCACATTGCACTACATTCCATCGCGTGACAGGTTTGCGGCAGGGATGCCATGGCCACGAAGCTGTGTGACGAAAAGGTGCTGTGAATGACGAATAGCCGGGATTTCAACCCGCCTTGTTGCTAGCAAGATCGGGTTGTGTTCCTCAACAACGGCAGTGCAGAGATTCGTGCGCCTGTGCCCATCCCACGATGATTAGGCGCGAGCGTCGAAAAGGTGGAGCTGCTCCTCGACCGCTCGTGCCTCTCGATGCCCAACGCATACTCTCTGCCATAAATCGGGCGGCAAACAATCTCAACAAACGGGACTTAAATCGCTCAGCAATATGCGTACCTTGAATCATCTGACGTCTCCGGCACCATGAATCCTAGGCCCATTTCCGTGTGCACGGGATGATGGCTCTGGTTTGCAAACTCCTGTCTCGAGTTGTTGTTGCTCTCGCCTTCAGCCTCGGAACCGATGATAAACGTGGGCTGACGGAGGGTGGTATAGCCGTTCAGGTCTGTTATAGTGCCTGATTGCGAGGGCATAGACTGGTCGTATACCGTCGATTGGATTGCTACATGGAGCACGTCAGTGATCTGACCCAGAGGCTGACCCAGGAGGAATGCGCTTTGAGGCAATGCGGGGAAAAGACCGGGACTTCGGGATAGCTGCTAGGATAGAAACGAATAAACAAGGCGATTGCGGGGTATTGTAGACCTCGAATAGCCGCGTTATAGTGCACGTTGTCGTGAAGATCCCAGCTCGTCAAGAGTGCCCAAGAAGTGCTCGTGGTGAAGCTAAGAATACCTCATTGGCCAAGTGAAGAATGGGTGTGCTGCACTACAAGATACCTCAATAGAAGTTGCGGGGAAGCAAAGCGAGAAACGAGACAAACGCGGAATGCCCTATTTGAGCCAGAATCATAAGCCAACCAGAGCTGGCCGCCGCGATTTGCTGGGAGACCTCAAAAATAAGCAGCAGGAAAGTGGCTTTCCAAAAGGACATACGCTTGGAAAAATGGCGTGCTTCGAGTAGCAAATAGTGCCAAAGGATTGGGTACTCACTTTCGGGCATTTGAAGTCGTGGTAATCGTAGGTATAACCTTGAGATTTCAGAGTCCAGAGCCAATCTGGTAGGCGCTCACAATGTGCTTGGACTTGCTCTCATTCGCATGAGCACGAGTGTGATTGAGGTAATCGTCGATCCGAGGTGGACTTGTCCTTCTCAAGGTTGTCTGTGTTGGAAGAGGTCAAAACGCGAGTGGACCAGTGAGGGACTCGAGCTCCAGATTCTCAGTGATGACGGCGGGAAATGTGGAGGGTCGCAGGCTGGATGAGCTGTACTCGAGGGACTCCGGATGACGGGAAGATGGAATTGGAGCTCTAATAACCCAGCGGCGTAGTAATAAAGTCCTGGAATAAATGTTCGGTATTTTTGGGAGCTGGCCGTTGAAAGTCGATGCTCGCTTAGCACAATGAGCTTTGGCTGGGGTGCGTCGACTTGTCCACGATGCTCGCTCACGTCTCCCTCAGCACAGGCCACCCTCGCACTAAAGACGGCTAGGCGCAACCCCAAGAGTGCTAAAAGAAGCAACCCTCGCAACGCCGGTCTTTGAGCGAAACCCTGCACAGGGTTGTCGCCGATCTGTATGGATTGTGCGCGGCGGCGATATATCTGATTGGCTTGCCGCAATGATGACAGTTTATTCGCAGCACTCGACGTACAGGTCGACAGCAACCTTGGTCCGGAATCTGGCCGGCTGCCACACACAGCAATGAGGTCTGCAGCGCAGAGGTGGCCTACGCGGTCAACCGGATTACCAGAAGGGGTGACAGAAGGAGGTTGCCGGCGAGTAATCTCCAATCCGGGTTGTGAAGCGATGGTGGAAGAGGCGGATGAGGGCGGATGAGGGCGGAATATATTGTACGGGGCAAGTGACAGGTATGACTGTGCGTACTCGGTGTTGGAGGAGGAGGGTGGAGCATATTATAAAGAGGAAAGCGAAGAAGTGTCTTAAGCTATATGAGAAGCAGTCTCTCGCGCCGGTACGAATATCCGGGCCTCGCATGAGAAAAAGAGGTATCAGGCACTACGGAAGCTATTTACGGCCTCCTCTAATTCCCGCGTTCCAAATCTCGTCCCCGTGACCGGACTGTTTCCAGCGGAGAATTAAACAAAGCCATGATTCCATGGGCCGACTCCTGGCTCCTCCCCCTACGAGGCGTCTCTTGATGATCATCTATTCGTTGACTGGATACGCAAAAAGCACGGCAAGCAGCAACTGATAGGGAGCCCGAGACATGGAGAACAATTAATGTTAAGGACCATCGTGACACCGCGTTCTGCAGGGACATGCATCCACGCGTACATGCACGCTAGATTGGTAGGGTGGCTACGGGCGCCGTGGCGACCGCAGGGAGCCCGGTCATAGGGAGGCAGCCCGGAGGGATCCAGCCAGAGAAGAGACAAAGAGAGGGCCTTGTAGGACACTTGCAGCAAGCCGTCGATAGTGAGCATGCGACAGGAGGCTTCGCCTTAGCTCGCGAGCTACTGTAATTGATAAGCAAACAATGGCATACACCGCGAAACGGAAGTGGCCGTCATCGATTGTTTTGTTTGCATTAAAGCAGCTTGCAGGCTCGGGACCTTCCCTCGACCGGCAACGTAGAACCTTTCGATTGGCAAACCAGATGTGCCCTGACAACACGCGATAATGGAACACTCATGTTTCTCGGGAGTTGGGCGTCGACGACGGACCTCGTGAGCATAATTGAGGAGAAAGGGAAAGGGTGTGGACGAGGCGGGAATGATAATGACCGTAAATAAGCGATTCGATATGGCTGGCCTCATTCAAAGATGCAAGGATGTGGTTGATGCCAAGATGTTGGAGGTGATGTGCAGCTTGCTAGAGCACTTTTTTTGAAACCAGGGAAGGAAAGAACCATCTAAGACACGGTGGACAAACAAAGCAGCTTGATTGGCAGATTGGGCAACTTGACTCGCTTCATCAATCCAGTCGGTGGTATTTGACCGTAACGCAGGAAGATCGTACTCCCTACTCCCTACTCCCTACTCCCTATTCCCTACTCCATACTCCCTACTTTTTACTCCAAGTTCTTTCGTAGGGCGTGCACTTCACAAAACGCATGGCGTGTTCCAAGTGATAGCTCGTTTCTCCCGCACACGCCATTCCATGATTTCAAGCCGTTAGTCTCCACTCTGGCGTCTCTTGGTTGGGGACGTGTCCCTTCACGGTCCGTGCCGCCCAGTTGCAAGACGGGACGGCGTGAATTGACACCCGAAATAAGCACACCCCACACCCCGAGAGTGCCTTTAGCGGACAATGTGGTGGCGGATGCCATCAAGTCCTCGCCAAGCGCCGGGTGGGCTCTGGCACTTGCAAACACCATCCTCGCCCAAATGCTCTCGCTCTGACGCTACCAGAAACAACCACTCCCCTTATCCGTCGAACTCTAGACCAAGCGAACAAGCTGAGGTATATCTCCGGAGCCTTGGCTGGACCTCGATTTTCGTCGCATTTCCCACCTCTTTTTAAATTTAGATCCATCGAGGCCACAGACCATACAATGTCTCACTTCGTCACAGTTCCGTCACCGTCAGCATTTACCGTCTTTCATTATCTTCTTTTCTTGAGACCTCACTTATCCATCACCATTCCATCACCATTCCATCAATTTTCCATCAATTTTCGGCCAGCACCAAGGGAAACTAATCGTTTCATCGAACAGTTCCAGAATTTCTACGTGGTTGCACTGCGCCGGCACGTCTCGTGCATGCTCGCTACTAGTATGGGACCATAGATCTTGTATGATGCGACTTGTCGCTCTATCGCCAACACCAAGGACGCTGGCGGAGCACCTGTGTGCTCCGCAAGGGATACTCGTAGCAAGGCCAATGACAGACTCGTCGATTTCACCACACATGAAAGAGTCCAAGGGCCGTGCTTGCACTTTCAGCAGCTATGCCGTCGTGTCACACCGCCTCTGGCTTGCAAACAATCTTGAACCTTGATTTGACACCTTCCTGCTTCCAAGTTGACTGTGCTGATAGCCGGCGTCACAGTACTTGCTCCAACAACTTCCACCCAACATTTTCGGAAGCACGCTGGAAGCAGCCACTGGTGATACGGCGATGGTGGCCCAAAGTACTTTTGCCGATTCGAATCAGGCTTGGGAGCTACATCCACGACCAACAAGCTCTCGCTCGCTCTAGCCATCCACACTAATCCCTCCACCAATCACTCCACCAATCACTCCACCAATCACTCCACCAATCCTTCCATTAATGCACTACCGCAATTGTCCATCCGATAACCCTCAAGTCTCTCCCTCAAGTCTCTCCCTCAAGTCTCTCCCCCAAGTCTCTCCCCCAAGTCTCTCCCCCAAGTCTCTCACCCAAGTCTCTCCCTCAAGTCTCTACTCAACCAACCTCGCAGACATTTCCCTTTGTCTCGTTTTGCATGCCCCTCAATTCCCCAGCCTCACCGCAAGATACACGTCACCAACGTCACTTCCTGCCGTCCAGATCACAAGCCCATCCTACGACCAGGGCCATCTCGATGCTGTCTGCCCTGAAACGCAACTACGAGTATCGCACGGCGGCGGGCTTACCGTCCTCATCCACCAACACGTGCTGGTATTGGCCGGTTGCGAGTATCGTGAGGCAGCTTCCGAACGGCAATGAGGATTTCCCACTCTCACTGGAGATTGCTCAACTCCGACTCGGAGTGTCTCGACAGTCAGCAAAGATTCCTCCTCGCCCTTGTATTATCGCAATTGACACAGAGTATACGATTCTCTTGGCAGGGCCGTCAGCGCCGTCAGCGCCATCCAATGGCGCAACATCAATTCTTCTGGTGCAGCTCGTATCTGAGAGTTCCACAAAGACGCTCGTGGGCAGCTGAGCCGCTGTCAGAGTATTAACGTCAAACCTGTATTACACATCTTTGGAGTGCTTCCTTTTCTTCGTGGAACTCAAATATGCAAAACATACTGGCAGCGTCGAGTTACTCAAAGTTAGATCCAGACAAGGGGTCAGAATAGTCTTGTGCGATCTGAGCTTGGGCCAAAACTCTGCAACTGAAACCCGGAAGCTCAAAATGGCTTTCTGAAACTTCACGGCCCGCTGTCGGCGACCACGATTTCCAGTCCCGTTCTCGACAAGAGAGAGATGAGTGGAGTGCGGTGGGCTCTTTCTGTCAAATGCATCATTTCCCTTTCCCCATCCGTCGGCGTCCTTGGTGCCAATTTAGTGTCTGTTGAGGTTGGCTCTTGCCTTCCTTTCGTTGCCATTCAAAACTAAACAAGTTCGTTTTCGCACACGTTCTTTCCGTCCACACAATTTTTCAGTCCACACAATTTCTCAGAGCTTGTTTCATCCGCCGCAAGCTTTTTTGTTCGACATCCGCCGCAAACTTTTTTCCCGAGCATTCCCCTGACTTAACACTTCAATGCATACATCTAATAAATATCTAATGAATATCTAATGAATATCTAATGCATATCCAATGCATGTTTAATGCATATCCAATGCTCAACCCAAGCAGCAAGTCACCGACTCGCTGGCAGAGTTTTCCGCGACAGTACCCTATCTGCATGGTCGTCGTCGTGGTACAGCATACCCGGAGCGCTCAAAGGGGTGTTTCCTGTTTGGTCATGTGAAGTGAAGAAGCCAAGGTGCTTGCTCTCTTCGTCAAAACCGTTGTGTGGCTGGATTGAATGAAAATGAGGGAGAGGTTGGAGAAGGATTGGTGATACTTTGCTCTCAAGTCTCCCACATAGCCTTGATGCGAGACTACCTGCGACAAGGTAACGGGCTTCAAGAAAGCATGCTGCAGGTGCCTAAAAATCATCATGCCAGAGACAGGAAAGAAGGGTGAAGCCCGAAACTATCATCCTCTGCTTGCTATTATCTCTCGTTGGCAGAGCCGTGGCCGAGCTCAAGACTGACAAACTGCAACAAGGTCAAGGGTTCGATGATTTTCGTTTTGTTTTGGAAAATCAGCTTAAGCAGCTCCCCGCTGCCACATCTAAGCACATAGTACTCCTATCGTAAACGAAAGGAGAAACGTTAAAGATGGTGGAAGTCCGAAACACTATCATCATGTGTCTACGCCCAACCTACACCGAGCCTGGCGATGTCGTTTATCGTTCGTAGCTTCCCTGTCAAGACCGAAAGACGCCACAGACGCTGTGTTGACAGGCGCACTGGCCCTGAGTTCGCAGCTCTGTGTCGCCAGCTTGTGTTCGGGCTTGTTCTCCCGTCGAGAAGGGATGGGAACAAGGGATGGGAACACGTAGACCTCTCACGGCAGCAGTCAGCAGCAGTCAGCAGCAGTCAGCAGTTCCAGGGCAATAGCACTGTTGTCACCGCAGCGGTGCATAGGACAGACAGCCAATAATCTCTCCCCCGTCGCCCCAAACCTGTCAGAGAAGGGCTGGCCCAAGGCACCAGCGGCGATGGAAGGTAGCTAGCTCAAGAGCGAAGAAGCCTGGCACCTATTGCCTCTTACTGCCAGGTCAGCTCTGGGCGGACACGGCTGGACGATGCCGCACGGCCAAGGTTCCAGAGAGAGCCTGATCCCTGGTGTGCAATACAAGCCGCTTCACTCAGGCGACGGGTTTCGGCGTCACAGACGCCATGGTTGCGGAAGATGATTAGTGACTTCGGGGACTCTTTGACGATCTGTTAGTGAAGAAATGTCGCCACATTCCTACCCGTCATTAGGGAAAAAGAAACAGCGCAATATGCATGGTGCATAGATGCCCAGCCAGCTCTGCCACCAGTCTCCTCGGAGAACTGCGATCTACTCCTACTGTCCTCTTAGCAAGTATCAAATCACCGACATCAAAACACACTCATCACCGATAAGCATAGCGGCCTATTGCCGATGGTTGGAGACTATCAGTGGCGTCTTCTATCTCACCGACTATCGGCAGGCTATAGTATGTGGCTTTACTGGTAGGGTAATGCCATGACTCGCGCACCTTATGTCAAATAGAAAGGGTTTTCATCATCACGAGGCATTCTTCAGCGGGTGGCTACCTGAGCTGAACTCTCCGTGTTGTCGGCAGTTCGCCGAGATTAATCTCGATTTGCGCGGCAAACCACTATCAATAGCAATCTCATGTCGAAGTTCTTTCCATTCTTTCTAGCCAACCTGTTTGCTAGACTTTAGGGCAAACTAGGGCAGACTAGGGTATACTAGGGTATACTAGGGTATACTAGGGTATACTAGGGCAGGCTAGGGCAGACTAGGGAAGATTAGGGCAGACTAGGGTATACTAGGGCAGGCTAGGGCAGACTAGAGCGGCGAAGCGCGCCTGCTTCAGCTCTGCCCTCCATGCCTCCAGCAGACGGGATTTACTATCTCCACAAAGGGCCGAACGCTCAATCTGCCATGGCGACCCAGATGGCATGTTGCGACTGCCTAGTGTCTTTCAACCAGCTGACGAGGAAGCACCAGTAAGGTCTGGCTCCTCATAGGGCACACTATGCCTCAAGGAGTGTTGATAGGGAAAGCTGCTGCCAGCCCGTCACCGAAAACTGTCAATCAAACCTATTTCGAGTAGATGATCATGTCTGAGAAGCTCATCTATCATACATACGCTACAGGCGCAGTGCCGCGAATCAATATACCTTCTCGCCGAATTTTGCTTCCTGATCATCATACCACAGGAATAATGCAAGGTATCTGCTAACCATGTCCTTGCAGCCTGCCGTTTACTCATCTGTTTAAAACACACCGTCGTAGACTCTATTCGTCAGAGCGCCCTTCATGTTGCTGCAGAAGGTCATCTGCTAGTCCATTTACCGGAGAATATTCATCGAGGCCCGCTCGACGATACTGTTGTGTCTGATCGGCAGCGGAGGGGACACGAACACCTATCACAGAGCAAGGCTTGCCTCAACCTTTAATTCAGACCAAAATTCAACAAACCACGGCCACTTGGCATTGAGCAGGCATCTTGCCCTGCGCTCGTAGGTGCTAAGGACTTGCGGTGAGCTTGAGGGATTCGTTCGACTATTCCCTCAACGCCATGCGAGCGTCATCACCGATGACATGAGGGGAATACGAGTAGGCTTCATGCCTAAGCGTCGCTGCTTCGTTCCTTCTCCACTCCCTAGGTCTGGATATTAATGTTGTGCGAGGATTGTCCGGTTTTGGGGACCGCTTCATTAACGGAGCCTGTGGGCCAAGAACTCGTTGCTATGGCGAACGATGCGACATGTAATGATGGATAAGGAGGTTTTGTCGCTTCGTCACGGCGATCACCGCTCTTCCATTGGACGGTAACAGCGAGTCAGATCTGCCGAGATGAGCGAGCCTGCTCTCATCATCTATCTCCCTCCAGTGGTGAAGTTCACCGTCGTCCGGCTTGAGGCTCATACTGATAGAGATGGGACTGACGCGGCGGATGTCCGACAGCCTGCTCCTTGTCTTCTTCGGTGGCAAGGGCAGACTGCCCTCAAGTCGGTAGGAGGAAGGAAGAGTACCTGTGAGACTTTCCAACCCCGTTGTCGGCGCGGTCGGCATCTGAGTCGAAGTAGTTTCTTTGCTCTGAGGTTTGTGTTCAGTGCTTTCGTTGCCAAATCCTTTGGGTGCTGCTTTCGGTGCGAAGTCTTACTGATGAGGCCAGCACGCATGGCAGACTCTCCCACTCTGTGCAATGATGGTTATGAGATAGCAATGAAAACCGGTTACAGTGAGAGCAAAATAAGATGCAAAGACGTCAGTTCTCGAATCTTACTCAATATTTCTGCCTTGCCATTCTATTTGCCTACAGGCAGCACGATTCTCATCGTTGCGTCTAATGCCCCTGGCGGATAGAAATTATACTGCTGTCTTCCTCCTTTCTTTTATTTTCCCTCAGTCTAGGTACTCGATTGTCCTCAATAGCGTCTTTACAACGAACATTACATTACGGGCGCTTCCCTATCCGTTCCATCACTGGGCGACGTTCTCAAGCATGGTATTGGCTACCTTCCCTCATCCTCACGCGCCAACAGAGCTCCAGCTCATAGTAAGGAAGTTGGCTGCTTTCTAGCCTCCAAGTCTCCTTATGGAGAGAACGAGTTCACCAGTTACTGGGCCATCATTGCCCGAGCTGGGAGAGTCGGAATTAGCATTCTGTTTATTTTAGGATAATGCTTCTATGCTTTGATCTTTACCTCAAGTCAGGTGCTGCTGGTGGCTTGAAAAGCAGGAGAGAGGAGTTACGGCGAGGTGGATCGCCGGGATTACCGCAACTTGCGGGAGGGAGATCCGTCTCAGAGGTGTATTCCAACGTCAGTCACAATACTTGGAGTTGTGGGTATTATCAATGATATCCTGGGGCCGGATCTTGATGGCTGTTAGAGATGAAAGTACCGTAGTGTGCTAGGTATTGTTGAGCAGTTGAACCAAGCCGGCAACCTCGAGGTTGATTTAGGTGGAGCACTAACTTGAGCTGAGAAGGATCGGTTAGAAGGATTGGTGAGAACGATGGGTGAGAAAGAAGGGTGAGAAAGAAGGGTGAGGAAGAAGGGCGAGAAAGAAGGGTGAGAAGGAGGGCCTAGAAGAGAACTGGGAACCAGGGCGATGATGAGATACGAAGGTGGCATTGTCCATTACTTAGCAAGCTACCGTTCGGCGAGTAGTACTTGATGGATATCTCAGAATCTTCTGGTTTCTTCAGCCTCCGTTGTCAGTGTTCTCGTACTTGACATGTTTTCCGAGTACAGCCGACCTGATATGCTTCAAGCAGTGAAAGGAGCAGACATATAGTGTCGGCCTACGAATGGGAATGAGTCGGCCTACAGTCCGCTCTACCTGCCTCGTTCTCGAAGCCATACATCGAACTCACACACACCAGGCAGTCAGCTGGACCTCCGAAGCATAGTAGTTGTCTGCAGAATTCTTCCGAGTTTTCTTCACACTACCAACCAGTTCCGGACACCTCACGTCAACTCCACTACAGATCCAGGCAACTCTTGAGCCACTGGAAATATCTTCTGCTTTACAATAGCACTCGACACATTCCGCCTATATCCGCGCCTCCCGACCGAGCTCCCGCTTGATCTGGGCGCATGCATCACATGAAACCTTCCGAGGGTCACGCACAGCTTTTCGCCAACAGCATCACTATTGGATAATTACTACTCTCGACAATAATTCCTCAACCAAATATCACTTTCTCTGGCCGAGGCAATACAAGCCGAGCACCCTCAATTTCAGGATCAAGGAAAACATCATCGAGCTAAGCCATGACACGGTCGACGCTCTGGTCTTTGCATGTAGGCAGTCAAGACTGGTAGCTTCCAGTTTCTTTCAAAAACATCTGGTGTCTGGGAAGATATTGTGGGAGGACCAAAGCAACAGATTACGGTTTAGAAGGGCAATGGGAACCCGGCCAAGGGGGTTATAGGAGCAGTTCGTCTGCGGCGGCACACGCTGTATTCGCGGCTCGGATCATTACCGTGATTGACGGCATCTTAAACAATGCCGCTACCGCCCAATGTGCACTGGCATCGAGAAGGAAGTAGTGGACTTCTTAGTGAGGGACTGTTCCTGTTGGAAAGGTTTATCATCATGCAGCCCCATCTTTTTTACAAGGTTGGCTTCAACTATATGCACAGGAAGGACATGGTCGTGCTAAAGAAGCGTCCGCTCGATTTCGTGGTCTCCACCTCCGGACAGGCAAGAAGTATAGCTTTGGACGACTTCAACAGAAGGCTGCAGCGTATGAAGACCAGGCTCGAGGACGACGTTGGTTGCATGGAGGACTGGGAATGTAGGCATGATCGTATGGCTAGGGCGTTTTGCATTTCAAATGGCGTGTACGCCGCGACATGTGAGACTGAAAGCGTATAAGTCGACTGAATGGGTCGCACAATAGGAGACAATAAGAGTCGTTGGAGAGATGGCTGAAAAATGTTGATGATTTCCATTAGGCAGCAGGTCAAGAGATATGGTCTCAATTTGCAAAGGCTACAAACACCTTGATACACAGAAACCTTTGCAAATTTCTCAGGTTTTAGTTTTCATTTATAAAGTGGTTTAGAGGATTTTTCCTTTCAAAGTTCTTAATCGAGGCACTTCCGCTTTTGGTGGAGGCTTAGCGCGTTGTGGCAGCGGCTGAATCCCCGGATTCGGCCCCACCCCACCCTTAGGCGGAGAGATGACGCCGTGGCTCCGAACCGCGTGGACAAGGAGGCTGAACACCATTGAGACCACACCTCGCTTCAACCGCCAAGGCACATCTTTCAGTGAAGACTACCCAATAACTTTCGCGTATTGACAAGATCACAAGGGATTAGTTATAGCTATACCATAACAATTGAAAAGAAAAGACAACGAAGACAGGACTACGCCAAGGATTAAGACAGGGACACCTCAACCGCCGGCGTCAGCAGGGCTTAATGTTCGACCGCGAGCGAACCGAGGATGTCCTCGCCTTACGCCTCCACACTCTCACCTTGGGGCTCTACAGATGAGACGTCGACTTCACCTTCATCCTCACTTAAGCCGTCATCTACGAGCTCATCGACGCCGAGACCACGGAATAGACGCCTCATATCGACCGACCCTGAACATGACAGGTATCGAGATGCAGATGACGCACCTGCAGCTCGACAAAGAAGTCCACTGCCGCAACCACATCTAGAGCCCCCACGGCAGAATGGGACGGCGAGAAGGGCGGGGGGGAGCAGTCCAAATCCGTCGACGAATACGCAGAGCTTCGGGAGCGGACTATGGGAGGGAAGTCTGGGCGGCTGGTCCGCGGTATCAGGTTTTGCTTCCACCGTGCTAGGGAGCGGCGGGAATGGCAGTGAGGGAAGCTCGAGCAGGTCTCACCACACGAATGCAGGGCAGACGACGGCTAGACGGAGAAATAAATTCGCTGAAGGGCCAGCACTCTCAGAATGGGGACCGTCGGGGCCCGAGCGGGATAAGGGAAAGGGAAAACAACAGTCCGATATGAATGCTGCCGTCAAGCAACTGAAGACTGCGTCCGTCATGGAGTCGCATGAAGGAGTTAATGGTGGTCTAAAGATACCCATCAACAAAACCCGGCATAAGAGGCGGAGCTCAGACGACACCTCTCAGCACCCTGGTGGCAGCGCGGAGACCGAGGGAGATACACTGGTCTACATCCATCATGTTCTCCGTTCAGACACCCTAGCAGGAGTTATCGTGAAATACAATGTCGACCCCACCATCTTCCGCAAGGCAAACCGTCTTTACCCCAACGACGATATCCGGATCCGCAAGGTCGTCCTCGTTCCCGTCGAAGCATCCGCTGTTCGCGGCAAGCCCTGCGATCCACCGAGGCTGGGCCAGAAGGGTGTTGATCTGCTAGCTCCAACGCCTCGGGATGAGGAACCGCCGAATTTGGCGGAGGATACAGAGTATGCGAATGGGATACTGAGTCCTGACCCAAGTTCCTACGCACCGACACCCAGCCAGGCTGAGAGAGATGAGAAGGAGTGGGTCCATGTTAGATGGGTATTGTTGAGCTCGAGTCCTAACGCGCAACCGACTGAGGTCGCGAGACTGCCGAGAAGGGCGTTGGGGTATTTTCCTCCGAGGAGACGGAAAAATAGCCAGGGCATGCCGAGTCCCTTCCCTACGCCAAGGGCGAGCTACGACTTTAGTTCGCCAGCGGCCTCACCTCCTGGCGCCAATGGCGGCAGAAGACCTGGTGTTAGGCGCCTCAGTAACCTCTCTTCCAGCTTCTCCAACACATCCTATTTTCCATCCATGGACGCCTCAAACTCAACAATGATTCCAAACCCGCGGCCTCTGACAGGCCGTGCGAGATCCTCCTCTCGCCCAACAGCCATGCGATCAACCAGCGGCAACGGACCAGAATCATGGTTTCGCGGCCCCGGCGGCGTAGGGACCTTCGCAGCTAATGTAAGGAAACCTGGCCCGGCGAACGATGGCTTGAATCAGTTTTTCAGGAAACACTTGCCTGACTTCAGTATGGCGGATTTGCCTTCTTTGTCTAGTGTTGGGCCTCCTGTAGAGGAAGAACGGATCAGCTTTGGGTTTAAGAGTGAGATGCAGAGGTTGAAAGATTCGGCGTTGAATGGTGTGAATATTAGTGGTGATGATATGCCGAATGGAGGGACTGGGAGTGGAGAGGGCGGAGCTGATTTAACTACGACGGCGAGTGCTATAGAGGGCTGGGTGAGGAAGCTAGGAAGACAACAAAGCTTGACTAACTTGCGGCCTGGTACTAGTAGGGGGAGGCCGGAGGAGAGGATGGGTGATCTGATTGAGCTGCTTGACGGTGCTGGGAGTGATGATGGGAAGGGGTTCGACGTCTCCTCTGCTGCAAGAGCGGAGAGCAATGCTGTGCTCAATCGTAGGAAGGCCGGGAAAGATGACTAAAGGCGAAAACTCACCTTGCTAGCAAGAATGGAGGTGCATTTGCTGCACCCAAACATGTTCTACTTGGACATTCGCAGCGACCCAATAAAGGGCATTATAGACATAATTCAGAAATTTTCGAACTCTCCGCAGTGGTGTTCGTCCCTGCGGTTGTTAGTGGCCGGCGTGCTATGTGCACGCAACGGTGGGGGAACGTGATTCCATTTCTTGGTACTATTGACGCCGAAGCCGTGCCACCACTTCGCCAACACCTTCCTTAAGCGCATCATGCTTGCTGTCCATACCTCACACACTTCGCCTGTAAGCCAATGTGCTCTTATTCTCATCCAATAAAATTATCCGTGTCAATGCCGGCACATGTAGGCTACCTGCAGGAGAGTTCGAACCGGTGTGCTTGGAATGATTCATAATGTAGGCTACCGACGCTCAACCCACCCCTAACAATCTCTTCCCCCCTGTCTCCGCTCTAGACGTGTAAACATCTCATGTCCTCAACCATACTCACTCTTGACAATTGATACCTTCCACCCCTGCAGATACTTATTCTCCTTCATTGCCACGAGGCCTCACATCTGGACCTCCACCACTCCATCCATACTCAACAGCCTAATAACCACGCTCCACAGCGGCCTGCTCAATGTTGTTCATCCCGACATTCACGCCTTACTCCCGTCGCTCTGTCCCGGCACCAAAGGCTCAACATTCCAAATACTCTCGGCATACTCATTAATACACCTATCACTGCTAAAAAACCCCATGCGCGCCACACTCGTGACACACTTAGTGACCCACTCCTCCTGGTTTTTATACGCCTCATCGACCAATCCCTGGGTCTTGATATAGCTATCAAAGTCATCAGACACCAAGTAATAGTCTCCAACGTCCTCGATGGCCTGGATAAGTGCGGTGAAAGATCCAACGTCGCCGAAAGTACCGGACTTGATGCACTCGAAGACTTTGCGGAGCGCAGGGTCCATCTCGTGGGAGGAGTAGGTGTGTGCGTGGCGCAAGTCTTCGACTTCTTCGGCGAGGACACCGAAGAGGAAGATGTTCTCTTCGCCGATTTCGCGGGTAATCTCGATCTGTTCATGTCAGCTTCTCATTATCTACAATAAGGGAGGATTAAGCTTACGTTGGCACCATCGCAAGTCCCAATAATCAACCCACCATTAAGCACAAACTTCATGTTCGACGTCCCGGACGCCTCGGTACCAGCAGTCGAGATATGCTCACTGATATCTGAGGCCGGGATAATAATCTCTGCCTTGCTCACGTTATAATCCTCGATGAAGATAACCTTCAACAAGTCACCAACATCTTTATCATTATTGACCACAGCACCAACACTGTTAATCAAATGAATGATAGTCTTGGCCATCCAGTAACCCGGCGCAGCCTTACCACCAAAGATCGACACCCTTGGAACGAGCTTCCTACGCTCCTCTGGAGACATGGCCTTAATCTTCAAGTAGCGGTGGATGACGCCAAAGATGTTCATCTGCTGACGCTTGTACTCGTGGATACGCTTGACCTGGATATCAAAGAGAGCAGACGGGTTAACGGAGACACCGGTGGTCTCCTTGATGTGGCGAGCGAGGCGGACCTTGTTTGCCAGCTTGATCTGTTGCCACTCCTTCTTGAATTCCTTGTCACCGGCAAACTTCTCAATCTCGTTGAGAAGGGTAAGGTCCTTCAAGAACTCGAGGCCCCCGAGCTTGGAAGCAATCAGCTCAGAGAGACGTGGGTTGGCCTGGTGCAACCACCTTCTTGGCGTGATCCCGTTGGTGACATTGGTGAAGCGGTCAACACCGAAGATCTTGACAAAGTCCTTGAAGATAGTCGACTTGATCAGATCAGAGTGAAGCTCAGCAACACCATTGACCTTGTGCGAACCAACAATAGCCAGGTAGGCCATGCGGACCATCTTCGGCTGAGACTCCTCAATGATGGACACTCTGCTAAGGAGGTCACGCTCGTTTGGGAACTTGCGCTCAACCGACTGCAAGAAGAACATGTTAATGTCGTAGATGATCTGGAGATGTCTTGGCAGCAGGTTCTGGAAAAGTGGGACAGACCACTTCTCCAAAGCCTCCGGAAGGACGGTGTGGTTGGTGTATCCGAAAGTGGATGTGGTAATCGACCAAGCCTCCTCCCACTCAAGACCCTCAAGATCCATAAGGATACGCATTAACTCCACAATGGCAAGAGTTGGGTGAGTATCGTTGAGCTGGATAGCAACCTGATCTGGGAACTCCTTCCAAGCACGCTTGCTCTTCTTGAAGCGACGAACAATGTCGTACAAAGAGGCTGCTACCCAGAAGTACTGCTGCTTGAGGCGCAGCTCCTTGCCACGGTCAAGACTGTCGTTTGGATACAGGACGGCAGAGATGGTCTCAGCGCGCTGCTGCTCAGCGACAGCACTCTCGTAGTCTCCGCTGTTGAACTTCTGGAAGTCGAACTCTCCGCTGGCAGCCTTGGAAGACCACAATCTCAAGTTGTTGGTAGACTCGGTGGCGTAACCTGGAATCGGGACATCATAAGCCGTGGCCTTGACGATCTCTCCACACTCCCAAGCAGCATGCGTCTTGCCATTATCATCCTGCCACTTGCGAACGTGTCCGTAAAACTGGATGTCAACAACGACGTCGTGTCTTGGAAACTCCCATGGGTTGAAGTCCAACCAGTAATCTGGCACCTCGACCTGGTAGCCATCAATGATCTCCTGCTTGAAGATACCATATCTGTATCTCAACCCATAACCCCAAGCTGGATAGTTAAGGGAAGCCAGAGAGTCGAGGAAGCAGGCCGCAAGACGACCAAGACCACCGTTACCAAGCGCAGCATCATGCTCCTGCTCAATAACATCCTCAATACGGAAACCGAGATCACTCAGTCCCTCTCTAGCCATATCCTTCAGTCCGACATTCAGCATAGCGTTATCTAAAGCTCTGCCCATCAAAAACTCGAGGGAGAGGTAGTAGACACGCTTGCCGTCCACAAAGGTCTGTCTCTGCTGTGTACGGTTCCAGTCGGTGATTAAGCGGTCTCTGAATGCCAAACTGGCAGCGGCGTATGCTGCGGTCTCGTCGCAGTTGAACATGCTGCGAGCGAGTGTTGTCTCGACATGACGGACAACTTCCTTCTCGAAGTCCTCCTTGGTCTTGAATGACTTGGCACTGAACTTTTTCCATGCCTCACGCTGTGCCTCTGGGATGGATGCTGGATTGATAAGTCAGTGAAGTGTTCACATTGAGAAGATATGTCGACCGATAGACAATGCAGAGAACTCTGGGGAACTCGCTAGGGGTTTACATACCCTCAACATGCTTAATCTCACCCGGCCCAAAGCCAGTCAACGTCCTCCTATGCTTAGGACGGGTCATCTCATACGGACCGATCGGGCCCTTGAGATCTGAGATCGGAGCGCTGGTGCTCGCACGTCTCTCCCTCCTTGGGGAGCTGCTAGTAGACGACATATCGATGGCTGGAGTCGCGTATTGAGCCACTGTGTATGAGGTATGAGTGGGGTGAAGACGTGATAGTTGTGGTATTACAACTTGTCGATGTTGAGCAGTGACGTAGCTCTTGTTAACCGTTGGTCTCAGCGCTCTCGGTTCTTTAATACCTCACAATTGACCGGCGGGCAAAGCGAGCTGTCAAGTGTCAGAATGTAGGGAGGATGGAGACTAAAGAGAACAATTGGAGGAGAGAAGGTAGCAAAGATGAAGCTGGGAATGCAGTTGTGGGATAGAAGCGAGGACAGCTGATTTGCGGGGTTCCTTCTACCAGTGCCAGGGAACATCAACCCCGCTCAGGCGCAGCACACGAAGGCGCGAACGAACGACGTAGTAAAACCTACGAGCTTAAAATGGCGGCGGCTCTCCAGTTCGAGACTTGGTGATCTGCGCACTTAGTCCCTGGCTACCCTATTTCCGGCTTTCGGATGGCCGGAATTGGAGGAATGCAGCCGATGGCAGGGCAATGTTGTTTATGACTTGGCATGTAGAGTTTAAGAATGAAGGAACGGGAGCTTTTGAGGGCTGAGGGTTTATATCCTACCTAAGATACTAATGTAGCTACATCATAGATGTTGTGAAGCAAGCGCAATGGTGTTACTTGTACATTGTGTATGTTGGATTGCAGTGTCGACCCGTCCTCTTATCGCTACCTCGTAGTGGGCAAGGTATATCCCGTTGGCAGGCCACGTCAGTGTGGAGGAAGCACGGACTGCCAGGCTTGCCTCTCAGTGCGGGTGACGATCCACAAGAGCTTCACCGCGACGATGGCAAAGTTGTTGGAGATGCAAAGTGTTGAAAAGCCGTTCCGAAATACCTCATCTGCTTAAAGGATCCTTCGTTCATTACCTTCCAATTGGTACTCTTCTTTACGGGATAGATGGCCCCTTAGATGGAGATTTTGGGTATCCGTGCAGCCTCGGAGATCACAACATGATCCCCAGCAAATGACAGAGTGTCGATTTATGTCGTAGTACTTGTCTCTGTGGCATCAGTCCACGCGGAGGAAACAATCCTGTCATTTTTGGAAGCACAGCACTGTGCGTATGTACCGCACTGTGAGGTCATGAGGATTGGATCTCGGCATGCTAAATGTGATAACGCTGTTTGTACGCTGTTTGTACGCTGTTTAAGCGATGGTATTCGAGTACATTGATATGGTATCTTTATGCGCACAGCGCGACGTCTCTTTTAACCCAAACCAGAACAAAAAGAGTAGCATTGTGTGCCATGGTGTGTAGGAAAGCACTCTCTGTGCCCATGCCAACGTGTAAGTCATCCATCCCATCATAAGTTTTACCGACCTTGATTACCATCTCTTTCCAAAGCCGCTCGCAAGTAAGGATCACTTGTTCACCGTCCCATAATTCCATTTGGGACCGGGGTCAGCATATGCCTCGAAGCGCAAGCTTTCGACATTACGAGACACAGTCCTGATAGCAGTGCTTCCGAGGCAAGCTACGAGCACCACCAAGTTAGCTTTCGCTTCTCTGGCCCTGAGTCTCTATATTGCAACGAGCATGAGCACGCACACATCTTCCACCTCTGCTCATGACAAAACCTGAACCGCAAATATCGCTGCCAAACGCCTGCTTCCCATCGTGAGAAGTATGAATTAAGTATATCGCTCGCATGCCAGTCAGTCGCCGGACGAAGCGCATTGCACAAGTGCGTGAAGATCGACTAATCGATAATGCCTTGACGGTATAAGCACTCATTCTAGAAAATAAGGCTTCATAATATACCTGAGTCTTTGAGAGCGTTCTGCAGAATCGTCTCTTTTACAGCTGCGAAGACGAGGCGGATGTTGGAGGTGTCGGTTGCTTGTGTGAGACTGTATCCATTTGTGAGAGAGTGGTCGCACGGAGAAGATGAGGTGGATGGCTTACTGAGGATATAAGTTCAAATGCGCACGATTGACTTGGTTAAATCTCCAAAGCAGGTACTTCGCAGCTCTATTAACGTCATCTCCACCCGAGTAGTCTGGGAAGTAATTTCCCAGCGGCGATCTATTCAGCTTCTGTTTAAACAAATCGACCTTGTTCAGGAAGAGGATGATGCTCGTGCGCACGAACCACCTCGAGTTGACGACCGAGTCGAAGAGCACCAGCGATTCCATCATGCGGTTCTGATTACTCTCTTCCAACAGCACTTGGTCGTACTCGCTCAGTGCGACGCAGAATATGATGGATGTGACGTTCTCGAAGCAGTGAATCCACTTCTTTCGTTCACTGCGCTGTCCGCCGACATCGAACATGTGTATGCTGAGCTGTCCCATCTGGAACCTTGTTTCGTAGATACCGGTGGTCTTCGTTCTTGCCCGCAACACGTCGGCTTCTGTGGGGATGAAGTCTTGTGCAGCTATCCTGGGAGCTTCGTCGAAAAAACTAGTTGGCAGGTCAGAACTGATTTTACCTGTTCACACTAAACATAGGAGAACCTACTATGGTGCCGAATCCATTAGGTAGAAATCGCACTGCCTCTCCATGAGCTGCTCCATGCATGGGTCCTTCCATAACGATGTGATTGCTACGCCGACTTTGGGATGTAACGGAGTGTGTGGATCTGGGTCGACTTGATAGTCGGAGAGGAAGTCGCAGTATGTTTCGTTCACAGGCTCCTGACATTGTATCTCGAACTGCCGCAGAGCGGCGATGAGCGCTTTCGAACAGTCGACCAGGTTCTTGTATATTGTAAGTCGGTACAAAGCCAATTCGTCTAATGTATAGCCGTTCTGATGTATGATCTTCATCTGTTTTACTATCGTAGACTTTCCGCTCTCGCCGGATCCTGGAGATGGGTCGTCAGTTTGAAGGCCAATGTTTACGATGAGGTGGTAACATACCAAGCAACAGAATCTTGCACTCTCGCCGTAACCTCGCGGCATCCTTCTTCAGCTCGCCATCAATTTGTTCGCTTCTCTTCTGCTCCGCATTGTCGGAATTCGAGCTCATGCAGACACCCATCGTTGCGATGTTGCCAAGGGCAGTGAGACAGCGGAACCCGGTCTACTGTTTATGCGCCAAATCGCAGTGTTTGGCACCGTTGAGGAGCGATATTATAATCGTCGCGCACAAGCTATGAAGCACAAGCGGTTGGTGTCTCCTTTCGAAAGTGATGTGCAGGTCGAACTGTGTCAATTGCCCAGAATAGCTCGAGGTAGGACAGAGATAGTGCAGCAGGGGTGTGGACCTCGATCTCTTCGTCGGGGTTTGGTCGTGCCGCGGGACAGCCTTCGAGGGGTCTTGTCCTAGAGCAAAGCGTCTGCAACCGGTTTGCAGCAGAATCTGAGCGGTGTCGAAATAATACACGACGCAGAAGTATGTATGCTAAACTGAATGACCTCCTGTAGCAAATGCTGCAAAGGTTAAGCGATGTCTATCGACGGTTGTTTCGCTGAGGGTTGACCTTTCTTGGCGGTAATCTCTAAAAGGCAGGTGTAAGGGATTCGTGACGGCGAAGAACGTGCGAAGGCCCTATCGTACAGGAGGGACTTCGTGCGTTGGGCTATATGTGTGCTGACAGCGAATGCTGAATTGATGGCGAGGGCCGAGCTGGAGCTTTGAAAACGTCCCTAGGTTAATCCAAGCTTCGGAGTCGTGTTGTTGTTGCACAGTATGGTAACGATGTAACAGGTCAACGTCAGACTGTATGTATGATGTCGAGATGGGCGAGCTAGAGCTTGCTTGACACACTCGGGGATCCAGTATCATGCTGATTCGATGGTTGGGGCTAGCACCATATCGGGCTGCACGGACGGAATCTGTGGCGCACCTCGTGGGAAGTGGAGAGGCTGAGGGCAGCAACAGGCCAGTGCTGACCTGATGAAGATTGACAGCTGTGGCGGTGTTCCACATGAGCTCCAAGCTACAACGACACCACAAACGACGACAAAGAACTGGCAGATTTACAACGACATAGTAGACTCCCACTTGTTGTGCATCTTGCAACCCACCCTTCGGATGAAATGTAAGGTGTTCCGATATGAAGGTAAGATGAATTCGGATGTGAACTGGAGGGATGTGTCGCTGTGAGGTTGGTTGAGTAAATATCAACGTAAACAAATCCTTCTTTAAACACAGGCATAAAGCCTAACTCGAATGATGAGGAAGCATTAATGAAGAAGAACTGTTATGGCCCGGACCCCCCATTCCCGACCACTCGGATAAACCTGCACCCCCGATCCCAACTGGGACTGGAGGTGTCTGAAGAAAAGAAGAGAGGAAGAAGGTCTGGCAGCTGGGTATATGTATTCTTGAAATCTTGGTGTTGGCCCAAGGGAGCGCAGGCGCTGAGCAAATTGTGGGAATCAAAGCGTGGTGGTAAGTACATGTCAAGGTGAAGTTTCTGATATGTAAAGTGCAAGTGAAACGCTGTTGTGGTGGAGTTGACTTCATATTAAGCTCTCATTGGGCATAAAAAGGTCCGGTGGGCATGTTGTTAGTTGAGCTTGAGAAAATATCATGATCTGATTGTTCTGATGCCAAGGTGAAGCTGTGTCGAGCTCATAATGGTGTTGACAACTTGAGAACTGAAATTGCCCAGACATAACCATGTACAAACCCTTCTCCAAAGCCAGACATGTAGCCCAACTCTAATGAAAGAAAACCGTTGTGGCCAGGGACTTTCATGGCCAGCCAGGTAAAAATTAAAGAGCACTTGACTTAAAAGCCCCCAATGCCCATTTGCCTCTTCATTCCACGAGCCAAAAGCGACTTCTTTTTTTTTGCTGTTGGGCTGGGGGTGCTGCTCCCTGCTCTTGGCTCCTGCATGCTTGGCCTTTCCAAAACAAAGCTGCTCCCCCCCCTCCCTCCCATAACTCTCCTCAGCCTGCGGTCCCAGAGATCCTTTCGACGAGCCAGATACTAGAAGTCGTCTGGCACGTTTAGCCACATGAGGGCCAACTCCGAGTTGGGCCTACCAGGCCTCGTTGTCCCTTGAAGAAAAAAGAAGGAAAGAGCGAAAAAGGGGGGACGCCCGTGTGTATATGGACATTGAGAAATTTGGAAATGGCGCTAGTCGGAGCTAGCGCGGCGTCGAGCGAGCTGGGAGGGCGTCTGGTTGCCTAAAAACCGAGGCAAAAGTTTGTTTATGGGTTTATTGTGTCACGTGCAAGCCAATAGTGGCTGGCGACGAGGAGGACTGGCGGGTTGCGGCCTGGAAGTTGAGTCAGCCGTGGGCTTATGGGCGGTGTTGAGTGACGTGCGCCGCAGGATGTGCCGGGCCTTGCCTAGTTGCTTGTGGGATATGTATGCGTCTTGCGGGCCTCCTCGTGTGCGCTGAAGTCGTCGTACCCCAGCTGTTTACCAGATATTTGAAACCGATGCTGGGCAACACATCAACGCTATGAGGACTTCAAAAATCACAGTGGGGTTTGGATGATAGATAGCAAGCTAGATTCAAAGAGACCTTAAATTTCGGAACCACAAAGACATTCATGTGCTGCTTGATGTAGAGCACTTTGACCTAGATTATGAATAAAAGCTTTGCAAAGTGATAAGAACAAGATATCCCGCAAAGCAATGGAATAAACAAAATAAAATAAGTAAACTCTTCCTAATCTTAATGCAGATGGCCTCGCGATCCAGATCATAGTGGTTCTCCGTCTCCCGCAGAGTTCGTTGCGAATTTACGTGGCTTCCAAATCTGGAATCCGGCCGCAGCCAATCTTCCCGGCGCATCAACCCCAGGACCAAAACTTTTCAGAGCTTCGGGACACAAACAACCACAACCCTTCTTACCGTCACAATATTCTAAAACCTCTCAATTGAATCGCAACAGCTCATGGTCTGAATACACGACGGGATGGAGACCAGAAGTCGCAGGCGTCTGCCTGCAGACTTCAACGAGAACCCAACCCCCAATCGCTGGGGCCTGTACGAGAACCAGACGTCAAAGAAGCCTGATCCGAGAATGAGATATGGTCCAGCTCTCCCAGCTGCATTCCCGACACTCGAATACCCTGTGCCACCAGCTGGACAGAAGGGCGCGAATCGCAACAACGCAATTGAGCTCGACGGCGTAGAGAGCGACGATAACGCTTATGACGATATAAAGAAGAGGCGCATAGACATGAAGCCAGATGATGCATTCAGAGAGCTTGTGGGAGACACTTCATGGGACGACGCGAATAAAAGCTTTAAGGAAGTTGGCTTGGAAAGCTTTGGCTGCTCGCCGACTAGGCAGCTTCCTGAGCTTGTCCATAATCCTCGAGACACCGAACCACATAGCGAGAACTCAACCCTTTCTGAGCCTGGTAACTTTGACGCATACGGTGCTGATCGATTCAGCGACAACGAAGAATCTCAGCAAGAGCGAGAACATGTAAGCATACTTCTATAACGCAGAATCGGCATAAACAGCACAGAGAAACATAAACTAACCTCTTCATAATAGTTACGGCCTACCAGCTTCGGTCAACTACCAAACTGCATCCAAATAATCGTCATGGTAGAAGTAGTAGCCGCATACGATGCTGAGAGCGCGCCTGCACGACTCAGAATGACCGATGACGAGATGCACAACTTTATGCACGTCTACGAATCTGAAGTTGCAATCGCGATCGCGGAAGAGCGCAACCACGAGATCATGCTGGAATGGAGATCTGCTAGAGGACTCGCAGGTATATACGACCACAGCCTTGTCGATGAAAGGTTTCCGAAGCCGATATTGACGCCGGCAATCATGAGCTGCATGATTACGATCCCCGGCAGCGGGATCAAAGCCAGCATGAATTACCTTTTTCATGTTGGCCTTGGATATTTGGCGGAAACGCTCGCACACTACGCAGGAAGTGTAGGTGATTATGCGTTTTCGAGGATCAGAGAAATCGCCCCACGGCTGTTACCTTTTGTGCCTCCTTTCCCACGGGATCCAATTGATGTCGCTGGCAAGAATAGACACGACGACGCTGCCGTGCCTGATGCCTCTGGGAGCTCCGTCCACCAGTCCATCGAGGTCCAGGGTTCGGGCGATGAAGCTATCCGCATGGAGCCGCCGCCAAAAAGGATCATCCAATTTAGTCTTAGAGCAGTAGCGTCTCGCAGGAAGTCAGTCCAACCACAACAAATGCGGCCGGGGCCTCAACAGCTCAGTGACGCTTATATACCAAAGCCTGCTACACCATACTCAGGTCTCCCATTGTTGCTTCAGCCTCCAAGGCGTCGCAAGTCTGGCTTATACCAGGACTCGCGCCAGGAAGAGTTCCCATTCGTTTCTGTTAGAGTGGCTGCTGAGAGTCGTTCCAAATCCCCTGAAGGTGCATCGGCTCGCAAGGAGACTCGTGTGTCGGGACCGAGCGGCAAGTTCAATTGGACACATAGCCCTCCTCATGCGCCGGGGGAGCCCCGACTTCCAAGCAATCAGAGACGAGCATCTGGGCCGTTGTTGAATCAGACTCCAGGTAATGGGCTCCCAACCCCGGAGGGTTACAGCTCAGGTGCCCGCGTGGCAACAGGCTTGCGCAGAGGACAACCTCCAGGTCGCCATGCCCGTCACTCGAGTGGTGCATATTCGACCCTTTCTCCAATAGGCACCACCGTACCACGGCGTCACAATGTGCCAAGCAATCTAAAGAGAACTCTTTCGACAGTCTATCGCGAGGTGGGTTCATCGCCAAAAACTCCTCGTACACCAGGAGGGTCCAAGATCCACTTCTTACAGCAGATGCGTGAGCCAAACGAAGATGCTGAGTTTGATGAGGATGGCAAGACCCTTCGAAAGCAGCAACAGACTACCGAAGAGCTCGAGTCCTACTTTCGGCTCCAACATCAGGCTCAGAGATTGAATCCGAGCAGACAGCATAGCTCTCCAACTCCACATCAAGCTCCAGATGCTGAGAAGAAGCCAGCTAACAACGCCCCCGGTTTCAACGCTTTGGGTGGCATGAAACGGTCAATGTATGTGCCGCTCAATGATGATCGGTCTGCAGGACCAAACTTAGCAAGCCGTCCTCGTGGAAACCAAAGTCATTCTCATCTTAGCGGACCACGTCAAGAGCAACTTCCACCAGTCCAAGGTCCTTCCAATATCGGAAAAAAAGCAAAGTGCGCCACCGGAGAGAGACCACCGGCACAGCTTAAACTAAGCATACCACCGGCACCGCCGGCATTCTACACAGAGGCCAATCTTCCTCGGCCTCCACAGCCACGCAGGCAAGAACAGCAGCGCTATGTCCCTCCACAAGCCCGCCATCCTCATACCATGGCTCCGGTGTCTAGAAGCAGAGAGCCACCTCGGCCACCAAGCGCGAGAAAATCCATTCAGATTCCAGCATTGCCGCCAATGCATCACCAACGTATTGCATCGGGTAACAACGGTGGCAACATTTTGAAGGGAAAACAGCCTTCGCAGGGTGCTCCGAGTAACAAGATGGCTGTAGCAATGTTGCATGATGCGGCGAATACGCCAGCGAAGAGCACTCTTCGCGGACAGTCTGGCGCTCCTGCAAACAACACTTACACGTCTGCCTCAACGGAGGACGACAGAGGCGAAGGTAGACTGACTCCTTACGAAGCTGGCTCTCCAAGTGCGAGCGGATCGACGAACACAACTGAGAGAAGGTGTGTGACTTGCAACGGAACGGAGCCCAGGGGCAAATGGGTCCAAAATCTCTACATGGAGAAAGGTCGGGAGGGAGTCTACTACTGTAACAGTTGTTACACCAAGGACTACGTATTCAAGAAGGCAATAGGCAGCAATGATCATGGCAGTACTCAGGCTACTCCAGAGCCAACCAGGCAGTTGCCTAGAAGGGAATCTAAGGACCATGATAAGGTTCCCGGAGACAAGAGGAAACATGATGAAAGCCCGAAAGATGACTTTTCGGATGGCAAAGACCAAGAGCCGGCGATAAAAACGTCGAGGTGCGGGTCAAAAGACCAATCCAAGTCTGTCTCCAGGAAGTATTCTGCCTTCTTCCCATTCGACCAGCGAGTGTGCGCGGCCTGTAAGCGTACGGGTGCAGATATCAGTAAGCAGGAATGGCGTTCGTCCCTCTTCGAGGAGGATCCTGTGGAAGGGATCTACTACTGCAACAACTGCCATAGCAAGGACTACAACAGCAAGCGACGCGGCCAGAAAGGTGGCCAAGGAACTCCTGCTTCGACTCATCAGACCCCAACAAGACGGTCCAGCGACGAGCCCAAAGTTATGTCCAGAAGACTGTCACTTGCAGGACAAGACGATGAATTGGGTGACCATACCCTTCCACCGGCCCAGAAAGTCCCACTAAATGACACCGAAGGCGGCCATAAGCTCGTCAGGAAGCTGTTTATGAGGAGCGGCTTCCCACACGTCCCACCAGCTGAGCGCACTTGTGCATCATGCGGCCGCAAGACAGACTCCAAAAATTGGAAAACGGCCCTGGCTGGAGAGGAGCGTCGTGCGGGAATGTACTGGTGTAAAAAATGCTTTAAAGAGAACTTGAAGGAGAAGAATCTAAGCTCCAGCGACAGAGGGACTCCAACTTCCACAGGTTCAAACCCAAGGATGAGTTCTGACGATAAGCCAAGGTCCTCCCATAACCAGTCACCTGCCGATGTTGTCGATGCTGAAGATGCCGAAGATGAGCTGGCTCAGCCTGACCTCCCACCACCGAGGCAGATGCCGAGACGCGAAGACCACCACAAGGTTCTCTCAAGACAGAACTCTGTGATTGACTTGGATGACGATTCAGCTGAACCACCGACATGCGCCCAATGCCATACCGCAGATCCCGCAGGTTTCAAATGGCGGCTTCACCTCGCCTTCGAAAAGCCTCAAGATGGGGTTGTGTACTGCCATCCTTGCTATGGTAGAGACCAACGAACTAAACAGAGGCGGAGAGATAGCTTGGCATCATCGCGTTCAGCAAGTCCAACGAAACAGGCCGTATCTCGAGATCAGCAGAAGGTCTTGCAAGGGAAGCATGACATTGCCGACAATACTGAAGGACCCATGCAGGCGGTGGTCCCATACACTGCTCAGCGGAGGGAGAGGTACTCCGGTGATCTCCGGCAGATGTTTATGCAGCAACCACCACCGCCGTCAGATTACCTGTCGTTTGGTGGACTTGCCAATGACCCCAACGATCAATGGCGGCCAATGGTTCAGCTACCGCAAGAGGTTGCGCGCAACAACTATGCAAACCGCGCGAACTCTACTGTTGATCCCACGGAACTCGACCCTAGGCAGCTTCATGGCGTGCTGAAGCCGCTGGTTAAAAATGGCATTGGCGGCACCCCACGTCGACAGGCTGTTGCTGATAATCTAGTGGAGGAACTGGGGGACAGGTTGAATGATAAGATAACGAGGCGTAGTCTTGATGAGCTCGTAGCTGAGGCAAGAAGGCTTCTGGAGAATTTGGCGAAGTCCACTTCGGAGAATCATCGTCATGAGACTCCAACACGCTCTGTGGTCGAGCAACCGAGGATGAAGCAGCATGCCGTCACGGTTAAGTCAATGTCGCAAAGGCCTTTGGCTCCTCGTCATCCTGCAGATATACCTCCTCCGCAGGCTCATCCAATCGCTGCGCTTGCTCCAACACAGCCACAGCTGCCACCACCATCGACTATGCTGCCTTATCACAGTGGACACATCCCGCAAACAAGTCCAAATAGGAACAATTACTATGGGTGTACAGCCTCCACAAGACCGCCGCCTTATGAACAGCCGCCGGCCAAGAGGCAGAGGGCAGATGCCGGTGGCAGTGCTTTTGCTCAACTCCACAGGAGCAGGACCGAAGTCGAACCGTACCCAGATTTCACTATCTCCCCCCCAACGTGCTTTGCTCCATGGTTCCCAAGTCCAAAGAGCCAGGGATTCGCGAGCCAGCATCCACCACTTCCTCCTCCTTATGGAGGTGAGACTTTCGGTGTCCCGCGCCACCAATCGCCTGTGCCGACGCCGGATTTTTCGGGTCCGTTATCTAACCGTCAGGCTAGGCAGCCGGCTCGGCCGATGCACCCACAAAGGATGTTCTCCCCTGCGCCAACATCTCAGATGCCTGGTGCATTTCCACAGACGCCTTCTCCAGCTCGTCGTCACCAACCACCTGCTCAGAAGTCTTTTCCATCGAGGGGACAGCTTAGTGATGATCTGAGATACGTGGTTCCGAAGCCGCAGCAGGCGATGCAGGGCATGTTGAATCCGCTTAATATTTCACCTCAAGTGTTGCAGAGGGAAGGAATGTCGTTCCCAAACTCACCACCAGTAATGGCTAGCTTCACTCAGGCCGCACAATCATTTCCATCAATGACGGCCCCAGCCACGCCGGTGCTGAAACCTGCTAGGCTGGTGGCTCAGAGTACCAGTGCCGTGACGCCGGCATTTGGTGCTATTCGTCCACCTCCTTCCCCGGCCACTCCATCTTCGGAGCCAAAGTCCGCGTCTGAACCGGTGCCGGGAGAGGAAGAGCAATATGAGAGACTAAGAAAGCAAAGGGAGTATAATTCCAAGTATAAGGGGGGGAAGCGGGCGAGGGATAAGAAGGAGGAGAGGGAGGCGAAGGGGCAGAAGAAGATCGAGGGGTATTTGAATCCGCCGGCTATGAATAAGGGTGGTGGATCTGGACCTACTGGCGGAGGCGATGGTGGTGGTCCTGCTGGGATGATAAGCTTGGCCGGGATGATGGGATGAGGTGTTGATTGATTACTTGTGGTGCGTGAGATGAAGTGAAGTGCTGAGTGAGCGAGTGGTGATGTGTGCGCCTGGAGCTTGTGTGGCTTCGGCGGTTCTTGCTGCATGATTAAAAGTGCTGAAACGGTTCTGAGATGGGGATGAAAGGGAGTGATAATGATCGAATCTGCTACAAGTTGATTCGCATCTGGCGAAAATATTGCCGACTTTGCTATGGAGAGGTCTGACCCTCGTATGTTGAATATCCATCCTGGCACTGGATATTTCGAGCCTACTGAAGGAGAATTGGGCCCTGCTACCGTTGAATAGCATTATAGTGCGTAGTCAATTAGTGGAAGATGTTTCATCCATACATACCTCTCGCAACGTTCTTGTGATTCAGTGTTGGGCGCGATGCGTTCAGTGCGATACGATGCTGCCAGCGGCCCATCTGGCGGGTTTGAGCGGCATGCGCAAGTTCAATTCGCCTTGTGCATCTTCGCTTGAAGCCTCCTATTGTCGCCATTGATGCATCTAACTATGTTTGTGATATTCTGATGGTGAAATAGCACGTTTAATGTTGGGGAAGACACATGGCATGGACGAGGTGCACTTAAAAGAGGCAGCATGCGCCACATGCACTGGCCAACCAATGACACACAGCCACACCTATGCTGGACAGCCTCGTGCCTCCGGCCAGGTTACGCCATGGACAAGAGGGAGCTCCCATAAGCCTCTCAATCAACGACGAGTTAACATTCAGCGTAGCGCAACTCTAGATCGTGCGTAGCTCAATAGCAGCTCTGATAATCAGAGCTCTGCGATCAAAACTGCCAACACCAATTACCACCGTCCCTGCCACCACCTTTACTCATCCTCCACAACAACGGCTCCAAGGAGCTTCCGCCCAACAATGTCCAAGAACAAAATAACGCAAGCCGAGATCGAGAAGTACTGGGAGATTTTCGCCACTCTCAGCCATGGAGGAAAGTTTCTGACTGGTAGTCAAGCAGCACCGGTCTTGAAGAACAGTGGATTAAATGATGAGAAGCTGGAGAGGATCTGGGATCTCGCGGACGTGGATGGAGATGGAAATTTGGACTTTGAGGAGTTCTGTGTGGCGATGAGAATCATTTTTGATGTTGTTAACGGGGTGAGTCTACTTGCTAAGACAAGAGCAGGAGGGAATACGGCGCAGGGGGGAATGGGCCAGGAGGAAGGAGACAGGGAGATACATGAGCTGACAGGAGACAGGAGTACCAAGACGTCCCACAAGCGCTACCAGATTGGCTTGTGCCGGAGAGCAAGGCACACCTCGTCCAAGCCAATCGCGCGCTTACTGGCCGCCAAGTCCAATTCGAGAAAGTAGATGACGATGAGGAATCTGCCGGCTTAAAAGACGGTTTCGACTGGTACATGTCCCCATCAGACAAGTCCAAATACGAAGAGATTTATAACGCAAACCGCAACCAGCGCGGCGAAATTGCTTTTGAGAGTTTGGAGTCCTTGTACGATTCCCTGGATGTGCCGGATACGGATATTAGGAGTGCTTGGAACCTGATTAACCCGAATGCCAACTCCACAATCTCAAAGGATGCTACACTGGCGTTCCTTCACATCTTGAACAACAGACACGAGGGCTACAGAATCCCGAGGAACGTCCCCCCGAGCTTGAGAGCGAGTTTCGAGAGTAATCAAATCGACTATCAATTAGATCACCACAGAGATAAAAGCCCGTCAAACAGGTATGATGAGGACACCAGGACGGGACGGAAGGCGAAGTTTGGAGATACTTACTTGAGCAGGTTGGGCGTGAGTGGGAAGAGCAGTTACAGGCCAGCGGGCACAGACTTCTCATCTACCAAGACGACGGAAGACTGGGAGGAGGTCAGGCTGAAGAAGCAACTGGCTGAGTTGGAGGCGAAAATTGATACTGTGGAGTCGCAGGCAGCAAAGAGACATGGTGGGAAGAGGGACACGAAGCCGGCGCTTGTTAAGAGGGAGTTAGAGCAGTTACTGGATTATAGGAGGAGGGAGTTGAGGGATTTGGAGACTGGAGATGGAAAAAGCAAGGAGGGAGCAAGTTTGAAGGGTGTTGGAGAGGAGATTGCGACGGTAAAGGAACAGGTTGATGGATTGGAGGAGCACCTGAGGAGGAGACAGGAGGTGTTGGATGATTTGAGGCAGCAGATTGATGATGAGAAGGCCAATAAATGAGCAGCGAAGCTGCGTTGGTATATACCTGTGAATAGAACAATTATATGATTGATTAGCTTGTAATCTGTATTTCTCTGTATTCTTGTGTCAAAGGTTACCACAAATGTCGTGCAAAACGCCACAGGCCACTCGAAAGGAGTAACCTTGATAGCGCGATTTGCCAATCGCGATACGCAATCAACGTTGGCGCCACCTCCACTACAGGCCTGCCAGCTCACCACCCTGGTAGCGGTTCACAAAGTTTGACATGTTTATTGATTGACGAAGCCCATGAATTGCATTTGAGCATTGCTTTTCGCAATATTATTGCATTGTTTATATACATGGGCAGCGTCTACAGCTTCCCGACCGAGAAACTCAGTACTTGACTGGCGACGGTTGCGACAACTTGCGCTACAGCCGAGTGAGGGCCACTGTGACATACCGCCAGTAGATCGGTAGCTATGACAAGCGCTGACAATGGTTGGACGCCGTTGGTGTGTGTAGTAGACTTTAACCATGCCAGGTAAGCTTCCACTATTCTCATTCATTGTTGAAGTATGTGCTAACAGCATGCTACAGAGGCCCAGAGATCGAGTCCTGGTATGGTGTGGAGGAGGGCAGCGATCCGGCAGTGGACTATGAATGGCCACTGATACCTTTCATGGCGCTGTCAGACGGCGCGCATGCGTATGTACTTCCTGTCGATATCCTCCACGGCCTGTACGGTTCTAACTTGTGTAAAGTTCTTTCGAGGACTTCTCCTACTTTACTCTCCTGAAACCTGCAACACCTACTCAAGAACCCACCTCCCTCTTCGGCATATCCTGTACGCGACAACTCGCCGCCACAGAACTGAAAGACAAGCCTGCGGAAGTGACACGAAGTACTGTACAAAAGGCCGTGGTGGTCATTGCTGACTCACCGCACCTGTTCGGCATGCTGAGGGAAAGGCTGAGTGTGGTTACAAGCGCCTGGTTTGCACAGAAGGACTTCACCGAGACTGAGATTCTGAAGCGCTTTCAAGACCGTCTGAAAGAAGAGTCGGAGAGAGGCAGACTGGAGGAGGAGAAAGAGAGGGACCAGTATCTAGGCATGAGTTTGCGACAACTGATTAGGGAGTTTAAGTGGCAGACACTGGTGCTGTTTAAGTGCTGCTTGCTGCAGCCAAAGGTAGGCTTGGCGCAGATAATACGAGGTTTGATGCTAACCGAGTTAGATGCTCTTCTTTGGTACAAAATGTGAACGGTTATGCATGATGCAGTTCTCCTTGGTATCCCTGATTCCAGGATTGATACGCAAACTGCAAGACGCCGCAGATCCATCACTAAATAACTATGAGCGCAACCTGATCAAGCCCTCAAGCCTAAAGACCAGCGACCGCAACTCATTACTCTCATACATGGGGCTGCCCCTCCAGATCTTTGGCAAAGGCAGCATGTTCGGACCTTACACACCACTCCAACAGCTCGATATCCTAGCAGACATCGACACCAAATCCTACATTGTAGGCTCCACCAACTCCCTCCTATTACAGCAAAGAGACCGCTATAACGACATACTGATCAACCTGGACGAGTCGACGATCACGATTTCCTCGATATCGCTCCGCACAGCATTAAACCTCTCCACAGCAGACAGAAGATGGATAGACTTCATAACACAGTCCGTCAACGACACATGGGACGACGCCAACCCCGAGCGGCCCAACACCATGGGCTACGTCGGGAGTGAAGAGTTCATTCGTCTGCAATTCGAAGAGTATCTCCTGTCTCTGATCTCCTCGGTCAAGTGCCATAACTACATGCAGGCCAACGCACATAACCCGAATGTGATGCTGCCACAAATTGAAGGCGACCCGACAAACGACTTTGACATCGAGTGGATAGAGGCGTGGACCAAGACGGAGAATTATAGGTTGTGGGATTCACACACAGACTCACATCTCTTTGATATTGTGGAGCCGAAACATCCGTGCGCAGGTGGACTAACTATTGATGATGTGCAGAGACGGTTGGCGCAACAGGTGCAGGATCTGCATCTTGATGAGAGGTTTGCGGTGGGAAAAGAAGTTATTGGGAAGAATCTTGCGGCGGGGAGGGAGAGAGCTAGTATGGTGTTTAGCAAGCTGTATGCGGACATGGAGCTGTTGAGGGAGAATCAGAGGACGAGGGCTGAGGAGCAGCGGGCGGACGAGAAAAATGGCGTTAGTCCTACGTCTGGTTCTGCGCCGTCATTCAAGCCTGACCTGACCAAAGTACAAGGCGCAGCTGCGACTGTTGGAAACAAAGCGGGTGCGTATGTGGGTAGTTGGGCAACGTGGGCGAATGAGAAGAAGAAGGAATGGGGGAGGAGCGCGAGCACTAGTAAGAGGAATTCGATGGAAGAGTTGCCGGCGGATTTCATTCCGAAGGACATCACGCCGAAGGTGAGTGTTAGCGCGTCGCGTCCCGTCTCAGTAATTGGCGCAACTGGGGCACCAAGTCCGAGACTCACCAGCGAGGTGTGGAGTGGCACCCGCAGGCCAGAGACCCAGGAGAGTTATAAGGAGAGCATTTTCGATGCTGATCAGGCGACGGATGATGAAGATAGGAGGATGGACGGCACTGCTAGGCAGGGGTATACTACCAATGCGCCTGTGAAGGTAGAGGAGAGGGAGGATGATGAAGGTTTCACAGATGTTGCCTTGGATTCCGGAGTTATCACTCCCACTCCTACCACGACCGCGCCGCATCCTATCCCTGCGGCTGAGATCGTGGCGAAGATTGAGAGGCCGATCATTGATGTTATTGCTGAGGACGCAGTCGCGCCGGTTGAGACCCCAAAGCCGACTGCCATTCAGACGCCAGATGTAGTTTCAGCTCCAGCTGTCCCTGCGGCTGCTGCCGAGACATCTGAGAAAGTTAGAGTCACGGAGCCTACGAAAATAGATGCCCCAGCTTCGGCTCCAGCAGCTGTACTGGAAGCAGCTCCTCAATCAACAGAGGCAGCGCCAAGACCTCAAGCCAAAACAACCTCAAGCGCTGTAGCAGCCATGAGAGCACGGTTTGAGGCTGCTCAGCAGGAGCTAGGCAAGAAATGAGTGCAAGGTAATGCATTTGTCATTAGCGTAATATAGATGAGCGACGCATGCATGAGCGACGAATGATTATACGGTTCGGAGTTTGAATATACAACTTTACAATAGTCCACCTCTGACCAGGAAGGGTTAAAAGAGGTTATCTGATGCAAAGTGGCGGCGCCAACGATGTGACGTCGAGCCGCTGTCAATTTTGCCCGGGCAGATTGGGTGATAGGATGACGCTGATGATGACGACCTCATAACTGTAACTTAGGTGATGTATCCTAGAGCCCAGTTCAGACCAAATCACAAACGTAGTAAAGCGGGGCCCGATGAAGACGCAATGCTTACCCAGTACTCATTTCTCCCAGTGGAAGTCGAGGCCGACGTTTTCACGAAGCCACACGAGCGACGCCGCAAATTGAAGACTGTCGAGGAAACTAGTAAGTTGACTCATTATCTTCTAGCCTGTTTTGCTGTATATCTCTGCTTTCCTCGACCGAGGATTGTAAGAATCTGTGCCAATGTCGTTGAAGCTATGCACCAAGACCCATATGCTTTGTTGCGCTTTCATATCCCTCCATAAGGCGGACGGGGAATGAATGCCAGTCTGACATCGACCAGTCGAAGACGTGGTCGTTGCTTTGAACACAATTCCGGATAAATACCGTGCAAAATGGCTAGAGATGGTGTGTAAATAGATCGAGAGGAAGAATGAAATCACACAGGAAAGCGAGGTGGTCTGACTGCTGAACATCCAGTGACATACATAGTCGCTACACGATTATTTCAAGACACAACTCGAGTAACGACTCCAGTTAAGGCGCAATCGTGTCGAACGCTGTATCTCAGCTAAGGGTCGCATATGTGCGGGTATTTCCGCCGCAGCTAGACCTTGCCATTGTCATTGGTTGAGGGCCAATGACCACGAGACACCTCAGTCACACCTCTTCAGCCCACCTCGAGCCTTCGAAACGACAACTTATTAACCACTTCTTATGGCTATTCTCCTTCGTTCACTTTCGTCGCAATTATCATTTGCGTCACAAACTAGTCTGAAGGCTACGATGTGACGTACGACTCGGCCAGAGTTATCATGGCGAATATATCCATGACACCGGGGATGGCGCAATCGGGGGAAGAGCGCGGGATGGAGATGCTAACGGACCAAGCTGCGCGTCTTATGTTGGACGATCACACAGACGACACGTTGGTAGATGCTTCACTAATACAGGAATCGCCATTACAGGGTTCATCAGCACAGGATATGTCAGTAGAGGACTCTTCTGTGGGATTTTTAACAGCGAGGGGTTCGTCAGTGTGG